>Ga0307479_10007139_pt1 | contig 10296 bp, 10 predicted proteins | sample atmos_gasesECM4C_FD_203743 | JGI IMG/M metagenome (GOLD analysis project Ga0307479, IMG submission 203743) | Hardwood forest soil microbial communities from Morgan-Monroe State Forest, Indiana, United States - atmos_gasesECM4C_515 | ecosystem: Environmental > Terrestrial > Soil > Temperate...
CGACCTTCTCGAGCGAAATGGTTGCGGTCGTCTCAAGCCTGCTGGCCGTCATTCCCGCGCCGCCCAACTGGGCGGATAGAGCCATCGTAAATCAACCCGCGTGGGCCGCGGCAAGGAGCTCTTCCGGGTTTGTGCCGATGCCGTTTTCGAAGCGCGTGCTGTAAGAATATTGCGTTTGCTTCAGAACGCCACTGTCCGTACTCAGTGAACCCTTGCCGTCCTTCAAGCCGCCGCTCCACACTGCTGTGGCCTTGCGTTGCATGATGTTTCTCCCTCCAAGCTATCCATTCGATGCGAAACGTGAAAATTTGATTCGCGAGCCCGCGGTTAAGGGTATATCGCGCGCGGGCTGCTGTCGAGAAGTGCCTCAAAACACCATGGCCGACGTTCTAGACGACATCGCGTGCTGCCCCTTGCGCGCCTTTCATCGCAATGGCTGCTCGATTTGAGCAGTTGCGGATTCTGTAATGGATGTTTCCGCACACCGAAGCCAGCCGGTGTTGTCAAGGTCAAAGCGGGGGCTTAATGTACCCTCAAACCCAGGGATGTACGGCTTCCCCTCGTAAGGGACAAAAAGGACAGGCATTCCGTGAGAAAGTGCGCCCAACTTCTCGCGTGTCTATACACGCTTCTGCTCGCCGTTATTTTATTGAGCTGGCCCCCGCACGGTAGCGCACAGGCATCGATCACGCTGGTGGCCACCGGTTCGAGCCTCCCGGAGCCTCTCTACGTGCTTTGGGCCGAAGAATATCACAAGCAGCATCCGGAGATTCAGATCCGTTATCTACCGGATGGAACTGGCGAGAGTATAGACCGAATTCTCTCCGGATCCGGTGATCTCGGCGGAGGTGATGCGCCGATTCCCGAAAAACAGTTGAAGAACGCAGCTCATGCGGTCTTCGAACTGCCCTCGCTGCTCATCGGGATCGCCATCATCTATAACGTGCCGGGCGCGCAGGCTGGAATTCGCCTTTCCGGGCCGCTGCTCGCGAATATCTACCTGGGGAAGACAACTTCGTGGAATGATCCCGATCTTGTTAAGCTCAATCCGGCAGTGAAACTGCCGGCTCTGCCTATCCGGGTGATGCATCGCACGGAAGGGAAAGGTTCCAGCTACATCTTCTCGGATTTTCTGTCAAAAGTCAGCACGGAATTCCAGACTAAAGTCGGACGGAGTGTATCGCCGAAGTGGAGAGTCGGCGAGAGCTTTGGACGAACGCAGGATCTCCTCGATAGCGTAAAAAAGACGTCCGGGGCAATTGGCTACACGGAGCTCAACTGGGCGGAAAAATCCGGACTGCCGGTCGCGCGCGTCCGGAACGCGGCCGGGGAATTCATCCAACCGTCCGTGAAATCCATCGCCGCGGCGGCGTCAGCGCTGGCAGGCAAAATGACGGAGGATTTCCGGGTTTCACTCACCAACGCGCCGGGGAAGGAGAGCTATCCCATCAGCAGCTTCACCTGGCTATATGTCCCTGTGGCCGCGCCCGAAGCGCAACGCGGGCGAGCCGTTGCCGAATATTTGAAATGGGTTTTCTCATCCGGACAGGAAATCGCCAGGGCGCAAGGTTACGCGACCTTGCCTGCTTCAGTTCTTGCAAAAGTCCAGGCCAAGGCAGCGACCCTTCACTGAGCATCGGTACAAGTCCGCATTAGACATTCAGGGTGAGAGAAACGAGGTCAGGCCGTGGCGCGGGTGGCAGCGGCGGCATCTTCGAGCGGTCGACCGGCCGATAAAGCGTGTCGCGCTCAACGGGAACGCGTCCGGCGGCCCGGATGAGCCGCTCGAGCTCGGCGCGCGGCGTGAACTGGGACGTTTTCGCCCCGGCGTCGTGGTAAATCTTTTCTTCCACGACGGTCCCGTCGAGGTCGTTGGCGCCGAATCGCAGAGCGATCTGCGCGATACTCGGCGACAGCATGATCCAATAAGCCTTGATATGCTCGAAATTGTCCAGCAGTAGCCGCGCGACCGCGATATTCCGTAGATCGGCGTAGCCGGTGGGTTTGGGAATGTGCGAGAGCGCGGTATTCTCCGGGTGAAACGCCAGCGGAATGAACGTGACGAAACCGTGCGTCTGGTCCTGGAGCTCACGCAGCTTGATCAAATGATCGGCGCGTTCTTCTTCGGTTTCCACGTGGCCGTAGAGCATGGTGGCGTTGGACGGCAGGCCGATTTCATGGGCCTGACGCGCGATGCTGAGCCACATCTGGCCGCTGACCTTGTGGTCGCAAATGATTTTGCGCACGCGGGGATGAAAAATCTCCGCTCCGCCCCCGGGCAGGGAATCGACGCCCGCTTCTTTTAGCTTCAGGAGCGTGTCTTTGACGGACAGTTTGGCGATGCGCGCGAAATAGCCCACCTCGACCATGGTAAACGCCTTGAGATGCACGCCCGGGCAGCGTTGTTTCAGGCCGCGAATGAGTTCAAGGAAATGCTCGAAAGACAAATCAGGGTGCAGGCCGCCCACGATGTGGAATTCCGTTGCGCCTTCGCGGACGCCTTGCTCGGCGCGCTGATAGATTTCTTCAAGAGCGAACGTGTACGCGCCGGGAGCGTCGGGATCGCGGCCGAAGGCACATAGCTTGCAATGCGCGACGCACACGTTCGTCGGATTGATGTGGCGATTGACGTTGTAATAGGTGATGTTCCCGTGGCGCTTCTCGCGGACGTAGTTGGCGAGCCAGCCGACGGCAAGTAGATCAGGCGAACGGTAGAGCGTGATGCCATCGTCCATGCTGAGGCGTTCGCCGGCGAGAACTTTGTCTGCGACGGGCTTCAGCCGTATGTCGGTAATGGTAAGTTCGCTCATTCCGGATCCGTCGAAAAGCTCAAACGCGCCAAACCGCAACTGCGGCGCCCCAGAACAGCAAGAACAATAAACTAATATAACCGTTCACGGTGAAAAACGCAGCGTCGAGCTTGCTAAGGTCGTCGGCTTTGACCAGCGACTGTTCGTAAGCGAGCAGCGCCGCGACGATGACGATCCCCGCCCACGCCGGCCACGGCAACGCGAAGCTCGCGGCGAGCCAGCCAAGCAGCGCAATCACTCCCGCGTGCATCAGCCGGGAGATGAGCAGCGCCCCGGCGATGCCGAATCGCTTCGGCACAGAAAAAAGGCCCGCACGTTGATCATATTCGACGTCCTGACACGCGTAAAGAATGTCGAACCCGCCGACCCAAAGCGTAACCGCTGCACAGAGGATGAGCATTCTTGGGTCCAGCCCGCCGGTGATAGCGATCCAGGCGGCGGCAGGGGAAATCCCCAGTGCAAAACCCAGGATAAAATGCGACCAGTTGGTGAAGCGCTTCGTGAACGAATAGAAAAAGAGAATGGCCAGCGCCACAGGCGCGAGTTTCAGCGCGAGCGGGTTGAGCCGCCACGCAGCCAGAAAGAAAGCGCCGATCGCGACAACCGTAAAAAACCAGGCAAACTGCAGGGAAAGGACGCCGGTCGCTAGCGCGCGCTGGCTGGTGCGCGGATTTTCTCGGTCGTAGCGCACATCGGCAATCCGGTTCATGGTCATCGCGGCGGAACGCGCCGCAACCATGGCGACGACAATCCACAAAATCTGGCGCCATGTGGGCCAGCCGCTCGGAGATTTGTGCGTAGCGCGCGCCGCGAGCAACGCGCCCGTCAGCGCAAACGGCAGCGCGAAGACAGAGTGCTCGAACTTGATCATCTCGAGTACGGTGCGAAGTCTTCCAGCCATGATGGAATTACGCCTCCGCCTTCTTCGACGCGGCCTGGCCGGTCCAGCGGAACATCTTCTCCTGCGGAAGATCAATCTGCACGAGCACGCGGCAAACGTACTGGGTCACAAGGTCGTCGATCGTTTTCTGGTGATGGTAGAAAGCCGGAATCGCCGGCATGATCACCGCGCCGGCTTGTTGCGCGCGCAGCATATTTTCCAAATGAATTCGGTTGAAGGGCGCGTCTCGCACGCAGAGGACCAGCTTGCGGCCCTCTTTGAGCATGACGTCGGCGGCGCGCGCCACAAGGTCATCGCTGGTGCCGTTGGCGACCGAAGCCAGCGTCCCCATCGAGCAGGGAATCACGAGCATGGAATCGACCGCGTAGCTCCCGGAGGCGATGGCGGCGCCGACGTCGCGATTCGGCAGGATTTCTATTTTCGTGGAGGCCCGGCCAAGAAGGCGGCTAGGAAGTTGTCTGGAGTCGCCAGAGGAAATGCCGAGCTCTTCGGCGAAGAGGCGCTGGCCGGCTTCGGTGACGACGAGGTGGACGCGCGCGACGCGAACGTCTTCTTCGAGCAAGGCGAGCGCCTTCTGAGCGAGTATTGCTCCGCTCGCTCCAGTCACACCAACGGTAACGGTTTGTTTTTCTGCGTTTGCCATGTTTTCCGTGCGAATAACTTCAGTCTCGCAGCGGCTTGTGGCCAAGTCAAGCAGGCGCGCGGCAAGCTGCCAATGGTAGAATTCGCTGCGGTCAAACGCTATGGATCAGCAGGAACTTCTGAAAATTCTGGAAGCGGTGCGGTCCGGAGAGGTCTCTCCCGCCAAAGCGATCGAACGGCTGAAGCATTTGCCGTTTGAAGATTTGGGATTCGCCAAAGTGGATCACCATCGCGCGCTGCGGCAGGGGTTTTCCGAGGTGATTCTTGGAAAGGGCAAGACCCCACAGCAGGTCGCTGAAATCGTAAGGGCGATGCTCGGGAAGAAAGATTCCCAGCACAACATCCTCGTGACGCGCGCGGATGCGAGGATTTTTGCCGCTGTCAAACGAGTCGCTCGCACGGCAAAGCTGCATTCCTTGTCAGGCGTGATAACGATCGAGCGGAGCCGCAGAATTTCCGGGAAGGGCGTGATTCTCGTCGTTTCCGCCGGGACGAGCGACATTCCCGTTGCGGAAGAGGCGCTGTTAACCGCGCAGATGATGGGGAATCGCGTCGAGCATCTCTACGATGTCGGCGTCGCGGGGATTCACCGGCTGCTGGAGCATCAAGAGATATTAGCGCGCGCGCGGGTGATTGTTTGCGTCGCAGGAATGGAAGGCGCGCTGCCCAGCGTGGTGGGTGGACTGGTGCCTGTGCCGGTGATCGCCGTGCCGACGAGTACCGGCTACGGTGCAAGCTTCGGAGGCGTCGCCGCGCTGTTGGGCATGCTGAATAGCTGTGCGTCGAATGTGACGGTGGTCAATATTGATAACGGCTTCGGCGCTGCCTGCGTCGCCTCTTGCATCAACCGCTTGTAATCTTGTAGCTCACCCCTTCAGGGGTGAGGTTTTCGTCTAAGCGAGAATTGTCTCTATCTGAGACTTCGGCATCCCGCCGGGTTCGGAATGACGGTTGTAGCTATTTTGACAAGTTTTCTAGGGCCTTAGCAGAACCTTCATGACGTCGGGTTGCTGCGCGAAGCGGATGGCTGCAGACAGTTTGTGACCGCGGATCGTGAACGCGAGCATTTTTGCTATGCGAAATTCAGTGGAGCGCAGCGGCGAGGGTCTTGGCCAACAAGGGCTCTTGCTCTGGAAAAACCGTGCGCAAGTCCAGGACAAGCCGGTCTTCTTCGACTCGGGCGATGACCGAAATGCCGGCGGGAGCGCCGCGGAGACGTTCTTCCAATTTAGCCGCGGAATACCTGGCACTGGCGATGCAGATGAGTTTTGTCGGCAAGGATTGCGTTGGTGTCGAGCCACCTCCGGCGAGCGAAGTGCCATCCACGATCCCGACCTCAACTTCATCGAGGGGCAGCTCCGGCCGAAGTTCTCGGAGGAAATTTTCCGCGCGTCGCTTTATTTCCTCTCCGCTCGTGCGAATCATGCGTTGCGCGGGAATCTCGTCCCAGGCAGCGCGGAGATAAGTGCCGAGCGTCGCTTCGAGCGCCGCGATTGTCAGCTTGTCCACGCGAAGCGCGCGAAAAAGCGGGTGGCGCCGCACGCGCGTAGCCAGTTCTTTTTTGCCGGCGATGATACCCGCCTGCGGTCCGCCGAGAAGCTTGTCGCCGCTGAAGGTGACGATCGAAACACCCGCATCGATGCTCTGTCGCACCACCGGTTCGCTGATGCCACTTTCCGAAAGTTCGACGAGGCACCCAGAGCCGAGGTCCTCCACGAGCGGCAGACCACTGCGGCTGCTGAGCGCCACGAGCTCCTCGAGCGAAGGTTTTTCGGCAAATCCGCTGATCGTAAAATTCGAAGGATGCACCCGTAAGAGCAGGCGCGTTTTGTCGCCGATGGCTTTTTCATAGTCCGCGACACGCGTGCGGTTGGTGGTGCCGACTTCGCGGAGCGCCGCTCCGCTCTCGGCCATGATCTCCGGAATGCGGAAACCGTCGCCGATTTCAATGAGCTCGCCGCGCGAGGCAATCACTTCGCCGCCTTTTGCCAGCGAAGCGAGCACCAACAGCACGGCGGCGGCGCAGTTGTTGACGACGATGGCAGCTTCGGCGCCGGTGAGTCGCTCGAGCAAACGCGCGGTATGCACATCGCGCTTGCCCCGTGCGCCTGCGGCGAGGTCATATTCAAGATTGGTGTATTGCGTGGCGGTGCGGCGAAATTCTTCCAGAACAGTGGGGGAAAGCGGTGCGCGCCCAAGATTGGTATGCAGAATCACGCCCGTGGCATTAATGACGGGCTGCAGCGAACGCGATAGAATCCGCTCGACTTCGTTCGCGATGTGCTCTTCAAGCGAGCCGGACTCGACCGCAAAAACTGTGACGTTCCGGTCAGCCGCAATGCGCGCACGAAGATCAGCCAGCTCCGTTCGAATGGCTTCCACAAGCAGGCCGCGGTCCACCCTGCTCGCAAGGGCTTTGAGGCGCGGCTGCGCGAGCAACTCGTCCACGGAGGGGATTTGGCGCAACAGCTCTGCCTGCTCGGTAGAAATGCCCCGCTTGGAGCCCGATTCCATGCGGACATTTCAGCACAGCGGGCGCCGCGGGGCAATCCCATTGAAAGCCCTTGGGGACAGGCGGTGAGCGACGCTGAGTGACGTGTTTGATGCGCATCGCCGACTTTGCATATGGTTGACGGTTCTCTTGCTTACTTCTAGCATTGGGATTCGAGGTCTTTCGGCCATGGCTACCGTTGAAGAAGACCTGGGTCAGATCGAGCGCGACATTCGCCAGCTTAAGATCGAGTATGACCAATACTTCGGGGGCGGCAGGAAACGCCCGCCGTCGGAAATCGAATGGCGCATCGATCAGATGATGAAACGTTACGCCGAGCGGGGCGGCGAGCTGAAATTCGCGCAGCGCTTCCGCTTCAACAATCTCTCGCAAACTTACGCGAAATATAAAGACATTTTCCGGAAGAAGATGCAGCAGAAAGAAGAAGGCACAGTGCAGCGGCACTTCGGCGCCGCCGCCAAAGCCATTGAAGCGGAACGCGCACGCAAGCAGGAGGCTGAAGCAGCGGCCGCCGGCGCAGCGTTCCGCATAACGTGCTCCGAGCCGGAACGCGAAAAAGACAAAGTCGACCAGCTATACCAGGCATTTCTCGGGGCCAAGCAGAAAACCGGGGAACAAACCGGCAAGCTGACGCAGGCGAGCTTCAACGAATTTGTCCGCAAAAAAACAAAAGATCTGCGGAAGCAGAAGAATTGCACCGAAGTCGAGTACGTTGTCGAAGTCATCGACGGCCAGGTCAAGCTGAAAGCCCTCGTGAAGTCGTGATTTTCGCCAAAGTTTGAAAAGAGTTCCCCCCTTCGTTTTCGCTTTCCGAACTCCCTTCGCGCCCTTACACTGTTGTGTTTTTCCTTTATCGGAGGAATGTCATGGGGGCAGAGAGCGCGCTGATCAGCGTATTTGACAAAACGGGCATTGTGGAATTTGCGAAGCGCCTCGCCGCGTTGCGCATTGAAATTCTCTCCACCGGCGGAACGGCAAAGCTGCTGCGCGAGGCGGGCGTTGCCGTGCGCGATGTCTCGGAGTTCACCGGCTGGCCGGAGATGCTGGGCGGGCGCGTTAAGACACTTCATCCCAAAGTGCACGGCGGATTGTTGTTCCGCCGGAACCGCTCCGAAGACAAGAAGCAAGCTGCCGAGCATGGCATCGTCCCGATCGATTTGGTTGTCGTAAACCTGTATCCCTTCGGGGCTACCGCGGCGAAGGCCGGGCTCGCCGCCGAGGAACTGATCGAAAATATCGACATCGGGGGACCGGCGATGCTGCGCTCGGCGGCAAAGAATTTCGAGAGTGTGACGGTAGTGACCGATCCGCAGGACTACGATCGAGTGGCGGCAGAGCTGGAAAATGCGCGCGAGACGTCGCTGGTTACGCGATTGGAGCTGGCGCGCAAAGCGTACGCGGCAACGTCGCGCTACGACGGCATGATCGCAATGGAATTGGAGCGGCTTTCCGCCGCGGCAGGGCGCGTGGAACTGGGCGAGAAGCCGCTGCTGCCCGAGCGTGTGCATCTGGCGCTGCGCCGACAGCGGGAATTGCGCTACGGTGAAAACCCGCATCAGGCGGCGGCGCTCTATGTAACCGCGGGCCGCGCGCCGGAAGGACTGGCTGCGGCAAAGCAGGTCCAGGGCAAGGAGCTTTCCTACAACAATCTTGTCGATCTCGAAGCGGCGCGCAGCCTGGCCGGGGAATTTCGCCAGCCCGCGGCCGTAATCATCAAGCACAACAATGCCTGCGGCGCGGCGGAGCAGGAGACGATCCTGGATGCGTACTTGAAAGCGTACGCGTGCGATCCGGTGTCGGCGTTTGGGGGAGTGCTGGCATTCAACCGAAGCGTCGACGCGGCAACGGCGGGTGAAGTGGCAAAGCTGTTTGTCGAGTGCATCGTCGCGCCGGGTTTCGCGGAGAAGGCCAAGGAAATTTTCGCCGCGAAGAAGAATCTGCGATTACTGGAATTGCCTGCAGGCGGGCTGGAGCCGGACCGCGAACTTCAGCTCAAGCGCATTCTGGGAGGAATGCTGGTGCAGCAGCCCGACCTGGGCGAAGTGAGCGACAGCGAGCTGCGCACGGTCACGAAGCGCATGCCAACGCCGGAAGAAATGCACACCATGCGCTTCGCGTGGAAGGTGGCGAAGCACGTAAAGTCCAACGCCATCGTATTCGCGAAAGGTGGCGCGACGCTCGGCGTCGGCGCGGGACAGATGAGCCGCGTGGATTCCGTGAAAATCGCGGTGATGAAGGCGCAAGCTCCGCTGCAGGGAAGCGTGGTGGCGTCGGACGCGTTCTTTCCGTTTCCGGACGGAGTCGAGGAAGCCGCCAAGGCCGGCGCGACGGCGGTGATTCAGCCAGGGGGCTCCGTACGCGACAATGACGTGATCGCCGCCGCGGACCGCCTCGGCCTGGCCATGGTCTTTACTGGAATCCGTCATTTCCTGCACTGAAATTCCGTGACGCGTGTTGGGTGACCCGTGACTCGCCCCGATCGGACTCGGGGCTCGCACACCTCATCGGGTGCGCTTTGGACTGGACGGTCATAATGAAATCGCTCTTTATCGCGCTTCGGTCTGCGGTCTTCGGTGCTAATTTTGTCTTGCTTTGGGGCTGGGTCGCCTGGAGCCTGCATCGCCGCTACGACACCACGCTCCGCTTCCCTTTGCCCGAATGGACGCGTGTGCTTGGCATCGCGCTATTGGCTAGCGGCGGAGCCCTGGCGCTCGCCTGCATCATGACGTTTGTCACTCGCGGGGAAGGCACACCCGCGCCGTTCGACCCGCCTCGCAAGTTCGTTGCCGTCGGCCCCTACAAATTCGTCCGCAATCCCATGTACATCGGTGGTTGCATCGTGCTCTTCGGCTTCGGCCTCTACGAACGCTCGCCTGCGATTCCGCTCTTCGCACTGCCCTGGCTCCTGTTCGCCCACCTCTTCGTCATTCTCTACGAAGAGCCGCATCTCCGCGCCACCTTTGGCGCGCTCTATGACGCCTACTGCCTCTCGGTCCGCCGCTGGCTACCTCGTCTGTAACGCCGTCATCTAATCATCATTCTGGTTGCGCACTCTGAAAATACTTGGAAGTCGGCGGCCCTAGCAGGAATAGCCGACGACCAAAAGAAGCACGACGTGTAGCATAGCATCCGACAGTGAGTTTAATGCGCTCACGACAACATGAAAGGCAAGCCAGGCTAGAACCAACCAGCGAGCCCATCTTGCGCCCCGGAGCGAATTGTAAGGAATACGATCTATTCGAGGTCGGGTGGAGTTACCTTGGCAATCCAGGAGTCGTAGTCGGAAGTGAAGCCCGCTTTTTGCTGCAGGGTATGAACTTGGCGCTCCACCTCCGCTATCTGGTCGTCTGAAAGCTGTGGGATCACTTCAATCTGCTTCCCAATCGCGTCCATGGCACTCGCGACTTGCTGTTCAGCACTGCCGGCTCCAG
>Ga0307479_10007140_pt1 | contig 10295 bp, 7 predicted proteins | sample atmos_gasesECM4C_FD_203743 | JGI IMG/M metagenome (GOLD analysis project Ga0307479, IMG submission 203743) | Hardwood forest soil microbial communities from Morgan-Monroe State Forest, Indiana, United States - atmos_gasesECM4C_515 | ecosystem: Environmental > Terrestrial > Soil > Temperate...
CGAAAGCTTCAGCAGGTCATCGGTAAGCCGCGCCAGCCGCTGCGCATGCTCACGGATGATTTCCATGAACCGCTTTCGGTTGGCCGTGTCGTCGAGCGCGCCTCCGAGCAGCGTCTCCGCGAATCCCTGGATCGCCGTCAGCGGAGTCTTGAATTCGTGGGAAACGTTGGCCACGAAATCCCGCCGCACACGCTCCAGACGCCGCAGTTCCGTGATGTCATGCAGCACCAGCACCGCGCTGCTTGCTCCCGCTGCCCGCACCGGCGCGGCCGTCACGCTGAAACTTCGCCGCCGTACTGTGCCGACTTCTACCTCGCCGGTGACCTCTTCGCCCCCGGGAAGCACCTGCCGCACGGCCGTGACCAGCTCGGCCTGCCGCAGCCCCTCCACCAGCTTTTTCCCCTGCGAGCTTCCCTGAGGCAGTTCGAGAATTTGTTCGAACGCCTGGTTGCAATAAAGAATGCGCTCGTCGCCGCCTACCACGGCCACTCCCTCCACCATGCTCCCCAAAATGGCCGCCGACCGATTGCGCTCATCGGTGAGCGTGTGAATCGTCTGACCGAGTTGCACAACCATGCCGCCCACTGCGTCGGCGAGGTCCGCGAGCTCATCGCGCGCGGCGCGGCGCGGCAGTGGCGTAAAATCTCCTGCCGCGGCGCGCTGCGCAAACCGCTTTACCTGGTTGATCCGGGACGAAAACAGAAGAGAGAACGTGAAGGAAACCGCTGCGGTTATGGCCAGGACGCCGACTGCGGCAAGCCACAGCGAATGCCGTGCCGCCGCCGCAACGTCTGATGGTACACGCGTCGCGCTGAACCAGTAGACTCCGGTAAACACAGCCAGCACCAGCGCCAGGTAGATCAGGCCCAGCCGCCAGAACAGGCTCACGCGCACAGACAGTTCAACCCTCTTCTTTGGATGGCGCGGCGCTCTCGAACATGTAACCCGCGCCACGCACGGTTTTCAGAAACGCGGGATGATCGGCATCGCTTTCGACTTTTTCGCGCAGCCGGCGAATGTAGACATCCACGCTGCGCGGCGTTACAAACCGTTCGGTGCCCCACACCGCGTCCAACAATTGATCGCGCGTGAACACACGATTTGGCCGCGTGGCCAGATAATACAGCAAGCGGAACTCCAGCGTCGAGAGGGTCACTGGCTTGCTGTCGTGGGTCACGCGGTACGATGACGGGTCGATCATCAACCCGCGTGTCTCGACCACGCGTGGCGTTTCTCCCGGCGGCTCGGCACGTCGCAGCAGCGCTTTGACGCGCGCCACCAGCTCGCGCGGGCTGAACGGCTTGGTAACGTAGTCGTCCGCGCCCATTTCCAGCCCAACGACGCGGTCCGCTTCCTCGCCCCGGGCGGTCAGCATCAGAATCGGCAGGCGGTTCAGCGTCTGGTCGCGTCGGATGTCCCTGCAGATTTCGAGGCCTGAAATCTTCGGCAACATCAGATCAAGCAGCAGCATGTCCGGCGGGGTTTTCCGCACCTGCACCAAACCCGTCGCGCCATCGTTCGCGGCCGCAACTTGAAATCCCTCGCGTTCGAGGTTGTAGCGGACCAATTCGACGATATCGCGGTCGTCTTCAATCAATAGGACGCGCTTCATTTCCCTTCTTTCATGCGAGGCTCCCACCCAGGCCTTCCGGGCAGCAAACACACTATAGTACATGGACGGCACGAAAGCCCATGTTACGGGCAGGTTAAAAATGCCGGCGGCACGAACCCTGGCTGCCGGGGTGGTTCGACTCCGTGCATGCCCTCAGTTGCCCTGATGAGAGGCCGCTGTATCCGGCCGAAGAGTTCAGCGACCGCTTCGACAAAGTGGTGCTGCAATAAGCTTGCTAATTTGCGGGTAGCACCAATGCTGCTCACCTGACGAATTCGGATGGGAGATTTGAAACGGGATCCTTTTGTGGGTCGCGGGTGCCGCACCCAAACTTTCTTCCCTCAGAAGGTGCGCTCTCGCCCATGTTCATCTCGGGCCGGTTTAATTCAAATGCGCACGAATATTTTTCTGCGATAAAGCGGCCAAAGGGGCGCGAGGATCAACAAGACAAAAAACACGGCAAAGCCGAGTGACGCATTCTTCGGATTCGTGTAAGGAGCGAAAAAATTATTGTACAGCCACCCGTGCAAGGTTTGCCCGCGGCCGCCGGGTCCGGCGAATTCAAAGTCGATGCTGGTTTCCGAAACGATTGCCGCGAGCGCATAGGCCAGGATCGCATTCATCCCGAAGACCAGGAACGGCGCCGCCCATTTCCTCCAGCCACGCAGATCCACCAGCCAGTAGCATAACGCGAGCAGCAGCATGGCGAAGCCGCCCGTGAAGAGCACAAACGTGCTGGTCCACAAATTCTTGTTGATCGGAAAATAGGGATGCAGCAACTGTCCCGCCAGCGTTAGGACGGCCCCGGCGATTACCAAGCCCAATATTTTCCGCGCGCCGCGGCATTGCGATCGCAGCCATTCGCCGGCAAGAATCCCGATCAGCGCTGTCGCGATGGCGGGAAGCGTGGAAAGGAGACCTTCGGGATCCCAGGTCTTTGACTCCGACCACAAATGGCCGCCCATTAACCCGCGGTCAATGTAAGCGGCGAGATTTTCGTCCTTGCCCAATTGCCCCGCGCCGTAGCCCGGCACGGGCACGAACGTCATGAGCGCCCAATAGCCCACCAGCAAGATCAGCGCGACTCCGGCGATCGCGGCAATATTAACGCGCATGCGCACCTTGCCGTCCGCGTCAATGCTGCGCCGGCACGTCGCCAGATACAACAGTCCGGCTGCCAGATAGCACAGCGCGATGCGTTGCAGCACGCCCATGATCCGGATCGTGTGCAAATCAAAAAACGGTAAGCCATTCAGGAACAGCCCAATCGCGAAGATCAACACGCTGCGACGCGCCACATGGATCGCCAGCGACCCGCGCGTTACGCCACGCGCGGCGCGGGACGCGAACGACAGCGTCATGGAAACGCCGGCAATGAACAGGAAAAACGGAAAGATCAGGTCGGTCGGGGTCCAGCCATTCCATTCCGCGTGCTCGAGCGGAGCATAGACATGGCTCCACGAGCCGGGATCGTTCACCAAAATCATCGCGGCGATGGTGATCCCACGGAAGACATCGAGCGAAACCATCCGCTCGGCTCGCGCCGCGCCCGTAGCCGCGAGCAGGTTTGAAACCGGCGCCGCAATTGTTTCCGCGGTGGCGATGAAAGGTCCCTCCACTGGCGGCGATACTACAGCAGCGCGGAAAATGCCGCAACGGCGACGTGGGCTCGATTTGGGCACGCAGGACAATTCTTGCAAATCCTTGCCTTCTTTTCCAGAACGGTAGATTGCGAAGAACTGCGATCACGCGCACAGACTTTGTCTAGTGCGATCAGGTAAATTAGGTGTATGATTGGTTGGACCATGAGAAACAAAACCCGGCTGGGTTCGCCTGCCTCTCATTGGCCTGAGCAAACCTATTGCACTGGTGAACCTGGACTTATGATATCCTCGCCTGTCCCGGAATTCTACTGGTAAGGAGCAGCATGGCGGCGGAGTGTCTCGAATATCAGAGTGCTGAGCACAAGAAGCCAGATGTCGTGTTTGTGCGCCCAAGACAGGCCAGGATGCTCCCTGATGGCCCCGGAAGAATCGTCATTATCGCTTTGCGTGAGATGGAACGCATTCTTGCCCGTCTCCTAGAGAGCAAATCAAGGGCTGAATTTGAGGGCACGCGCAAATCAGTGTTCTCGGACTACACGAATCTAACCGCGATATTAGCTAATTCTTTTTCCATCCACGTCGATAAGTCGGTGCGTGAAATGGCAATCCGTCAAGCATTTCAGAACGTAGCCCGGCGATTTGAGACACAAGGGAAGGAAGCTCTTGGCGCCAGTGTCGCTGGAGAAGCGATATTTTGCCTATCGACACTCAAGAGGGCGTACAGAGTACTCTCTCAGCTTGACATTGAAGCTCCGGTGTCCGAGGAATTGCGCAGAAAAGACTGCGAATTAGCTTCTCAGTTTAATGCCGCTGCAATCTGGGCACAGCTGCATACGGAGTGCTTACTATTCGCTATCAAAAAGCGGACCGGCCTAAATCAAGAAGTTCTTACGGAAGTTCTTGTGGGTATGCGGTTTTCTGTGATGGCGTATTCATATGTCCGTCAGGGTTTCGAATTAAGAACGACCCGTCAACCATATCTTTCTTCCGACCAGCAAGACGACGAAGACTGCAATCTTCTAGAGGAGTCATATCTAGATAGTGGGATCGGCTCAAATGCCGAACCCTAGTCCTAGACGCGGCGACATATTTTGGGTCAACGTTCCACCACATCATGCAGTTGGTTCGGAACAATACAAGAGGCGACCGTGGATCATCATCTCTGGCGATGCTGTGTTGAACCAGAGACTGGTAATAGCGTTGCCCCTCACATCGAGAATCCAAAAGCAAAACAGGCAATTCAGAGTACTTATTGCGGGGTCAAACATAATTCTTGAATCTGGTTCTGGAATGACGCCGGGAGATCAGCTGGCCCTAACGGAACAACTCCGCGCTCTATCTATAGACAGACTAGAGTATCCGAGGGCCGCTCGCCTTACAGACACTGCCCTTTATGCCGTGGAAGCCGGCGTGGCATTCGTGTTGGAAATGCCGCAATAGACCCCATCCTCACCCAAACAGGACCATGTCAGGCGCATAGTCGCTAAATTCCTCTTGAGGCTCCATGTAGATCATCGCCGTGGGTTAGATTGACGCATGAAAAGAAAAAAGCGCGGGGGGGGAGGAGGCCCCGCCACGCTTCTCTTAGAGGGAAGAAATTCTTTCGATCGCGCGATACGGCTTGCGCGTTTAGTGCACGCCGAGATTGTGGACGCCGCAGAACAGCGAACTGGCGAAGCTGGCGCTTTGCGGGACCCACCACATGCGGCGCACCCAGCTATGCCTGCTGTACATCATCTTCTTGCCAACGTAGTCCATCACCAGGGGACCCACTTGAATCGCCGCGTAGAGAGAAGCGTTCCCCGCGAAGGGCTTAAACATAGGATTCAGCTCTTGCGCGCCAGACGTCGAAATGGCGCGGCGCGTGGTCCAGGCGTCAAAAGTGGCGGCGCTGTGTGTAGCGATTCCAAGTGCTATCCAAGTGCGCCGGTCGTGGTGCTCTTCGTCGAGCAACTGGCCGACGGATACGGTCATTGGCTTCCCGGACCTCAGGAAAGCGTGCAACGTGGGACCACTCATTGCGATAGGTTCGGGAGCGGCCGGCAGTTCCACGGGTTCCGGGAACACGGGTGGCTGAACCGACGTGTCCGAAGCAACCGGCGTCAAAGGCAGGGTTATCTCGTTGAAAAAGGAGATGCTTGCGGGCGAGGGAATCGCCGGCTGTATGAGTGCAATCTTCTCTGCGGAGAAGGCCATCTGTGCATTGGCCTGCGGCTGAATCAAGAGTACGGCTAGCGCGAAAAACATTTCATTCACCTCAGTGCGTTGCGGGGTTCTCACGACTTGGAATCCCTGCAACGTGAGGTCAGATTACGGTCGGGGACGAACTGGGGAAATGGCTCAGTAGTCCTGAGAATCCTGAGAAGATGGTTTTGCGAAAACGGAACGATAGTCCTAGAACTCTTTGGTAGGGCGAAGTTGAAGCGAAACCCGCGTTTCGGTGAGTTTTGATAGGATTCGTGAAATTTAGGCGCGCCGCCGCGTCAATGGTCGAGGGAAGGGTCAAGGGAGGGCTGTGCAGGTTTGCCTGGCCACTCCACGATGTCAAGCTTCCCATCAGGCCCACGCTTGAGCATCGGAGCGTACAGCCCGACCTGCTGGCGGCGCCACCAGAGACCCACCTGGCGTTTGTCCTTCCAGTCGGAAAACCAGTATTGCCAGAGCACCGCCCGGACCTGCCGGGGCGGCTCTCCAGGGAAAGGATTGCCTGCGAAAAGAGCCAGTACGTCCGGCTCGGCCGTGAGGAGGCGCCGCTCGACTTGAAGGACAAACGTGTTTTCGCGCCAGGAACCAAGCGAAGCGAACCACAGGTTCCAGTCAAAACGAGGCTGGTATGGTGCGTAGATTCGCGGAGGCGAGGTCAAATCCTGCGGCTTGTATCGGAAGGGATAGGCCGTCCAGGACTGGCCGTCGCGCGATCCCTGGAATTCGATTTCATAGCGGTCGCGCGTCATAACCGCGAAGAGCCCGAAATCGTTGGCGATGCGGAAAGGCTCCAGCGCCCGCACAGGCGCGCCCGGCAAAGGGATCTCTCGCGTGAACATGGCAAGCAGCAACACCGATGTCGCGTAAAAAACCCAGGTTAGGAAAAAACACTGCACCCACGTTCGAAATCCGGTTTTCCACCTGGTGGGTGGTATTTCTAGATTTAAAGTGATAATTGAAGATTCTCTGCCCCTGGAGAAGCTCCTGCCAGCAACCACCAACCGGGCCAGGAACTTGTCGTTCAGCAGGAGAAACCCTAGCACCAATACGAGGTAGTTCAAGAAGGCGTAGTTGCTGGTCAGGATGATGCCCATCTGCCAGGGCGTGATGAGGAAAAACAGCGAAATGCGGTAACGGCTCGGCAGAAACACGGCGAAAATCAATACCAGCTCGAGAGCCAGAGTCAGGGCCGCCGTGGCGGCATGAAACCCGTGCGGCAGGTGATGTGCGTACCAGGCAATCCACGTGGGCAGGGGACCATTCTGGTAATACTGGTCCATGGCCGTGAAATTGCGCCACTCGGGGTCATGTCCAAGAATCTTCGCCACGCCTGACTCAAAATAAATACGGAACAAGAGCCAGATCAGCAGAAACCGGCTGGCAAGGGATGGCGGATCCAAAATTCCCAAACGCGGCCGACAGCCTGAGGGGGCAAAAAACAGGCTGATGAAACCCGCTTCGAGCAACATGCCGTCGGACTGGTAGCTCGCAAAATCCCTGGCAGTGCTGATGAAAGAAACGAACGCGATCAGGCCTACAACCAGCATGCCGCGCGGACAGATGTTCATCACCAGCAGGACTGATGCAAGCATGCCCACGATGCAAACCCCCAGAAGTGTGCGATCGCTCGCCGACCACCAGAACACGGACGGCGCGAACCAAAAGCGCTGGGCTCCGAAGACGCGCGCCACTTCGGTGAGATAGCTCTCCGCAGGGAGGATTCCGTTCGGGCCGATGAGGCCTCGTATCTGGAAAGCGAGCGAATAAAACACGGAAAAAAAGATCAGCCCCAGACTTCGCAGAAAGAGCCAACGGGCGGCCAAATAGCCGGGCTGGGCCGTATCAGGGCCGAAGAGGCGCTGCGGTGGGACTCTGAGGTCGTAATGCACGACGCGCCATTATACAGGCGGACTCGCGTGCGGAGGCCGAACATACAGGAAGAGAATCCCGTCAGCGCCCAGAAGAGCGAGAGCGCTCAGAATCTCGGTGACCTGAGCCAGCGGTCTCATCAACTGCCGCAGATTCCGACAGATCGGTTAGCTCATCGCCGTCCGCAACATGTTTGGGTCCGTAAAAACGAAGGCGGCACTTTCCGCAACGATAGGGACGAACCGAGAGGAAGAACAAGACCCAATATTCCAGAATCCGACCGCGCTTGGTGCGATGCACATGCATGCTTCCACACCGGGGGCAGGTCTTTTCAGGGTGGTAAATGAATAATCCGAAGGTACGCCGCATCGGAAATCGATCATATCGCGCCGGGTTTCGGGGCGCAATAATCGGCGAGATGATTGTCAATTTGGTTAGCGCTCGGGGAATTTAGAGCGCCGCCAGAACCTGTAGCGCATGATGACGGAGCTTGCCCAGGTTGCGATTGAGCGCGTGCTGCCGCGGCAGGAATGGCAGCACGGCAGACCGGCGCAACTTCAGGCGCTCCAGCGCCATTTTCAGGCGCCCGTCATGCGGCGCATAGTGCAGCCCTCTTGCGAGGACGTCTGCCGCATCCTGCTTGCGGTCGGCCGCGACGTACACTTCAGCAAGATTCAGGTAAAGCTGCGCCTGCCGGCGATTCATGCGCATCGCGGAGTGGCAGAGTTTTTCCGCCTCCGCCCATCTCTGCTCCGCGGCGGCGACCGCGACTCCCACATAAGAGATGTAAAACGGATTGGATGGCTCGTGATCGAGAGCGGACCGCAGGTGAGGCAAAGCCCTATGCGCGTCTCCCCCGCGCAAGAACGCCAGGCCGGACCGGAACTCCTGGAATGCCTCAAGATGTATCATTATGGAACCCTCCCTAAGGGAATCGGGACGTTTAGAGTTTGAACAGCCTGCCGCCAACGGTGCCGTGGAATCTCACGGAAACCTTGAAGATGAGAATAGAACCAGGGTGCGAGAAAAAATACTGCTCGAACGGACAGAAGAAGGACAGGCATTGACACCGCCACCGGCCAGCATTCCCGGCGCTCCTGAATTGCCCATCGGCAATTTCCAGGGGAAGTTCACGACCGTAACCTACAAGGCACTCTTCGCAAGGTCTCCGGCAGATTTACGGTGTTGTGCTACAATCCTGCACATCCCACTTGCTTTACGGGAAAGGATTGATGCGAAACGTCAAATTCGGCTCGCTGTGGATGGTGTTGTGTTTGCTTGTTCTATCCGCGGGCCTTTACATCGGAACTGCCTGGACCCCCGCCTTGGACGACGAAGACGTGGACGCCGCCCACGCCCTGGTGTCGCAGGAAATGCTGCAACGGCACGACTTTGTGGTCATGTACATGGATGGCGTGCGGTACTTGATTCGCCCGCCGATGCACTTCTGGTTGGTGGCCGCCAGCTACAAATTGCTGGGTGAAAGCGAATTTGCAACCCGGCTCCCGGTGGGGCTGGCGATGGTGGGAATTGTTCTGCTGACCTTCGAATTCGGCCGCAGATTTTTTGGACGGCGTGCCGGCTTCTACGGCGCTCTGGCCGTGGCGACCAGCGTGGGAATGTTCATCTATACGCGGAACATGATCCCGGAGGCGATCTATACGCTGGCGTTTGAAGGGATTTTCTACTTATTTCTGCGGTCCTGGACCGGGAGTCTCGATCCAAGGGTCGGATACTGGGGCGCCGCCGCACTATGCGCTGTTGCTGTCTTGACGCGCGCCCTGATTGGACTGCTTTTCCCCGCGTGCGCCATTATCGTGTTCATTGCCATGACGGGGGGGTGGCATCGCTGGCGGGAGCTTCGCCCGTTTTCGAGCGCCGCGATTTTCCTAGCGCTTGCCGCGCCGTGGCACATTCTGGCTGGATTGCGCACGCCTGGTTTTTTCTGGGCCTTCTTCATTAACGAACATTTGAACCGTGCCCTTGGAACGCGTCTTCCCCATGATTACGGCGCAGTGCCATTATGGGCCTGGTGGAGCGCGCATTTGGTTTGGCTATTCCCCTGGAGTTTCTTCGTTCCTCTCGCGCTCCGTGAGCTCCCCCTTTCCCCAAGCTCCTGGCGTGAGAACACGGCCCCGGACATGCAAGCTCGGATGTTGTTGATGGCGTGGGCTGGCGTGATCCTGGTCTTCTTCACGTTGGAAAGCGGTTCACGGCTGGAGTATTACAGCTTCGGGGCGTGGCCGGCGATTGCGATGTTGTTGGGGCTTGGCATAGCGCATGCCGAGGAATCTGACGGCGCATGGTTACGGCCCGTGCAACGGGCGCTCGCGGGGCTGTCGGTGGTTCTTGCTGCGATCGCTGGCTACTTGGTCTGGGGTTCGCTGCACATTCAAGCGGCCAGCGATGTCTCGCAACACCTGGAATTGCGCAGCCCCGAGACTTACATGACGGGCATGTTTCACCTGCTCGATTTGACGCCTGATTCGGTCGCCGACCTTCGACTTCCCATCATTCTTTCCGCATTCTCGATGCTGGCGGCGTTCGTGGTTGCCTGGATCTTGCGCGAGCGTGGAATCCGATTCTTTCCGAGCATCGCGTTGGCGCTGGGGATGGTTGGATTCATCGTTGCCGCGCACATCGCGCACGACGTGCTCAATCCCACACTTTCCTCGCGCTCCCTGGCGATGGAGATCAAGAAAAACCTGCGGCCCGAGGATCAGATCGCTCTGTACGGGGATATTCGTGTCGCTCCGGGCATTGCGTTTTATTCCCATCGGGATGTGTTGCTGTACAACGCGACGGGGAGCAATCTGGAATTCGGTTCTCATTATCCGGACGCCCCGAAGAGGTTTTTCTACGACCAGGATTTTCGCCAACTCTGGAATTCCAAGGGGCGTGTTTATTTGGTTGTGCCCGCGGAACACAAAGAGGAAGTGCGGGAACGCTTGCCTGGAAATTCCTTGTGGGTGCTGGCGGAGACTGGTGGAAAAACCGCGTTCGTG
>Ga0307479_10007141_pt1 | contig 10294 bp, 7 predicted proteins | sample atmos_gasesECM4C_FD_203743 | JGI IMG/M metagenome (GOLD analysis project Ga0307479, IMG submission 203743) | Hardwood forest soil microbial communities from Morgan-Monroe State Forest, Indiana, United States - atmos_gasesECM4C_515 | ecosystem: Environmental > Terrestrial > Soil > Temperate...
CCGCCGATGTTGGCCATGCCGTCTTTTTTCGCGGACATGGTGCAGCCGTCGGCATGCGAAAACATCTCTCGCGCAATTTCGCGCGGCGTTTTTTTCGCGTAGCCCGCCTCGCGCAATTTTATGAAGTAGGCGTTTTCCGCGAACCGGCACGCGTCGATGTACAGCGGAATTCCGTGCTTCTTGCAAATGGATTTCACCGCGCGAATATTTTCCATCGAGACTGGCTGGCCGCCTCCGGAATTGTTGGTCACCGTCAGCATCACCAGCGGAATTTTCTTCACGCCTTCGCGCTCGATCGTCTCCGCCAGCCGCGCCGTGTCCATGTTTCCTTTGAACGGGAGCACGCGCGCCGGCTCCTTCGCTTCCGCGATCGGAAGGTCGAGCGCTTGGGCGCCGACAAATTCGCAGTTCGCGCGCGTGGTGTCAAAATGCGTGTTGTTCGGAACGACGTCGCCTTTTTTGCACATCACGCTGAACAGAATGCGTTCCGCGGCGCGGCCCTGGTGCGTGGGAATCACGTGGCGAAAGCCAAAAATGTTTTGCACGGAATCGCGAAATCGCGCGAAGCTCGGCGACCCCGCGTACGATTCATCGCCGCGCATCATTGCCGCCCACTGCTCCGTGGACATCGCCGCGGTCCCCGAATCCGTCAGCAAATCAATCAGAATGGCTTCGGAAGCAACAAGAAAAAGATTGTAGCCGGCAGCCTCCATGAGTTTCCGGCGCTCTTCCCGCGTGGTGTGGCGGATGGCTTCGATGCTTTTGATTCGAAACGGCTCGATGATCGTCTTGATCGGCATTTTCCCCGGGATTCTTCCCCGGACACACTACCACACCGCCTGATTTCCCGGGCTGGGTCATCCGTCGCTGAAAGGGAAGTTGAGCAAAAGCCGGATTACGAGCCCGGACACTGCCTTCGATGCGCCACCCGTGCTAAACTTTATGGATTCTAGGCCCGTAGCTCAGTTGGTTAGAGCGCCTCCCTGACACGGAGGAGGTCGATGGTTCGAGTCCATTCGGGCCTACCATTTTCAGTCTCGCCAAATTTTCTACCTGTGATTTCCTACCTGTGTTTTCATTTTTCCACGACACCAGCCGGGCCTACTTTCGCTGCAACCGTCTCTTTGACTCCACGGGTGTGCGTTTTGTACTGTTGGTGCGTCTTGGGGAGAGGAGTGCCGTATGCGAGCAATAGTCATCACCGCCGCATGCTTGTTTCTGCTGGCAAGCGCTTCGGCGCAACAGGGCAAGCCAAAAGCGTCAGCAGTGCCGTCAGGAAAAGCCGTTCTCGAAGCATACGTGTCGGCTTGGAATCGTCACGATTTCGCAGCATTTGACAAGCTGTTGGCCCCGGATGCCATTCACGAAGGCATCGCGCAGGGATTCCGAGGTCAAGGGCCGGGACAGATCAAGGACTTCATGCGTGCCATGCTCGAGGGACAGCCTGACCTCGACTGGCATCTGACCACGATCGTCGACGCAGACACGCATGTGGCGGCTGAATGGACGTGGACAAGCACGTACACGGGCGACAGTCCCAGTAGGCCAGTGGTACGGAAACGAATCTCGGGACGCGGAGCCTCGGTCGCGGTGATTGAGAACGGTCGCATCAAACGATTTACCGATTACTATGACCTTGCGAGCTATTTTCCAAAGACCCCCGCCGCCAATGCCCCGGTGTCGGACGGCGACCTATCCGCCGCAAAACAACAGGTGCTGGACCTCGAACAGAATTGGGTTGCCGCAGAGCACAAACACGACGCAGTTACGCTCCGGCACATTCTGGACGACAAATTCGTCGCGAGCTTCGGCGTCGAGAAGCCATACGATAAAGAAGCTCTCATCAAACTGATCGTCAACAGCGATGTCGATCCAACGGAATCTCAAACCCTGACCGACCGGACCGTTATCATCGACCGCGACACGGCTGTTGTTGTTGGCACTGACACGGAGCGTGGGACACGAAAGGGCGCAGCGTACACGGAGGTCTACCGATACACGGTGACCTACATCCGTCGCCACGGGCAATGGCTAGCGCTGGCCGAGCATCTAGTCGAAGTGCCGCAGGCAAAGTAGCGCTACGCGAGGCGAAATTCGGGCCTACCACTTTTCGTCGCGCTTCATTTTGTATGCGTGGTAGGTTGACACTGTGGAGATGTGCTGGGCGGGCACGAGCCTGCCATCTTTTGCAATCACTTAGCACCCTCCGCGAATTTCCGGCGGTGTTTTCTACCTGTGATTTCCAACCTGTGAAACAGGTATGAGACGTGCGGAGTGAGGATATTCGATCCGTTCTAAGTTGCCCGCGAACAGATGCTACTTATGGTGGCTGGTCTTGTAATGCTGCTGAAGTAGGTCCTCCCCGAAGTCGCCGTTGAGGTCGCGCCACACGGAGTGGATGTGGTTGGCGTTGTCCTGCGTGTCGTCTAGCTCGATGAGGAAATAGGACGTCTGAACGCGATAATAATGGGGCTCACCAAGATTGATGCCACCGGACCAAGCAAAATAGATATTCCGACCGGCCTTGTTCATCTGCGCTATCCGGCCTTCCGCCAACTCGTGAGGCACATTGCGGGCGTACTCTTCTATAAGAGTCATCAGCGCGTCGAATTGGCGAGAGTTCATCTTGGAAGCTGGGAGGCCTGAGGGTTGTCCCTGGAGAGCGGCCTTCCGGCTGACTGCAGTGAGGATTTCCGGGTAGGCGGTCGGGTCTACGATCGCGACTTTCTTCTGCTGTTCGTCGAGTGAGTGGATCAGTTCGCTGCCGAGGTCGTCTTCCTTAGCAAGTGTTCTTAGGCCCTTGCGCGGCCCCTGTCGCACCTCAGCGGGATTGGCGCCAAAGAAGCTCGGGCCATCAACCACCTTTCCGTTCACGATCGTGTAATTCTGGCTGAGATGATGGCCTTCGACGCGGTAGCCCCACGTGGCAGTATCGGAAGGGCTGCCGAACACGGAAAAATAGTAATTTTCTGGATCCCGGTGGCTAGGGTCGTTTCCCATCGCCCTCAACACCTCGTCGAGGCTCATGATGGTGACCGCTTTGATGTAGCCCGTTTGGCTCAGTCCGGCAGCAAGCAGAGCGCTGGCAAGGTGCTTTTGATCGGGGCTCATTTCGCGCAAGGGCAGGCCTTTGCGGTCGCCGAGTGAGTCAACCGAGACACGAATGTTGTTGGGGATGAAGTGCCAGTTCATACGCTCATTGCTGTCAAACAGAATACTGGCCTTCCCACGTTGGTTAGCGTCGAGCGCAGCGAGAAAGCGGTTGGCACATTCTGTCATCAGAGACACCGCATGAACGTCATGGGCATGGGCCTGATCGGCATGGGTTAGGTTCGAGCCGAGAATGCCGGCTCCCACGAGCGCGGCTGAGGAAGAGAGAAACGATCGGCGTTTTATGCACATGAACATCCCTCCAGTGAGCGCCGCAATGAGAATACAGAAACACGCGCGAGTCAACGATGCAGCCGCCCTTCGCACCGAAACGCCGAGTGGCTACCTGCATTTCCTACCTGTGATCTCTACCTGCAATATGGGTAAAACACGCTGAACGACGTTCTTCTCATCGCTGTAAGCTGTTGGGTTCGAGTCCCCACGAGCCTACCATTTGCCGCAAAGTCAAACTTTTACATCTGCGAAGCATCCAGCCTAAACTCGCGGTGCGTTGTGTTGAGGGCGGTCTTGACGGACTTCTCGTCGATCACGAAGGAAATGTTGCTTTCCGAAGAGCCCTGGGCGATGGCGATCAGATTCACGTTCTCACGCCCGAGAGCATTGAAGGTTCTGCCCGCGATTCCCGGCGTTCCGCGCATATTCTCTCCCACGACGGCGACGATGGCGATATTCGAATCCACGGTGATGTGCTCGACCTTGTGATGCGCCAGGTCTTGTGCGAATTCTTTGCGCAACGCTTCCACAGTGCGCCGAGCGTCCACCGTGGAGACGATGAAGCAGATATCATTTTGGGAAGACGATTGCGAAATGAGCAGGACATTGGCGCGTACTTCGGCGGTGGTCGAGAATGTCCGCCCCACGACGTCGGGCAATCCCACAATTCCGGGCCCGCCCACGCTGATTAGTGTTACGTCGCGGATCGCCGTCAACGCCTTTACGCCGCCGCCGATGCTGCGGCCTTCCGGCGTGATTTTTGTTCCGGGCTTTTCGGGCGCAAAACTGTTGCGAATCCACACGGGAATAGCCGCTTGCACGACGGGGTTCAACGTTTTTGGGTGCAGGACTTTCGCGCCAAAGTAAGCCAGCTCCGCGGCTTCGCGATAGGAAATCACGGGAATCGTGCGCGCTTCCGCCACCAGGCGCGGGTCGGCGGTGAGGACGCCGTCGACATCGGTCCAGATAATGACTTCGTCCGCGTCCATTGCCGCGCCGAGAATTGTCGCCGAATAGTCGGAGCCGCCTCGCCCCAGTGTCGTCAGTTGCCCTTCCGCGGTGGCGCCGACGAAGCCGGTTACGACCGGCACGATTCCTCTCTCGAATAGCGGCCGCAGCCGGGCTTGTGATTTCGCGCGCGTCATTTCCATTTGCGGCTCCGCGCCACCATGAAACGCATCGGTCACGATGAGTTCCGTCGCCTCGATAGCCTCACTTTGCAGCCCCAGCTCTTTTACGGCCGCCGCCACCAGTGGTGCGGAAAGCCTTTCGCCCAAGCTGGAAATTGCATCGAGCGTGCGTGGAGTGAGTTCCCGCAGCAACGCTGTTCCTTCACAGAGCCTCCGCCCTTCTGCCAAGACCTTCTCCATCCGGGGACGGATCCGCAGGCGATCCTCGTCGCGTTGCACCAAACTTGTTAGCGCACTTTCATGCTGCTGCCACAGTGCATCCATGATCGTGCTAGCTTCTTCGGCATTTCCCGCTTCCGCTTTCCTTGCCGCGTCGATCAATCTGTTAGTCACGCCGCTCATGGCAGAGACGACGGCAATGCAGGGATTCTCCTTCGCTGCCTTCGCGATAATCTGCGCTGTCCTGGCAATACACGACGCATCGCCGACGGACGTGCCGCCGAATTTCATCACCTGAAGCCGTGGTCTCATCCCGCTCCCCATGAAGGAAACAACGATGGTTTCATTTTAATGCGGGCTACCCTGCGGCCCTAGGAAAACTGGAGCGTGCGTTGACTTTCTTTCCGCCGCGCACCTACCATGGCAAGCAGAAATTCCACGCCAACTGAGTTTGGGAAAGCGATCTTGCATCGGCGCGGCGAAGATCGAAGATTTCAATAAAGCCTCCTTATGTTTGAATTCTTGAGGGATGAAAGATGAGCGCAACTGAACCGGACACGAACGCACGCGGCTGGTGGACCACTATTCTCACGGACATCCATTTTTGGGTGCCCGTCGCCGTCCTGATGGGCGGGTTGCTTCTTCTTCGATTCATTCGCTGATTTTTCGATTGGAGCAAAATGCCGCCTGCCTTATCTTCCCAGTTTGCTCCCGCGATCCAAGACGTGTCGCGTTCGAAAAAGCTTCAACTGCTCGGCATTCTTTCCGGCTTCGCTGCGGGAGCCTGGCTCGGCGCTGCCGAAGCCCCCACGAAGCTCGTTTCCATCGGCATTTCTCCGATGGTGATCTCGCTCATCATGGTCATCGGAGTGTTTCTCGCGCGCTGGAGCCTGCCCGCGCTCATCCTGGGCACTTCGTCCGTCCGCGCCGACGTTCGCCGCGCTCCTCACCTTGTTATTTGGGCGCTTCTTGCCGGATGCCTCTGGGCCGTCGCCAACACGCTGACGATTTTTGCCATTCGCGACATCGGCTTGAGCATCGCCTTTCCTCTGTGGAACTCGAACAGTCTTCTCGGCATTCTCTGGGGCTTTCTTTTCTTCAACGAACTGCGCCAAGCCGGCTGGCGTCGTCGTGCTGGCGTCTTGGGTGGCGCGCTCGTCATGTGCGTAGGAGCGACGCTCTTGGCCATCGCGTCCTCCTCAGGGCACGGCCCCGCCGCACATTCTCTGCACGGCGTCTGGGCCGCGCTCGGCGCCGGAATTCTGTGGGGCACCATGTACATCCCCTACCGCAAAGCCTACCTGACCGGTATGAACCCACTTTCCTTCGTCACATTTTTTTCTTTCGGCGAATTGGGCATGATGTCAATCCTGTCTGTCGGCTCCCTAGGACTGGTTCCCTTGTGGCAAGAACTGCTCAGCGCGCGCAGCGTTGTTTTCTGGCTGATGCTCGGCGGTTTTGTGTGGGTCATTGGCGACATCTTCCAGCAGTACGCTGCAAAGTACGTAGGCATCAGCCGCGGCATCCCGCTTTCCAATTCGAATCAGCTCTGGGGTTTGTTGTGGGGGATTCTTGTTTTCGGAGAGTTACACGGTCGCGGTTCTTCCATCTACCTCGAAGTTGTCGGCGGCTCGCTCCTGATGATGCTTGGGGTTGGCTCCATTGCGTTTTCCTCCGCTACTGGCACCGAGCAGACGCGCTGGAAAGACGCTGCGATTCGTGAAAGCGACCGCTACGGCGTCGCTGCGGAATTCGTCGAAGCCCGCATGGACGGCCGCCGGCTCCTTGGCGAATCAAAACCTTCCCGCAGCGCGTTGGACTGGCTGTTAGTGGTTCTCGCCACTAGCGTCTTCGTGATCTTTGCGGCGATGGCCCGCGTCCCGCAAATGTCCCTGCGCTGGGCGCCGGCTGCCCTTTTGATCGCCGTCCTGTTTCTGCTACTCGCCATCTGCGGTCTCGCCCTCTGGCGCACCACTCGTTTCAACTGACGCACTCGCTTCTCCTTTGAAAACGTCCACGCATCCGGTAAAGTTGCCGCGTCGCTCATGAAGAATCAGGGCAAAGTGGATGTTGTCGGCGTCGGTCTGAACGCCACGGACACGCTCATTCCCGTCGCGCACTATCCCGCGCGCGGCTCCAAGGTCGAATTTCGTTCCGCGAAAGTGCTGCCCGGCGGTCAGGTCGCCACCGCTATGATTGCCTGCCGACAGTGGGGTTTGCGCGCGCGTTACATCGGCAAAGTTGGCGACGACATCGCCGCCGAGCTGCATCGCTCGGAATTTGCGCGCCTCGGCGTCGAAGCCCATCTTTTTACTGCGCCCGGCTGTCCCAGCCAGCAGGCTTTCATCCTTGTCGATGACGGCGGCGAACGCACGGTTCTTTGGAAACGCGACGACCGCTTGACGCTCCGTCCGGAAGAACTCCAGCGCGATTGGATCGTCCATTCCCGCGCGCTACATGTCGATGGACACGATACTGCCGCCGCGTCCGCGGCTGCGGGCTGGGCTCGCGCCGCAGGCGTTCCGGTGATCGCCGACTTGGACGAACTCTATCCTGGTGTGGAAAAGCTTCTGCAAAGCGTCGATTACCTCATCACCAGCAGGGACATTCCTGGTCGGCTAATGGAAGAACCGGACTTGCGCAAGTCCCTCCCCGCGCTCCGTGAACGATTTGGCTCCCGCCTCACCGCTGCCACGCTTGGCGAGGAAGGCGTATTGGCCTGGGACGGGAAGCAATTCTATTACGCCACTGCTTTTTGCATCGAGCCGGTTGACACCACTGGCGCCGGTGACATTTTTCACGCGGGCTTTGTTTACGGACTCTTGCAAGGCTGGCCCTTGCAGCGCCAGCTCGATTTCGCCTGCGCCGCCGCCGCCCTCAACTGCACCGCCATCGGGGCCCGCGGCGGCATCCAGTCCGTCGACTCCATCGAGCGCCTCATCGCCACCGGCGCCCGCCACGCTCCGGCCTACAAGTGAGTAGCCGCCTGATTTCCAGCGAGCGCGTGACGAGCGCACTGCTAAACGCCTCAAGACAATCGAGCACTATCTTTCAGGACCCGACCCATTGGCTTTTTGCGGTAACGGGCAGTGTCGAGAGATGAGGTATCGGTTACGATTGAACCAACGATAGCCTCGCCAAAGCATCCAATTAAATCCGGGTAGGCGAAAAATTGCATAGAATGGCCACGCCCACCATATTCTTCGCGCCACAAAGAGATATGCGTCGGCCCCCGATTCCAGCTTGCCATCGCGGGTCAATACAAGAATGTCATCCAGCAGGTTCTGTTGCGATTTTTTTAAGCTGCCGTCTTCCCAAGCGGATTGCAAGTCTTTGAGAGAAAAACCCCGCCGTTCAATTACCTTCTCCCAGAAATGGACCCAACGAAAGCAGAACCCGCATCCGCCATCGTAGAGCACCCAACCAACACGAGGGAGCACTGCTTTCGATTCTTGCTCCAGCATCGTCATGGGAGTTTGCGGCCTTTGAAAACAGTGATGAGCGAGCCATCGGCAATGAATGCGGAGCTTGGGCGACTTTGAAGGACACGGCCCAGTTCGACGCCATACAAGCCACTTGCATCACCGTCGAACCCCGCCGCAGTGCTCCCCCACACTTGCCAAGGCACATGTGAAACGTGATATTCGAGGGAGCCTCCGCTTCGCTGAGTCGAATAGCCCCAATAGTGTTCAGTAATAAACTGTTCCAGGCTTCCCTCTCGCGGTAGTGCGGGAGCGCCTATCGCTTGTGCAGTCAGCTGACACCACTTATTCTTAACCTGCCATTGATACTCAACCTTCCTTTTCGACCCATCCATGCAAATTTGGTGCTTCATCGGCAGGCATACATAGTTTTCACCGTACACGAGGCGAGCCGTAACTGCGATCGCCTGCTTCGGTACAATCTCGGCGATGAACACAACGCCCCTTCGGTATTCATCGCCTTCCTTGCGACGAACGTAGAAGCGGAGGTTTACCTCATCGAAATCAGAATGAAGCGCGATGGAAAGAGACCCGAATAGTTTCGTACGGCAAAATCGAAACCCTACAAGGCTAATGTACGTTTTTCCAAGGAATGAATCGAGAGCCGTGCCGAAGGGCACATACTTGTCTAATAAGCGAGGATCAACTTCGTAGTTCAACATCACGAGGTCCCGCCACTCAGCAGTAAGGAAGACAGTTTCTGTCGGAGACATTTGGGCTAATTCCGGTTCAATGCTGGAAGAACCAAAATATCAGGCTCTCGACCAAGGGTGCGATGTTTTATAGTCTAGAATGCATCCCAGTTAATTTCGAGAACCTTCCGTAAGAAGGACAGTGCCTGATGAATGGGGAAGCTGGGAACTAGCACGAACCGCGATTGCCTCCGGTTGAGCCCCCGCCAATCCAGATGCTATCCTGCCTCTATGGCGGATCCCGTCATCTCTCCGCCGGAAGTGGCGTTTACCTCCCCGCTCGAACACTCCCGGCGTCAGCTCGAAGCCTTGCTCGAAGTCAGCGAGGCCATCGCCCAGCAGCGCGATCTCCCCGCGTTGTTCCACGACCTCGCCGCGCGCCTCCATTCCGTCATCGACTTCGATTTCCTCACCCTCGTCCTTCACGACCCTGTCAAAAGCGTTATGCGCCTGCACATCCTCGAGACGCGCATCCCCACCGCAAAGCCCAAGCCCTCTGAAGTCGAACACTCCATGGAGAGCCATCCCTCCGGCTGGGTCTGGCAAACGCAGCAACCCTACGTCGTCGCAGACACCGAAATGGAAACTCGCTACGCGGAATTCATGCAGCGCCTCCGTGAACACAATGTGCGGTCGCTGGCGATTCTCCCTCTCACCACTGCTCAGCGCCGTCTCGGCGCGATGGGCTTCGGCCGCGTCGTTCCCCAGCGCATCACCGACACCGAACTTCAATTTATGCAGCGCGTCGCCAGCCAGGTAGCCGTCGCCGTCGATAACGCCCTCAATCTCGAGACTTCCCAGGCCTATCAATCGCAACTCGCGCGCCAGCGCGACCGCCTCCAGGTTATTCTCGAAATCAACAATCTCCTGATTACCAGCCGCGAACTCCCCGAACTTTTCCGCGGCATCGTCAACACTCTCGAGCGCGTCATTCACCATGACTACACCAGCCTCGCGCTACTCGATTCTCAAACCGGTTTGCTCAGGATTCATTCCCTCGATTTTCCCGGCAAGCAGAATATCTTCAAGCCGGAGACGGTCGTTCCGCGCGACGCTTCTCCCGCTGGCCGCGCCATCGCCTCCGGCCAGCCTGTGATCGCGCGGGGCTCCGAGCTCGACCGTTTCGACACGGAAGTCATTCGCATCCTTCGCGCCGAAGGCCTTCAAGCCATCTGCTGCATCCCGTTGATCCATCATGCCCATACCTTCGGCACGCTCAATCTCGCGAGCCGGCGGCTTGATTCCTTCACTCCGGAAGACGTCGAGCTGCTTCAGCCCGTCGCCGCACAAGTCGCCATCGCCGTCGAAAACGCTCTGGCCTTCAAGGAAATCGAGGCTCTCAAAAATAAGCTGGCCGAAGAAAAGCTCTATCTCGAGGAAGAAATTC
>Ga0307479_10007143_pt1 | contig 10292 bp, 6 predicted proteins | sample atmos_gasesECM4C_FD_203743 | JGI IMG/M metagenome (GOLD analysis project Ga0307479, IMG submission 203743) | Hardwood forest soil microbial communities from Morgan-Monroe State Forest, Indiana, United States - atmos_gasesECM4C_515 | ecosystem: Environmental > Terrestrial > Soil > Temperate...
CTCGAGTCCTTGAACTGCGCGGGCTCGATGAAGCTGCCGTCGCTGGGGTCGTACGCGCCCTTGCCGAAGCCCGAGTAGGTGCCGCCGTCGCTGGTGCTGCCGAAGTCGTTGATCGTCGTGCTGTCGCAGGTGTTCCCGTAGTCGCTGCTGTGCAGCACGATGTGCCCGCTGGTGGGGTTCGAGCTGTCAGTGGTGAGGAACACCTCTCCCGCGGCGCCGCCGGCCAGCCAGGGGCGGTCGCCCTCGTGGCACTGCGCGGTGCCGTTGGGCCACGTCTTGCCGCCGTCGGTGGAGGAGAAGAGGGCGTCGTTGGCCAGGTTGATGCCGGTGTCGTAGATGGCGCCGGAGGCGTCCTCGGTGAGGTCGGGGTCGCTGAACCCGGTGTCGGACACGCCCTCGTTGCGCAGCGTCCAGGTCTTGCCCTGGTCGTCCGACGTCCAGATGAACACGTGGTTCTGGTAGCAGCTGGCACCAACCGGGTCGGGGCAGGCGAACTGCGCCGCCGACTGCCCGGCGAGGCCGGCCCTGTCGATGTGCGTGGTGCCCTCGTGCGACGAGTAGATGAGGTTGCCGAACTTGCTGCTGTGGAAGATGCCGGGCTCACCGCCCGCCCGCGAGTTGTCGACGAACACCGGCTGCGACCAGGTCGGCCCGGCGGTGGTGGCGGCGTGCGTGCTCGGCGCGGTGGCCAGGGAGAGGGCGCCGATCGCCGCCGCGGCGGCGGGCAGCACGAAGCGGAGCCAAGCACGGTGGTGCGAACGAGCTGACCTCACGGTGGGCCTCCGATTGACAAGCGTGTCCCCCACGCTCCATATGGAGGACGCCCGCGACCCCGGCGGCGTTGCGCCGATGAGTCGCGGCGAGCCCCGGCGTCTTCAGGTGCAGCACCGTCAGCAAGGAGGACGACAGATGACCCCGACCAGCACCACGACCCGCATCGCCAAGGTGGCCACGGTGTTCGCGCCGGTCGCCGACCAGGACCGCGCCCTCGACTTCTACGTCGGCACCCTCGGCTTCGAGAAGCGCGCCGACATCCCCTACGGCCGCGGCGACCGCTGGGTGGAGGTCGGCCCCGCCGGCGGCGAGGCCACCATCGCGCTGGTGCCGCCGATGCAGGGACAGGAGACCACCCGCGGCGGGACCCTGTGCAGCCTCTACACCGAGGACATCGACACCGACTACGCGGCGCTGAAGTCGAAAGGCGTCGACGTCGACGCCGAGGTCATGCGCATGGGCGATCCGGTGCCGCCGATGTTCTTCTTCCGCGACGTGGACGGCAACAGCCTGCTGATCGTCGGCAGCAACTGAGCCGCTGGGGCGCGCCGCGAGGCGCGCCCCCGGTCCACCAGTGCGCGAGCGCGCAATGTTCCGCTCCTCGTAGGCGTCTCTTCCGGCGATGACCCGCCCGTCAGGAGCTTGCATGACGCCCGCCCGCCGCACCCGTCTCGCCGCCGCCGCCGGCGCCGTCGCCGCAGCCCTGGCCGCTCTCGGCGTGGGCACCACCGCATCCGCCCAGCCCGGGCCGGCGCTGACTCCATCCCCCGCCGCACCGCGCGTCCTCGCCGGCACGGTCCCCCACCTGGTCGGCCAGGCCGGCGCGGTCGGCGCCACCAACCCGACCCGGCACATCCAGCTCGACGCCGCCCTGCGCCTGCCTGACCAGGCGGGTCTCGACAGCTACGTGGAGCGCGTCTACACCCCGGGCAGCGCCGACTTCCACCGCTTCCTCGACCCCGGCAGCTTCGGCCGGCGCTTCGGCGCACCGCAGCCCGCCGTCGACCAGGTCATCGCCGCGCTGCGGCAGCTCGGCTTCCACGTCACCCCGCCGACGCCCAACCACCTGATGGTCGCCTTCGACGGCAGCGTGGCCCAGGCGGAACGCGCCTTCGCCGTGCACATCGACGACTTCCGGCTCTCCACCGGCCAGGCATTTCATGCCAACGTCGACAACATCACCCTGCCCGCGTCGCTGACCGGCTGGGTGAACGGCATCGTCGGCATGGACACCTCGGCGCCGCCGCGCTCGCAGCTGGCGCGCACGCGCACCGGCGTGGCCACCCCCGTGCTGCCCGTCCCTGCACCGCAGAACGGCGGCGCGACGCCGTGCCCGCAGGCCAACGCCGGGTACACGGCGCCCGACTTCGCCACCGCGTACGACTTCAACGGGCTCTACGCATCCGGGCTGCACGGCGAGGGCATGAGCGCGGCGCTGGTGGAGTTCGACGACTACCACGACAGCAACGTCGCCGGCGTCGAGTCCTGCTACGGGCTGTCCACCGCGGTGACCCGGCGGGTCGTCGACGGCGGAACCGGCGCGGCGCCGCAGGGTGGCGAGGTCGAGGACATGGCCGACATCTCCACCCTGCTGGAGATGCTGCCCAACCTGAAGAACCTCTACGTGTACGTCGCGCCGATCACCGGCACCGCCGAGATCGACCTGTACAACGCCTTCGCCACCGACATGCTCTCGCCGGTGCTCTCGGCCTCCTGGGGCAACTGCGAGGAGCTGAACAGCCAGGCGGACAACCGGCTGTTCGCCAACATCGCCGCCGAGGCCGCGGCGCAGGGGCAGCAGATCTTCGACGCCTCGGGCGACTCCGGCGCCGTCGACTGCCGCGGCTTTCCGGTGCCGACCATGGGCAGCATCTCGGTGGAGCAGGAGGCCGCGGTGCCGTGGATCACCGGCGTCGGCGGCACCAACCTGCCGGTGCAGTCGATCGTCGCCGCGGGCCCGCGTCCCGAGTTCACCTGGAACGACGGCGGCGCCGGCGGTGGCGGCGTCAGCACCTTCTGGACGATGCCGTCCTGGCAGGCGGCGCTGCCCTCCGCGGTGAGCGCGGCGGGTGCGAGCGGTGCACCATGCGGCGCGCCCGCGGGACGTCTCTGCCGTGCCGTGCCCGACATCTCCGCCAACGCCGACCCGCAGAACGGCCAGCAGGGCAACAGCTTGCAGGGCAACACGGTGGGCTCGCCCGGCTACTCGATCTACTGCGCGACCACCAACTGCTGGCTGCCCGACCTGCTCGGGCTTCCCGTCTCGCAGCCGGCGCCGCCGATGGCGGGCTGGTGGCCCATCGGCGGCACCAGCCTGGCCACGCCGCTCACCGCCGCGGCGGCGGTGCTGTGGGACCAGGAGGCGAAGTCGAAGGGGCTGAACGGCCTCGGGCTGATCAACCCGTCGCTGTACGAGGTCGCCGCCGATCCAGCCAAGTACGCCAACGACTTCCACGACGTCACCAGCGACAGCAACGACGCGGAGTTCGACTCCAACGATTGCCCGAGCGGGTGCAACCCCAACCATCTCTACCAGGCGGGCGCCGGGTACGACATGGCCAGCGGTCTCGGCTCGTACGACGCCGCCAACCTCGGCGCCGACCTGGTCGGCCTCGCCGCGCACACCGACGTTACGCCGAACGTCGAGACCGTCTACGGCTACGTCGGGGGTCCGGCGACGAGCGCGCCTGTTGTGGTCAGCAGTGGCTACAACGGCGCGACCTTCAGCACGCAGAGCGACGCCTCGTGGCTGCACGCGTCATCGGGGAAGGTGCCAGGGGCGTTGCAGTGGTCGGCCGATCCCGCCGGGCTGGGCGCGGGCACCTACACCGGCCACGTCACGGTGAACGGACCTGGCGGGGCGGCGACGCTGACCGTCACCTACCAGGTCACGCCGCGCGCGGTCGCGCGGCTGTCGAGCACGTCGCTGTCGTTCCACGAGAACGCCATCGACAGCAGTGGCAAGGACACCGCCCCGACCTGCGGGGCCAACCTCTGGAACGACGAGCTCAAGTACGCGCCGTCGATCAACTCGGGGACGGCGACGCCCGTCGATCCCGCCAGCCGCACCACGCTGACGATCGGCAACGCGGGACCGGCCGGCAGCGTGCTGCACTGGTCGGCGTTCTTCTACAGCAACGCCAGCTCCTGGCTGGGTCAGGACCTGATCCCCAACTACGACCCCAACACCACGCCGGCGCCGGTGACGACGGCGTCGCCGCCGCAGGTGGCCACCGAGGGTGCACTCAACTCGGGTGACTCCTTCGGGCTGAAGCTCGCGGCGGTGGCCAACGGCAACAAGCTCGGCGGCTTCCCGCAGATGAACCAGGGCACGTACCACGGCGTGCTGCAGCTGCGCGACCTCGCCGATCCGGCGGCGACCGTCAACGTTCCCGCGACGCTTGTTCTCGGCAACGGCACCGGGACACCGACGGTGCTCGCAGCACCCGGTGCCGTCACGGTGACGCTCGACCCGGGCAAGCAGCAGAGCGTCGATCTCAAGCTGTCCGATCCCGGGGCCGACAGCGGCTGCGGCTACGTGTACAGCGCCCACAGCGACGCGTCGTGGCTGGCCCTGCCCGCCGACTCCTACTCGGGCAGCGTCGGCAACGCAGGCGGCTCGAATACGTCGAGCGGGCCGGCGGGGACCGGCAACGACACCGGACAGGGCAGCGGCACGGTCACCGTGGCCATCGACACCACGGGACTCGCGCCGGGCCTGCACCACGCCACGGTCAGCATCCAGTCGATGGACGCCGAGCCCAACCCGCTGAACATCCCCGTCGACGTGACCGTCACCGGTCTCAGTGTGTCACCGCAGACCGTCACCGCACCCCCGGTGACGCTGCCGAATGCGGCCAATGCTGGCACCAACCTGCCCAACACCGCGACGGCGGCGCTCCCCGGCGCGGCCGTTGCCGTGCTCGCGGCGACGCTGCTCGGTGGTGGCGCGATGCTGGGACGGCGCCGGCGCAGACGCTGAACCTCGCTGCGCCGCTCGCCACCGTTGTGGTGCAAGATGTGCGGCGATGCCTCGAGGGATGAGGGCCGGTCGGTTCGCCAGGGCCGCAATCGCGGCACTGCTGGTGGTCGCGGCGGCGTCCTGCGGCAGCGGCGGTGGCGGCGGCACGTCGACGGGCAACGTCCCCACCGGCGTGGCCCTGATCACGGCGGCGAGGGGCGGGCAGGTCCGCAGCGCCGACGGGCTCGTCACCCTCGACGTCCCCGCGGGCGCCCTGGCCCAGGACACCACCATCACGGTGCGGCCGGTGCAGGGGAGCCAGGTCCCATCCGACGTCGCCCAGCTGGAGCCGCTCGGCAACGTGTACAGCCTGGGACCCGACGGGACCAGGTTCGCCAAGCCGGTGCACATCACCATGGGCTTCAACACCGACAACGTGGGCGTCTCCGACCCCAGCAAGCTGTGGCTTCCCCTGCCGCTGGTGCGCGCGTCGGACGGCACCAAGTCGGGATTCGACAACCCCCTGGTCACGCTCGACACCAGGACGCATTCGCTGCACGCGGCCGGCGACATCTCACACTTCAGCACCGTCACCCTGGTGAAGGGCGTGGCCACCGGGCGACTCGATCCCGACTCCGTCACCTCCACGTACCCGGGCAGCGCGTGGACCGCGACGGTGACCGTGGCCAACATCGGCAACGGCCACTTCGGCATCGACTACGACCTGTTCGTCTACGAGGTCTCCGAATCGTCGACGCAACCGGTCGCGGTGCTGCCCGTCACCCACCCGAGCGGACACGGAAACGGGGTCGCCGTGGGGTCGTCGCGAGCCACCAGTCCGCCGTCGCAGTTCGTCTGCGGGGGCACCGGCAACGGGACGTACACCATCAACTTCACCATCCGCTTCAGCGGCGGCTGGCTCGACTACAACAGCTACGCGCTGACCGGCGACGCCGGCTGCACCGGCACGACGACGTCCACCACGACCACGACCACGACCACGACGTCGACCAGCAGCCCGAGCCCGTCGCCGACGCCCCACTATCCCGCCGCGTTCACGGCGACGTTCAACCCCGACGCCTACTCGACGCTCTACACCGAGCCGGTCACCGACCCGAGCTGGACGTACCACTGGACGGTGCAGATGCAGGCCGACGCGCCGTGCGGCTCAGGCTTTGCCGGGAACACCCCGCAGTCCAACCAGGCGACCTGGTTCCACGCCGACAAGGACGCGCAGCCGCCCGCGCCGAAGGGTCCCTGCGACCACAACTTCTACAGCAACACCACGGGGCATCCGGGATACGTGACCCTCGTGGTCACCGGTCCCGGCTTCCACTGCCAGGCGCAATACTTCGGGTCGGTCAGCGGGACGAGCCAGCCGCCGATGTGCGTGAAGGACTGAGCGGCGCCGCTACGCGTCCCGGCGGCGCCGGCGGCGGATGACCGGCAGCCCGACCACCGTCGAGGCCACCGCGAGCATGACCGCGAGCGGGGGAAGCGACTGCGCCGAGGTGTTGGGCAGGGACGGCGGCCCAGCCACCGCGCTTGCCACCACCGGTGTCGGCGTGGGCGTCGGGGCCGGTGCCGACACCCCCGTCGAGGCGACGACCGGCTTCGGGCAGACGTGGTAGATGCCGGTGCCCCAGTCGGTCGCTCCGAGGCTGTCGTGCACTCCGGTCGGGATGTACTCGTTCGCGCCCCAGATGCAGCCGGACTCGTCGACCTGGCTGGCCGAGTAGTCGCCCCAGCGGGCGACGCACGGGCCGCACGGGGGGGCGTCGGGAAGGCCGATGCCCTGGCCGCCGAGCGTGCCCAGCCCGGTGAACCCGTCCTCCGGCGCCTTGCCGAGGTTGGCGACGTGGACGACCGGCGCCTCGCCGGGTGCGAGGCCGTCGATCCGCGCCCACGCCTGGCTCGGGTAGTAGTCGACCCCGGCCAGGGTGAAGCTCATCACGGTTGCGCCGTCCACGCGTGGACCGATCGAGCCGAAGAGGACGTTGTTGTCCGGGACCTGGACGTAGCCGTCGCGCACCATCGACGCCTGCAGGGTGCTGCCGTCAGCGCTCAGCGTGGGCCGCACCTGGAAGTACATGATCCCGACGCGGTTGTCAGTGGTGTGGCCCGTCGCGTCCGGGCTCGGCGACAGCAGCGTGTTGACGTTCGTCCAGAGCGTCCCGTTCGACAGCGTCACCCAGTTCATGCGGTCGTCGTTGGCGTTCAGCTCCTCCTCGGGGTCACCCGCCCCCGCCGCGAGCGGGTGCGGTCCGTCCTTCTGGTAGGCGCCGAACGGCTGCGACGACGGGGCCGCCGGGTCGGGCGCGAAGAAGGTGTCGGACGGGCTCGCCGTGGTGATCGTCACCGACGTCAGGTTGAGGTTCTGGCTGGCCGCGTTGAGCGACGCGGTGTTGGTCCACGCCCACACCACGACCTGGTTGGCGTTGTGGCCGACGGGGCCGCCGACCTCGCTGAGGAAGTACTCGACGCCCATCGACGGCTCGGGTGTGGTGTCGTTCGCGACCGGCTGGGCCGGCGAGATCGACTGCCACGGCGAGTCCTCGGCGGGGCCGGGGAAGGCGATGCCGTTGGTGTCGAGGCGGACCAGCGTGGTGTCGGACCCACTGACGAGCTGCTGCTTCGACAGCGCGTAGAGCTGGGCGACGCCGCTGCGCAGCACGGGGACCTGCTGCAGCGGCGGGGCCACCGGCGGCGCCACCGGGAAGACCTCGGCGAGCGCGTACTCGTTGTCGGTGATGTATATGCCGTTGGCGTCGGTGCCGATCGTCGGCTGGTCGCCCAGGCAGCCCACCAGCGTGGTTGCGCCCACGGGCGGACCGACGCAGCCGGGGTGGAGCGGGCTGCCGTTGAGACCGTTGTCGGTGACGTCGAAGGAGAAGATGTTCCAGTCGCCCGTCGGGTCGCTCGTCTTGCTCACCGCGATGAAGTTCTGGTCGCGGTTGAACGCGGGGTAGGCGGGGACGGAGGTCATGTCGAGGACGGTGACGAACCAGCGCTGCGTGGCGTGGTCGAATAGGCAGCGGGGGTCGCTGATGAAGTCGGTCGGGCCGGTGGTCCCGCCGGCCGCGCGCTGGAAGAACTGCGCGAGCGGGATGGACTTCGTGGCCGGGACGTCGTGGAACGCGGCCGCCCGACCTGTGGTCCTGTAGACGCGCATCGCGTCGTTGACCGCCTCGACGACGTAGTCCGCGCCGACGCACAGGCCCTGGTCGGGCGGTTCCAGGGAGCCGTTGGTGTTCGCGTAGGCGCCGGTCCCGCCGGTCTGCATGTCGATGCTGGAGATCGCGTCGAAGGCGCCGTCGTCGCCGCCGGAGGCAACCGAGCTCTTCGGCGCCGAATCGCCGCCGAGCGCATCGAGGGGAGCCGCTGCGGACTGCGAGGCGGTGGCGGTGCGGGGGCGCGTCGCCCGGGGGACGACGACGAGATGGTGGACGTTGAAGGAGGAGCGGCCGACCGGCTCGCTGTCGAGCTTGGCGACGTTGACGGTGGCCACGGGATGGATGTGGTCGACCTGCTCGACGCCGTGGCCGTTCGACGCCGGGGTGGTCGCCAGGCCCGTCATCGCCGTGACCGACACCGCGACCGCCCCGACCACGACAGCAACGGTCAGCCGAGCGAGCGGGACCGACGTGAGCCTTGGCGCCATTCCGCGAGCCTCCCTTCCACGGATACCTGTCCCCTTCGTGGAGGGATGACAGCCGGCCCGGGCGGACATTGCACCCACTTGGGGCGCCGATTGGGTTGACCCGGTTGGACGGACAGCCAACCGTGACCAAGCCGGGCGCCGGGCGCCGGGCGCATCACCCTGATCGTCGACGAGGCCTGGGCGATCCTGCGCAACCTCGGCGTCGCCCACTGGCTGGCGGTCTCGTGGAAGCTCGCGCGGGCCCTCGGCGTGTAGTGCTCCGCCGTGACGCACCGTCTATCCGCCTCACTGCTCCCGGCGACCTCGGCAGCGAGCAGGAGCCGCCATCCCGCCGCCTCCTGGCTCGGGTCATCCACTCCCTGCGGCCGGAGGAGGTCCGCGCCACCCAGGCGCTACTGAGCCTGACCGACGCCGAGGCGGAGGTCATCCGGACGCTGCCCCGCGGCTTCGCACTCTGGAAGGTAGGGCAGCACAGCGCAGTGGTCGAGCACCGCTACAGTTCCCCCGAACGGTGGATCGTCGCGACGGCCGAGGGGCTGCTATGATCCCCGCGGTCGATCCGAACATCCGTTTGAGTAGGAGCGACGTTGTGGACAGGGCCGATCTTCTCGCGCTGTGCCGGTTCGGCGGCGTCTCGTGGCACTTCCTCGCGCGCGAGAGCCAGCGCGACCCGGAGGCGGACGTGGCAACGCTGCTCAGTGGACACGCCACCGAAGAGGGCCGCAACGCACGGGACACGCTCGATCGGCTGATGGAATCGCGAGCACAGTTCGCCGAGCATCGTCGCGAAGTCGAAGACATGATGGCATCGACGTCCGCTGAGGGCATTCGGTTGACGACGGTTCTTGATGATGACTACCCGGTCAACCTTCGCGTCATCGACAACCTCCCCCCGTTCCTGTTCTACCGCGGCCAGCTCCAAACCGACGACGCGTATTCGGTGGCGGTTGTGGGCACGCGTGCGCCGAGCGAGGATGGGATCGTGCGGGCGCAAAAGATGGCGACGAGATTGGCGGAGCACGGCGTGACCGTATTGTCCGGCCTCGCTCGCGGCATTGATACCGCGGCTCACGACGCGGCTCTGGTGGCGAACGGCCGCACGATCGCCGTCCTGGGCTCAGGCATCCGACGCGTGTATCCCCCGGAGAACGGTGAGCTTGCGGAGCGCATCATTGCGTCCGGCGCGGTCGTGTCTCAGTTCTGGCCGGATGCGGCACCAACATCCTTCAACTTCCCGAGGCGGAACGTCGTGACGTCCGGGTTGGGCCAAGGAACCGTCGTCATCGAGGCGTCAGCCACATCGGGAGCCAAGCTGCAGGCTCGCCTGGCTGTGGAACATGGCAAGCACGTGTTCCTCCTCGCCAGCCTCGTGGCGTCCCATGATTGGGCGCGCAACTACCTCAAGAGGCCTCGCGTCTACGAGGTCGCGGATGTCGAGGACATCATCAAGGTCCTCCGGTCCCCCGAACAGATGCGTAGCCGAGCGGAGCAGCGCGTCCAGCTCGCCCTGAATCTGGCCTGACATGGATCGACGCTTGGCGGAGCGGCTGAACGACGTCCCCGGATTTGGGCGTTGCTCAAAGTGCCCGTATGTTTCGTCGGGGCCAGCCGAACTCTGTTATGCGTGTGCGCGGCGTTCCATCCAGGGCCTCGCCCCGGACGCGCTGCGCTGCGAGGTATGCGATCGCCCATTTGACGACGATGAGCATGAGTGCCGCAATCCGCTATGTGCGTCGACACACCGCTTCTTCGAGTGGAATTACGCGGTGGCAATGCGCTCGGGAGTGCTGGAGGCCGTGATCAATCGGTACAAGTTCGACGGCTTCCAGCAGTGGGCGCTGCTGTTCGGTCGAATCTTGGCCGGTTTTCTTGAGGAAGAGGCGAGGTACTTCCGAC
>Ga0307479_10007144_pt1 | contig 10291 bp, 7 predicted proteins | sample atmos_gasesECM4C_FD_203743 | JGI IMG/M metagenome (GOLD analysis project Ga0307479, IMG submission 203743) | Hardwood forest soil microbial communities from Morgan-Monroe State Forest, Indiana, United States - atmos_gasesECM4C_515 | ecosystem: Environmental > Terrestrial > Soil > Temperate...
GACCTTAGCGGTGGTGTGCCCGGAACCGCCGCCGAAGCCGACCAGGACGCCGGCCGCGCCGGTGCGCATCAGGTGCAGGGCCGCGGTGTAGGTGGCGCAGCCGCCGACGACGACCGGCAGGTCAAGCTCGTAGATGAACTGCTTCAGGTTGAGCGGCTCGGCCCGGCCGGATACGTGCTCGGCGGACACCGTGGTACCGCGGATCACGAAGATGTCCGCGCCAGCGTCGATGACCGCCTTCGCGTACCTGGCCGTTTTCTGCGGCGACAACCGGGCCGCGGTGGTCACGCCAGCCTTGGCGATCTCCTCGATCCGCTGCCCGATGAGGTCATCGTGGATGGGCTCGGCATACATCTCCTGCAGCCGCCGAGTGGCCTGCTGCTCGTCCAGTTCGGTGATCTCGGCGAGCAGTGGCTCCGGGTCCACATACCGGGTCCACAGGCCTTCGAGGTCGAGAACGGCGAGACCACCAAGCTTGCCGATCTCAATCGCGGTCTTGGGGGAGACCACACTATCCATCGGGCATGCCACCAGCGGTAGCTCGAACCGGTAGGCGTCGATCTGCCAGGCGATGCTCACTTCTTCCGGATCTCTTGTGCGGCGCGCGGGCACAATACCGATTTCGTCCAGCGAATACGCCTGGCGGCCGTGCTTGCCCCGGCCGATCTCCACATCAGTCACTTGGCCCCGCTGCCCCGTCCGCTGTAGTTCGGCGCCTCGACCGTCATCTGCACGTCGTGCGGGTGGCTTTCGGTCAGGCCGGCCGAGGTGATCTGGATGAACTTGGCGTTCTGCAGGTCTTTGATCGTGCGCGCACCGCAGTACCCCATGCCGGCCCGCAGCCCGCCGATCAGCTGGGCGGCCACCGCGCTCAGCGGACCGCGGTACGGCACCTGGCCCTCGATTCCCTCCGGGACGAGCTTGTCCTCTCTCAGGACGTCGTCCTGGAAGTAGCGGTCTTTGGAGTAGGACCGGCCACGTTCCCGGTTCCGGAATGCGCCAAGCGAACCCATCCCCCGGTACAGCTTGTACTGCTTGCCGTTGATGAACACCATCTCGCCCGGGCTCTCCTGGCAGCCGGCCAGCAAGCTGCCGAGCATCACGGAATCCGCGCCGGCCGCGATCGCCTTGGCGATGTCGCCGGAATACTGCAGCCCACCGTCGCCGATCACCGGGACCTGCGCTTGCTGTGCCGCCTGTGCGGCCTCGTAGATGGCGGTCACCTGCGGAACACCGACACCGGCCACCACGCGGGTGGTGCAGATCGAGCCGGGGCCGACGCCGACCTTGACGCCGTCCGCGCCGGCTTCGATGAGCGCCCGCGCACCTTGGCGGGTAGCGACGTTGCCGCCGATGACCTCGACGTCGGTGTTGGCCTTGATCTGGATCACCATCTCGATCACGCCCTGCGAATGCCCGTGTGCGGTGTCCACGACCAGGAAGTCAGCGCCCGCCTCGGCCAGCGCCTGGGCGCGCCGCTTGGCGTCCTCGCCGACACCCACCGCCGCGCCGACAACCAGGCGGCCCTTGTCGTCTTTGGTGGCGTTCGGGAACTTCTCGGTCTTGGTGAAGTCCTTGACGGTGATCAGGCCCTTGAGCCGGTTGTGCTCGTCGACCAGCGGCAGCTTTTCCACCTTGTGCTGCCTCAGCAGCCGCAGCGCCTCGTCGGGGCTGACCCCGACCGGTGCGGTGACCAGCGGCATCGGGGTCATGATCTCGGCGACCCTTCTACTGTGGTCGGACTCGAAGCGGATGTCGCGGTTGGTCACGATGCCCTTGAGTGTGCCGTCCTCGACGGTGACCGGCACGCCGGAGATCCGGAACTGCGCGCACAGCTCGTCCACGTCGGCGATCGTCGCGTCCGGGCCGCAGGTCACCGGGTTGGTGATCATCCCCGCCTCGGAGCGTTTGACCATGTCGACCTGCTGCGCCTGTTCTTCGACGGACATGTTGCGGTGCAGCACGCCGGCACCGCCCTGGCGGGCCATGGCGATCGCCATCCGCGCCTCGGTAACGGTATCCATCGACGCGGAGACCAACGGAATTCGCAGCTGTAGCCTTCTCGTGATCCGGGTGGTGGTGTCCGCCTCGCTGGGCAGCACGGTGGAATGGGCGGGCAGCAGCAGGACGTCGTCGAAAGTCAGGCCGACGGGCGCGAACTTGTCATCGGTCATGATGGCCTCACGCAGGGACACGAACGGGGTGGCAGCGACATGACCTCATCTTAGTGAGGTAACGACCAGTTACGAGGGCCAGACTAGACAGTCACAAGTCGTAGCGGAGCGTCGCCCAGAGAGGCTAAAACAGGCGGTTGCCGCTGACCCATGCACCCATTTCGCACCAGATTAAGGCGGAAGATTACCGCTACGCGGAGGATTTTCGGTCGTTTGCCGAGATGGGGGGCAGGCGAGCGGGCTGGGTTGGCCGGCGGTTGGGCGGCTTGGCCGGCGGTTAGGCGGCTTGATCGGCGGCGGCTAGCTGGCGGAGGCGGGCTAGGGCGCGGTGCTGGGCCACCCGGACGGCGCCGGGGGTCATGTCGAGGACGTAGCCGGTTTCCTCGGCGGACAAGCCGGTTACCACGCGGAGCAGCAGCAGGCGGCGCTGGCAGGCCGGCAGCCGGGCGAGCAGACTCCGGGCCCGGCGGGCCTCGATGCCCTGCAACATGGCTTCCTCCGGGCCGGGGTGACCGTCCGGCCGATCGGGCACGTCCGGCACCGGGATCGCGGTGGACGCCCGGGCCGCACCACGGGCCGCGTCGGCGACCTTGTGCGCGGCGATGCCGAACACGAACGCGCCGAACGGCCTGCCAGTGTCGATGTACCCTGGCAGCGCCGACAGCAGCGCGAGGCACACCTCCTGCGCGACGTCGTCCTCGTTCCCGCAGTTGCAGCCCATCCGGGTCAGCCGCGCCCGGCAATACCTGACGATCACCGGACGCAACTGCCGCAGCAGCGAGTCGATCGCGTCCCGCCGTCCCTGTGCCGCCTGCCTGAGCAGGTCGTCCCCCAGCTCCCCCTCGGTCACAGTAAGTAGATGCCCGAGTACGCCGCGCGGATGCTAACGCGGGGGCCACATTGTTGTGACCCCCGCGTTACGTTTGGTGCTTCGCGTGACCTAGTGAGAGTGGCTGTGTCCGTGTCCGCCCGCGGCGGCCGGCTCCTTCTCCTCCGGCTTCTCCACGACCAGCGTCTCGGTCGTGAGCAGCATGCCGGCGATCGAGGCCGCGTTCTGCACCGCGGACCTGGTCACCTTCACCGGGTCGATGACGCCCTGCGCGATCAGGTCGCCGTACTCGCCGGTGGCGGCGTTGTAGCCGTGGCCGGGCGGCAGCGTGGCAACCTTGGCCGCGACAACCGAGCCTTCCTGGCCGGCGTTCAGCGCGATCCACCGGCACGGCTCGGACAGCGCCCGCCGTACCACCCCGACGCCGGTGGCCTCGTCGCCGGTGCGGCCGAGGTCGCCCAGCTCAAGCGCCACGTGCACCAGCGCGCTGCCGCCGCCAGCGATGATGCCTTCCTCGATCGCGGCCCGGGTGGCCGAGATCGCGTCCTCGAGACGGTGCTTCTTCTCCTTCAGCTCCACCTCGGTGGCGGCACCCGCGCGCAGCACGCACACTCCGCCGGACAGCTTGGCCAGCCGCTCCTGCAGCTTCTCGCGGTCCCAGTCGGAGTCGGTGTTCTCGATCTCGGTCCGGATCTGCCGGATCCGGTCCTCGATCGCGGTCTTGTCGCCAGCCCCGTCCACAATCGTGGTGTCGTCCTTGGTGACGACGATGCGGCGGGCACGGCCCAGCACGTCCAGGCCGACCGACTCCAGCTTGATGCCGATTTCCTCGCTGACCACGGTTCCGCCGGTCAGCGTCGCGATGTCCGCGAGCATGGCCTTGCGGCGGTCGCCGAAGCCCGGTGCCTTTACGCCCACCACGTTCAGCAGGCCGCGGATCTTGTTGACCACCAGGGTGGCCAGCGCCTCGCCATCGACGTCCTCGGCGATCACCAGCAGTGGCTTCTTCACCTGGGCGATCTTCTCCAGCAGCGGAAGGAAGTCCGCCATCGAGGAGATCTTGGCCTGGTGCACCAGGACGTACGCGTCCTCCAGCACGGCCTCGAGCCGCTCCTGGTCGGTGACGAAGTACGGCGAGATGTAGCCCTTGTCGAACTGGAGACCCTCGGTGAATTCCAGCTCCAGGCCCATCGTCGCGGATTCCTCGACGGTGATCACGCCATCCTTGCCGACCTTGCTGAACGCCTCGGCGATCAACTCGCCGATCTTGGCGTCCTGCGCGGAGATGGTCGCGACGTGCGCGATCTCCGTCTGCTCCTCGACCTCACGGGCCACCTTGAGCAGCTGGTCGGAGACCGCCGCCGCGGCGGCGTCGATACCGCGCTTGAGGTCCATCGGGTTGGCGCCGGCCGCGACCGAGCGCAGGCCGTGGTGCACCATCGCCTGGGCGAGCACGGTCGCCGTAGTAGTGCCGTCACCGGCGACGTCGTTCGTCTTGGTGGCGACTTCCTTGGCGAGCTGGGCGCCGAGGTTCTCGTACGGGTCCTCCAGTTCCACCTCCTTGGCGACGGTTACGCCGTCGTTGGTGATGGTCGGAGCACCCCACTTCTTATCAATCACGACGTTACGGCCACGCGGGCCGAGCGTCACCTTCACGGTGTTCGCGAGCTTGTCCACGCCGCGCTCAAGCGAGCGGCGGGCGTCCTCGTCGAACTCCAGGATCTTGGCCATTGACTACCTCAACCTACGGGTTGGAACGACTGAAAGACGGGCTCCAGGGCGGGACAAACCCCCTGCTTTGAGGTGGGGGCCACAATCCTTGCCCTGGAGCCCGCTAGGTACTACTTCTCGATGACGGCAAGAACGTCGCGGGCGGAGAGCACGAGGTACTCTTCGCCGACGTACTTGACCTCGGTGCCGCCGTACTTGCTGTACAGCACCACGTCGCCGACCTTGACGTCGACTGGCACACGCTTGGTGCCAGCGTCGTCGAAGCGACCCGGGCCAACCGCAAGGACTTCACCCTCCTGGGGCTTCTCCTTTGCGGTGTCCGGGATCACCAGGCCGGATGCCGTGGTCTGCTCAGCCTCAAGCGGGCGAACCACGATCCGGTCTTCGAGCGGCTTGATTACTACCTTGGTGGCGGTCGTCACGATCTGACCTCCCCCTCCGGAAAGGTTAATGGTGAATTGCTTTCAGAGGGCGACCGTGGCGGCCTGTCGTCGCGGGTGCCAGACTGCCTCGTCGCGTTAGCACTCTATACGACTGAGTGCTAATCCGGAACAGTAGCCGGGCGAGCCGTTCTCGTCAACACGGGCGAAGCGCCAGACGCGCGTCCAATCCGTCTCTTTCGCTCTCCGTACACGTATGGCTACCTACAGCTACTACAGTTGCTGGGTCCCCGGCGCGTGCGCCGTGGCTGAGCAACCCCCCAGGTTGGAAAAGGGGGACCCCTTTAGAAGGAGCACCATGGATCAGCCGGGTAACCCCCTTTCTAACGCCGGGGGTAACCCCCTCTTTAACGCCGGGGGTAACCCCCACACCGGAGGGAACCACATCCTGCTGCGCGGAAACCAGCCGGGAGCCGTACCCGACCGGATGCGCGAGCTGCTCGCGCGCACGGTCCAGGACCACGTCGCCGACCAGCGGTCCAACGCGGGCGCGCTTGAGGATATCCGGCAGCGAATGGAAGGCCTGGAGTGGCTCATGAAAGAGGTGCGCGAGCGGGAGATTCCCGGCCTGACCGGTCAGCTGGACGGGCTGCTGGGACATCTCGATGAAACCGCGCAGCGCCCGCCGGCCTGGGCCGAGTCGCTCGCCGAGCACATCGAGCTGCTGCGCGCGCAGGTGCAGCCGGTCGCCGAGCTGCACTCGCTGTGGGCCGACGTAGGCGCCGTCTCGGAGAACGTCGAGCAGGTGCTGCCCCGGCTGCAAGGGGTCTGCGAGACCATCGGCCAGCTCACCGACGCGCTCAAGTCCCAGGACGAGCGGATGTCCCGGCTGCAGGCCAGCGTGGGGAAGCTGCAGCAGAGCATGGAGTCCGCGGCCGGGCGGTTCACCCGGCTGGACAAGGCGATGTCCGAGCTGGCTCAGCACAACGACCAGGGCCTCGCGGCGCTGACCGCCAAGCTGGAACAGACCACCGAGGCGGCCAGCGCCCAGGTCGGCCAGGCGCTGGACACGATGACGGCGGCGGTGGACGGGCTTGCGGGCACCGTAACCGGCGTCGGCGGCCAAGTCGACCTGCTCGGCGGCCAGATCCAGGTGGTGCACGGACGGATCGAGCGGCTCGACGAGCGGCTGGCCGACACCGACGCCCGGATCGGCTCGGCGGACAGCCGGGTCGGCGCGCTCGACAACCGGCTGGAGCGGCTGGACGAGCGGCTGGATGACCAGTACGACCGGGTCAGCGCCATCGACAACACGCTCGGCGCGGCCGGCAGCCAGATCGCCGCGATCGGCGAGGCGCTGGCCGGCACCGACACCAGGATCGGCGCGATCGAGGAATCCATCACCGCCACCAACGGCCGGATCGCCGCCATCGAGGACGCCACCGTCAGGACCGGCGGCACGGTGAACACGATCGAGGGCGCGGTGACCTCCGCGACCGCCATGCTCGGCGCGTTGGATACCCGCCTCGACAGCCTGGACAAGCGGGTGGACGAGCGGCACGCCGAGCACGGCAAGGCGCTCAGCTCGGTGGACGGCAAGCTCGGCACCCTGCACGGCAAGCTCGGCCCGGTGGACACCAAGCTCAGCGCGCTGGACATCCGGCTCGGCGCGGTGGACGGCAAGGTCGGCACGCTGTCCGGCCGGCTCGACGGGCTGGACGGCCGCCTCGAAGGGATGGGCGCGCGACTGGACGGACTGGGCGACCGATTCGGCTCGGTCGACGCGCGCTTCGAGAGTGTGAACAGCCGGTTCACCGAGGTCGGCGGCAAGCTGGACGACCTCAGGTCCCGGCCCGGCGCGGCCGAGTCGGAGGACGTGATCGCGAAGATCGTGGAATCGGCGCAGACCAATGTGACCGCCCGGCTCGGTTCGCTCGAGGAGACCGTACTCACACTGGCTGAGGCGTTGCTCCGGCCGCCGGGCCGTCCCGCCCCGGTGCCGACGCGGCGTGAGGGTAACCGGATCTAGCCAGAGGTGGGCGTAACGTAAGGCGGCGGGCACCGGCGGACGGGATCGCGTCGAGGAATTCCGGCGCGGTCCAGGCGCGGGCGGCGAACGCCGCGGCGACCGCGGTGGTGACCGCGGCCCGGATGGCTGGTCTGTCGTCCGGGACGAGGGCCAGCACGGAACCGCCGAAGCCGCCGCCGATCATCCGGGCACCGAGCGCGCCGGCCGTCACGGCCGCCTCCACGGCCACGTCGGCTTCGGGCCAGGAGATCTCGAAGTCGTCGCGCAACGAGGCGTGCGCCTGCGTGAGCAGGGGGCCGACTTCGGCGTACTTGCCGTCGCGGAGCAGGGTGACCGCGCGCAGGACACGCTCGTTGTCGGTACAGATATGCCGGGCACGCTTGCGAAGGATTGGGTCGCGCAGCCGACTGGTGTCACCACAGTTCGTTATGAAACGAAGGGTTGGAACTGACAGCTGGCGGGCTGCTTCCTCGCATTCGGCGCGGCGGGCACCATATTCCCCGGCGGTGAGATCGTGCTTGGCGCGGGTGTTGATGATCAGCAGGCGGGCGGTGAACGGGACCTGGCTGGTCTGGCCGGACTGGCAGTCGAGCAGCAGAGCGTGGCCGGCCCGGCCGAGCAGCGACGCGGACTGGTCCATGATGCCGGACGGGACGCCGGCGAACTCGTTCTCGGCGCGGCGCGCGAGCGCGGCCAGCTCCCGGCGCGGGATGGCGGCGCCGGCCAGCTCAGTCAGGGCGAGCGCGACCGCGCATTCCAGGGCGGCGGAGGAGGACAGGCCGGCCCCGGGCGGCACGTCGGAATCGATCGCGATGCTGGCGCCGGGGACCTTGACGCCGGCCTCGCGGAGCGCCCACGCGACACCGGCCGGATAAGCGGCCCAGCCCGTGATTGCGCCCGGCGCCAGATCTTCGAGCGCGACCTCGATCGGCGGGCCGGGGCGCTGGTGCGACGTCAGGGTGAGGACCGCATCGTCGCGCTGGGCGACGGTGGCGGTGGTGCCCTGGGCGAGCGCGAACGGGAGCACGAAACCATCGTTGTAATCGGTATGCTCCCCCATCAGGTTCGCGCGGCCGGGGGCGAACCAGACGCCTTCGCCAGTCCCCCTCTGCACTATGGGGGTCATCTGCGGGCCTGGGTGAACTCCCAGGCATCGGCGGCCATCGCGCGCAGGTCACGCTCGGCGTGCCAGCCGAGGTCGGCCTTGATCCGCTCGGAGCTCGCCACCAGCACCGCGGGGTCGCCAGGGCGGCGGCCGGTCTCTTCGGTCGCGATGTCGATGCCGGTGACTTCCCGGCACACCTCGATCACTTCACGGACGGAGAAACCCGCTTCGCTGCCGAGGTTGTAGATCCGGTGCCGGCCCGACTGGCGGGCGTCCAGCGCGCGCAGGTGCGCGTCGGCCAGGTCGGTGACATGGATGTAGTCGCGGACACAGGTGCCGTCGGGTGTCGGGTAGTCGGTGCCGAAGACCTGAACCGGGGTCTGCTCGATGGCGGCTTTGAGCACGTTGGGGATGAGGTGGGTTTCCTGGTTGTGCCGCTCGCCGAGCCAGGTGCCGTTGGCTGTTCGACGGGCGCCGGCCACGTTGAAGTACCGCAGGCTGACTGGGGCGAAGCCGTAGAGCCGGGCGAATTCGGTCAGCGTCGTGTCGATCGCCAGCTTGGAAGCGCCGTAGGGGCTGGTGGGACGGGTGGGGTCGGATTCGGCGATCGGGATCCGCTCCGGCTCGCCGTAGACGGCGGCGGTGCTGGAGAACACGATGTTGCGGACCTTCAGCACCCGCATCGCCTCCAGCAGGGTAAGCGTCGCGCCGAGGTTGCCGGACCAGTACTTGGCCGGATCCGCTACCGACTCGCCGACCAGGGACTTCGCGGCGAAATGCAGCACGGCGTCGATGCCGTCCTGGAGCACTTCGGCGCAGCAGTCGCGGAGGGTGCCCTTGACGAAATGCGCCCCGTGCGGGACCGCGTCGGCGTGGCCAGTCGACAGGTCGTCGAGGATCGTTACCTCATGACCGGTCTCGATGAGCTGGGCGGCCACGACACTACCGATGTAGCCGGCGCCGCCGGTGACGAGGACCCTCATGTCGTTTTGACCTCTCGTAGTCGTCGAGCCGCTTCCTCCGGGACGACGTCGTTGATCCACACGCCCATGCCCGATTCGGTGCCGGCCAGGTATTTCAGCTTGCCAGCCGCCCGGCGCACCGAAAATACCTGAAGATGTGCGGCAAAGGCTGTGCGTGTCTCCAGGTCCTTGCCGGGCGCCTGGTGCCAGGCGGCGATGTACGGGGCCGGCTGGCCGAACAAGCCGTCGAATTTTCGCAGAACCTCTAGGTACAGCGGACCGAATGCGCTTTTGGCGGCGGCGTCCAGGGCCGGCAGATCGGGTACGCGGTTCGCTGGGAAGATGCGGACCTCGAACGGCCAGCGGGCCGCCCGCGGCACGAACGCCACCCAGTGCTCGTTGCGGGCGACGATCCTGATGCCAGCGTCGATCTCTCGGGCGACCATGTCGTCGAACAGATTCTTGTTGCCATTTGTCCGCTTAGCGTAGTTCTTGGCCTGGTCGATCATCTGGCGGGTCCGCGGGGTGACGAACGGGAACGCGTAGACCTGGCCATGCGGATGGTGCAATGTGACGCCGATCTCCTCGCCGCGGTTCTCGAAGCAGTACACCTGCTGGACTTCCGGCCTTGTGTTCAAGGTTTGCGTCCGGTCGATCCAGGCTTCCAGCACGGTCCCGACCCGGCGCGGGGTGAGGCTGGCGAACGAGGCGTTGTGGTCGGAGGTAAAGCACACAACCTCACATCGCCCGTGTGGTTCCCTGAGCGAGGGGAAACGGTTTTCAAACACGACCACGTCGTAGTCGGGTGCCGGGATCTCGGTCGCGCGGCCCGGCTGGGACGGGTCGAGCGGACACTCGTCGGTCGGCGGAAGGAACGTTCTGTCCTGACGCTGAGCTGCGATCACAACCTCTTCGCCAGTCAGCGGGTCAGCGCGGATCTCGGGTGGCGCGAAGGTCGGGGCGGGCAGCCCGCGGGTGTCCGGATAGGCGGCCCGGCCGGTATCGGGCGACTCATCGAAATAAACAATTTCGCGCCCATCTGAAAGCTGGGTCGTTGCCTTCCAGATCGTTTGTGTGCTCA
>Ga0307479_10007146_pt1 | contig 10288 bp, 9 predicted proteins | sample atmos_gasesECM4C_FD_203743 | JGI IMG/M metagenome (GOLD analysis project Ga0307479, IMG submission 203743) | Hardwood forest soil microbial communities from Morgan-Monroe State Forest, Indiana, United States - atmos_gasesECM4C_515 | ecosystem: Environmental > Terrestrial > Soil > Temperate...
GTCCTCCGCGAGCGCGCCAAGGTTCAGCTCGTCCCCGACGAAGAACTTGAGCGCCTCATACCCAAGCGGGTAGCGGTCGTCGAGGTTACGCTGACCGATGGGACCCGCCTCGTCGAGCGCGTCGAGGCTGTGCGCGGCACTCCCGAAAACCCAATGAGCCGTGATGAAGTCGTTGCAAAAGCTCGCGACTTGATGACGTCCGTCCTCGGTGCCGCCTCCTGCTCCGCCCTTATTGATAAGATTCTTGGGCTCGCGGACGTGAAGGATATCCGCGAACTTCGTCCCGTTCTGCAGAGGGCCTGATCGCAGATGCAACGACGTTTATCCTGAGTTGATGTCCTAGACCAGCCAACGGATTGCCTGAGCTGCGCGCCTCAACTCCCGAGAACTCCTTTGTCGGAATGTAGCTTGAACCCGATTCCCAATCTCCGGTAAGGCCGGTTCCAGGGACCTACCGATTATTCGAGAGCTGGATTTCGGAGTGGAGGGATCCGATCCAAAGGTTCCATCGAGAGCAGCCGAATCTGGTCCTGAATGGAGCGGCGCAAGATCGGGTCGTCCGGTGCCGCGTGGCGAGAACTGAACGGACGACAGTTGCCCCAACCAATAGGAGCAGAAACGCCAGGAAGGAGCGGTAGCGCATTTCGGGAGGTCTCGAAAGGTCCAACTCTTTTGGCAGCTCAGATGTGACCACAAAATCTCTACAAACGAAAAACAGGACACTAAAAGCGAAATCTGTGCGGGGATTGTACCAAATCGAGCTAGCCACTCAACGTTCTAGCGCACTGGCTAGTGAAGGCGCCATTCCGATAATCCAGCTAGCAGGAGCTACGCAACGCGACGCTGTCGTTGCGGATTCGAACTGATCGCGGGAGAAGCGGTCGTCGCGGCGCTGACGCCCCAGAACCGAGGCCAGCCCAATCCCACATTCTGATATCGCGTTTGTCGAGGAGATATCCGGTTCGACATTGGCACAGAGGATTCCTCAAAACCAGAATTGGTATCCGGCGGTAGGATTAAGAAACCGGTAACAGCGGAACGCCGCTTTCGGGACATCGCAAGAGGAGCATGATGGCAAAGATCAAGTTGCCGGTTTTTTTCTTCCTGGTGCTTGCTTGTCTCACCTTCGCGCCAGGAGCCTTGGCACAAACGGGCGCGAAACCACCCAACGAGTGTGACAAGCTAGGACCTCGCACTTGGAAAGGTTCAATGGAAGAGAAGCGCTTCCAAGAGGCCGTGTATTGGGGGTGCAGAATGGATGTGCCGGCTGAGACGGTGATGGAGTGGCAACAAGCAAATAATGCGGCAGACCGAATTGAGCGTATTAAGATCGGAAGTGTGGAGAAGCAGGAACTCGTCTTGATTCAACGCATGGGAGGAACCATGCGCTGCTCTAGGTTCAGTGCTCTTAGGGACACGCGCGACGGTTGGACGAAGATCTGGGAAGACAATGGCGAGGGGTACTGCATGATGAAATGCCCCGGGGTAGAAATGAAAATCTTCGGCTCTCGTCTACTATTGGAAGTCCCAAAGTCATCTGATCCTGTTTGTAAAGACATATTTCAGAGAAAAGTATTCATTTGGGATGGCACGACTTTTCGACCCGCAACCAACCATGCCGTTAGTGACAAACCCCTTCCTCGGACTGCCTCGACATCGCAAGTCCGCTAGGTTCCAGATTGTGTTTGCGGATTCGGTCCGTTGGCGGAGAAGTGGTTAGCTGCAGCTACACCAGTGTGTTGGTGAGCGTGCCCACCTGATCGACCCACACGCGCACGACATCCCCCGACTTCAGGAACTCTTTCCGCGCCATGCCTACGCCAGCGGGCGTTCCGGTGAGAATCAAATCGCCCGGATGAAGTGTGAGCCGCGCGGAAAGCTGGGCGATCTGCTCGGCGAGCGAGAAGATCATTTTGCTGGTATGAGAATGCTGCTTGAGCACATCGTTCACCCACAGCTTGATACCCAGGCGCTGCGGGTCTGGGATTCGTTTCGCGGGAACGATCCAGGGACCCACCGGACAAGCGCCATCGAAACTTTTCTGACTGATCCAGTCGTACCGGAACGGCGAACTTTCCAGGACGTTCGGCCGCACAGTGAAATCGCGCGCGGAGAGATCATTAGCGACGGTGTAGCCGGCAACATAGTCAAGCGCGCTTTCGACGGGAACATTCTTTGCGGAGCGGCCGATGAATGCGGCCAGTTCCGCTTCCCAATCCAGCATTTTTGTGCGCGCAGGCAGCGGAATGCGGGCGTCCGCCTGTACAACCGTGCGAGAAGCCTTGATGAAGTGCCAGGGTGTAAGCCCTGCTTTATGAGGATCGGGCTCCGGCGCGAGATTGAAAACGCGGGTCATCTCAGCCATGTGATCGGAATAATTGGCGCCCGCGCAGAAAATTGCCGATGGGTAAAGAACCGGCGCCAGCAGCCGGACCTTTGCGAGGGGAGAGCCAGTGGCGCCGCTTCCCTTCTCCACTTTTTTTGCAAGGGCCGCCTCAATCAGCGGCTCCGCTTTCGGCCAATCATCCAGCACGCCAAGCATCGTGGCGTGTGACGGTTTGGTGAGTTCAGCCAGATCGAAAACTGCGTCATTCACAACGGCGCCGGCGCGAGGGCCCTGCGCGGCTTCGTAAGTCACGAGCTTGTAAAGCGTGGTGTTCCGCTCACTGTCCGCCATTTTCAATCCTCAACCTCAATCGGCATCGAACTTACTTGAACATTTCGTCCGTCGGCATGATGCCCCAGAGATTGGAGGCCTCCGGGTCCCTGGCCCACACTTTGGGACGCTGCGGATGATCGCGATGCCAGGGCCGCGGCTCGAAATAGCCGAGTTCCTCGTTCATACGGTCGAGTTCGGCATATAGCTCAGTGATGAGACCGGCCGGACTGCGATGATAGGTAAACAGGTTGTGGCCGATGCCGTGCCGGCCCGGTCCCCAAATGAGCTTGAAGCCGTTGACGCTGAGGAAATCGCAGGCGGTCTGGATGTGGCCCCAGTCGCGCAATTCGAACGCGGTGTGGAAGTGGCGGTTCGAACCGGTCTCCACCAGATTGATGCTGTGATGGTCCGGCCCGCAGCGCAGGAACGAGAAGAAGTCGGCCATCCAATCCGATTCGCGGAAGCCGAGAACGTCGCAATAGAATTTTGTCGTGTGCTTGACGTCCGTGACATGGAACGCGACGTGGCCGAGCTTGTGCGGCACGATGCCGTTCGCCTGAAATTTTTGGTGCGAGAAATCGGCGCGCTTGAATACTTCTATCGCTGTGCCCTTCGGATCCTCGAAGGTCACCAGCTCCGAGATCGACGGCTGCGGATCCTTTTTGCGCTGTGTCTTGATGCCGTGGCCCTGCACCTGCTTTTCGAAGGCGCCGAGGTCATCGCCCTCGCCGATCTGGAAGGCGATGCGCACGCACTGCGCCTGTGGGCCTTTGCGCAAAACGACGGAGTGATGATCGACTGTGTTGGCGAGAAAGGTGGCGTCATTTTCCTTGCCAACCAGCGTCATGCCGAGGATGTTGGTGTAGTAGTCGGTCTGCTGTTCCACGTCCGGCACTTCATAGCCGGCGTGGGCGATTTTGCGCACGCGGATCATGCGCGCACTCCTTTCCGTTTTGCTCTTCGTGCCTTCGTTTTCGCTTTCTTTTTCGTTTTTGTTTTCATTTTCGTTCTTGTTTTCAGTCTTTTTTTCAAGAGAGGCAGCGAACCGATGACGTCGACCATCTTGGCGCCGTCGAATTCACCGAAACCCACGGCCACGAAACGCTGGTAAAGCGCCGCGGCGCAATCGAGCATCGGCGTGGCCACGCCGACGCTGTCTGCGAAATCACCGATCATCGGAAAATAGTGCTGCAATGAGGGCACGCTGCCCTGCGCAGGCAGGAAACGCCGCTCCGCCATCCACGGCGCGCGGATGCCGAATTGCGTCGAGCCGCCGCTGCCGGTAGCGATGGCCTTGATCATCAGCGGCACGTCGACTCCCGCTTTTAGCCCGAGGGCCATGGCCTCCGCGGTGGCCGCGATATGGATCGCAACCAAAAGATTATTCACCAGCTTGACGCGGCTGGCGGCGCCGAACTCGCCGAAATAGAGGCACGAATCGGCAAAGCCCGCGACCACGGCTTCGAGTTTCTTGCATGCCGCGGCATCACCGGCGAGATAGATCACGCCCTTTCTAGCCGAGACCATGCCCGGGGTGCCGGAGACTTCGCCGTCGATGAAAGTAGCGCCCTTCTGCGCGAGCGGCGCGATCTGGCGCCGCTTGTCAGGCACCGGGTGCGAACCGATCTCGACCACGATCTGCCCCGGCCGTGCGGTGTGGACGAGACCTCGCGGACCCTGCACTACGTCGTCGAGCGCCTCCGTCGACGGCAGGCACGAGAAAACGATGTCGGCTTGCGCGCCGACGTCGGCCGACGACCGCGCGGGCACGCCGCCGATCTTTTCGAATTCGGCCAGCGAGCTGCGGCGATAGCCGACGACGCGCCGGCCGCTCTTGATGAGGTTCTCCGAGATCGGCAGGCCGATCTTACCGACACCTACGAAACCGATGGTCTCCATCTCCGCCTCACACACCTTTGATCAGAAGCTGTCGCAACGTATACGCGCGTATTGCGCGAAAGCACCGCTGATGATCGGGCATATTAGAACCAGAAGGGCTGAAAGGCCAAATGCGGATAAGCAGGTTTGTTCCCGGAAACTGGCTTTTAATCTTCGAAGCCAAAAACGGAGTTCAGGAAGTACGCTATGGTTTGAAAAGACGCTAGGTAGAGTCTGGGCATCCGGAGATGGGCAATGATGGACAACCGAGAATCGAGGCGGAAACAAATCACTCTTCTTATCATTGCCTCAGCATTTTCCATTCTTATCGTGGCGGAAAATGTTCCTCACGCGGGTCACAGGCTCCTGACGATATTCTCGGCGCCACCTGAACCGCAGACTTCTCTTATTGTGGGAGCTTATATTTTTCTTCCCCTGGTACTACTGTGGGCAAGCTGTGCGTATCTGAGAAAAGGAAAACATCCCCTGATTTCATTTCCCATTGCCGCATGTGCGATTTTCCTGACGATGGATTACTTGCTGCCGTATCCGGGTCCGGTGAAAAAAACTTTTTTGATGATCGATGAGGGCAGAAAAATATATGAAGTCGGTTTAGAGAATTCCGGTGATGCGCCTTTTCTAACGAAGCAAGGCAATCCCATAGGAATCGCTCTTAACTACACAATGTCAATGCCCGCTGGAGGCAAATATCTAATCCAAACCCATCTGTCTCCTACTTCTCGCCCGTTGACGCCGGAAGATGCGGGGATCGATCAGAGTGGTTCAGCGCTGGAGGTCCTGACAGGACCAGATGAATGGCTGACAGTTCCTTCAAGGACGAGCGTCAGGCGCGTACGCAATGCGATTCCCAGATTCATAATGTACGACGCGGCGAAAAATGAAATTTGTCTGTCGTCGTTTGCCAAAGACCTGATGAAAGACAATCCCGGCCTGGTGAACTATCGTGTGGAGATTCGAGTCGGCGGCAACCAAACTTTCCTGGATCAGATAGCACTATTGCATTTCGAAACTCGAAATTCTTATGATGTACGCGCCTTTTATGAAAGCGCTGTTAAAGAACACATGCCGCCCTGCTCCCAGTGAGATTTGATGTCTCCTCATCGAGTGTCACTTTCAGATAAGGCCTGTTGAGGCCACACGGTTTATCAGAGGTTGGTAACAATCGCAGGACAAATTTGGGCGACAAAAGAATTGTGACTAGGATCGCCCCCTGAGCTACTTGACGATGCATCGATCCGCGGACTCGTTGGCGAAAATCGCAGTAAAAACGTGGCTCGTGGCCGTATTGTTACTCTCGCCCGCCCACGTAATGAGTCAGGAGTTGCCGCAAGCAACCGTCTCCAAACCCGAGGCGGTGGATTCCGGGCAGACCTTTCCGGCCGCGCAGCAGAGCGATCCGGCCGGGAAATCGATCTCTTCCACTCAGGCCGGTAGAACGAGGCACAACCCTTACCGTGCATGGCGGCGGATGGCGGATCGGGAAGAAGCCAGCGAGCCGGACTGGCTCAGTCCCCTGGCTACGACCTCGGGACGCATCAAGGACGAACTCCGGTATGACATTTGGCGCCAAACCACGCCTACGGGGAGCACAATTTCCACCTTTGGGGGCGGGAAAGGTCTGGAATTCATCGCCGCACCGCGTGTGCAGCTCCTGCTGGGGGTGCCCTCCTACATCGGACACTCGGCGCCCGCGCCGCCCGATGGATTTGGAGATTTGCCGCTGATGCTGAAATTCCGCGTGGCCTCCGCGAATACATCGAACGGAGACTACCTGGTCACGCTGCTCTTGAGCGCCACCGTGCCCACTGCTTCCCGTCCTAACGGCGCCGGTGACGCCGTGCTAACGCCCACGCTGGCCTTGGGCAAGGGTTGGCGAGGGTTTGACGTGCAAACCACCTTTGGCGCCAATCTGCCTGCCGGCGATACGCAGCGGCTGGGAAGACAATTGCTGTGGAATACCACGTTTCAATATCGCGCGGGCTGGAAGCTGTGGCCGGAGCTGGAAGCCAATTCTACTTTTTTTGAACAGGGGCCCAGCGCGGGAGAAACCCAGACATTCTTGACACCAGGACTGGGATTTGGCCGGGTGCACTTGCTTCGTGGGCTGCGTTTCTCAATGGCAGGTGGCGTCCAGATTGCTGTCACACACTTTCACACCTACAACCACCGCGCGATGCTCTCCGTGCGGTTTCCTTTCTGAGTCCAGCTTGACGCCGGAGCCTTGTTGATAAAGACTCGTGGCATGTTGAAAACTGTAATCGTGCTCGTCATTTGCGTGGTTCTTCCATTCGGCCTGGCTGCTCAGCAAGCGAGCACTTCCAAATCGGACACCAATTCGAAAGCCGCAAAGAAAAACGCCGAAGTCTACTCCACAACCACTGCCGCGAAAACGCAATTTATGCGCGAGAGCGGCTACAGAAATGGGAGACCAGGATACGTAATCGCCTATAGGAAGGCGCTCGCCTGCGGTGGGGCCGACGACATAAGCAATATGGAGTGGCTTACAACAGCTGAAGCCAAAGCAAAAGACAAGGCCGACCGCAGCAAAAGTTGTAAATGATCGTCGTACGAATGCTGAGCTCGAGGTCCGTGGCTGTCAGCGTGACGCTGTTGCCTTTGGCTTCACATAGCAGATGCGAGAGGATGGGGATCGTGGTCTTGCGTTCGACGACGCCTTTTCGCGGAACGTAGCCCGGGAAACATAGAGCCAGTTGCCGATCGCTTGGGCCGCCATCAATCTTAGGGGGTCATTCGTCTTCCGGAAGGCCGAGCGCGTAGAAATCTTCCTCGGAGTGTATCCAGCCTTCTTTGCCGTCGATGCGAACCTTGAGCCAGAGATCGTTGCTGGCGTGGGTGTCTACAACGCCGCCCGGAGTGACGCCGAAGCTGCCGGCATCGTCCAATTGGAAAATCCAGGGCCCAGCGGAATTAGACGGGCCCTCGAGCCAGTGAGTGGCAACCAGGGCGGTAAGCAGTTCGACCTTGGAATCTTTCTTTACGACCGTTTTCATAGGCTGGCCGGATTTTTCATCGGGATTCGGCCAGAGGCGGACATAGGTGATCGCGTCCCCACGGCGATCTTCGGGGAGCACTTTGTATTGGCATCCGGGACCCAACTCACCGGCCGTCTTCACACATTCCTGCGCGGGCGATAGCTTGCCTTGGACCCAGTCCACTCGTACGGGAAAGATCAAACGGCAGTGGCCGGTCCAGGCTTTGAATTCGACGATGTCGGCTTGCGCGCCCAGGGGCCGCGCGGCTTTATAGGTACGTCCGCTGGCATTTTCATCGAGCAGGCCGCCTTGCAGTTCGAGCGGCGCGCTGAAAGGCACAAGTTTTCCGTCCAGCACGCCAAATACCTGGAACCAGCTAGTGATTTCCTGCTCCGGCGCTGAGGGTTCCGAGAAACCATCATACTTGACTAGGAGTCCCGTTCCATTTGTTCCGGTGAGGAGCCACGCAGAAACCGACCACCAGTCCTGAAGCTCGTCTGAAAGCTCAAGGGAGGGAAACGTTCTGCGGAATTGAACGGCACCCGCGGCATCAAGAATTTCCATGGCCACGACGCTGCGGGCGGAGGTCTGAACCTCGACCGTGTAATCCCGGCCCGCGATGGAGAAGGGGCGCCCTACCGATTCGGTTGTGGGTACGGTCGTGGGAACTTGCGTCAGCGTGTTTTGGGTAGGAGCCTGCGAAGATGCAATCTGAGACTGCGGGGTCACCGTCTGTCCCACAGGCGCCTGCGCCACAGGCGGGCTGATCCGGCGGTGCAAGCGCGGGCGGGCGAAACGCCATCCAACCAGGGCTGCTGCGACGGCCAGCAGCCCGACCATCGCGAAACGAAACATTCTCATGGCGCGGGACTCCCCGCGGGCAAGCCAACCGCGGCGAAGTCATCTTCACCGTGGATCCAACCTTGCTGCCCGTCGACGCTGACGTGCAGCCAGACGTCAGAAAAGACCTGCCGAATTAGTCCTCCCGTTTCATTCCAAGTGGTGATGGCGCGAGAGCCGAGGACCTCAACTTTGGAGTCCTTTTGCACCACCACGTGCTGTGCGGCGTCGGGGTTATCGTGAGCTTCAGCAAGGAGGCGTAAGAAGGTGAACTCTTCGGAGGGCGGCTTGCGAACTGCCTCCACTCGCATGTCGCAGCCTACGTCGTGCCAGGGGCCGGAGAGTGGCTCCAGGCATCGCTGGCCCTGGGTCAATCCGCCGTGGTTCCAGTCCACGCGCAACGGGACAAAAACGTAGAAGTTGCCGGTCCAGGCACGCACTTCGATGATGTCTGGCTGACTGATCACGGTCACGGCGCCGTTGGCCGCTCTCATCATCACGCCCATGAAAGGACCGCCTGCACTTGCTTCGCCGATGGTCGCTGGTTTGCCAAGAACCGCAAAGTTGCCATTGACGAGCCCAAATAATTGCCAGAACTCTTCGATCTGCAATTGCCCCAAGGCCCGCCGCGTGTAATGCACAGCCAAGCCGGTGCCCGTCTTTCCCGAGAAACGTTCCACGGACGCGGAAACGCTCTGCTCGAAGCGACCAGCGACCATTGCAAGCGGAAGTCTCCTTTCGAACACTATGTTTCCAGCCGTATCGCGGATCTCCAGACCCGCCAGAGTTTGCGCGAGTGGCGGTTCCGTCGCTGCGGCGAGGCGCTTGACGTGCAAGAAGACGGTGTAATTTTGCTCGCCAATGGCAAAGGGGCCGGCTTGCTGCTCAAAGTCTTCGACGCCAGAAAGATCGGCCAGCTCCGTCGTTTGCTGAGGCTTCGGAACCGAAGCTTCTGGGCTAGCCGCCAGAGCGGCGAACGAAATGACAAGCGACATGATCGCCCGGAGGAATCCACCTGGATTTTTAGAAACGCTTGTCTTCATGTCGGCAACAGGTGCAGAACTGTTTAGCTCATCTTACTGAAACTGACAGTGCCGTGGTTTAAGCGAACGTCTGGCACGCATCCAATTCTGCACTCCACTGGTCAGCGGCGCGATTTCCACCCCCTCGACTTGAAGCAAACCTCGCCACCTCGACGGGAAAGGAGATAGAGCGAAAGTGGCGCAGCACTCGCCGTTGTGGTCTCGCCAGCACCACCCTCCATGAGAAGGCCGGTGCTAGTCAAGACGGTTTTGGTTTTTCTTAAATGGGTCTTTGGCTCTGAGCCGAGCCTCTGTCGCTATCCTTCCATCCGCACTCTTTGTTGAGCTCGGTGCCAGTTGGGCGTTCTCGTTTCCATGGGGACCTATGCTTGCGGCAAACCTTGGGCCTAAAAGGCTCGGGGACTCCCATAACCATTACTCCGAAGTGAAATCCCTCCCTTGCGTTTACAGCGTCGCAGCAGCTAAGGGAACGTTATGAACATTGTAAACGTTGCGAAGCATTTCTAACCAGGAGGATCTCGCGGCTCGTAGGTCTCTGTACAAATAAAGCGCCGGATTACCGAATTCTGGTCGCGGCACGGATTCAATTTGTCTTTGCGCCTGCGCAAACGCGACTTGGTTCATCACGGCCGATTTATCTGACGTTTGACGGATTTCGGGCGCTCGGCGTCACCCCAACCGAATGTGGCGCCGGAGTAGTGGCCCGAGGCCGAGCAGTCCGGTGCCGAGCAGGAGTAGGCTAGATGGCTCGGGCACAGTGCTGGTGAACCCAGTCACCAAGCCGAAGTTATCAGCACCGGCAAAAGTTCCGAGATCATAAGCGCGGCTCGTGGTGAGTCCGGTGCTGTCCGTAT
>Ga0307479_10007147_pt1 | contig 10288 bp, 9 predicted proteins | sample atmos_gasesECM4C_FD_203743 | JGI IMG/M metagenome (GOLD analysis project Ga0307479, IMG submission 203743) | Hardwood forest soil microbial communities from Morgan-Monroe State Forest, Indiana, United States - atmos_gasesECM4C_515 | ecosystem: Environmental > Terrestrial > Soil > Temperate...
AACACCGCGGCATTCCCGATAGGCGCCCCGTCGTAGAACGCCGAGAAGGGTTGGACGTCGAAGCCGTCGGTCGCGCCCTTGTCGTAGGCGTAGCCGAACTCCTGCAGGGACAGGCGCGGGACGCCGACGAGGAAGTAGCCGCGGAACTGGGTCAGGTCCAGGTACCGGCGAAAGCGGCGCTGGGGAACGGTGTTGGGCACGATCCCGCTGGTCACCGGGAACAGGGCCCCCGTGCGCAGCGATCGCACGCGAAAGCCGGCGAGGGACGCCGGGAGCATCCCGGACGTCCGGACGAAGACCATCGTGCTCGTCGGCGATCCCGAGGGCGTCTTCATGCTCCCGAACCACCCGGTCGCCGCGATGTCCTGGCTCGAGTCCTCGAGGACCACGGCGTCGTTCGACCCGGGGACGCCGAGGAAGCGACCCGAGCCGTCGAAGAAGGACGGGAACGGCCCGGAATCGTACGCCGAGATCCCGGCGTCGAAGGACGCGCCCTGCGACGAGGTCCCCGTGAGCACGAAGACGTCCTCGTCGTAGGAGGCCTCGTCGTTCGCCGAGATCAGCGACGTGTTGCTGCTCCCGCCCGGGGGCGAGAGGTCACCATCGTAGAACCAGCCCGGCAGGTTCGAGGTCCCGACTTCCCGCAGGCACCAGGGCAGCCCCGAGAGCGCGCGGTTCAGCGCGCGGCGGATCGCGTTCGGCGTCACGACGTCGGCGATCTGCCGGACGCGATCGCGGTAGCTGCCGTCGTCCTCGCCGGGAGCGCGCCCGATGTTCCGCTCCGAGCCGATCGCGTCCAGGAGCCCGGAGTTCCCGCCCGACGGCTGCGCCAGGTTCGTCGACGTCAGTCCCCAGTCGGCGACCCAGTCGAGGATCCTCCACGCTGCAGTCCCGCTCTCCGCGACGGGACTGGTGGCCGAGAGCACGACCTGCACGGTCGCCGTCGCGCCCGAGACGCGCCCGAGAAGCGTCGTCCCCACGACCGGTGCCGCGCCGTTGACCAGGACCATCCCCACGCGCCCCGTGGACGCCTCGAAGCCGACCACGCGCCCGAAGCCAGTCGAAGCCCCCAGCTGCAGCGCCTCGCCTGCCTGGAAGGTCCCCGAGACGCTCGAGAGCGTCAGCGAATAGAAGATCTCGAGCTGGGCGCCCGACCCGAATCCCGGGGGGTTCGGCGGGACGAAGCCGACGATGCGCGCGATCTTCCCGGCGTTGGATCCAGCCGTGAACGCGACGTACTGCCCGACGTGCTCGGGGATGAACATGTCCGGGAGGTTCGAGGCGATCAGGAAGGCCGTCGACGCGGGGCCGTTCAGCGCCGCGGGCTGCGCCGTGACCGTGACCGTCCCGCCGACGTTCGTGAACTGAGTCCCGGGCTGGTCGACGAGGTTCAGGGTCCCGACGCGCGGGTTGTTGTAGCCGTAGCCCGGCTTCTCCGCGGTCGCGACGACCGTGAAGGGTCCCTGCTCGCCGGGCTGGAAGACGAGGTCGCTCGAGAGCAGGTACCGGCGCCCCGTCGCGACGGTGACGCCGGCGTCCGTTCCGTAGTCGGTCTGCTGCTCCTCGACGAAGATCATCCCGTTGCCGAGGACGAGCGGCGTGGAGAACTGTAGCGCGCGCGCGAACGTCAGGGTGACGGTGGCGTTGTGCAGGCCGCCTGCAGGGGGGTTCGACTGCCCGGACCACGCGCTGATGTAGAGCGCCTGCGTGGTGACGTCGACGGCCTGGGAGGCGCGCTCGAGCTGCGCGAAGAGCTGCGTCCACGCCTCGAAGCCAGCGCCCTCGCCAGCGGCCTCGAGCGGCTCGCGGTAGCCGCGGTCGACGGAGGACTCCCAGATCGCCTGGAGCTCCGCCTGCGTGAGGGGACCGGACTTGAGGATCACGGCTCAGGCCCTCTCGAAGCCGGAGGGCGAGGAGCAGCGCGGGCAGCGGACGACTCGCCCGGCGACGCGCGGCGGCGCCGCCCCGACCAGGAGGACGAGGCGGTCACGAATCAGCCGGAACGCGATCGCGATCACCGGACCACCGTGACGTTCGCCGCCGTCGTCCGGATCGTCTGCCCGACCCCCGGCACGAGGTCGCCGACCGGTGCGACGATGGAGGCCAGGTTCGGGACGAGGCCGTCCGCGGCGAAGCGCTGGAGGACCGCGCCGAGCTGCAGGATGTTCAGAGTCCCGTTGACCGGAAGGCTGTTCACGAAGCCCACGACCGCCGCGACGATCTCGTCCGTCAGCGTCACGGTGTCCACGTTCGCGTTGAACGTGAGCTTGAGCGTGATGTTCGCGATCTGCGGGATCGAGTTGAAGAGCAGGACCGCGATCCCGGCGGCGCGGTAGTCCTCGAGGGCGACGCGGACGTCGTCGAGGAGCGCCTGCGACGCGACGCCCGAGGAGTCCGCGACGTAGAGGAACACCACGCGCGCGGGGTCGCCGGTCGGCGAGGTGGCCTCGATCGCCTGCGCCGAGACGACGCCCGGGACCGTGAGCGCCCCGGAGACGATCGCCGGGAGGATCCCGCGGCGAGCCGTCCGCCAGAAGTCGCGCAGGCGCGCGCGAAAGGTCTCGTCGTCCTCCTGCTCCTCGCCGCCCGCCGCCGCCTCGAGCTGCGTCAGCGTGAGCGACGGGTCCCAGAGCAGCTGCGGCTGCTTCAGGTTCTTCAGCGCGAGCGGCCCGACCTGCGTCGCCTTGCCCGCCTGCGCCGCGCGGACGTTCGTGGGCGTGGTCGCGACGAGGTCGGTGGGGCCGAAGTTCGCGACCTGCGTCGTGACGTACTCGATCCCGGTGTCCGTGGTGATGGACGTCCCGATCGGCACGCTCCCGGCGCCCGCCGTGAACGCGAGGCGCTTGAACTGCACGCTCGTGCGCGCGCTCGAGGCTCCCTTTCGCGTCTGCGAGTAGCGGTCGTAGGCGAGGCGATCGAGGTCCTCGTCGTCGGCGCCGTCCAGGAGGAGCGCCGCCGTCTTGAAGCCGAGCTGGAGAACGACCTGCGCGGCGAGGACCGACCCGATCCCGAGGAACAGGTTGACGTCCGATCCCGCCACATCGCACATCGCCGGGTCGATTTTTTTGGCGGTCTGCACCACTCGGTCGCGACCGAGTGCGTACAAGTCCAGCCGGCTTGGGAGATCTGCCATTGACCTAGACCTTTACATCTTGCTTAGGGCGAGGCTTGCTGCTGGAAGGGAATGTCGAAGCGCTGGACGTTCCCCGCGCGGGGCTTGACCGTCACGCGGAACCACACGAGCCCCGGGACGCTCGCGTCGATGATGGTCGCGACCTTCGCCTGCGCGACGTCCGGCTCTTGCTTGATCTGGATCTCCGCGTCCGCGCGCAGCATCGCGAGCGTCGCGGCGACGCCGAGCTGCTTCGAGTAGTCCGGGACGCCGACGCCGTAGCCGGGGAGGTGGGCGAAGGCGTTCTTCTTCGTGACCAGGCGACGGATCACGCGCTTCTTCAGGCTGCTGGTCCCCTGGTCGAAGGCGTAGTCGCCGTCCGCACCGTAGCCGAACGTTCCCAGCGCGAGGGGATCGCCAGTCGGGTTCGGGAGGGCCTCGGCAGCGGCGGACAGGACCTGCGGGTTCGCGAAGTCGCGCGCGGGCTTGGGCGAGTCGGTCGTGGGCGGAGCGATTAGGCGGTAGGCCGCGAGCATGCGGAACGTCCCCGCGGTCGAGGTCGTCAGGTCCGCCGAGAAGATGTTCGACCACGAGACGTCGTACTGCGCCGGGAACGGCGTCATCGGGCGATCGAGGAAGAGGTCCACGAACTGCCCGACCTGCTGCTCGGTGATCCCGTCGTCGGGGGAGACCGCGAGGGCCACCTGGACGACGGACACGGGGCGCGCGGCGTCGCCAGTCAGCCCGGCCGTGCCCGCGGTGGCGTTGACCTGCCACTTGTTGGTGATCGCGGCGTCGGGGGCGTCGAAGAGGCCCGTCAGGTAGACGAGCGTGCTGAACTGCACGCGGACGACGTTCTCGCGGATCGGCTGCGCGTCGACGAACGAGAGCGCGGACAGCCCGGGGCCGCCGCCCCAGGAGCCGCCGCCCCACGCCCCGTAGCCCCAAGCGCCGCTTCCCACCCAGGAAGCATGTCAGAAGGAGTCGTCGTCGTCAGGGCTGAGGAAGTTCTTGGACTGCCGGCCGCCGCCGTAGTCGATCCCGGCGTCCAGCTTGACGGGCTGCGAGAGGTCGCAGGAGATCGCCAATCGGAAGCGGGGGATCGGGATGAAGAACGGGGGGAACGGGATCGCCGGGAGGTTGAAGCCGAACGTGAAGCTCGGGAGCTTGAAGCTGAAGTTGCACGGGTTCGCGTTCAGCGTCGGCTTGGTGAAGTCGGCTTGGACGACGCTCATGGGATCACAATTTGAATCCTGGTTTGCCGAAGCCGAGGATGGAGCCGGTCGGGTCGACGGGGACGAGCGGGTTGCTGAGCGCCACCGTGAGCGCGCCCGCGAGCCCGAAGAGGGGCGGCGCCGTCGCGGCCGAGAACTCCAGGAACTCGCCGCCCGGGGCGGGCCCGACCGGCGCGACGGCGCCGAGCGCGAGCAGCGCCGGGCCCAGGACGAGCGCGATCGCGTTCTGGCAGGAGCTCGGGGGCGCGGCGAGGTAGGTCGGCCCGAGCGGCCCCGCGGTGAAGGCGCCCTGGTTCGCGAGGCTCGCCAGGACGTTGATCAGGATCGCGACGACCTGCTCCGCCGAGACCGCGTGCCCGAGCGGCGAGCCGCCGGACGTCGCGAAGGAGATCGCGCCCTGGGAGATGAACTTCGACTCCGTCGGGTTGATCAGGAGCGTCGCCGTCCCGCCTCCCAGGTAGACCTCCTGCGAGGGCGGGAAGAGCTGCATGAACGTCTGCCCGTCGCCTGACGTGAAGCCCTGCGCCTCGGGGCCCATGAGCATGTTCCCGGCGTCGCCGTCGTTCAGGATCAGGTTCCCCGTCGGGTCGATCCCGATCTGCGCGCCCGTCTTCGCCGAGCGGATCAGGTACGACTCGCCCGTCTCGATGACGTAGGGCACGCGCAGCCGCCGGAACGCGAAGGTGTTCTTCGTCGGGTCCATGCCCGCGACCGCCGTCGGGAAGGCGTCCGCGGCGTTGTTCATCCGCCGGAGGATCACGGGCCCCGATCGCTCGTGGCCCTCGGGGATCGCGACGAGCACCTCGTCGCCGGCGACGAAGGGCATCCACTCCGCCTCGCCGTTCCCCGCCGCCTCGCCGCCCACGCGGCAGACGACCGAGATCCCCGACGGCTGCAGCGTGACGCTCACGAGCGGGCCCGTGGGCAGCGGGTTCCCGGCGTCGTCGGAGAACTGCACCGACGGCGAGTCCGGCGTGTCGGCGTCGACGGTGCCGTAGGAGACCCACTGCCGCGGGTCGCTGCCCGGCTGCTTGAAGTTCTCCGAGAAGAGCGAGTGGTCGAACATCACTTCGGAGCTTGCAGCGTGGTGCCGCCTCCGTCCGTCGCCTGCTGCTGGCTGACGTCGGTCGTGTTCGCGCCGCCCGACTGGTCCTGCGCGGTGCCGCCGCCCTGGGTCGCCTGCTGCGAGCCCTGGTTGACGGGGGCGTTCGTCGGCGAAGGCGAGATGTCGCCGCGCGCCTGGATCATGTTCAGGCCGTGGATCTCGAAGTCCACGCCGTCCTCCCAGTCGCCCGAGACCTGGAGCTCGCGCACGCGGAAGACGCGCTGGAAGCCGGCGTCCTGGTAGACCTTCGCGTACGCGCGCGAGAAGTCGTCCGAGTAGCCGATCTTCTTCAGGTAGCTCGCGTTCGCCTCCTGCGACGAGAGCTTCACCTCGCCGGACGCGATCGCCCCGCTCGCCGCGCGGTCGACGAGGATCTCGATGGCGTCCCCCGCCTTCAGGTCGAGGATGTCGGGGTCCGCGTTCCCTCCGCCGAAGGACGCCAGGTTCTTCGTCTTGACCGTCACCTCCATCTCGTTGCGGTTCCGCCCGTGATAGACGTCCTCCGCGATGCGCTGGAGGACGCGGGCGTCGTCGATCCCCTGGATGCGCACGATCGTCCACTTGTTGTCGGCGCGCGAGTCGCCGGGCGTCGAGGTCGGGATCCGCGCCTCCTTCGTCGGGAAGCGGGCGACGAGGAGCCGGCCCTTCGTCGACCAGCATCGGACCTCGACGTTCTTCGTCTCCTTGTTCGCGAAGTCGCGCGAGATCTCGAGCTCCTTCACGTTCTTCCCGAAGACGAACGTGCGGTTCGGGTAGTCGCCGCTCGGCAGGTACCGGCCCTTGTACGGGTCGTCCGCGCGCCCCGAGGCCACGCCCGAGAGCATCGTCGCCGCGCGCTGGATGACGATCGCGTTGCCGTCGAGGCGAATGACGTGCCCGATCGATCCCGCGATGTCCGTCAGGTAGTCCCAGACGACGACGTCGTCGCCCGAGCCCTGCGCCGGGGGCGGCCCGAGGTGCGGCCGGAACGCGGTGCCCGCGAGGATCTTGTCGAGCTGCGGGACGACGTCGCCGGGCTGCCCGCGGTACTCGATCGTGATCCCGGCGAACTGCGGGAAGTTCGAGAGGTACGTCGCGATCGCGAGGTCGATCGGCTGCTTCATGCTCACGTTGAGCCGCGGCGGGTGCACCTGGTTCAGGAAGAGCTGGGTGTTGTCGCGGCAGGAGAGCTCGACGTAGGGCTCCTCCTCCGACCAGTGCATCTTCCACTTGTCGACCCAGCCGGTGAAGCGGAGGTTCGTGCGCCGGTTCCCGTTCTCGTCGAGGTACGAGTCGGGGACGACGTTCAGCGGCTCGGAGGCGTTCGGCGTCCCCGCGCCCTGGACGTCCCCGCGCGTGATCCCGAGCATCCCCTGGGCATAGTCCTGCTGCGTGACGGTCCCGAGGTAGAACTCGATCGCCGCCGACCGCACGCACCGCGGGTCGATTGGGAAGTCCACGAACCGGAGCTCCGCGGTCAGCGTGTCCGCGGTCCGCACGCCGTTTTGCCCCCAGTCGAACTTCCTCGGGATGATCCCGTTGATCACCTGCGTGAGGCCGTCCGCGGAGCCGTCCGAGAGGACGTAGTTCTTGATCTGGTCGTCGAGCGTCGCGCGCGTCACCGGCGCCTTCAGGAGGAAGCGTCCGGGGAAGTCCGGGTCCGGGACTGCCTGCAGCGGCGCGCGGTCGTTCTTGATCCCGTTGAGGTTCTTCGACGGCGTCCCGGGCGGCACGCGCGACGCGAGGACTCCCGACCCGAACTCCTCGAGGCGGAGGACGAGGCGGATCTTCCACGCCGGGATGTACGACTGGACGGGGCCTTCGCGCACGGGTCACTGCGCCTTCGGGCCGTTCACGAGCACCGGGATGATGACGATCTGGCCGGGGCTGAACTGCGGCGTGTAAGTGGGGAGCCTGTTCGCGTGGAGGATCGAGTCGCCGTGGTCCGGGTTCCCGTAGTACTTCAGCGACAGGCGCGGCGGCGTGTCCCCGCGCTTGCAGAGGTGGACGGCGACGAGCTCGCCGGCGCGCGTCGTGGAGCTCTCCTGCACCGTCACCTGCCCCGCGTTCGGGCCGGAGACCTGCGCGAGGCGCACGCGGCGCTCGAGGTCCACGCCGGCGCGCGCGACGAGCGTCATCTGCGAGTGGATGCGCCCGAAATACCCGTGCGCCCGCACGTAGGGGATCGTGCCCGAGTCGCGAGTCATCACCTCGACCGGCCGCTGCTCGAAGTCCTGCTTCATGCCGTTCGCGATCGCGCGCACGTCGCGCGAGAAGTCCGTGACGCTGTTCGAGATCGACTGCGGCGTGTTCCCGATCTTCCGGGCGACGTCCACCGCCCGTTTGAACTGCCCAACGTCGTAGCGGAGCTTCGCGAGCGCCGAGTCCACCGCGGCGCGCGGGGCGTCCGCGAGGCGCTCGAGCTGCCCGAGCGTCAGCGTCGACGCCGAGAGCCGCTTCCCGTCCGTCAGCGAGACCACCTTCGTGTTCACGTAGAAGTCGAGGGCGTTGATCGCCTGCTGCACGGCGCTCGAGGCCTTCGCGACGTCGTCGTCGCGGCGCGTGTCGGAGGCCTTCTGCTGGTCGTCGCCGCGCCCGTACCAGTCGAAGTTCATCGACCACTTGATGTCGACCTCGGTGTCGGGCGTGATCTTGACCTGCTTCAGGCGGCCCTCGCGCACGATCTGCCAGTCGACTCCCGAGGAGGACTGGTCCAGCCCGCCGCCGACCACGCGCGCGCCCTTCGCCGCCCACGTCACCCTGACTCGCGCCCCGCCGATCCGGATCGCGTCCAGGATCTGGTAGAGGTCCATGGGCTCGATGACGCCGTGCGTCGCGCCGTTCTGGTCGGTGTACTGCGAAGGCAGCCGCCCCATGCGCGTGCGGTTCCACTCGCCCGAGAAGTCCGAAGGCGAGTCCTTCGGGTAGAGGAGCTGCTGCGTCGCCTCGGGGTTCCCGGGGTAGTACGCCGTCACGATCTGCGTGTCGCCGTCCCACGTCGCGCTTCCCTTCAGCGGGAGCGCGGGGCCGACGAGCACCACGACGCGCGGCTGCCCGCCTGGCGCGGTCGCCTCCAGCTCCTGGATCGTCAGGCTGGACGCGACGCGAAACGCCGAGGGGACGAGAGCGGGCACCTTCTAGCCTCCCACCGCGGAGGCCGCGGTCAGCTTTCGCTCTGCCCGTCCGAGCCCGCCCCCTGCGAGGCTGCCCACCGGCGAAGCGGGTTCATCTTCGAGCCCTTCATCTTGGATTGCGACGCGTTCGAGGTCGACTCCGAGGGCGACGGGGACGCCGACTCGGTCGCGGACTCGGAGGCGCTCTCGGAAGGGGAGGCGCTCGCCGGTGCCGCGGGGGGCATCTGCTTCTTGGGCGGGGGAAAACCGGGCATGGGGAACGAACCTCCGATGATCGTGGTACGCGGTCGCCGGTCGCGAGGCAACCGATCCACCGTGGATCGGTCAGCGCTTCGCCAGCTTCAGCCGCAGCTCGATCTCGCGCAGGTCCATCGCCGCGTCGGCGACGCCGTGCCAGTCGCCCTCCTCGACCTTCATCAGGAGGTACTTCACGAGGAGCGCCTTCTTCTCCTCGTCCTTCATTTTCCGGGCGCGCCCGAGCCGGACTGCGAGAGCGAGTCCGAGGAGCTCGTCTGCGAGCCGCTCGCGCTGGGGTCGCCGGGCGAGTCCGAGCTGGCGCCCGCGACCGCGTCGGGCTCCTTCACGCCCGCCCACTTCTTCACCATGGAGACGTCGCGCTTCTTCTGCTTGGGGCTGGGCCCGGGGAACTTGGTAGCCACGAAGACGAGTATGTCGCGTCAGAAGCCGAAGGGCGATGCCAGGCGCGACTGCAGGCGGTTCGTCCCGCGCTCCGCGAGCTCCTGCTTGAAGACGATCGCCACGCGGTCGGGGTCGGCGTCCCGGAAGTCCTGCTTCACGTTGATCGCGCCGGTGAAGGTCTGGTTGATCGACGTCTTCCCGATCTGCCCGAGCTCGGGCGCCCACGCCTTCTTGATGGCGTCGGCGTTCACCGCCTGCCCCGTCGCCTTCAGCGCCGCGATGAAGTCGTCGCCCGCGCCCTCGATCATGTCGGGGGCGAGCTTCCCGATCGCCTCCGCCATGTGCGCGTTCGTCGTCATGAACGAGGCGATCTGGTTCATCGCCGCCTCGTCGTGGGCGCGCTGCGCCTGCTTGAACGCGTTGAAATAGTCGCTCGCGTCCGTCTTCGAGGAGTCGATCCGCGCCTCGGCGATCGCCGACTCGGTGCTCTTCCGGATCGACTCGGCGAGCTCGAGGTCGTTGGCGAGGTCCTTGGCGTCGGCCTGCATGTTCGCGGCGTTCGCCGTGTACTGGGCCTCGAGCTCCTTGGTGTTCCCGCCGCTCGTGCTCGAGAGCTTCGCGAGGATGTCCGACTGCTCGCCCTTGTAGCCCTCGAACATGACGCGCTTGCCGGCGTTCGTGAGCGTCTGGTTGTCGGTGAGCTGCCCGGCCTCGCGCATCGCCAGCCCGAGCGTGATCGTGATGTACTTGAGCACCTTCTCGAGGGCGACGATGATCGCGCCCACGCCCGCGGCGAAGAACTTCACGGCGCCGCCGAGCACCTCGCCGGCGAGCTTCGCGTACGAGAGGTAGTCCTTCCACGCGGTGTCGCCCTCCCCGAAGACCTCGTGCCAGATCAGCTTGAACTCCTCGCCGAAGATCTGGAAGCCCTCGTAGAAGCCCTCGAGGAACGAGTGCGCCAGCTGGAAGCCGCCCGCGAGCGACTCGCCGAACTTGCTCGCCCCGGACATCAGCTTCTCGGCCATCGCCGTCGCGTGGCCGTCGCTGTCGACGAGGTAGTCGCGGACGTGCATCGCGAGCTGCC
>Ga0307479_10007148_pt1 | contig 10288 bp, 3 predicted proteins | sample atmos_gasesECM4C_FD_203743 | JGI IMG/M metagenome (GOLD analysis project Ga0307479, IMG submission 203743) | Hardwood forest soil microbial communities from Morgan-Monroe State Forest, Indiana, United States - atmos_gasesECM4C_515 | ecosystem: Environmental > Terrestrial > Soil > Temperate...
AGCCGCCGGCGATATTCCTCATGGCTGTGCCGCCATGATTCAAAAACCGTTTCCCGGGGCCGAGCGGTAGTTCATAAACACCCGCTATTGTGAGTACGTGGGTTTGGTCGTTATTGCCAACGGACCACTCTGCTCTTGGGTTGGCTGGGTTTATACCTCTGAAATTGAACGTCGAGAAACCGCTATCTGTATTCGTCAGGTATCTCGAAAGAGTGTAAGAAACGAGATACGTTAACCCGCCTCCTGTGCGCTTCTGCAAACTCACCTGGAGGGCGTTGTACTTATCCGATCCCGAGGTATCGAAGTTGTTGGTGACAAAAGGCATCTGCGGAAACGGAAGCTGGGTCACGAAAAGAGGCGTTGATGTGCCTTGTTCTGTACAGAAATTATTGTACGGTGTGTAGTACGTAACCGGCGCCGCATTCCCGCCACAAGTTCCTGGCGCGTATGTAAACTGACCGAACTTCCCCTGAGTGGCCAGAAACCCTTGAGCAGCTGGTGACGTCCACGCCTTGGCCAAGACGCAGTCATTGGTGTCAGTAACGGTTGGGCCTTGTGGGCAAGTTGCTTGAACGAAGCTGTACGGAAGCGATTGCTGTGCAGATTGCAATGTAGCCGGCAAATGGATGTCATGCGTGTGCACGCCGGAAACGGACAGGAACATGTTGAAGGGCAATTCGCGCTGAATACCAATTACGAATTGCTCATCGTAAGCTTGGTTGACGTGTCGAGGCAGTTCGTGAACCTGCGCGCCTCCAGTAATAGAGGTGCCGTTGAAGAACCCCGGACTGAAACCAGTCGCAGGCAGCGGGGGGAGCGTGTTGCTATCCCATTGACCAAAGCCCGGAATTTGCGGTCCTGGCTGCCCGATCGAGACAACGCCGTTCAGGTTATTTCCGTAATTAACGGCCACCTTGTTGACGCCGTATTCAAAAGCTCCGGTATCCAGCCAATACCAAGACATGCCGCCCAGCAACACGGTTTTCGAGTTTAGCTGATATGTAGCGCCGATGCGGGGGCTGAAGTGATGCCAGTCCATGTCCAGGTGGCTAAAGCCAATGCAAGCAGAGCATGTTCCTAGCTCTGCCATGGCGCCCTTGAGCGGCTGGCCGGTTGCAGGATTTATCTCCGTGGCATTAGTGGCGGCAGGATTGAAGAACGTAAGCTGGTTCGTGTTGAAATCATTGGTAAAGGGAAATGCCAGATCCCAGCGCACGCCCCAGTTCACCTTTAGGCGTGGACTTATCTGCATATCATCCTGGAAATAGGGGGCCACATACCAGTTCCTGAGGTTGGTATTTCCAGCGCCACCCCTGCCCGCCGAAGTGACGTTGCCGAGCAAGAAGCTCGCGAAACCATTTCCTGTATTTGTGCCCGGGGCACTGACGCAGCCCACTGTCGCTCCGCAGAAGGTGGCTTGCTCGTTGGGATTCGCCGTTATGTCCGAGGTAAAGTTCAGCACCCCGGAGGCTCCTGGCTGGCCTGTTGAGCCGCCCGCTTCGAAGTCATCCTGGTGCGTCTTGCGGATGTCCACCCCGATGTTCATGTTGTGCCGGCCATGTACATAGAGCAAATTGCCCAGAGCCGTGTATCCCGTTTTGTGGTTGATCGTCGAGGACAAGCCGTTTCCCGGACCCCAGTTTATGGGCTCCCAGGGGCCACCCCCAAAGTTGATGCTAGGGAAGGCGTTCGGCTGCCCTGCTAAACCCGACGCCGGCGCGACAGCTAGTGGGGTTGGCAGTAGGTGCGACGGCAGAAAGTCATTGCCCTGGTAGACATACAGAAATCCGCCAGTCAGCACCATGCGAGAGCTGATCGCATTGGAATATGTAATATCTAAGCCACGCCCCAGTATTGTGGTGATTTGTTGGCCGCTGAGGGGGCTGTTGACCCAGTCAGTGCCGTTTGGCTGCGGAAACTTTTGTCGCCAAAAAAGTCCGTGAATGGCCTGCTTCGAACTCAAGTTATGGTCAATATTGACGCTGACGTCTGTTTGAAGATTCAGTGCGGTGGTGGTAGGAACGAAGTTCTGCACCTCCGACGAGTTGGTTGGCGACGGAATGGGGAACTGCTTTAACAGACCCGCGGAAACCGAACTGAAGCAATTTGTGGGAATTTTGTTCCCGGGGAACTGCTTCCCCGCCGCTAATTGCGGGGTGGCAAAGCCAGGAATCGTGCAGCCGGAAGGAATTAGCGATGCATTGGATGCCCAAGCGTTAGGAACGAAAATCGGTACGGGGGCCCCGGTGCTGGGATTGACCAAAGCGCTGAAATCACCGGAAAGCTCGGCCGCCGTGGGAAGGCTAATGGCGTTTGGAGAGAACGACTGTCTGTACCTGTCATAGCTAACGAACCAGAACGTCTTGTTTCTTCCGTTGTAAACCTTCGGTATGTATACAGGCCCGCCGAAAGAAAACCCCCAATCGCTTTGGATATTCGTATTGGGTTGGTCGATCACGCCACGGTTGTTTGGATTTATGTCGAGAAAGGCCCCAGGGGCCGCGAGATACTTGTCGTCTCTGTAGAGGAAAAAAGCGTCGCCGTGAATTGTATTAGTTCCTGACTTGGTGTGATATTGCTCGACTCCTTGTCCCAGTCCGTACTGCGCAGAGAATGTACCGGTCAGAACATCTGCATCCTTAATCGAGTCGTAGGGCGGCTGGTTCCAAAATGTAAAGCCAGCGGTCTCTGAAAAGGCCTCGGGTACGCCGTTGAACATCACTTCTGTCTGCTGGTCTACGCCTCCATTGATGCGATGGCTGAAGCCGCCGCCGGTAACGCCAGGCACCAAAAAGATAAAATTGTCGATCTGACGATTGCTGCCGCTTACTAACTGAGGAAGGTCTTGGGTGAGCGTTTCGTTGATTGTTGTCCCGATCTCAGGCTGCTCTGTTTGCAGGGCAACCGCTGGCGCAATAACCTCGACCGTTTCCGAAATCGTACCAGGAACTAAAGTGGCGTTTGCCGTCGACGTAGCTCCGCCAACCACTACGACAGCATTGTCGACGAAGCTCTTGAAACCGGCTTTTTCGACGGTGACCTTATACGTTCCGGGGATGAGGTCCGTGATCAGATAGGTGCCCGCAGAGGTAGTCGTCGTGCTTTTCGACACATTGGTGTCTATGTTTGTCACCGTTACCTTCGCGTCCGGCACCTCCGCGCCTGCTTGATCCACTACGTCACCGTTAATTCTGCTGACGGCTTGCGCATGCAGGTCGCGCGGGCAGAGGAGAACAGCCAAACAGCAAATGGCCAGCCCAGCGACGAAGCTGCGGCGAACTACCAAACGATTGCGCACACCGCTGCACAACCTCAGAATGGCTTCCATGTTTTCCTCCATGCGAGAGCTTCCAAGAGTCCACCCGCGAAGTGACGCTGAGATGCGCTTACACCCACCCCTTATGGCGACGGACCCTAATGCAAAAGCACTATGGCTGTCAAGGGTTCGTCGTGTGACCTATTTATTCCCGTCTAAATGATTGAGTCCACGCGGCTTAGTAGAAGATATTACCTGGACTACGAACTTCCGGAAGCCGGATAGCCGTTTGCCTGGAGGTACTGATCTAGGGCGAACGGCCCGGAAGAGTTTTTGGCGCCCTGCGAAGCTGTTATCGCTTCGCTCCGCTTGGCGCGTCATTTGTGCAGCGGTTCATCCACTTGCAAGATTTGATCGGTGCGCACGCGCTCTAAGACTTGGAGAGTCCCGCTCGGCCAGCGTATCTCCACTCGCTGGGCCATCGGCTCCGCTCCCAGGCCGAAGTGCACCCGCTTATCACTGGAGGACAGATAGCTACCTGCCGTGGTCACGGTCTGAAGCTGCATGCCCTTTGAAGTAATGACTTTCACTTCGGCGCCGATGCCGTCGCGGTTACTACGATGACCCACCAGCTTCAAAATCAGCCAGTGGTTTTTCGTAGGTGTTTCATTTCGCAGGATGTGGGCGGCTCCGTCATTCGTGGTGATCACCGCATCCACGCGGCCATCATTGTCGATGTCGCCGAGGGCCATCCCTCGCCCCACCCAAGGCTCCTTGAAAACGCCGCCCGCGGCTGCGGAAATATCGCTAAATTTTCCTCCTATGTTGCGAATCAAAACGGGCGGCTCACGGTAACGCAAATTGGGGGTGGTCAGCTCCACGTTATCCATATCGTGTCCCTGGACGATCAGCAAATCCTTCCACCCATCATTATCGAAATCCATGAAGCGAAACCCCCACCCGGAGTGAGGCCGCGTGATGTCCGCAAGTCCGCTGGTATAGGTGGCGTAGGTGAAGCTGCCATCGCCGTTATTTTTGTATAGCGCGTAGGCCTGATTGCCGAGGTCGGTGATGAGCAAATCGGGCAGACCATCATTGTCGTAGTCGGCAAAGTCCACGCCCATACCGGCGTAGGTCGCACCGTCGCCATCCACAGCCACTCCCGCCATCAAGCCCACTTCTTCAAATGTTCCGTCACCCTTGTTGCGATAGAGAAATTCAAACATGGAGTCATTGGCGACGCAAATATCCAGGCGTCCGTCGCGGTCGTAGTCGGCAAACGCGATTCCCAAACCTCGCCCTGCCTTAGACAAACCAATTTTGTTAGAGACTTCTGTAAAGTGGCCGTCACCTTCGTTGTGATACACGAGCGGAGTTGCTGGCCGGAAAAGGTTGGGATTGCAATACGACCGGAAGCCTTCTTTATGCAGGCCGCACCAGACGTCGTCAAAATCCCATTCCATGTAGCGCAAAACAATCAAATCGAGGAGCCCGTCATTATCTAAGTCCACCCATGCCGCGCTGGTGGACCATCCGCTCCCCTTGACCCCCGCTCTTGCCGTGACATCTGTGAACGTGCCGTCGCCATTGTTGTGATAGAGCTTGTTGCCGCCGTACGCGGTCACAAACAAGTCGGCGTTGCCATCGTTGTCGTAGTCGCCGACCGCCACACCCATGCCATAGCCCCATCCTTGCAGCCCGGCCTTTTCCGTGACGTCCTCGAAAGTTCCGTCGCTCTTCTGGTGATACAACCGATTCCAATATGGCGGGCCGGTCTTTTGCGGAATCGTTCCCTTGGGGGTAGGGTCGCCGAGCGGCGCGCCATTCACAAGAAAGAGATCCAGGCGACCGTCATTATCGTAGTCGAAGAGCGCGGCCCCACCGCCCATTGTTTCAATCAAATATTTTTTCGAAGTGTGAGAGGCTCGGTTGCGAAAATCCACACCCAGCACTTCAGTTACGTCGGTAAACTTCGCTGCCGTCGCTTCTGGCGTGCCAGGGGATTTGGCCGCCGGCTCTGGGGCAGGCCCGTTAGGCGCGGTTTTCTGTCCCAAAGTCGGCACGACCGGGACGAATGCCGACAACAGAAAGAGAAGCGCCGAGCGCCGACCGATCACGTACGGAGCCCGGTCCTGGGATTTTTGAACAAACCGCCGAAAACCATTCTGACGCCCGGGAGACCCCAAAAGCCGCAGACCCCCTAGAAAACGCATAGGACCAAGAAACTATAACATCCGTCAGGAGACTGACGCGGAGATCTTCGTGACGCACTCGGCAGATAAGATCGAAACCCTCATTCACTCCGAGGACGTCGAATTCACCGCAAGATCGAAGGCTCAACTCTGCCGGTTTCTTTCGAGCCCCGGCGAAGGCCGGCCAAAGCGGTCTGCCCAATGGTGAGCGCGTAGCGGGTCCCGCTGATGGCCATTGCGGTTTTGCTGTCATCCGTTTCCTTTCTCGAAGTCGGCTCTTCTGGTAAAATTCGTCGTGTTCGTCGAAATCGCTATCGTACTTTGCGCTATGGCGATGACTGCCTTGTGCAGGGAAATCTTGTCTGCTCCGCGACTGAGCGTTCCCCGAAGCGAACGCGTAAGCACCTGTAGGCTCAACAGTTCCAGAAATACCTGGAGCGTGTGGGGCTGCACCTCGAGGCTCATGCTGATTGCCGCAGCCCCTCTAATCGCGGGCCAGAGGGCCTCGGCTCAGACTGCCCCGATAAAGATTTTGGGCCCTTCGCAGCAGACTTCCACGGGCGCAATTACCGCCACGCAAACCCCGCCGTTAGACGCCGTTCTCGCACAAGCCAAAGTGCTCGCAGATAACGGCTCGGCCTCCAAAGCTGAGCGCACGGTTCGCGACTATCTTGCCGCTCAACCCAACTCGGCGAATGCTCATTTCCTGCTCGGCTATATTTTCTTCCGTGAAGTTCAGGAGCAAGTCGAGACTCCTGCCAAAAGTCAAAGCGCCACGCCCGCAAATGACGCCGTATCAGCCACCGTGACCGGCAACGCATCCCGCCACTCGCCTGACGCCGCCATGGATCTTACGGGAGAGTTCGCCCGCTACCGCGACGCTAAGGCTAAGGCCTCCCTCGCCGAATTCACCGAAGGCGCCCAGCATCAAACGCCCAGCGCTTTTGACCTCAAGATCGTTGGATTCGATTACGTGCTTCTCGGCGATTATCCCGACGCCGACAAATGGTTCACGAAAATGCTCGAGTGGAACCCGAATGATTCCGAGGGTTGGTATCACCTCGGTCGCACGAAATACAACGAAAATCGATTTGAGGAGGCCGTGCACGCGTTTCAGCAATTGCTCAAACTCGATCCGAAGAATGTCAAAGCTGAGGACAATCTGGGCCTTGCGTTCGCTGGACTCGGCCACGTTGAGGACGCTGCGGCCGCCTACCAGAGTGCTATCGCCTGGCAAAAACAAGCTGAAATTAAGAATCCAGGTCCGTACATCGATATGGGCAGCCTGTTATTGGATCAGAACCGCTCCCCCGAAGCCATCACATATCTAAGGCAGGCCATCGAAATCTCGCCACGGGATTTCAAGGCCCACGAACTCCTCGGCAAAGCCTACTCGCGACTGGATCAGTTGCCGGAGGCACAGCATGAACTTGAGCAGGCCATGGCGCTCGCTCCGCAAAATTCCAATCTTCCTTGTATGCTCGGGCCGCTTTATCACAAGCAAGGACTTATGGACAAAGCGAAAGTACAACTCGACCGTTGTGCCGCCATGAGCGGTACGCATTCGTTACCAGAGACTCCCCGCCGATGAGCGGCTCACTGATAGCACGATGCTGCGAGGCGCTGCGCAAGTCCGTCATGGTTCCGATTGCCTCTCGCGGTATGATCATGAGCGAAATGTTTCTGTTTTCATCAGTCGTAGCAGTCCGCAAACCGCTGACCGGGTGCTGGCGAGTTTGCATTGGTTTTGCCTTGGTGGCGATCGCGTTTTCGCCCAGTCTCCGCGGCCAATCAGGTGCTGACGCCGACGATCCGCGTGTCCAGCAACTCTACTCCGAAGCGAAATCCGCGGAGGCCCGAGGCGACTTCACCGCCGCCGCCGCTAAGTACGAATCACTGTTGCAATACGCACCTCGTCTTGCTGCCGCCTACAACAATCTGGGCTCTTTGTATTTACGCCTGCGCGAGTATCAGAAGGCCGCCGCCACTCTCGAAAAAGGTCTGAAGATTGACCCTAAAATGTCATCAGCGTCCGCTCTGCTCGGCGTGTCGCTCTATGAAATGGGTGATTACGCGGCCGCTCGGCCTCATCTCGAATCAGTGCTGCGCACCAATCCCAAGGATGACCATGCTGAGCTTTTTCTCGCCAATGACTTGCTCAAACTTGGCGACTTTAACGCCGCTGCAACGCACCTGCGTCAACTCTCGTTGCGTCAGCCGCAAAATCAGGAGGTCTGGTATCTCCTCGGCAAGGTGTACATGAGACTTTCCGGGGAGGCCCTTTCGAAACTGAACGAAATCGACGCCGATTCCGTTTGGGTGCACGAAATTTCTGGCGAAGTCATGGAGAGCATGAAAAATTACGACGGCGCATTGCTCGAGTATAAAAAGGCCGTGGAGCTGGCGCCGCAGCAAGCCGGCACGCACTACCTTCTTGGGAATGCCTACTGGTCACTCCGTATGTGGGATCCGGCCACCGTGCAGTTCCGCGCCGAACTCGCGAACGATGCTTCAAACTGCGATGCGCAATGGAAAATCGCGAATATCATGCTGGAGCAGCGGCTCGATCCGGGTGAAGCTCTTGGCGGCATCGATAAAGCGCTAGCCGCTTGCCCGCATTTGACCGAAGCGCGCGTGGACCGCGGCCGCGCTTTGCTCCGGCTGGACCGAAACCCCGAAGCCGTCGCGGAACTTCAATTGGCGGAAAAGGCCGATCCCGGCGAGGCGCAGACGCACTTCCTGCTGGCGCAAGCGTTGCGCGGCGCGGCTCGCGCGCAGGAAGCGCAGGCAGAAATGGAAATCTTCAGCAAATTGGAAGAAAGCGCGCGCGCCAAAACCGCCGAGCGTGCCAAACAAGTACTTCAGGAAAAAGACAAATCTCCTTAAGCACATCATCTCAATTGTCTCGTGCGTTATCTCTTTTTCAATAATGCTACTCACCCCCTTGCTCGGTATTGAACGCGCGCGAAGCACATGCTAGGCTTCTGCCACCATAGGGGTGTTCCGGTATGCAGGGCACGGAAAGCTGCCCGCAAAGTCGGCGTTTTGGCGTCTTTGAAGTGGATTTGCGGGCGGCGGAGCTGCGCAAACGCGGCATTCGAATCAAGCTGCAAGAGCAACCCTTTCAGATTCTCTCGCTTTTGCTGGAGCATCCCGGCGAGGTCGTGACCCGGGAAGAACTCCGCCAGAAACTTTGGCCCGCCCACACCTTCGTCGATTTTGATCGCAGCCTCAATAAAGCAATGACCAAGCTACGCTCCGCGTTGGGCGATTCCGCGGACAGTCCTCGGTACGTGGAAACCATTCCGCGCCACGGCTACCGCTTCCTGGCTCCGGTCCACACGCAGGGCGCAGAAGATCTGGCGAGCTCCACTAAACAAGCGCCGGAGAATGGGCGTTTGGATTTCCACGATAGAAATGGATCGAACCGGCACCCATTGGATCACGCACAGCTCCATTCAATACTTCAGCGAGCCTCCCCCGGACCCCCTACGGTGTTCGCGCGCATCGGACGCAAACGCTTCTATGGAGTCGCCGCGACTTTAGTGTTGTTTTTTGTCGGGAGCGGTGCTTACTTGCGGACTCATCCGCCTGTGGTGCTCGGTGGCTCCATCGTCAGTCCGCGCCTGTCGGTTGCCGTTCTCGGATTCAAGAACCTCTCTGGGGAAGCGCAAGAGGCGTGGCTTTCCACGGCGCTCTCTGACTGGCTGGTGACGGAGCTGACTGCCGGCGAACAGCTGCGCGCTATTCCAGCGGAAAGCGTCGCGCGCATGAAGATGGAACTCCCGCTGCCGGATGTAGACAGCCTCGGAGCAGAAAGCTTGGTTCGCATTCGTAAGAACCTGGGAACAGACCTTGTTGTAGCCGGCTCGTACGCAAAGTTGGGCGAGAGCGCGGATGGGCCGGTTCGCGTCGATCTGCGCCTGCAGGATACGCGCACCGGAGAAACCATCGGGGCGATTTCCGAAGTCGGCACCGAAGCGCATCTGCTCGATTTGGTTTCGCGCGCCGGGCAGCATTTGCGCGAAAAGCTTGGCGTGCGCGCCGTTACCAAGCAAGAGGCGGCGGAGGTAGCCATCGCACTGCCGTCGAAGGCGGAGGCCGCGAAACCTTACTCCGAAGGACTAGCGAAATTGAGGGTCTTTGATTCCCTAGCAGCCCGCGATCTGCTCCACAAAGCCGTCGTCGCCGAACCCGACTTTGCCTTGTCACACGCCGGGTTAGCCACAGCTTGGGAACAGCTCGGCTACGACGAAAATGCGCGAGCCGAAGCCAAGCAAGCCTTTGATCGCTCCCGGAACTTGGCGCGGGCCGAGCGGCTCATGGTGGAAGGGCGTTACCGGGAGATGTCGCGCGATTGGGGAAGGGCCATCGAAATCTACCGCGCTCTCTTCGATTTTTTCCCCGATAATTTGGAGTACGGCTTGACGCTGGCCAACGCACAGTACCACGCTAACAAATGGAAGGATGAGCTGGACACGACTGCTGCTCTGCGCCAGCTTCCTGCGCCGCTGCGCGACGACCCACGAATCGACTTGGCGGAAACGGATGCGGCACGATCCCTCGGAGATTCGCAAATCGCGGAGGCTGCTATTGCGCGAGCCGCACAGAAGGCGCGCGCCGCAGGCGCCTCTCTCATGCTGGCAAGAGCCCTGCGCGAACGAGCTTGGCTGTTTGAGAATTCGGGAAAACAGGACCAAGTGGAAGGTGCTATTCGCGAGTCCAAACAGCTCTATTTGGCTGCGAACGATCGGCAGGGCGTAGCCGCAGCCGCAACTCTCGAAGCCATCGCCCTCGAGAGGCAAGGTGACTATCTGGGGGCGAAGAAGAAATACGAGGA
>Ga0307479_10007149_pt1 | contig 10287 bp, 8 predicted proteins | sample atmos_gasesECM4C_FD_203743 | JGI IMG/M metagenome (GOLD analysis project Ga0307479, IMG submission 203743) | Hardwood forest soil microbial communities from Morgan-Monroe State Forest, Indiana, United States - atmos_gasesECM4C_515 | ecosystem: Environmental > Terrestrial > Soil > Temperate...
AGCGAGAACCGCGACTGGGGCTACGACCGGATTGTGGGCGCTTTGGCCAATCTTGGGTATGTGATTTCCGATCAAACGGTTGGCAATATCCTGCACCGCCACGCGCTGCCGCCGGCGCCGGAGCGCAAGCGCACGACCACATGGCCGGACTTCATTCGGACCCACTTGGCGCTGCTGGCTGGGACTGACTTCTTCACGGCGGAAGTGCTGACGCTGCGCGGGTTGGTGACCTACTACGTGCTTTTTTTCATCCATCTGGAGAGTCGCCGGGTCGACATCGCCGGCATCACCATTCACCCGGACGAGCCGTGGATGCGGCAGATTGCCCGGAACGTAACCATGGAGGGATGCGGCACCCTGCGCGACTGTCGCTATCTCCTGCACGATCGGGACACTAAATACACCCAGTCGTTCCGGGCTATTATTGTGTCAGGTCGAGTTGAACCACTGGTGCTGCCAGCACGCAGCCCGAACCTGAATGCCTATGCGGAGCGCTGGGTCAGGTCGGTGAAGGAGGAATGCTTGTCCAAGGTAATCCTCTTCGGCGAGCGCTCCCTGCGGCGCGCCCTGAGCGAATACGTCGAGCATTACCATGCTGAGCGCAATCATCAGGGGAAGGACAATGTCCTGCTGTTCCCCCGCGATACAAGCGTCCGCCGCACCGGGCACGTGCAATGCCGTGAGCGATTGGGTGGGCTCCTGCGTTATTACCATCGAGAGGCGGCGTGATCGCGCGCCCAGGGCTCAATCCTGAACTCTGACTCCGCCGCGGCGATCAGGAGATCGAGAAGCCGCGGAAGACCTTTGCGACCCGTTGTCCCAACTCACGCGCCCGGTAAGCTTGCCGACGCGCTACGACCTACAGGTTCGTCCACCGTTCCAATTTTTTGACCACACGGGATCAGGGAAGCGGCCGCACCGGCGAGCAGGCTGCCCGCAAAAGCGCGTCTGCTGATCGTCATGATTTTCTCTCCCCCTTCCGGAGCGTTGGCCGGCCCGGCTTCGTGACAAAAGAACCTCAACGGCGGGCGACGAGCGTACCTGTCAACGCAACGGCCTTTGTATCAGTCTCCGACTTGATCAGACGCCTTGGTAAACCAGCCTCGTGAAGAAGCTGGGATCGATGACGAAGTTGCCAAACTTGGCGTCGAATGCGGCAGTTGGTTTTGCCGCGACAGTCTCATCGCGCGAGCGTCCCTGCTTCTTGAGCGCGGCAACCTTGTCGCGGACGGTGACGAGCATGTCGCGGAATTCCCTGAGTTCCGCCTTGGTACCGACGGCCTTGCCGTGGCCTGCGATGATAACGGTGTCGTCGTTCGTCATCGCGAGATTGGCATCGGATGCGGTGATCATCCCATCGATGCTGCCGCCGGTCGAATAGTCGATGAACGGATAGATGCCGTTCCAGAATGTATCGGCCAGATGAACGACGTTCGCTTCGGCAAACGTCACGGAAATGTCGCTGTCGGTGTGCGCGGGGCCATAATATTTGAGCGCAATCGTCGATCCGTTGAGCTTGAGGCTGCGCTCGCTCGCAAACACCTCGTTCGGGATTCCGCCTGGCGGCTGCGCGAGAAAATTGTAATCCCAGTCCTCCACGCGCTGCACCTGGGACAGATACTTGCGCGTGTTTTCCTGCGCAATAATTCTGGCGCCGGCCGCGTTGAGCCAGGCATTGCCATCGGTATGGTCGAAATGCCAGTGGGTGTTGATGAGGTGGGAGATGGGATCGCCGCCGAGGTCGGCAAGAGCCCTGGTCAGTTGCGCGCGCGAAACAGCAATGCCGGCGTCTATCAGCACCTTGCCGTCAGGGCCCGTCAGCACGGCTACGGTGCCGCCCGAACCTTCGAGCACGCTGATGTTGTTGCGCAACTTGTGCGTGACAATCGGCGAGGCGGCGGCGCTATCCTTGATCAAGCTAACGAGGCCGCGGGCCTCCGCAAACACTTGGCGTGGCGTGAGCCCTATAGCCCCGGCGGCCGCGCCGCCGATGCAGCAAAGGCAAAAGCCACGCCGGGACAGAAATATTTCCTTTGAGATTGCCATGGTGCCGTCCCTCCCGTCTCGGTTCGTTCGGTCTTTCAGCTTTCGATGAAGGCCAGAAGATCCGCATTGATGGTTTCGGCTTGCGTGGTTGGCATGCCGTGCGGGAAGCCCTTGTAGGTCTTCAGCGTGCCGTTCTTGAGCAGCCTGGCCGACAATGCTCCGGCGTCGGCGTAGGGAACGATCTGATCGTCTTCGCTGTGCATCACCAGCACTGGCACGCTGATCTTCTTGAGATCTGCCGTGAAATCGGTCTGAGAGAAGGCGACGATGCCATCGTAGTGGGCCTTGGCACCGCCCATCATACCCTGGCGCCACCAGTTCTGGATGATGGCCTCCGAGGGCTTAGCGCCCGGCCGGTCGTAGTTGTAGAAGGGACCGGCCGCGATGGCGCGGTAGAATTGCGAGCGATTGGTGGCGAGCTGTGCCTGAAAGTCGTCGAATACATCCTTCGGCAAACCTCCCGGATTGGCCGCGGTTCTCACCATCAACGGCGGCACGGCGCTGATAATGGCGGCCTTTGCCACGCGGCTCTCGCCATGCCGGGCGAGGTAGTGCACCACTTCGCCGCCGCCGGTGGAATGGCCGATGTGGATTGCATCTTTGAGATCGAGATGTGCGGTCACCGCGGCGAGGTCGTCAGCATAGTGATCCATGTCGTGGCCATCGCCGACCTGCGTCGAACGGCCATGGCCACGCCGGTCGTGAGCGATGACGCGATAGCCCTTGCCGAGGAAGAACAGCATTTGAGCGTCCCAGTCATCGGCCGACAGCGGCCAGCCGTGGCTGAAGACAATGGGCCGCCCCTTGCCCCAGTCCTTGTAGAATATTTCGACGCCGTCTGTTGTGGTGACTGCATTCATTGTTCGACCTCCGTTGTTGGTAACAGCGACAGTGTGCTTCACGAGCCGAGCACGGCGTAGGCACTCAATGCGGCCACGACCAGAGCCAATCCTGCCGACAGCGCGAGCTCCGCGCGGTAACCGCCGGGATCGTGCGTGTCCTGATCCTCGATCAGGCGGCGAACGCGGATGAAGCGAACGGCCGCCGCGACGATGAGGGCCAGACCCAGAAGGGTGATCGCCAGACCATCGTAGCGAACAAGCGGGCTCGAGAGGCCCTCGAATGCCGTGCGATGCCCGATCTCGATCGTCTTGGCGCTCGCCATCGCACGCAGGAAGAGATTGAACTTCTCGACCACAAATCCGAACGCGGCTACGGCAACGCCTGTCCGCACCCACGCTAGGAAGGTGCGCTCGTTCGCCGCATGTTCGCTGTAGCCTCGGATCATGAATTCGCCTCGCCGCGGTGGTGGGTTTGGATCCTCACGGCGATGTGGTTGCCTTGCTTGCCACCGCATTCAATGCGGCTGCCATCGCGTTGACGGTGGACTTGGCGGTCTCGTCCAGGCCGTGACGCCGGGCGAGAAATACCGGATCGTTGTACGACAACCATGTCGTGCCCGATTGATCCTGCCAGACGAGTGCCTTGAGCGGGAGATCGATCCCGATCGTCTGAAGCGATTGCATCAGCGGTGTGCCCGCCTTGGCATTGCCGAAGATCAGGAGATCGGTCGGCTGGAGCGACAGGCCGACCGCAGCGGCGCCGGCCGCGTGATCGATATGGGCAAATACCGTCATGCCCTTGGCCCTGACCTCGGCTTCGAACCTGTTCATGGTTTCTTCCGGCCCGAAGGCGCTCTTGATGGTGATCAGTCCGTCTACGGCCATTGCTTGCACTCCCCATAGCCACGTTGTTGCGATCAACGCGAAAGTCACAACTCTTGCAAAGGGCCTCGCGACGCTCGGCATCTCATTTCTTTCGGTGTGGCCGGGATGGGTCGAACTCCGCCTCCGGAACAAAGCCGTCGCGATTGGGCATCTTGACCGTGGGCAAGCTCGCCTTGTCGAGCTTGCCGTCCGCGGTAAGGATGCCGTTGAGGCTCAGGATGTAGGCGGTGACGGCATACGTCTCGTCGACGCTGAGCGAACCCGGCGTCGGATAAGGCATCGCGCGGTGGACGTAATCGAATAGCGTGGTTGCGTAAGGCCAGAAGCTGCCTACCGTCTTGATCGGCATGTCGGAGGCGAGCGTACCCTGCCCGCCGACAAGGCGATCCTTGACGCCGCCCTGGCCGTTGTCGCCATGGCAAGCCGCGCAATTGTCGGCAAAGACCTGGCGTCCCTGCCCGACCGTACCGCTGCCGTCGGGCAAGCCCTTGCCGTCGGGCCTGACGTCGATGTCCCAAAGTTTGACTTCCGCCGGCATCGCCGCGCGCCCGAAATCGAAGGCCAGCGCTGGCACCGTCAACATACCAATGGCGATCGCCGCGGCGAACCGTATCCCGCTAGGCCAACGCATTGCGAACCCTCCCGCCCTCGTCGATGTTCCAGGTCTGATGTGCGTTGTAGTGAAACAGGGCGTTGGTCCCCGTCGCCGCGATGAACGATTGTCGATCGGGCTGGACATTGCCTTTGTCGTCGGTCGAACGGCTGACGATTTTGGTGGGCTTGCCATCCCAGGTCCATTCCATCTGGAACCGTGTCTGTGCCTTCGGCAGCACGGGATAATTCAATTGTGCCTGCTTCCAGCTTTTTGCGCCGTCGGTTGAGACCTCTACCTTCGCGATCTTCCCGTGGCCGCTCCAGGCGAGACCCGTGATGCGGTTGTAACCAGGCCGTATCTCCATCATGCCCGAAGGCTGAGTGATGACCGAGTTGGTTTCCATCCTGAGCTGGAACTGCCGCGCTTTGCCGTTGGCAAGCAGCTGCGTGTAACGCGCCGTCTCCCAGCGCGTCATCCAGGGCTGATCGCCAAATTTCAGGCGGCGTAGCCACTTGATGTTGAGGTTGCCCTCGAACCCCGGAATCACGAGCCGCATAGGAAAGCCGTGCGCGGGCCGCAAAGGTTCGCCGTTCTGACCATAGGCCACGAAGGCTTCGTTCACGATCTCGTCGGTGAGCGGGATGCTGCGGTCAACGCCGGCTGCATCCCCGCCCTCCGCAAGCATCCAGATCGAGGCGCGATCCTTGCCCGCGAGATCGATCAGGAATTTGAGCGGAACGCCGGTCCATTCATTGGTGCTGACCAGACCATGCGTGTTCTGCACGGTCAGGTTCGGGTCGGCCTTCTTCCAGTTCTCCCACCCGTTGCCGGTGCATTCGATAAAGACGACACGCGAGATCGACGGCATCGCCTTGAGGTCGTCGACGCTGAAAACCAGCGGCTTTTGCACCATGCCATGGATCAGAAGCCGGTGTTTTGCAGGATCGAGCTCCGGGACGCCGGAATGGCTGCGCTCGTAATGCAGGTCGGAGGGCGTGATGCTTCCGACCAATTTTTGATGGGGCGTTTTGGAGTTGATGGCGTCGCTCGGATCGACATTGCGCTTGCCCGGCGTGGCTTCCGGAATGCGGTCGATCTTGACGAATTTCGATCGCTCGCTGTGTGTGCTGAGATCCGCGCCCGGCTCGCGCGGCGGCACTTCGGCAAGTGTTTCCGCGGCGGCCGGTCCAATGGCAATGGACCCGACAACACCCGCTGAAGCGCCTCCCAAGAAGCCTCGGCGCGAAACAACCAGTCTGTTCAAGTCTGAGCCTCCTCTAATCGGCATCAGCCACTAATCTCGATGACGACCTTGCCGACCGCGTCTTGTTGCTCGATCGCGCGGTAGGCGTCGGCTACTGAATTAAAATTGAAACGACGGGAATCGAGATGCGGTCTGATATTGCCGGCTTCGACGAGGCGAGTTGCCTCGCGCAGGATTTCACCGTGATGTGCGCGGCCTTGTCCTGTCAGCATTGGCAGCAGGGTGAAGACCCCTGAATAGGTCGCTGCTCGGAACGAAAGCGGGGCGAGCGAATGCGTACCCCAGCCAAGCGCGCTGACGACGTGACCAAAACGCCGCACGGCGTTGAACGAGGCGTCCAATGCAGGGCCGCCGGCGGTGTCATAGACAATGTCGAAGCCTTGTCCGGCGGTGTGGTCTGCCACATACTCTTCCACGGTGCTCTGGCGATAGTTGATCGCGGTCGCACCCAACTGTTCGATGAAGGTCTGTTTTGCGGGTCCACTTGTCGCAAACACGTCTGCTCCGAAGGCTCGGGCGAGCTGGATCACGATATGGCCGACGCCTCCCGCTCCCTGAACCAACACCTTCTGCCGGGCTTGAACTTCCGCTCGGTCGACCAGACCTTCCCATGCCGTGATGAAAACCAGCGGGAGGGCGGCAGCTTCGCGCATCGTCAGATTGCCGGGCTTGCGTGCCAGCAGGTCGGAATCGACGGCGGCAAATTCGGCCAACGAGCCTTGGAGGCCCCCGACGCCACCGGTCAATCCATAAACCTCATCGCCTCTACTGAATAACGTGACGCCAAGCCCAACGTCCTCGACGATGCCAGCGAGATCCAGACCCAGCACAGCCGGCGGCGGATGCCTGGCGTGGGCGGCATTTCCGCTTCGAATCTTGAGGTCGAGCGGGTTGACGCCGCTCGCGTTGATCTTCACCAGCACCTCGTCTTTACCAGGAGACGGCCGCAACATCGTGGTGCGCTTGAAAGGCGCGTTGTAGCGTTCGAGAATGAGGGCATCCATCGAAGGGGCCGAACTCATGATATCTCGCTCGCTTTGTCGGTACGGGATCGGCTGGCCTACGTGCAACCCAATGGATCATGCACACTGCGCCCCATCCGCTGCCAGTGAAATCTCGTGAATTTTCGTGCGATGGCTGGAGCGATCAGCGGACCCGCCCTATGGGCGTAGTCTGTGACAATTCATCAATGAGGGTCTTACCCATCGTTAGGTCGTTGGTTGCGAATCCCTCAGTAAAACGGTCGTAAACCGCCGCCAGGGAAATCAGAGCTTCCTCATTTCGGTCTTGTGAGCGCCGTAAACGCGCTAAGCTTGTGGTCGTTCGGAGCTCCCACGAAAGAGCCTCCTGTCGTCGCGCGCAGTCGAGCGAATCCAAGAACTGCTTCTCGGCAAGTGCAACATTGGAGAGTTCGCTCTTCATCAGGATTTCACCTTTTATTCGCAGGAGCTCCGGAGCATACCAAAGCTCCTCTTTCTGGCTGCATCGCGCAATTGCGCTATCGATCACCTTGAGGCCTTGCGCGATATCCCCAGCATTGGCGAGAGATTCCGCCAGCGTCCCGAGAAAGCCCGTGTAGTAAAAGGCAAACCTGACCTCACGTAACTCCTCGATCGTGACGCGCAGAAGTTGCAATCCTAGAATACGATTGTTACGCCGGAGATGCAGCGCTGCCTGCCAGGCTCGTCCAAGTACATTCCATGGGTCAAGCGCGTGTCTGCTCGACTGATCCAGCAACATCGCTATGGCTTGCTCGGCCGCTGGCAAGTCTCCAACCAGCATAGCAATTGGGCATGCTGCCTGTGCGAGAGCGTCGCACAGCGAAATCGCGTGTCCTGTGATCTGTGTCTCCTCAACGCTTGCGCGCGCGGCGCTGGTGGCTTGGTCAGGGAACCCCTGCAGCCATAGCATTTGAGCCAAGATGACCCGCGCCGCCGTCGGCTGGCCAAATCGAAAGCGGACGCCTGGTGATGAGCTAGATGGCGGAGGATCACTGCTCAGCAGATGTTCGATCCGGCCGCGTGCCGCGGAGTGTTGACCGAGACAGTGCAGAGGCACGCCGACTAGTCGGTCGCCCATGCGCAAATCCGAAGTCGTTTCGGCAAGGTCGCAAAATTGCTGGGCGACCTCTAGGGCCGCTCGATATTCTCCGGTGCCGATATGGCAGAACCACAGGCCCCAGAGCGCCTCGAGCTGGAGTTCCTTGTCCCCGAGATTCTCTGCTATTTCGAATGCCTTCGTCCACGCGGCGGATGCCTGAGGAGCGAGCCCAATCGTGAATGTGCGAGATAGGCCGAGAGCCAGGTAGAGCTGCATGATCTGGCGCGCGCGCGCGTCACGGCCTTCCGAGTCAACGCTTGCAAGCGCATGCTCGACGCGCTCCCGACATTCGTCCGTCGAAGACAGCTGGAACCAAAGCGGTATCGCACCGATGGTGAGCGCCATGCCGATGGCAGGGTCTCCGCCGGGAGAAAACCCCCAGTCCAGCGCTATCCGCAAATTATCGATCTGCCACGCATAGTTCGCCAGCCATTCCATTGCGGGTCGCCTCTGCCACTCCGCCAAAGCGCCTTCAAAAACGGTGCGAAAATATTCAGCATGGCGGCGAGTGACCAATTCCGCCTCATCGCTTTCGGCGAGTTTGGCCCAGCCATAGGCCCGGGTCGTATCCAGCAAGCGATAGCGAGCAACCGTATGCTTCGTCTCCACAACGACCAAAGACTTCGCAATCAACTGAGCCAAAAGATCGGGTAGATCGACAGCTGGAATTTCGGCATTCGCAATTACTGCGCTGACCGCGTCCAGTGTGAATCCGCCCGAAAATACAGCAAGTCGACGAAGGACTACTCTCTCATGCTGACTAAGGAGCTCGTAGCTCCAATCGAAGGTGGCGCCAAGTGTCTGGTGCCGTGGCAACGCAGTACGGCGTCCGCCGGTCAAAAGACGAAAGCGATCATTGAGGCGTTCAGCAATCTCTCGGGTACTGAAGGCATCCACGCGGGCGGCGGCGAGCTCAATAGCGAGCGCGATTCCATCAAGCTGCCGACATATATCGGCGACAATCGGTGCATTGCTTTCGGTCAACTGGAATCCGTCCACATTGGAGGCCGCGCGCTCGACGAAAAGCTCGACCGCCGGATAGGTCATCGCGTTGGCCGCGGTTAGCCCCGCCAATGATGGCGGGACGGGCAAGGGTGATAGTCGATGAACGCTTTCACCCTCTGCTCGCAACGGCTCTCGACTAGTGGTCAGGATATCCACGTTTGGAGCACCTTTTAGAATGCTCTCGGCTAAAATTGCCGCAGACTTCACTGCTCCTTCACAACTATCGAGAAGCAAAAGAATGTGTTTTTGTCCTATCGAAGCAATCAATTCGCCGACGGGATCATCCGAAATTGTGGCAATACTCAGAGTTGCCGCGAGCGCGCTGGCAACGAGATGCGGATCGGCTAGCGGCGCCAAATCCAAAAAGAAAACTCCGTGTTGGTATGATGGCGACAACTCGGACGCGATGGCCACGGCAACCGTGGTCTTGCCAATTCCACCGGGTCCCACGATGCTCACGAAACGGCATCGCTTCAGTCGATAAGTGAGTTGGCCGATGACGTCGGCGCGACCAATTACCTGAATGAGGCGTCCTGGAAGGTTATCCCTGCGTTCCCTCGCGGCGCCCGGCGCTCGTTCATCTTCAAGATGAGACGCAGCCGCAACGAAGCGATAACCGCGTCCGGGTACAGCAGTTATATAGCGTCCGCCATTGCGACCGTCACGAAGCGTCCGTCTGAGCGCTGCAATTTGAGCCCTAAGATTGGACTCATCGACAGCCGTGTTTGGCCAAGCACGGGCGATGAGTTGGTCCTTGCTCACTAGCTCGCCCGGTCGATCCACAAGCGCAATCAAGATCTCTAAGGCTCGACTGCCAATCGCAACGGATTTATCTGCTTCCAGCAAAAGGCGCCGTTCGGGATTCAGGCGGAATGGTCCGAATGTGATGGCGCGATTGGGTATGGGTACGGGGCCTGGATGAAGGTTCTCTTGTTTGAGCGTCCAGCCACCGAGCAACCGATAGCCGCGCCCCGCTACGGCGTTCAGTGGTTTTCGGTCGGGGCCTAATGCCTCGTGAACAGCCGATATGTGGGCCTTAAGGGCAGTTTCTTGAACCGCCTCGCCTGGCCACACGCGATTTGTGAGGTCGAATTTGCTGACCAGCTCGCCAGCCGACTGCACGAGGACCTCGACAATATCGAACGCGCGAGCGTCCAACGGGACCACAACACTCCGCCACCGCAGTTCGCGCCTCGCGAGGTCGATCTCCCACTCGCCCGACTTGTACACAGCGGGTCGAACTTGGGCTGGCATTCTCGGCAACCCTCTTCGGAAACTATTCGCAACAAAAGAGTACGCAAATAACTGAAGGCCAGCTAGCCGCGGAGTTCAAAAGCATGCCAAATCGCACAAAATCGTAGAGTGGCGTAGAAAATCGTGGAGCGGGTGAAGCGCTCCGATTCAAAATTTTAAATCAATTTTTTGTAGCAGAACCAACATCTTATATCAACGGCTCGTTTTTCATGTTGGACGTTTTGTTGGACGTTTCATTACACGCTCTCAATGCGCCCCAAAGGCGGTCTGCCGCTGATTCGTGAGGTGCCGGTCAT
>Ga0307479_10007150_pt1 | contig 10287 bp, 7 predicted proteins | sample atmos_gasesECM4C_FD_203743 | JGI IMG/M metagenome (GOLD analysis project Ga0307479, IMG submission 203743) | Hardwood forest soil microbial communities from Morgan-Monroe State Forest, Indiana, United States - atmos_gasesECM4C_515 | ecosystem: Environmental > Terrestrial > Soil > Temperate...
GGTTGCCGCCGGAACTGCTTTCCAATGAGGAGGAAAATAACGTGGCATTGAAGATGACGAACCGCGAAGTGGACGGCGTGTCCGTGGTGGCGCTGGACGGCCGGATTGTGCTCGGCGAGGAGAGCAACGCGCTGCGGGAAAAGGTGAAGAGCATGCTTGCCGCAGGGAAGAAAAAGATTGTCCTGAATATGGACAATATTACATTCATCGACAGCGCGGGACTCGGCACGCTGGTGGCCGCGCATCACAGCGCGAAGACGCAAGGGGCATCGCTGCGGCTCTGCCACCTGGGGTCGAAGTTCCAGGAAGTGCTGCAGATCACAAAGCTGCTGACGGTGTTCGAAGTGTTCGATACGGAAGCGGCGGCGGTGGCGAGCTTCTCGCGCGGCGCAGGCGCGTAGTTCTCGTCTGACCTGCCTAAGCAGCAGCGTACCTTCTGCGGCGATGAAGCTGCGGCGGTTCACTTGTTCGGTGGAAACTCCTAGATTTTGGCACGATCCCTCCACTGCGCACCCGGCATTCACTTCGCGGACGACAGAAAGCACCGGGCCGCCGCGGTCGGGAGGGCACTTTTTACGGTCATTTGCCACCGGCAGCAGGTAGATGCGAAATGGATTAGTCGAGGCGGTACATGGTGATGCCGCTGAGGAGCTTGGGATAAAAGTCAGTGGACTTCTGGGGCATCACTTCGCCGGCGGTAGCAACGCGCATCACCTGCTCAACATCTACAGGATTCAACAGAAAGGCAACTTGCGCCGCGCCGCGGTCGACGGCGTCGAGCGCAGCAGCGGCTTCGCGCTCGTAGGTCAGATTTTTCTCGGAAGCGACTGACTGCGGCGTAATACCCAGCGCCCCTTCCAGGATTCCTTCGTGGAGCAGCACCACGTCCAGATCCCGCTGCAGCGGCGAAACGTGCGGGAGCAATTGCGTAAGGTCGGCGCCCGGCCGCAGTATCAGGACGTAAAAGGCGCGCTTCTTCGGTTCAACCGACGGGTAGACGCCGATGGCTCGCTGTGCTGCCCGCGCCTCAACCAGCCGTTCAAGAAATTTGGCGCGCGCTTCGCCTTTCGCCTCATCGTTTGCAAACGGAAAACTTTCAGACTTGAACCAGGGTTCCAAATGGCGCCGTACGGCGGGCCAGGAAAAGTCATGAAGATTGGCCGCGACGCGGTGCGTCGGCAGAATCGTCAAGCCCTCGCTGCGGGTATTTACGAACGTCATCATCACGCGCTCGTATGGCGCGTCGGGACTGTTGCCGCTCGCCTGCGAGCGACACTCATTGCGGTAACTCAGCGCGGTCTCGTAGCGGTGGTGCCCATCGGCAATGACCAGCTTCTGCTCGCTCATGGCTTGTTGGATGGCCGCGATGCGGTGCGGCTCGGCGATGATCCAAAGCCGATGGACGACGCCATACTCCTCGCGCACCTCTGTGGCGGGTGAGGCGGCCGCCTCGGCTTCCGCGAGAATCGTATCGACTCGCTTTTGTTTATCGGAGTACAGCATGAAAAGCTGCCCCGTATGCGTGCGGGTGTGGCGCAGGAGCTCGAGCCGGTCGGCTTTCGGACCGGAGAGAGTCTGCTCGTGGCGAAAGATGATGCCCGCCGAATAATCTTCGAGCTTTCCTGCCCCGATAAAGCCACGGCGTATGTGGCGCTCGTCTGAGCCCGGCAGGGTAAATTCCTGCGTGTAGGAGTAAAACGAAGGCGTGGGGTCCTGCACGAGAATGTTGTCGCGAATCCAGCCGTCGAGCGCGGCGGCGGCGCGTGTGTAGACGTTGTTTTGCGGCGAATCATTCGGATAGACGCGGCCCTTCTCAGCAGAGATCAGGTTATGAGGATCAGCGGCGTAATACTTCTCCTGCATCGCGGGTGAAATTTTGTCGTAGGGCTGCGTCAGGACGCGCTCAAAGGGAGCGTGCCCCGGATTATAACGGTAGGCGCGAAAGGGATAAACCTGGGCCATGGGTTCTCCGGTGGCGTTTGATACTGCGTACGAAGCCCTTTATTTTACGCGAACTGGGCATAATTCCGGAAAGAGCATAAAAGGACATTTTTGACGGAGGATTGCGGCCGGTTGAATAAGTGCGGTCATATTACAATAGAAGATTCATGGGCACACCGAATCTTGCTCCCGTGCGGGCGTTAATCTTCGATCTGGATGGCACGTTGATCGACTCCAAACGCGACCTGGTTCGTTCCGTCAATGTCATGCTGCGCGAGATGGGCCGCGCGGAACTGAGGGAAGAGACGATTTCGGGATACATCGGCCAAGGAGCGCCGCAGTTGGTGGGACGAGCACTGGGGGAAAGGGCCACGGAAGAGGAGCACAAACGCGCATTGCAGTTCTTTCTGAGCTATTACGAGGAACACAAGATGGACACGACGCGCACGTATCCGGGGGTTGCGGAAGCGCTCGAGGAGCTGGCCGAGTTGCCGATGGCCATTCTGACGAACAAGCCGGCCCGCATCAGCGTGCGCATCCTTGGCGAACTGGGGCTGAAGCGTTATTTCCGGGCGATCTACGGCGGCAACAGTTTCGAAACGAAAAAGCCCGATCCGCTGGGCGCCAACACCATCCTGCGCGAATTTGGCGCGGCGCCGCAAGAGGCGCTGCTGATCGGAGATTCCGAGGTGGATGTGCAGACGGCTCGGAACGCCGGCACCCTGGCCGCAACGGTAAATTACGGGTTCGGCGTGCACGATCGCGCCGCGCATCCGGCCGATATTTATCTTGACCGCCTTACCGATCTGGTTTCGCTCCTGACCGAACGCGGCAGTTGAGAGTGGGGCAAAACGGGGAATTGCTGTCTTGCGTTCCGGCGCAGCAGTTGGCAGACTCGGCGCGTGCTCATCGGACTCTTCCCGGAGCTGGACACGCCCGGCGGGGTGCAGCGTACCGGCCGCCACCTAGCCGCAGTGCTCTCGGAATTTGCGGCCAACCGCGGCATGGATTGCCGCTTGCTCAGCCTGAACGACTCGCCGGAATTACACCGCATGTCCGTGGGGGAGCGCGAATTTGTATTCACGGGCTGCGAGCGTGGCAAGCTAAGGCTCACGGTTACCGCGATGCGGGCAGCTCGACGACAAGCCAGGCTGGTTCTCGTTGGACACCCAAACCTAGGGCCCATTGCGCAAACCATGCGCATCATTGCGCCACGGCTTAAGATCATCATTTGCACGCATGGAATGGAAGTCTGGGAGCCTTTGTCCGCCCTGAGGCGGCGAGCGCTGCAGCGCGCGAACGTGGTGCTCGCGCCGAGCCGTGATACAGCGGACCAAGTTGCTACGGAGCAGCAGGTCGCCCGCGCGCGCATTCGGGTTCTGCCGTGGGCGCTCGATCCAGACTTCGAGACGATGTTCTATCCAACACCGCGCGCTGTGTTGCCGGCGAATTTTCCCCAGGGGCGGGTGGTGCTCACGGTCGGACGGTGGGTCGCCGACGAACGCTATAAAGGGATGGACACACTCATTACCGCGTTGCCGCGATTGCTGACGCGCTGGCCGGAGTTGCAACTCGTCGCGGTAGGTGAGGGAGACGACCGTGTATGGCTCGAAAGCCTGGCCGAGGAACACGGCGTCAACTTCCATGTCCACTTCTTGAGCGGGCTGAGTTACGCGGAATTGGCCGCTTGCTATGCCGCGTGCGAGATATTCGCGTTGCCAAGCCGTGGCGAGGGTTTCGGCCTGGTTTACCTGGAAGCGATGTCGCTCGGCAAGCCAGTGATCGGAGGTGCGCATGGTGGCGCGCCGGAGGTGATCCGTGACGGCGTCACGGGCTACCTTGTGCAACACGGAGATGCCGTGCAACTTGCTACGTGTATCGAAACGCTGCTGGCCGATCCGGCGCACGCACGCGAAATGGGCGCCCGCGGCCGCAAGCGGGTGGAGAATGACTTTCGCTTCAACGGTTTCGCCAAGTCCTTGAAAAAGATTCTCCGCGAGCAATGCGAATCATGAACGTCACGCAGAGTTACTCACCGTTTTTGGCGCCGCTTTTCGGGCTTGCGGCATCCTAGTCCGCCGTAGCAGAATCGCTGCACGCGGGGTAACGCATTGCCAACAACCCGGAACAGGAAATTTCGCGGAACTTGGTGCCGTAGCAGACTGATTTTCTCCTGGTGCGCCGATCACCGGTTGCGAATTCCACGCTTTCATTTCTTCCAACACCTTTTACATTCCGGCGCCGATTTCTTTAACTCTCCGGAGATTAAGTAACGGCGTGTGCGGCATCTGCGGCGTCGCGTTCGTATCCCGCTCAGCTGACGCTGAAGCGCGTGTCCGGGCTATGGCTGCCGCAATGCGCCATCGAGGACCGGACGAAGAGGGTTTCCTCGCCGGTGAGCCGCGCGCGCCTGGCCTCGCCTTGGGCGTGCGCCGGCTCAGCATCATCGATCTCGCTGGAGGACACCAACCGATTTGGAATGAGACGCGCGATGTCGCGGTGGTGTTCAACGGCGAAGTGTACAACTATCGAGAATTGCGCGAGCGCCTAGTTCTCTGCGGGCATCGCTTTTCCACGAAATCGGACACCGAAATACTCGTGCACGCGTGGGAAGAATGGGGAGAAGAGTGCCTGACGGAGTTGCGCGGCATGTTTGCGTTTGCGCTGCTCGATTTGCGCGAACGCTACGCGAAGGCGCCATTACTTTTTCTCGCGCGGGACCCGCTCGGCATCAAGCCGCTGTATTACACACAAACCGCGGAGTGCTTCGCGTTCGCTTCTGAAGTGCGCGTGCTGATCGCTTCGGGAGCCGCGGCCAAGCGGCTTTCGCAGGACGCGCTCACGTCGTACCTGCTCTTCGGCAGCGTGTCCGAGCCGGTGACGCTTCTCGAAGGCGTGTTCTCTCTGCCGCCCGGACACCGCATGCTGCTGCACGTGCCAGAGCGGCGGCGCACGCCTCGCGCGCGGCCGTGGTGGGATGCGGCGCAAAGCCCTGCCGCGCGCAATTCGGGTCAGCCGCGCGATCCTTCAGCGGCAGCGCGGCGCTTGCGGCCGCTGCTGGAAGATGCCGTGCAGGCCCACCTCATCGCCGACGTTCCATTGGGGCTCTTTCTTTCCAGCGGCCTGGACTCCGGCGCGATTGCGGCGCTGGCAGGGCGCGCACAAACGGGCATTCGAAGTTTCACGTTGACGTTTCCCGGGACTTCGTATGACGAAGCGGCGATGTCGCGCGTCGTTGCGCAGCGCTGTGGAACGCAACACAGCGAAATTCCGCTGGACAGAGGCGCGCTCCTCTCTCGGCTGGACGAAGCGCTGGCGGCGCTCGATCAGCCGACGATGGATGGAATGAATGCGTATTTTGTGTCGTGGGCGGCGCGCGAAGCCGGACTGAAAGTGGCGCTCTCAGGTCTTGGCGGCGACGAGCTTTTCGCTGGCTATCGCACATTTGCCGACACGCGGCGGGTGTCACGGTTGATGCGGATCGCCCGGTTCGTGCCGGCGCCAATGCGCCGCGCCACCGCGGGGATCATGAGCCAATGGATTGGACAACTGAATACTCCGGACGCCGGAAGAAAAGCAGCAGAGGCGTGGGCTACGCGCGAGGCGCTGCCTTCTCCTTACTATTTCACTCGGGCGCTATTCCCTCCCGGCGAACTGGCGCAGGTGACGGAACCGCGATTTCGACCGAGCTCAGTGAGCGCCGATGGGGTGACGCTCGAGCCGACCTGGCTCGGGTGGCTGGAACGAACAGCAGACGAGGCACGGAAGCTCGAACCAATCGCGGCCACTTCGTGGCTGGAGATGCGCACATATATGGCGAGCACGCTTCTCCGCGACACCGATTCGGTGAGCATGTCGCGCTCGCTGGAGGTTCGAGTGCCGCTGCTCGATACGCCGCTGGTCGAATTTTTGGGCGCGTTGCCGGATGCAGCGCGTTACCGGCGCGGGGTTCAGAAGGCGCTGCTCGTGAAGGCGCTTGACGGACTTCTACCTCGCGAGCTTCTCACACAGAGCAAGCGGACCTTCACTTTGCCGTGGGAAGACTGGCTGCGCGGACCTTTGCGCGGACGACTCGAAGCGAGCTTCGCCGATCCTGCTCCATCGCTCGCGCCGCATATTCACGAAGCCGGTGTCCGGGCCGTATGGGCTACATTTTTGGCGGGCAAAACATCGTGGTCGCGGCCCTGGTCGCTCTATGTACTCAATGAGTGGTGCCGGCGCCATCTGGCCGCGTGAATTAGTTTCCTAAGGTACACTGACCCATCGCGCGATGAATGAAGCGAGCCGGGCGGGAGCGAATCATATTGTGCCGTCACTTGGCAACATTCGAAGATCTGCGGCTTTCTTATCATCGGCAGTTCAGTCAAAATTGAGCGTTCAAATTCCGCTTCGGAAAGCAACCGTCCGGCTGCTGAAGCGTTTGGAGGAGAGTCCAGCTTGCATCTCACGGTGATTGGCTGTGGCTACGTCGGCCTGGTAACGGGGGCGTGTCTTGCAGAAGCAGGACATGAAGTGATCTGCACGGACATCGACAGCGAGCGGATCGCCCAGCTTCAAGCCAGCCGCATGCCCATCTTTGAGCCTCATCTCGATCGGATCCTGGCCGCCGCTCGGAACTCAGGCCGTATATCCTTCACGGCGGACGCAGGTGAGGCCATCCGCGGTGGGGAAGCAATTTTTATCAGCGTCGGCACGCCTCCGAAAGAGAGCGGGGATGCGGACCTTTCTGCTATCGACCATGTCGCGCGTCAGATCGCGACCGAAGCTCGCACACCAAAACTCGTCATTGAGAAGAGTACGGTTCCGGCCCGAACGGGGATCGAGCTGCGCCGGGCACTGATGGCCTATAACCGCAATGGCAAGCTCAATTTTCGTGTAGCTTCAAATCCGGAATTTCTCCGTGAAGGCACCGCCGTCGAGGATTTCTTCCATCCCGACCGCATCGTGGTGGGCGTCGAGGAGGAATCTTCGGCCGCCGATTTGCGGGAAATCTACCGTCCCATCCTCGAGCGCCGCTTTCATTGTCCGGTCCACGAAGGGGGATGCCCGCCCGGACACGAAGGAACGTTTCTGGTCACCACAATTAACAGCGCCGAGCTGATCAAGCACGCTTCCAACTCATTCCTGGCTCTGAAGATCAGCTACGCCAACGTTATCGCCGATCTGTGCGAGAAGATCGGCGCAGACGTCGAGGAGGTTACGTACGCGATGGGCCTCGACCCGCGCATCGGCGCGCAATTTCTGCGGGCGGGCTTGGGGTTTGGAGGCTTTTGCTTTCCCAAGGATATTCAAGCGTTTATCCATCAGGCCGCCTCGGTGGGAGTGGATTTCGATATCCTGAAGGCTGCGGAGCGCGTCAACAAGCAGCGAATCGACCGCTACCATGAAAAAATCAGGAAGGCCTTGTGGGTCATAAAAGGCAAGCGCCTCGCGATGCTCGGTCTGGCCTTTAAAGCCAATACGGACGACATCCGTTTCGCTCCCGCTTTGGAAGTCCTGAAGCGACTGCTCAGCGAAGGCGCGCAGGTCCATGCCAGCGACCCTGAGGCAATTGCGAAAACCAAATCCATGTTTCCGCAGGCCGTCTATCACGAAGATCCATACGAAGCGCTCCGCGATGCCGATGCAGCTCTGGTTTGCACCGATTGGGAATGTTTCCGCAAACTGGATTGGGAGCGCGCAGGAAAACTCATGGCACGAAAGCTTGTGATCGACGGCCGGAATTTGTACCGGCCACAGCGCTTGCGGGAGTTAGGGTTCGAATACTATTCCTTTGGGAGAGACTAAAGTTTCGTTCAAAATGGCTCGCCTTTTTTAGACACGGCCCACTCTTTCTTTCGCAAATTGCTCCCTGAAATAAGCCAGCGTCAAGCGCAAGCCCTCCTCCAACGAGACCCGAGGTTCCCACCCCAGAAGGCGCCTGGCCTTGGCAATGTCCGGGCAGCGCTGCCTCGGATCATCCTGCGGCAGTGCTTCGAAGACCGTTGGCGGGGCATTCTCGAAGCTCCTCCGGATGCGCTCGGCAAACTCCAGAATCGTGATCTCCTGCGGGTTACCGATATTGACAGGCAAATGCTCGTCCGATTGCATCAGCCTGTAAACCCCTTCGATCAGGTCGGACACGTAGCAAAAGCTTCGCGTCTGCTTCCCATCACCGTATACGGTGAGCGGCTGACTCGTTAGCGCTTGGTATACAAAATTGGGCAGCGCGCGCCCGTCGTTCAACCGCATCCGTGGACCGTAGGTATTGAAGATCCGCACAATGTGCGTGTCCACGCCGTGAAAGTAGTGGTAGGCCATGGTCATGGCTTCGGCGAATCGCTTCGCTTCGTCATACACACCGCGCGGTCCAATCGGGTTCACATGGCCCCAGTACTCCTCGTTCTGGGGCGAAATTTCAGGATCGCCGTAGCATTCGCTTGTAGAAGCGAGCAAAAACTTGGCTTTTTTCGCGAGTGCCAGACCCAGGGCGTTGTGGGTGCCCAGCGCCCCAACCTTCAGCGTCTGGATCGGCAGTTTCAGGTAATCCACGGGACTCGCAGGAGATGCAAAATGTAGAACGTAATCCACCGGCCCCTGTACGTCGATGTATTTCGAGACGTCTGCCCGAACGAGGCGGAACTTCGGATGCTTCAGCAGGTGCCCGACGTTTGAGTCTACTCCGGTGACGAGATTATCGATGGCCAGAACGTCGCAGCCCTCAGCAATCAATCGGTCGCACAAATGCGAACCGAGAAAACCGGCTCCGCCCGTCACCACAGCACGCATGCGCCCTCCCAATGATTAGCGGCTAAAGTGTAGCGTGCAAGCAGCCACATCGCTACAAATGAACAAGCGCCATCGCTTGACGCACTGTGATTGACCGCGTGTCCCAGCCGGGATGCCATCCGCAATTCCCGTGTGCTTCGCAGCGTTTGCCGCTTCGCGACCGGACCTATTCGTTTCGTTGGGCGAATCAAAAGAAGAAAAAGTGTTTCCGCCGGGGCCGCGTTAAATCGTCCGCTACCTCGGGAACGTGCGGCAACGAATGCCCGTCAAATGCCGCCCGAGGATTATCAACGAATAGCGAGCGGGCTTTTTCTTCGCCAAACTTCTTACGTACCACATCGTAGGAAGGCTGCAGCTTCAGGGGACGACTTCGCGTGTTGTGCGCGTCGCTCGAAACGAAATGGATCAAGCCCAATCCAACCCAGGAGAGTGCGTCCCGCTGCGCGCTGGCTCCAAATCCACCTGTAAGTGAACTGCCCGTCACCTGCGCGTAGCATCCCAGCTGCAGCCATTTCGCCAGGCGCTCCGGCTGGGCACGCAGAATGGCGTTGCGCTCGGGATGCGTGACCACAGGATGCAAACCCGCAAGCCGAAGCTCGTGCAGTGTTTGGTCCAACGTTGGCGGAATCGAGATTTCATTGAACTCCACGAGGAGATAATTCCGCTGGTTGAGACAAAATCGCGGCGCATCTTCCTTGAGCGCCACCAGGTTTTCCGGGTCCATGTGAAAATCGCAACCCGTCGCAAGCTCCAGACGTCCGCCGACGAGTTCCTGCAATTCGTTCCGTAGCTTCCGTACGCGGTCAAAGTCGAATGCGTGTACGCTGTTGGCGTGCGGCGTGGCGACAACATGCGTGATTCCGTCTGCGATCGCGGACTCCGCCATGGCCATCGATTCGTCCATCGACACCGGCCCGTCATCGAGCCCCGGCAAAATGTGGCAGTGCAAATCGACCATAATCTTTGGCGATCTCCTCAGCGCCACGACGCAGCCCCGGTGCAAACAGCATCCCGGCAGCGATTCCACACCCGCGCCGAGTCCGAGCAGCAGGATTTCTAGAACCTTCGATGAGTCGCTAATGGCGTGCGAAGTTCAAGTCCCATGTCAACTGCACTGCTCTATTTTCGCGCGACCCGCCCCAAGTGGCAACCTTCCAATGTGTTCGAGCGCTCTAAAACACGGATGCGGGGCTCTTTTTGCCTGCGCGTTAAACCCTGCTATATTTGAACGTCATTGTCGCCCTAATGGCCTGTGAACTTGCGACATCCCCCAGAATACGAGGAGCGTGACGGGACTCATGGCAATTGACCGCAAACCGGAGTTTTTCAAAGGTGCCCAATTGAAGGTCGCCATCATTGGCTGCGGCTACGTGGGTCTGCCGCTGGCGCTGCGTTTTGCCGAGGCAGGCCACAAAGTCACCGGGTTTGACACCGATCCCAGAAAAGTAGCGTCCCTCAATGCCGGCAAGTCCTACATCGAACATATCCCGCAGACCAAGATTCAGCAGTTCGTGAACACCCGTCATTTCAGCGCCACCACGGACTTCGCGCGCCTCAAAGAGGCGGACGCCATCCTCA
>Ga0307479_10007151_pt1 | contig 10286 bp, 5 predicted proteins | sample atmos_gasesECM4C_FD_203743 | JGI IMG/M metagenome (GOLD analysis project Ga0307479, IMG submission 203743) | Hardwood forest soil microbial communities from Morgan-Monroe State Forest, Indiana, United States - atmos_gasesECM4C_515 | ecosystem: Environmental > Terrestrial > Soil > Temperate...
GTGTTTTCCACTTATTCCAGGTGAGCAGCTGTGGATCCGACGACGTCGCGAGACACTGCACCTCACGAAAATTCTGGACGCCGTCGCGCAGCGTGGCGTTTTCGGGCGCCACCGTTTTTACCCCCGTATAAAGGATCGTCGCGGTGCCGTGATCATCGACGGCGCTGCCCGTGAAGCAGCCATCCGCATCGTCCCATCCTGGCGTGGGCGCGAGTGCGATCGGCAAGTGACGCCAGTGAATCATGTCGTCGCTCACCGCATGGGCCCAATGCATGTCACCCCACAAGGCCGCGTTCGGGTTGTACTGGAAAAACAGGTGGTAGTGGTCCTTCCAGTAGATCGGACCGTTGGGGTCGTTCATCCAGTTTTTTGCGGGCAGCAGATGAAACTGAGGACGCAGTGGATCCGCGGCGAGCCGCGCTCGCAACGCGTCATCACTTGGGGGATCCAACGCATGCAATAGCGAAACGCTCGGTTGGGCCGATGCGAGAAGCGCCGCGGATGCCGATGCTTTCAGGAAATCGCGGCGCGAATGGCTCGTCATTCCTCGTGACGCCAGAGCGCGCAATGAGCTTTCGCTCATTTCCCTGCGGACCAGCGCTCGATTTTGTCTTTCAAAAACGTTAGCGGTACCGCGCCGTCTTCTAGCACGCGATCGTGAAACGCTTTGATGTCGAACCCCGATCCCATTGTTTTTTCGGCGGCGTCGCGGGCTTTGCGGATTTCGATCATGCCCAGCATGTACGATGCGGCCTGCCCAGGATAAATAATGTAGCGATCGATTTCCGACGCCGCGTCGCGTTCGCCCTCCGCCGTGTGCGCCAGCATGTAATCGATGGCTTGCTTGCGCGTCCAGCCCATCGTGTGGATTCCGGAATCGACCACCAGCCGCACGGCGCGTAGCTGTTGATCGGAAAGCATGCCAAGCCGCTCGACGTCCGATGAAAACAATTTCAGTTCGTCCGCGAGCAGCTCCGAATACAATGCCCACCCTTCGCCGTATCCGCTGTTCCCAATGTAACGCCCGATCGGATGAATCTCCTTCCGCTCCAGAACGATTGCTCCCTGCAAATGATGCCCCGGAATCGTTTCGTGAAACGTGGTGGACTCGTCCTCCACGCGGCTGTGTTTTTCCGGCTGGTATGCGTTGATCAGGAATACTCCGGGGCGGCTGCCATCTTCGGCGGGTGAATTGTATTCGTTCGGGGCATTTTTCTCGCGAAAAGCCGGATACGGCTGAATCACTACGTCAGCTTTCGGCCACAAACCAAACACCGGACGCACGCCCACTTTCGCGCGGGCCAACGCCGCTTGCGAATACGCGATTAATTCCTCTCGATTTTTGAACGCGTATTTCTTGTCCGTGCGCAGTTTCTCGAGCAGCGCCGGCACGTCGCTGGTCTGGAACGAGTGCTCGGCGATATCTTTCATTTCCGCGTTAATCTGGTCGACCATCTTCAGCCCGGTCGCGTGCACCTGGGCAGCAGGAATCGGCAGCGAGCTATGGAAACGCACAGAAGCCTCGTAACACGCCGCGCCGTTGGGAATATCGGACACCGCGATGGATTCACGCGCGGCCGGCAGGTATTCGTGTTGCAGAAAATCCCGATATTTCTTGAATGCCGGATTGATTTGGTCCTTCACCAGCGCGTCGAACTGGTTTACGAATTGCGGTGTCTTATCGCGGACGGCGGGCGAATCGAACGGTGACGCGGAAATCGGCCCCGCCAGCAGCGTATTCATCTGATCGATGGTGATACGCACGTTGCCTTTGGGCGCGGTGTAGCCCAGCTTGATGCCCTCCCGCAAGTTTCCGATTTCGGTATCAATAAATTTCGGCAGTGAGTCCCAGCGCGCCAGCGCGTCTTTGCGTGCATCATCTGTGCCGACGGGCTGAATTGTGACCAGGTAGCCGTACTGCACCTGCCAGGCGTTCACGAACTGGCTGACCGTCCACAATTCATTGCGGCACGCGCGCAACGCGATCGGCCCTTCGAGTGCCTCGCGGACGAGGGCGTAGGTCGCGCGCAGTGGCGGCGCGCCGATCGTTGCCGGATCGATCTGTTTTGCTTCCGCGAGCCACGCGTCTTCGCGGCTCTGCCAGGCTTTCCACGCTTCCAGCGAATTGTCCGTAAGCTTATCTTGTCGATGGCCGGGTATGCCGTACAGTGTGATTTGTTCCGGCAAGCGCTCGAGCAAAGCGGCGAGGTAGGTGTCGGCAAGCGCGCGGACATGCGCGTCGGTGGGAGGTGGCGCAGCCAATTTGTCGGGGGAATGTCCGCAACTGAAGAATGCGAGGCAGACAAGTGGCACGATCAGTCGTTTGAGCATGCGGGATTATACGCACGGCCATTCGCGAAAAGCAGCGGCTTCTTTGGCAAAAAAAGAAAGAGAGACTCATTACAGACTGCGCATAAGAATCTCTTCTCCGTGACCTCTGTGTGCCGATCTCTGCGAACTCTGCGTTAATTCCTGGGTTTCCCTTCTTGCGCCTCAGGAAGACTCTGTCAGTAGTTGACGCGCGCGGGTGGCGAAGATGCCAGCGCCGGCATACATCAGGCCGAGCAGACTGAAGCCTGCGAACAGGCTGATGCGTTGCGCGACCCAGCCCAGCGCGAAACTCATGATCAGTTGCAACACGGTGGTGACGATGGCCATGGCGGATTGCGTGCGTCCCATGAAGTGCTTGGGCACGATGGCCATGATGGAGGATTGCGCGACGACGCCGGATACGGCGCGGCAGAAACCAAAAACCGCCTGGATGGTCACGGCGCCCACGACGAAAGAAACGAAGGGCACGAGCAAGTGTCCCGCGCAGAGAGTGCCGATACAGGCAACGTAAAAGGTCATGCGCAGCGCGTCGGGGAGCTGGCTGGCCAGCAGGCCTCCGGTGATGGCGCCAATGGCCCAGCCTAGTTCGAGAAAACCGAGCCCGCGCGCGCCCGCATGCAGTACGTCGTTGGCGAGCGCGACCAGGATCACATTGGCGCTGACGACTCCGGCCATCATGGTGGCGTGGGTGATGCCCAGCGCGAGAACCTGCGGCTGTTTTTTCAGGTAGGCAAAGCCTTCTTTCAAATCGGCATAGACCGCAAGGGACAAGCCCGCCTCGGCGACTTCGGGATTTTCGCCGGATTCCAATGCGAGCGCGGTGGCTTCCGTGGCGGAGGAATATTCGCGCGAATAGTGTTGATGTTGGCGCGGCGAAACGTAACCGCGGCGCATCTGGTACAAGCAAAACGCCGACACAAAATACGTCGCGCCGTCGATCGCCAGGATTCCCGCGATGCCGGCCCAGTCGTAGATGAAGCCTACGAACGCGCCGGCCATCAACATGCCGCTTTGCACGCCGATCAGGACCGCGGCGTTCGCGCCGGTGAACTGATTCGGTGGAATTACTTCCTGCACGAGCGCATTTACTGTAGACCAATACATTGCAGAGCCCGTGCCGGTGATCAGCGTCATGACATAGAGGTGCCAGAGACCGAGGTGGCCGTGCCACGCGATGTAGGCAATCGCAAGAACGGCGATGCCGCGGCAGAGATCGAGCAGAACGCCGAGGTAGCGGCGATCGAAGCGGTCGATGAGCACGCCGCCGACGAAGGGAACGAATAGGCCGGGCAGCGTGACGACGATGACCTGCATGCTGACCGCGATGGTTGAATGCGTGGCCGACAGGATGTACCAACTGACTGCGGTGAAATTCAAGCCGCTGCCAAACAGGGAGACGAACATCGCCACGGAGAAGAATCGGAAGCCGCGCTGCGCCCAGATGACGCGCCAGTCGACGCGGGTGGTGGTTGTGGCGGTGGCCATGGAACCAGCCATTTTACTATTGGCGGAGTCGTGGGGAAGCGGCGCAATTTCAGTTTTGTTTCGCAGTGGTGAGAAGGTCGCTGGCTTTTTGGGACTCTTTAGATGATTTGGATCGGGATTGGCGGGGTTGACGCTGCACAGGCAGGAGTGCCTGTGCTACTTAGACCAGGATGCAGCGGGCGGCGTGATCTTGGGTCGTGGGGCGCAAGTCGGGGACGGCGCGCGCGCAGTTCTCAACGCGTACTGGGCACCGTGGCTCAAAGGCGCAGCCTGGTGGCAACGCGGTTAGCTGCGGCACCGTTCCTGGAATTGTTGTGAGTTTGCCGCGCTCGAGTGTCGGCGAGGCAGCCCGCAGACCCTTTGTGTACGGATGACGCGGCGACTCCAGGACTTCCAGGGCGGGGCCTTCCTCGATGATGCGTCCCGCGTACATTACCGCTACGCGATCGGCTACCTGTGCTACTACGCCAAGATCGTGCGTGATGAAGAGCAGGCCGAGTCGCAGTTCGCGGCGCAAGCGGTCCAGCAGGTCCAGGATTTGTTTTTGCACGGTGACGTCGAGCGCGGTGGTTGGCTCATCGGCGATCAGCAGGCGCGGCCGGCCCGCCAGCGCCATCGCGATCATCGCGCGCTGCCGCAAGCCGCCAGAGAGCTGGTGCGGAAACTGTTCCGCCCGAGTCTCCGGCTCGGGCACCGCCGCGCGCTGCAGCGCTTCGAGCAATCGGCGCCGTACTTCGCTCGAATCCAGTCCTCGGTGGTGCGCGCGAATCGCTTCCGAAATCTGCGCTCCTACGCGCATGACGGGATTCAGCGCGGTCATCGGCTCCTGGAAGACCATGGCGATCTCGCGCCCGCGCAGATCGCGCCAGGCACGCTCGGTTAAGTCCGTCAGATTCACGCCCGATGAGTTCGGGGCCAGCTTGTTCGCGCCGCGATCTTGAAGGGTTCCGCTCTCAGCGGAGTCCTCGTGATTTACTGTGATCTCGCCAGACAATCTCGCTTCGCCGCTGACCCGCGCACCAACCGGAAGCAATCCCATCAATGCCAGCGCCATCATCGTCTTGCCGCTGCCGGATTCACCCACAAGTCCCAGCGATTCGCTGGTGGCAATGCGCAGCGACACCTCATTTACCGGCCGCACCCAGCCAGCCGGTGTCGGCAATTCCACCTTCAATCCGCGCACCTGAAGCAAATCGGACATGGTCATCTAAGATTAGAGCGGAATTACGAAATCGCGGAACACGAAAACAGCGGCGCGTTTCTATGCGAACCTGCAACTAGCGCCGACCGAGTCCCGACCCCTACTAGCGTCGATCGAGCGGCAACACAAATTTCAAGGCGGTGTGCGTTGCGGAAAAGCCGACGACCTTAACGTCTTTCAGGCCTGCTTGGCGGCCCGCGGAGATTACATCGTTTTCCGTGATTTCCTTTTTGCCTTTGGGGTACACGATCCAAAGGCCGGTGGCACCTTTGATCGCTTTGGCGGCTTTGTTGATACCGGTGGCAAGGGCTTTGGTGGAGTCGGCGCTGAGGAAGATCAGGTCAGTGCTGGCGTCGATCTTGCCTTCGTGAATGTTTTGCGTTGCTGCGCGAAGTTCCTTTGCAAATTCCTGATCGAATTCGCCTAGTAGCGAAACGCTCGTTGCCGTGATCACTCCGAGTTTTTCGGCGCGTGTTTTGGGGTGGAGAATCTTGTGGCACCACTTTTCGGCGGTCGGGCCAAGCTCGAAAGAGACTGGGCCCTCGGTGGTTTGCAGACGGAGTTCTCCGTCAACCGCCTTTGCCGCCTTGATCGTTGAGAATGGAATCTTGATGCGCGGGCTGCCATCGGCCGAGCGGAAGTACAACTCGGACGTTTCAAGAAGTACCTTGCCCGTTGATTTTCGCTTGCCAAAATGCGCGGTGCAGGTGGCTTCCTTACCCATACCCCCCACCCCCCCTTTTTTTGTAAGTATTGATTCTAAATAGTTTTAAGCGCCTTGGAATCAACACTTACACAAGTGCGGATTCTAAGGGAGTTAGGCGGAAGCTGGAAAGCCGAAAAAGAGCAGGTCTCAGAACAAACGCAGAATTAACTACTCATTATAGTATCACAGGAATGAATGGCGGTCAAATGGAAAAGGGCCCCCGCGAGTCCGGGGGGACCCTTTTCCACTACAGGTCATCAATCGCGCTAGAACTGGTAGCGCAGCGCGAATTCCATTACGCGGGGCTTGGTCAGGGTCCCGGAATATTGGCCTAGCGTGGATGGATTTGTGAGAGCGCCGTTGAAGGTGATGGTGGCTGGGTCGAACCGCACGGAATTGGTCAGGTTGTAGGCGTAGGCGCTAAAGCGCAGGGTTTGGCGTTCCGTTATGCGGAAGTTCTTGTTGACGCCCATATCGACACCGAAGAAGCCCTGTCCGCGGAAATTGTTGCGGGTGCCGGACTCTCCGGGGTACGGCAGGCGGAGGTTGTTCGCGGCGGCCGCCGGATCGTTGCCAACGCTGAAGGCGAACGGATCACCTTGGAGATTGAGCGCCGGATTGGTGACAAAGGTGAGCTTTTGCTTAGGCGCGGTTCCGGTAACCACGGTGTTGCCGGAAAGCTCGAAATTGGTGTTCCAGGTTCCGCCCGCCGGGATGGAGAAGGGGAAGCCGCTGGTCCAGCGGTAAATGCCGCTGATCCCCCAGCCGCCGATGACTGCATCTGTGAACCGGTTCCAGGAGCTTCCAAAACGCCTGCCGCGTCCAAACGGCAGATCATAGACCCAGTTGGCGTTGATTTGATGGCGAGCGTCGAAGTCCGAGGGGCCGCGGAGTTGCTTGGGACTCCAGGTGTTGATCACCGCGCTGAGGCCGCCGAAGGCAGGCACACGTTCGGCGTCGGAGCCTTCGTCGATTGATTTCGAGAAGGTGTAGTTGAAGTCGAATTGGAGGCCATGCGTGGGACGGCTGCGCAGAACGAACTGCGCAGCATTGTAAGCGCTGGTGCCAATACTGGACCAGGCGTAGAGAGCGGTGAATTGCGGGTTGTAGAAAGCGAACGGCGTCTGAACACCGTTAATGGAAGCGCAAGCGGGGAAGCAGTTGGTGTCGAAAACGTTGATAAAGTTAGTGGCGCCGAAGGTGCTCGCCCCCCAGTTGCATTGGAACATTTCATACATGGACTGCGTGGCGGTCGGACTTCCGGTGGTTGTGGGCCCGTTGCAATAGGAGCCGTTGACGCCGGCGGCATCGGGGAAAAGATTCTGCCAGTAAGGCATGTTGGGAACCTGGTCGGGCGGAGTGTTGGCGCTGGCGAGCTTGGCGAAGGCGGTCGCGGCGGTGAAATAGTCGACGCCGGACTTGGGGTCCTTGAGATCGAGAGGCATAGCAACGTCGCGCTGCTCAAGGAGGCGGTGGGCGAAACGTCCTACGTAGGAGGCGCCGAACACCAGTCCCCCAGGCAGCTCGCGGGTAAACGAGAGGTCCACCAGCTCGGAATAGGGCGTCTTTAGCTTATCGTCGAAGCCAAAAGCGATTTGCTGCACTGAATTGCCTTCGGTGCTGACGGGCGGGGTATAGGGGAATGGTGCAGTCGGCGCGGGGTTTAGCAACGTACCAATTGTGCTGCTCACGGGAATATTATTTAAGCCAGTGAAGCGTGCGCCGCCATCGACCGTTTGAACGGACGCCGCGTTAGAGACTACGGTGTTAAGACCCAAGGCGCCCTTCTGGTCGTAGGTATTGATGAGACCTTCACCAAAGTGGTCATAGACGATGCCAAAGCCCGCACGAATGGAGGACTTACCGCCGCCACCGAAAAGGGCCTTCATGAGTCCGCCAGACGGATTGGGGGCGTAGGCGACGGCGAGGCGAGGGCCGAGGTTCTTATAGTCGTAAGGCCAAAACGGAGCCTTGCCGTTGGCCTGTCCGCTGGGTGAATAACCAATGATTTGTTGGGATGTAAGACCCTGCTGCATGAGCCTGGAGCGATCATTCACGTACTGGTTGAGACTGAAATCGGGTTGCACTTGATTTCCGCTGGTCTCATAGGGAGGCTCGAGAATGGAGTAACGCAAGCCGGCTGTGATGGTCAGGTTCGGCGTGAGATGCCAAGAATCCTGAGCGTACCAGTCGAATTCCCAGGAGCGGAATTGCTTGGGAACCAGGGTGCCTTCCGGGATCTGAACATTCTTGACGGTGCGATTATATTGCCCTGTGACTTCCGCGATTATGCCCACCAAATTTACGACCGCATTGTCGTAAACCTGGGAGTTGTTGGGATCCACGGCGGGGAAACCAAAGGCAGCGGGATCGAGGCTGCCGCCACTGCCTGCGGGAGTGCCGGCCAAGAAAACGGGATTGGTGCTGGCAAAGTTGAAGTTGGAGGCGTCACTCGCCCGGACGTTATTGATATAGCGAATGTTCGTGCCGAATTGAAATGTGTGTTTGCCGTGGGTCCAAGTCACATCATCCACCCAATTGTGGACCGGGATGTGAAACTTGGTGGTAAAGGAAGTTTCCGGCGACAGAGTGGACACGCCCGGGTGCAGGTCGTCGATGCCACGGAAGGTGACGATGGGGGCGTTTTCGAGGCCTAGGTTGTCTCGGCTCTGGCGCGTCAAGCCGTAGTGGAAGGAATTAACCAGGGTGTTGGAAAGCACCCCGGTGTAGCCAACGGCAAGCGCGCGGCTGGTATCCCGGATGGTGTTGGCGGGAAGCTGCCCAGGAAACTGCGGAGGCAGAGAATCCTTGTCGGTCTGGTAATTGCCGCGCAGAAACAGACGATGAGTGCCGGATCTCGTGAGGTTGTAGTCGATCTTTGCGATGGTGGTGTTCAGGCGCTGTGGGTTGGGCGCGGAGAAGGTGAAGCAGGCGAAATTGAAGCCATCATAGTTGGGGCAAATGTGGGAGTTCGGTGTGGGAAACTGTTGGAAGACATTTACCACGGCCGGATTGACACCGTTGCCGTTGGGGCAGGCACCGGTGATCAGGCAGCCCTGGTCCATGGCCTTGATGTCCGCGGGTCCCACGGCATTGCTTCCTGGCGAGAACTTGTAAGACTGGCCGCTGAGACCCTGAATCGAGCCGCCCGGGCACATAGTGGGATCGGCGCAGGGGTAGACGACGACGCCATCGCGTAAGTTGGAGCTAGGGACGTTGCGAATGACCTGGGTGTCTTCGGCGAGGCGCTGCCCTTCGTAAGTGCCGAAGAAAAATAGGCGATCCTTGATGATCGGGCCCCCGAGCGCGCCGCCGAACGTGTTACGGATGATTTTGCCGGGAGTATTGGCCTCGCCGTTGTTGAGTTGAGCGTGTTTATTGAACCAGTCGTTGGCGGCGGTTATGGTGGGACGGTTTTGTTCGTAGAGGGAGCCGTGGAAAGTGTTGGTGCCGCTTCTGGTAAGCAAGGCGACCTGCCCACCGGAGGAGCGACCCTGGTCGGCATTGTCGCCGGCGGTGGTGACGCGGAACTCTTCAATGGAATCGAGCGTGGATCGTACCGCGCCTGTGAAGGCTTTTCCGGTTGACTGGGGATTGTTATCGACGCCGTCCAGGGTGATGTTGGCCTGATCGCTGCGGCCACCGTTGATGGAACCGTTGCGGGTGTCGATATTGTCGTCCACGTTGGTGCCGATGAAGGTTGCGCCGGGCTGCAGACTGAGGACGCCCGCGGCATCGCGGCCTTCAAATGGCAGGGCCAGAATCTGAGTGGAGGTGAAGGCGTTGCCGAGAGTAGCGTCGGTGGTGTTCACCGGAGCGATCGCTCCTGCCGTGACTTCGATGGTGTCGGCAACCGAACCAAGCTCCAGTTTAATATTGAGCTTTTGCGTGGAGGAGACCAGCGCTTCGATTTTGTCGGTCACGGCGGTGCGGAAGCCAGAGGCTTCGACACGCACGACGTAGGTACCGGGTTGCAGAGACAGGAACTGAAAGCGCCCCTGGTCATCCGTCTGGGCCTCGCGGGTAACGCCGCTGCTGGCATCGGAGGCCACAACTTTAGCGCCGGTGACTCCGGACCCTTGCGGGTCGGTAACCTCGCCGATGATGGCGGTGGCGCCCTGCTGGGCGAAAGACGATTTTGCAGACATAGCTGCGATCAGAAACAGGAACAAAGAGAATGCGCAGTACCGCCTCGCTGAAGGTCGAATCACAGCTTTCCTCCATTCAAAAAACACGGATAGTGAGAACGCAGGCCCGATCAGTCGATTCCGAAATGGCAATTGCACTGCCGAAGAGACTTGGATTGAAAAGAAAGAGGTTCCCTTTTCTAAAGCGGGATAAATTCTCCGGGTTCTCAGATTTAGATATAGGTATGAGGAGGCGGACATTAGAAGTTGGAGATCAGAGGTTAGTTGGCGGTTAGGTTTGCGGCGACTTGCTGATTGGGCTTTTAGGGCCTGACTAACGGAGATGGTGAGCTAGGAATCCTGGCTTGATTTGCGAGGCTTGGTATTTGGTAATCGTGCGAAGATAGCGCGCATGTTTCATGAGCAAAAGGCGATG
>Ga0307479_10007152_pt1 | contig 10286 bp, 11 predicted proteins | sample atmos_gasesECM4C_FD_203743 | JGI IMG/M metagenome (GOLD analysis project Ga0307479, IMG submission 203743) | Hardwood forest soil microbial communities from Morgan-Monroe State Forest, Indiana, United States - atmos_gasesECM4C_515 | ecosystem: Environmental > Terrestrial > Soil > Temperate...
CATGATTCAACAAAATTTTCACCCTTGTCTCACTGCTGTCTCAAGTGAAGAAAAAAACGAAAAATCGATGACGAACTCAGTTTTCATGAATAATGTAGGTTAGTGATGATCGTTTGTAGTCTTCTGCGACACCCCGAAGTGTCCAACCGGTAGTAAGCGCTCCGCGAAGAGCCAGGGCAGTTAGCTGGACCGAGTTTCCGTCCAGGAAAAGCAGTTGTGCCTGGTTTTTCGGGAACCGCGCCTGGCAACTTCCCACCAATTTGCTTTCACGTCTTGATTTGGATTGCTGCCGCCATACGGGCAGCGCTGGAACGGAAGCTTCATGACTCGAGGAGCCATGACTTTGCTGCAGGTGTTGCTGGCCGGCTTTTTACGGTGGGTTGGATTGCCACCCGCGAATTTGAAGCTCATGACCAACGCGTTTTGTTGGGTTCCCGGTGTTACGGAACTGGCGGAGTTCGCCCGTAGTAGGGAAGAGGAGAGGAAATGAAGCCGCTCTGGGAAGCCGCTGACTTCGTTCGCAGGCTACGCAGAGAGATGCGATTTGGCGAACTCTCGCGCGCTCCGTTGCGGCTTCTTCGCCTGGAGTTACGAGGAGAGTCTCTTGCCTGCGACTGGCTCGCGCGGCCTGCGGATATTTGGGATGCCGACCTGCGACAGCCGGTCAGGGATCGCAACGAATCGCTGCAAGCCTTGGAAGATGCCATTGCCGTGCGCGATCTCGCCTTTGACGCGCTGCCCAATTTGCAGACGGCCGTGCTGCGCGCCTTTCGTCCCTCGGCAGCCCGTGAGCCGCCCGAACTAATCATTGTTGGCTCGATTCACCGGGACGACCCCGAGGTGTACCGCCGGGCTTCCTTGATGATGCGAGCCAAGCTGAGCGGATTCCATTTCTGTCTGGAGGGCCAACGATTGGAGTCAATACCTGTTGAAGAATTTGAAATGAGTTTTGCCCGGGTAGCCGCCCCGAGTTGCGGCTAAGGATGCGGAATTCATGACTATTCGAAAGGAGAAAGAAAAACAAATGTCTGTGATCGCGCGACGCGAAAAGAGGCTGTCCATTGCAGAGAAAGTTTCACGATTAAGGTTTAGGCTGCGACAACCGGAGTGGCGCAGATACGGTGGGACGATGCTGGCGGGCAAGGTGCTGGGAGTAGGTATCGTCCTGGCGATCATGGCCGTCGTTACCGGACTCTTCTTCACTCATGTATATGCGCAAACGGCGGCGGCGCCAGAGGTGAAAGCGGCGGACGTAGTGAATCCCGTAAACACCGCGTGGACACTCGTGGCGGCGTTTCTCGTCTTCGGCATGCAGGTCGGATTCACAATGCTGGAAGCGGGCTTCTGCCGTTCGCGCGAGACCGTCAACGTTCTCGTCGAGTGCGTGGTGGACACCTGTCTTTGCGGCATTCTGTTCTATGCCATCGGCTTCGCATTCATGTTCAGCCACGGTAACGGGATTATTGGTTACCACTGGTTCTTCCTGCAAAACGCGCCCGCCACTTACGAAGCTACTGGCGTGGCGTTTTTGGCCGTCTGGATTTTCCAATTCGCCTTCGCGGACACCTGTTCGACGATCACGTCGGGCTCCATGATCGGCCGAACCGGATTCGTCGGCGACCTTCTGTACAGCATTTGCGTCACGGGTTTCATTTATCCAATCATCGGACACTGGGCCTGGGGTCCGGATGGCTGGCTGGCGAACATGGGCAGCGCGGGAAACTTTTTCCCATCACTGGGAATAGGCTTCCATGATTTCGCCGGCTCCACTGTCGTACATACGATCGGGGGCTTCATTGCCATCGCCGGCGCCATCGTTCTAGGTCCGCGGCTCGGCCGCACGTTCAAACGCGATGGCGGCGCTCCCATGCTGCCTCACGACTTGACTATCGCCGTCAGCGGCGGACTGATCCTCTGGTTCGGCTGGTACGGCTTCAATCCTGGAAGCACACTTTCGGCTATGGACTTTGTCGGCATCGGCCGTGTAGCGACAAACACCACGCTCGCCGCCTGCGCGGCGGGTCTTTCTTCCATTATTTACGGCTACTTCATGACCAAGAAATGGGACGCTGGCTTCACAACCAACGGGTTCCTGGCCGGGCTCGTGGCCATCACGTGCCCCTGCTATTGGGTCAGCCCGACGGGGGCAGTGCTGCTTGGCGGCGTCGCGGGAGTACTCGTTATCCTGGGAGTTGATCTACTGGAATGGCTGCGGATTGACGATCCAATCGGCGCGTGGCCGGTGCACGGACTCTGCGGCATTTGGGGAACGTTGTCGCTCGGCTTGTTTGCCAGCGGTCAGTTTGGTGCGACCGGGCCGATAGGTCCCGACAATAGCGCACCACTGAAAGGGCTGTTCTATGGAGGCGGCACACAGGTGCTGCTTGCGCAAGCCATTGGCAGCGCCTGCATCACCGCGGCGACCTTTGGCGTGGCCATGGTGGTCATGCTCGCGGTCAACTCGACTGGGCTCCTAAGGTTGCCGAGGGAGGCCGAGCTGTATGGCATGGATCTCCACGAGCACGGGATCTCGGCGTACCCGGAGTACGAGATCTCACCTTTCGCCGCGCCCAGGGGCTTGTCCGTTCAATCCGAGGCCGCTGCAAAAGCCTCGAACTTTACACCGAGCAAAACGATGGCTCGGGTCAGTCTGGATAAGCTAACAACCTGAGAACTCTACGTCGAGTACCGGTTTTCGCTGGGCTTCCCGAACTTAAAAGGAAGCCCGGCGAACCCCAATCTCGCGTCGATTTCAAATGATGCCAAGAGCAGGCGCTGAGTCGAGATGAGGATCAGAAGCAAGCGCGCTGCGAGTGGCCGCCGAAACCGCACCAGTCCGAGGTGCCCGGAAGGCAATAAGAAGCCTTCTAACCGGTCTCCCTGGCTAACGATGCTCTTTGAGGAAGGGGAGGCAAGTGAGAATGAAGGGGCAAGCGAAGAAGACGAAGAGCTGTCTGGCGGTGCGTCACAGCCTTTACGCATAAGGAGAGAATAAAAGCCGATGATGATTAAAGTCGAAGCGGTGATTCAGCCCTCCAAGTTTGACTACGTCAAGCAGGCTCTGATTGATATTGGCATAGATGGGATGACGGCCTCTGAAGTGCGTGGGCACGGCCGGCAAAAGGGCCATACGGAGACGTATCACGGACATGAATACAGCGTCGATCTATTGCCCAAGATCAAGCTCGAAATCGTAATCGAGGACAAGATGGTAGACCGAGTTGTGGAGACCATCACAAGGGCCGCAGCTACGGGCAAAATCGGCGACGGGAAAATATTCCTTTTCAAGGTCGAGGAAGTGATTCGGATACGCAACCAGGAACGTGGCGTGGCGGCGCTCTAATCCGCTATTCGCCCCTGCCATGGGCCGAGAGGCAGTTCGTCTTGCTGTTCGAGACGGCATTCGGCATTGCCATGTCAAAGACAAAAAAATCGATGCTGCCCAGCGCAACTTTGAATTTGTCTGACGAGCGAGCGCTGTCTAAAGTGAGGTAGGAGTGTCGGGCCTTGCCGGAGAGCCGGGAAGGGCATGATTCGTGTCCAGGGATAACCAAGGGGTTGCCGAAACCGTGGGAACGAGTGTCGAAGCAAGCTATTACCCGTTGAACAGCGGCACGTCAGAACCTGCCTGCCAAGCCGCTCGAGTCAGCCTTGATGGCGCTTTACGCCGTTACGGGCTGGCGCTGGGCTTTGTCTGCGCAGCGCTTTTGCTGACCTTGCCGCTTCAACAGCTATTTCCGCATCCGTTTCTCTTTCTGTTTTTCGCCGGCGTCGTGGCGGGCGCCTGGTTCGGCGGCATGCTTCCCGGACTTTTTGCAGTGCTGATTTCCACCGTTGTGGTGGACTACTTTTTCGTGCCGCCACTGCATTCCTTGGCCATCAAGCCGACGGAGGTCAGCTACTTCGGGGCGTTCGTGATCTCGTCGCTGCTCGCCAGTTGGGTGAGCGCCTCCAAAAAGAAAAGCGAAGAGGCGCTAAAAGAGGCGCGAAGTGAGCTTCAGGTTCTCGTGGCTGAACGCACCGCCGCGTTGCAGCAATCCACCAGCGAGCTGCAGGAAAACGAGCAGCACATTCAGCTGCTGACAAGAGTCATCCCGCAGCAGCAGCCGAATCTGTTATTGGAGCACGTTGGAGAAAATGCCCCGGCCGCGCCACTCCCGAAAGTGCTTGCCGAACTCGTGGATTTCACGACGTCTGTGCTGAAGTGCGACTCCTGCTTCGTCTACGTGCTGGAGAACGATGAGCTCGTCTTGCGTGCGTCGAAGAATCCCCACCCCGAAGCAGTCAATCGGCTGACGCTAAAGATGGGACAAGGAATCACCGGCTGGGTGGCCGAACACGGGCGGCCAGTGGCGGTGAGCCAGAATGCGTCGCAGGACCCGCGCTTTCAACTGTTCAACGATTTGCCGGAGGATCGCTTTGAGGCTTTTCTGTCGGTTCCGCTGCTTAGCCGGGGCCGGTTGGTGGGCGTCATCAACTTGCAACATCGGGATCCGCACCGCTACGGCGATCGGCAGATTCGCTTAATCTCCGCGGTCGGTCTCTTGGTTGGGGCGGAAATCGAACTGGCACGCCTGGAAAACGAAAACCTGGAGCTTTCGGCAAGGTTGGAGACGCGCAAAATCGTGGAACGCGCCAAGGGCATTATGCAGCGCGACCTGAAGATCAGCGAAAACGAAGCCTACTTGACGCTTCAGCGCGAAAGTCGGCAGCGCCGGAAGTCCATGCGTGAAGTGGCTGAGGCGATTCTCCTCAACGACGAAATCCGCAATCGGCCGGCCTAATACCACAGCGCGGAGCCGAGATTCGCACCGCGACGCGCGTAGAGACTTGGAGTTCGCCGGCGGCTTAGGCGACCTTTTTCACCAGGGAGCGGGCGGCTAGCGAGAACATCAGCCGCGTCGCGCCGCTGAAGATCATGCTGATTCCCACCAGCGTTCCGATCACCCACTCCGTGCTGGTGGGCCAGGTTCTCCAAATCATAAAACCGAGAATGAGGGTGACGATGCCATCCAGCGCGAGCCATCCCCGGGCCTGCCGCGAGCGGACCTGGAAGGCTAAAATGAGTTCCAGCACGCCTTCAGCAAACAGGTAGATTGCCAAAGCCAGAGTGAGCGTCGCCAGACCGGCGACCGGGTGCGCGAGCAGGTAGACGCCAATGCCGATATACAAGGCGCCGAGCAGCACCTGCCAGATGATGCCGCCCATTGCGCGCAGATGCCAGCCGAACACCAGATGCGCCACGCCAGCGAAGACGAGCAGCCAAGCGACGACGATGTTTACCGCGATTCCGGCCGCTACGGGCAGACCGATGGCGAGAACTCCTGCGAGGATCATGAGAAGGCTTACTACAATCGACCAACCGGTGAAGTGTCTTGCATCCGCTGCTATTGTGGAAGTGGCCATGGGTTCCTCCACGGAAGGGATGTTGAGTACGCGGCGAGACTACGCCTGTGGCTGAGGAGTGTCAATCAAGCGGGGGCGACCCGTGGTTGGAAGTCATTTGTGAAGGCGCGAGACGGAATGCTGCTGATGCACTTCTGCGCGGCTGCCATGCGAGGAGTTTGCGTGACGGGGCAGCGGGAAATGGCATTGTCATTGAGCATATGGGGGATCGCGAATAGAATGTGACCGTCGAGGAGATCACGATGACCAGCTCACCGGTTTTGCAGGAGAACGCGAAAAACAAGCCGCAGAATCGCGGCGCCGGGCCGCGCGGCGTTTCGGTGCTTGCGGGCGTGTTGTGGATGGTAGGAGCGGCGGGGGTGTGGATTCTCCTCTTGGTCCTGTTGCATAACCTGATGGGCCGATTGCTTTCGTAGAAGCAATTGCATATAACTCGTCCAATCCTCATGCATGCTCATTCACGTGGTCGAACGGCTAGCCTGGTCTCGTGCATTGCCGCGTCGTTGCTTGCTATCGCGTGCGGGCAGTCCACGACACGATCCCCTGTGACACAATCGCCTACGACGCAATCGCCTCCGCCGATGCAGATTGAGACTTTGCAATCGCCCGCGGGCGCCAACAGCTCCGAGCCACAGATTACCGCGCAGGGCGATCGCGTGATTTTGAGCTGGCTCGAAGTGAGCGATGAGCGCGCCACGTTGAAATTTGCCGAGCGCACCACTTCGGGCTGGTCGAATGCGCAGACCGTTGCGTCCGGGACTCATTTCTTTGTGAATTCATTCGACGTTCCCTCCGTGCGTGCGCTGGCGGATGGCACTTTGGCGGCGAACTGGGAGGAAAAGCTGGGCGCCGACGAAGACTCGGATGCGTCGAAGGTGATGCTGTCATGGTCCAAGGATCAGGGCAAAACGTGGTCGCGACCGGTGAGCCCGCATCACGATGGCACCAACACGGAACACGGATTTGCGTCGCTGTTTCAGGCTCCGGGAGCCGGGCTTGGCCTGGTGTGGATCGATGGGCGCGCGACCAATCCCGAAACCGAATCCGGAGACATGAGTCTGCGCGCGTCCGTTTACGATGGCACCGGCAAGCAGCTGCGCGAAACGGTTGTGGTCCCGCGCGTGTGCGAATGCTGTTCGACTTCGATGGCGGAAACATCCGAGGGTGTGATTGTGGCGTATCGAAATCGCAGCGCTACGGAAGTGCGCGACATTTACGTGACGCGGTTTGCCGAGGGCCGCTGGAGCGCGCCGGCCATCGTCAATGCAGACGACTGGATAATCAACGCGTGCCCGATCAATGGTCCCTCAGTGAGCGCGCGAGGGCGCGAGGTCGCGGTCGCGTGGTATATGGCGAAAGGCGATCTGGGGCGCGCGTTTGTCGCGTTTTCGCACGACGCCGGCCGGACGTTTGGACCGCCGGTGCGCGTCGATGATACGAACTCGCTTGGTCGGCTAGGCGTGCAAATGCTGGAGAACGGGAGCGCCGCGGTGATCTGGATCGAGAAGGGGAGCCAGGGTTCGCAGTTTCGCGTGCGGGTCATTAATCCGACAGGGACTCGTTCGGCACCAGTGACTATTGCCGACACGGAAGGCAGCCGTTATCCGCGGATCATGGGCCTACGCGATGAGCTTCTGTTTTCGTGGGTTGACACCGACAAGGGATCATCGCAGCTGCGCACTGCGCGGGCCCGCCTCGGCTCGCAGGCAACCGCAGAGGCTGCGCTTGCAGGCGCCAGCGCGCCCACTGAGCCAGCGCCGGTAAGTGTTGAACGGGCGTTGAGGGGGCGTTGAGAGGGCGGCGAGAGGGCGCGCAGCAGGGAAGTGCATCGCCCCGCTCATCGTCTGGCGCGCGGCGTCAGGTCTTGTTCGGAAACCAGGGATCAAATTTCTGCTGGATCGAAAAGGAGCGAACATGCGCACATTTTTTCTTGGGGTGATCAGTGCGGCCGCGCTTTTCGGTGTATGGGGAGTGGCACATGGCCGAGGTCAGGCGGGAGGGCCTACTGCACAGGCAGCGGCAGCGCCTAAGGACAAGGCAGCCTACTTCGCGACTGCAGATATTCACGGGATATGGAAGGACCTGGAGGCAAGGCAAGTTATCAACAAGCGTGTGCTGGAAGGCGGAGCCTATAGCATCAACATCCGAATCGTGAAGGAAGGCGACGCTCCGCTCGTGCATGCCGGTTCGGCGGACGTGTGGGTGATGATGGAGGGCACCGCAACCGCGATAACCGGTGGCGAGCTGGTGGATGGGAAAAAGCGGCCGAATGTTGACGATGAGGCCGGAAGCGCGATCCGCGGCGGGAAGGAGCAACCGCTAAAGCCTGGCGATGTCCTTTACGTTCCCTCGGGCGTGCCGCACGGCTTCAAGGATGTGAAGGGATTCAGGGCTTACCTAATTCGGTTTGATACGAAGTAGCCAGAGCTGTAACCGGGGACGCGCTCAACTCTACTTGTCTAAAAACTCGATGGTTAACAGGATCGTGCGGCCCGCCACCTCGAGGCTGTGCTGTGAAACTTTGTCCATAGTGTCGGCGTTGCTATGGTGGAATTCGCCCATGGAGTCAAAAAAGACGCCCATAGGACAATATTGGGCATCGACGACGTCTACTGCCGGGATACCGGCTTTTATAAACGGCACCTGATCATCAATGACGCCGACATCGTATTGAAAAAAGTATTGCCCATACCCGAGTCTGTTGGCGGCTTGCGCAATTACCTTTTGTAGAGCGGCGTTCGAGCCCGTCTCTCGCGCCACGTTCAAATCTTTGTCGCCGATCATGTCCAGGAGAAACAATCCGCGGATACGCGAGATGCTTCCATTGGCGGTCAGTTTCTGCGCCAGGTGTTTGCTGCCGTAGAGTCCGTCGTTGGCGTCGAAGGTACGGACGGCCTCTTCAAGGTCGGTCCAGACGAGCCAGATTTGCATTCCCGTCTTCTGGCGTGCGAGCGCGTCGGCAAAGGCGAGAAGAATCGCGGCACTCGAAGCCCCATCGTTCGCTCCAATAAATCCCGACTTAAAGAGAGTGTCGTAATGTCCAGCGAGGATAAAGATCCGCTGCTTAGGGTCCGGTGTGACGTTGAACCTGCCGATGATGTTGTGCACGGGGACCGGACCGCGCGGAGTGGTAGCCGTGAAGTCATCGGCTTCTATTTGCGCGTGATCCTTCTGTAGTACCTCATGGATCAGGTCTTGTGTTTTCTGATGACCGGGCGAGCCCGGCCATCGCTCTCCAAAACCCGCAATTTCGGCAGTGTACGCGTATGCCTGCTGGGAGTTGAAGGAGTCGTGCAAGGAGGGTGCGGCGGCGATCACTGACGCTAACGCCAAGCCAATCGTCAATGCAGACCGAACGAATGTAGCTTGAATGCGCACTTAAGCCTCTGCTTCGTTGTCTCCAGCTTACGATGGCGTGCCTGAGCGCACAACAAGAGCAGTTGAAACTAGCAGGCATCGCACACGTGGCATGAGTCGCAGGTGAATTCGAAGACACCAGGACTTGGGAACGCCTCTCCTTGCGTCAGTAACAGCAGTAAGCTTCGAAAGAGGCATCGTGGCGTTTGCCAATCGATGCAAATTGGTACATCAGGCGGGATTGAAGTCCGACTGCCCAAGGGGCAGGACGGTGGCGGGAACACCCGCTCCAGGGAAGACCTCAATAAATCCCTGAACAATTATTCCCTTCTGCTGGCGCCCGGAGTTTTCGGCGGCATCTTCGCATTGATCGTCTATCCTCCCCTTGATCAGGGGCTGCTCGTCACCTGCGGGTTGTGCGTCGTCTTTCTGCCTATTGTTCTGCAGCTGAGGAGCACGTTTCGAAAGGGCCTGAACCAAGAGGCCGAACAGTTGCGGAAGGCATACGTCTATTCGAGCATTGCAGTGGCGACGGTTGCGTTTCTGCTGTTGCTAAACGGCAGGCTGGATCGGTCTCCCGTAGAGACGGTGAGAGCCACGCTGGTACAGAAAACAGCGACGTTATCTAAAGGTCGAACTCGATATGTCCTTACGGTCTCTTCCTGGCGGCCGGGCAGGAAGACGGAGGACTTTCGCGTAAGCTCGAACGAATATAGACGCGCTGTCGTCGGGAAAGGCATCGCCGTCGAAGTGCATAAAGGCTATTTCAGTTTGCCGTGGTCGAGTAAAGTTTCGCTACAATAGCGCTCTGTTTCGATTAAACCGATCCTTTCCCGGTAACCGAACTCTGCGGAATGAATATATCGGAGGACGACCTAAATAGGTCGGTTCACGACAGTTTGTGTCACTGTTTGTGACATTTCGTGTCAGTTTTAAAATGGTGCAGTTCGTCATGCTGAACCGAGTTTTTCATCGCGCCCGACCCAAGCGTGCTCCTAATGGACTGAAAGGACGATGGTTCCGCGGATTGTGACGAATGTGCCACTCCTTCTCCGCCGCGATGGGCGCGGACATGCACATATAAGGCTGAGGTTAGACCATGCCCAAGAGACAAAAAGGCTTCTCATTAATTGAGCTTTTGATCGTGGTGGCGATCATTCTGATTATCGCCGCTATCGCCATCCCCAACCTGTTGCGGTCAAAGATCGCCGCCAACCAGGCTTCGGCGGTGGGCTCACTGCGTACGTTGAACACGGCGTGCATTGCCTACTCCACCAGCTACGGCCAATTCCCGGCGGCGCTCACCAATTTGGGTCCGGTCGGCTCCGGTACGGCCAGCTCCACGTCAGCAGACTTGATTGACTCGGTGCTGTCAGCCGGCCAAAAGAGCGGCTACACGTTTGCGTTCACACCGGGTACGAGCAATCAGTCGTATTCGATTACGGCTACGCCCATCACTGCGGCCACAACCGGGCAGAACATGTACTTCACCGATCAGTCCGGCGTGATCCGCGTAGATACTT
>Ga0307479_10007153_pt1 | contig 10286 bp, 7 predicted proteins | sample atmos_gasesECM4C_FD_203743 | JGI IMG/M metagenome (GOLD analysis project Ga0307479, IMG submission 203743) | Hardwood forest soil microbial communities from Morgan-Monroe State Forest, Indiana, United States - atmos_gasesECM4C_515 | ecosystem: Environmental > Terrestrial > Soil > Temperate...
CGGTCTGCGCGCGGCATGGCTGGCTGCTGCGGCGCGACTGCCAGTTCCACTGGAGCAACCGCGGCTACGCGAGCTTCGAGGACTACCTCGAGTCCTTTACCGCCGAGAAGCGCAAGAAGGCGCGGCGCGAGCGCCGGCGCGTGGCCGAGAGCGGCGTGCGCTTCGAGACGCGCTTCGGCGGCGAGCTCGATGCGCCGCTCCTCGAGCGCATCTACGCGCTGCACCGTGATACGTTCCTGCGCCACGGTCACGAGCCCTACCTCACCCCCGAGTTCTTCGCCGAGATCGCGCGGCGGCTGCCGGAATCGCTGATGGTGAAGCTCGCCGTCTACGGCGGCACCGTGGTGGCGGTGGCGATTTTCTTCTGGAGTCAGGAGGCGCTCTACGGCCGCTACTGGGGCGCGGCGGCCGATTTTCACAGCCTGCACTTCGAGGCCTGCTATCACCAGGGGATCGAGTTCTGCATCGAGCGCGGCATCCGGCGTTTCGAGCCGGGCACGCAGGGCGAGCACAAGGTGAGCCGCGGCTTCGAGCCGCAGCTCACCTGGTCGGCGCACTTCATCGCCGACCGGCAGTTCCGCGCCGCCATCGCCCAATACCTCGAGCGCGAAGGCGCGGCGGTCGAGAGCTACGCGCTCGAGGTCCAGGAGCACGTCCCGTATCGCGGACGGCGCGGCGCGCGGCAGGGCGCATGAAAACCGTCACCTGGATCTCGGCCCACGATGCGCCCGAGTGGTTTCCGCCCCCGGAGCAGGCGCTCGAGGATCCGCCGGGGCTCCTCGCCGCGGGCGGAGATCTCTCGCCCGAGCGGCTGCTCGCCGCCTACCGCCGCGGCATCTTTCCCTGGTACTCGCCCGGTCAGCCGGTGCTGTGGTGGTCGCCCGACCCGCGCGCGGTGCTCTTCCCCGAGGAGTTTCACTGCACCCGCAGCCTCGCCAAGACGCTGCGCAATGCCGGGTTCAGCACCTCGATCGATCGCGACTTCGTCGCGGTGATCGACGGCTGCGCCGCGCCGCGCTCCTCGAGCCCGGGCACCTGGATCACTTCCGAGATGCGCGCCGCGTATCTGACGCTGCACGCCCTCGGCTGCGCCCACAGCATCGAGGCCTGGCGCGACGGCACGCTCGCCGGCGGGCTCTACGGTGTGCGCCTCGGGGGCGTGTTCTTCGGAGAGTCCATGTTCAGCGCCGTGCGCGATGCCTCCAAAGTGGCGCTGGCCCATCTGGTGGCGCTGTGCCTGCGCAACAGCATCGCCGTCATCGACTGCCAGCTCTACTCGCGCCACCTCGGCAGTCTCGGCGCCCGCACCATTCCCCGCGCCGCATTCCAGCGACTGCTGCGCGAGCAGGTGGCCCTGCCGCCGGCACCCCTGACGTAAGAATGGGGCCGGCCGCGCAAATTGCCTTACCAGCGGCCTTTGTGCTCCAATTCGCGCCCCCGCAGTCGTTAAGGGCCCCATGTCCAAAGAAGATGCGATTCAGATGGAAGGCGAGGTCGTCGAGACCCTGCCCAACACGACTTTCCGGGTGAAGCTGAAGAACGGCCACGTGGTGACCGCGCACATCTCGGGCAAGATGCGCAAAAACTACATCCGCATCCTGACAGGGGATGCGGTGACGGTGGAAATGACCCCCTACGATCTGACCAAGGGCCGCATCATTTATCGCGGCCGTTAGACCGTCACGGCCGGCACCTGCGCCGGCTCGCAGTGCAGGACGAGCTCCGTCCCGTCCTCGCTCACCGACACGCGCACGTGTCCGCCGCTCGCCAGGCGGCCGAACAGCAGCTCCTCGGCCAGCGGCCGCTTGATGTACTCCTGGATGGTGCGCGCCATGGGACGGGCGCCCATCTTCGGGTCGTAACCCTTGGTCGCCACCCAGCGACGCGCCGCATCGTCGAGTGCGATCGTGACGCCCTTCTGCTCGAGCTGCGCCTCGACCTCGAGGATCAGCTTGTCGACCACGCGCTCGATCGTCGGAGCATCGAGAGCCGCGAAGTGGATGACGGCGTCGAGCCGGTTGCGGAACTCGGGGCTGAAGATCCGGCGGATCGCCTCCATGCCGTCGCTGGCGTTGTCGGCGTTGGTGAAGCCGATCGAGGGGCGCGCCATCTCCTGAGCACCGGCGTTGGTCGTCATCACGATGATGACGTGACGGAAGTCGGCCTTGCGGCCGTTGTTGTCGGTGAGCGTGCCGTGATCCATGACCTGCAGCAGCAGGTTGAACACGTCCGGATGGGCCTTCTCGACCTCATCGAGCAGCAGCACGCAGTGCGGGTGCTTCGCGATGGCCTCGGTGAGGAGTCCCCCCTGGTCGAAGCCGACATAACCCGGGGGCGCTCCGATCAGGCGCGAGACGGTGTGCCGTTCCATGTACTCGGACATGTCGAAACGCAGGAACTCGACGCCCATGGCGATCGCGAGCTGCCGCGTGACCTCGGTCTTGCCGACGCCGGTCGGGCCGGCGAACAGGAAGCTGCCGACGGGCTTGGCCGCCTCGCCGAGGCCCGAGCGCGCCATCTTGATCGCAGCGCCCAGCGCCTCGATCGCCTTGTCCTGGCCGAAGATCACCAGCTTCAGATTGCGCTCGAGGTTCCTCAGGACCTCCTTGTCGGAGATCGAGACGCTCTTGGCCGGGATGCGCGCCATGCGCGCCACCACGTCCTCGATCTGCTTCACCCCGACCACCGGCTCGCGCTCGGCGATCGGCTTCAAGCGCGCGCGCGCGCCGGCCTCGTCGACCACGTCGATGGCCTTGTCGGGCAGATGCCGCTCGTTGATGTGGCGCGCGGCCAGCTCGGCGGCGGCGCGCAGCGCTTCGTCGGCATAAGTGATGCCGTGATGCTCCTCGAAACGGGGTTTCAGGCCGAACAGGATGTCGATCGTCTCGGCCACCGAGGGCTCGACCACGTCGATCTTCTGGAAGCGCCGGGCGAGTGCGTGGTCCTTCTCGAAGATGCCGCGGTACTCGCTGTAGGTGGTCGAGCCGATGCAGCGGATCTCACCGTTGGAGAGCACCGGCTTGATGAGGTTGGAAGCGTCCATCACGCCGCCCGAGGCGGCGCCGGCGCCGATCACGGTGTGGATCTCGTCGATGAACAGCACCGCCCCGGGGAGCTTCTTCAGCTCGGTGATCACGCCCTTCAGGCGCTTCTCGAAATCGCCGCGATACTTGGTGCCGGCGATGAGCGCGCCCATGTCGAGCGCGAAGATGGTGCAGTCGGAGAGCACCTCGGGCACCTTGCCCTCGACGATGAGCCGCGCGAGGCCCTCGGCGATCGCGGTCTTGCCGACGCCGGCTTCGCCGACGTACAGCGGGTTGTTCTTGCGCCGGCGACACAGGATCTCGATGGTGCGCTCCACCTCGAGCTTGCGCCCGATCAGCGGGTCGATACGCCCCTCCTGCGCCATGCGGTTGAGGTTGGTCGTGTATTTCTCCAGCGCACTGCCGCCCTCGCCGTCGCGCTCGCCTTCCGTCTGACCGTCCTCCTTCTCGGTCTTCTCCTCGGCGATCTTGGAGAGGCCGTGCGAGATGTAGTTGACGACGTCGAGCCGCGTGACGTGCTGGCGGTTGAGCAGGAACACGGCATGGCTCTGCTTCTCGCTGAAGATCGCGACCAGCACGTTGGTCACGCCGACCTCTTTCTTGCCGCTCGACTGCACGTGGAACAGGGCGCGCTGCAGCACCCGCTGGAAGCCGAGCGTCGGCTGCACCTCGCGTTCCTCGCCGTCCTCGAGACGCGGTGTGGACTGGTCGATGTGCTCCTTGATCTCCTGGCGAAGCTTGGCGAAGTCCACCCCGCAGGCGCGCAGCACCTCGCGCACCTTGGGGGTGTCGAGTATGGCGAGCAGCAGATGCTCGACCGTCAGGTACTCGTGACGCGCCTCGCGTGCCTGGTGGAACGCGTCATTGAGGCAGTATTCCAGTTCGTTCGACAGCACTTTCAAGCCTCTTCCAGGGTGCACATCAGCGGATGCTGGTGATCCCGGGCGTAGGTCGTCACCTGCGCCACCTTAGTTTCTGCGATCTCGTAAGTGAAGACCCCGCAGACGCCCTTACCCTTGGTGTGGACCTCCAGCATGATCCGGGTGGCGTTCGGGCGGTTGAGCCCAAAGAACTTTTCCAGCACATCGACCACAAACTCCATGGGGGTGTAATCGTCGTTGAGCAGCACCACCCGGTACAGCGGCGGCTGCTTGACCTCCGGTTGCGCCTCTTCTACGGCAATGCCGGAGTCGGGACGGGCCGGGTGCTGCTCGGGCATGGCGTTCTTTATAGGGGTCGTGAAACGGCAACACAAGAGCGGGACAATGTCACGTGCTTACTCCTGCAGAAACAATCGCTTGAGAGCGCAAGCGGCCGGCCCGTATGATTGTAGGGTTTGGCCGCGGGCACCCCTGCGCGGCGGGTGCTCCCGCCATGTGCGAGGAGTCTTGCTAACCTCCGTTAAGCTGATGCTTTTGTCTCCATGAACGCCGCATCCTGGCTCGAGGGTTTGCCCGTGTCCGAGCGCTGGCGCGCCCGGCTGCGCACCGATGCGCCGCGCCTGGCCACCTGGCTGCTGGCGCTCGCGCTCGGCGTCCAGGCGGCGTTCATCGTCACCGATCTCGCCGGCGCCGGGCGCGCACCGCGCGCCGCGCCGGCGTCGCAGCCGCTGCGGTCGCGATTCACCGACGTCGCCGCGATCACCAACGCCCACCTCTTCGGCGCGGCCCCGGCGGCGAAGCAGAGCGACAGCAACGCCCCGGAGACGAGCATGCCGCTGGTGCTCACCGGAATCATCGCCGGCAATGATCCCCAAAACGGCCTCGCGATCCTGGGACCGAATGCACAGACCGCCAAAGTGCATGCGGTTGGCGACACCGTTCCCGGTGGCGCACGGCTGCATTCGGTGTACACCGACCGCGTGATCATCGACCGCAACGGCCAGCTCGAGTCCCTGCTCCTGCCGCGCCAGGCGGGCAGCCCCGCGCCGCCACCCTCGGCCGCCTCGCTCCCGACCCAGAGTCCGGTGGTCGACCGCATGCGCCGGGCGCTCACCGAGCAGCCGGGCCTGATCGCCGATCTCCTGCGGCCGCAGGCGGTCATGGACGGGGACAAAGTCAAAGGCTTCCGCGTCTACCCCGGACGCAACCGCCTCGCCTTCGCGCGGCTCGGGCTCCGCCCCGGTGATGAGGTCGTCGCCATCAACGGCACGCCGCTCGATGACCAGGACCGCGGCCAGGCGATCCTCAATACGCTCGGCACCTCGCCCGACGCACGCGTCACAGTGATCCGCAACGGCCAGCAGCAGGACCTCACGCTGAACATCGCCCAGGTCGCCCAGGAAGCGGAGACCGCGACGGGACTGCAGCCCGGAGGCCCGGGGACGACGCCCCCGAACGCCAGCCAGTTTTTTGCGCCGGGCGTGGCCGGACCTGCGGCGCTGCCGCCGCCGCCCAACCAGACGGCGGTCGCGCCGGGAACGGCGCCCGAGGGGGCACCGCCCCCGCCGGCGGCGACCCCGGGCGTAACCGGCACGGGCGCGACGAACACGCCGGCGCCGCCGCCCGCTTACGAGCCGCCCAACACTCCGGATCAGCCCCACTAGGCGGGGCGCGCAATTCAGGGGAAATAACAGTGATAAGCCTTCGCCCGTTCGCTCCCTGCGCGCTCGTCATCCTGCTCTCGGGCTCACTCGTCTCGGCGCAGCAGCCGCAGCGCATCACGCCCAACTTCAAGGACGCCGACATCACGCAAGTCGCCGAGGCGGTTGCCGCCGCCACCGGCAAGAACTTCATCATCGACCCGCGCGTGCGCGCGCAGGTGACCATGCTGTCCTCGACCGCCATGTCCCCGGCGGCGTTCTACGAGGCGTTCCTGTCGATTCTCCAGGTGTACGGCTTCATCGCGGTGCCCCAGGGCAACATCGTGAAGATCATGCCGGACACCAATGCCAAGACCAGCCCCTCGATCGATCTTCCCGATCACGTGAGCTCCACCTCGGATGAGATCGTGACACAGGTGCTCGACGTCAAGAACGTGAGTGCCGCGCAGCTCGTGCCGATCCTGCGGCCGATGGTGCCGCAGTACGGCTCGCTGGTCGCCTACCCTGCCGGCAACATCCTCGTGATCACCGACCACGCCAGCAACGTCAACCGGATGATCCGCATCATCCGCCGCATCGATCAGGTCGGGAATCAGGATCCGGAGATCGTACCGCTCACCAACGCCTCGGCGGCCGAGATCGTCCGCGTCGTCAACTCGCTCTATCAGGGCAACGCCGCCGAGGGCAGCACGGTGAAGGTGGTGGCGGATGAGCGCTCCAACACGGTGCTCATCAGCGGCCAGGAGGCCCAGCGGCTGCGCATCCGTGCGCTGATCGCGCACCTCGACACGCCACTCGGCGGCGGCGGCGACACCCGCGTGCGCTACCTGCACTACGCCAACGCCGAGAAGCTCGCTCCGAAGCTCAAGGAGCAGATCACCGGCATCGCGCAGGCCGCTGGCGGCCCCAGCGGCGCGGCCGGCGCAGCCGCCGCCAACCCGACGGCGCAGGCGGAGAAGAACGCGATGGTCTGGGCGGACCCGACCAACAATGCGCTGGTGATCACCGCGCCGCCGAAGATCATGCGCGCGGTCATGGACATCGTCGACAAGCTCGACATCCGCCGGCCGCAGGTGCTGGTCGAGGCAATCATCGCCGACATCAACTTCGACAAGGACGCCGAGCTCGGCGTCAACTGGGCGGCGTTCCTCAATAACGGCAGCAACGTGCCGGCCGGCGCCTTCGTGAGCCCGGTGGGCGGCACCAGCATCGTCGACCTCGCCGGCGCGATCCAGAACCCCGCCAACGCCACCACGACGCTGCTGCAGGGGACGACCATCGGCATCGGGCGCATCGGCGGCAGCAACGGCACCAACTTCGCGGCCATTCTGCGCGCGATCCGCGCCGACACCAACGACAACGTCATCTCCACGCCCTCGGCGCTCACCATGGACAATCAGGAGACGGAGCTCAAGGTGGCGCAGGAAGTGCCGTTCATCACCGGCCAGTACACCGCCAACAACACCGCGGTCGTCGGCGGCTCGGTCAATCCCTTCCAGACCATTCAGCGCGAGGAAGTGGGCACCATCCTCAAGATCACGCCGACCATCTCGCCGGAGGGGGCTGCGGTGATGCTCAAGATCTCGATCGAGAGCTCGACCATCGGCCAGAAGCCAGCCGGCGCGGTCGATCTGGTCACCAACAAGCGCACCGTCAGCACGACGGTGATGATCGACGACGGCGGCATCGTGGTGCTCGGCGGCCTCACCGAGGACAACACCACCAAGGGCGAGAACCGCGTGCCGTTCCTCGGCAGCATCCCGATCATCGGCTACCTGTTCAAGACCCGTAACGAGCAGTCGACCAAGAACAACCTGATGATCTTCATCCGGCCGAAGATCCTGCGCGACGCCGCGCAGGCGGCCTTCGAGACCGACTTGAAGTACAACTACATGCTCGAGCAGGAGAAGCAGATCGATAAGATCGGGCGCGAGGCCGTGCCGATGCTGCCGGGCGTGACCCGCGGCTCACTGCCACCGCTCCCTCCGGGCGGCTCGGCACCCGCGCCACGGCCGCAGGCGAGCCCGCCGCCCGCGAGTCAGGCGCCGCCCGCCGGCCCGTCGGTCGCGCCCGGAACGCCCGCGCCCGAGAGTCCGGCCGCGACGCCGGCCGACCAGTCACCCCCTCCCAGGCAATGAGCGCGATCACGGCACCCACAACCGACGGACGGCGGCTGTCGTTTGCCTTCGCCAAACGCCACGGGGTGCTCGTGCGCGGCATCGTCGAGGGGGTTGCGGACTGCGTCTGCCGCGAGGACGCCTCGCCGCTCGCTCTCGCCGAGGTGCGCCGGTATCTGCGCCGCCCGCTGAAGCTCGAGCGGGTGCCGGAGGAGGAGTTCGACACGCTGCTGCGGCGGGCGTATGAGGCCGGCTCGGACGCCATGCAGGCGGCGGAAAGTCTCGATGAGACCACCGACCTTGCTCACCTTGCGCAGGAGCTGCCGGAGCAGGCCGATCTGCTCGACAGCGAGGATGACGCACCGATCATCCGCCTGATCAACGCGGTATTCACCCAGGCGGTGAAGGAGAACGCCTCCGACATCCACATCGAGCCGTTCGAGAACCGGCTCGTGATCCGCTTCCGGGTCGACGGCGTACTGCGCGAAGTGTTGCAGCTGAAGCGCGCCGTCGCGGCGGCGGTCGTGTCGCGCGTCAAGGTCATGTCGAAACTCGACATCGCCGAGAAGCGCCTGCCGCAGGACGGCCGCATCGGCCTGCGGGTCGCTGGCCGCGCCGTCGACGTGCGTGTCTCGACCATCCCCGCCGGCCACGGCGAGCGGGTGGTGCTGCGTCTGCTCGACAAGCAGGCCGGCAAGCTCGACCTGGGATCGCTCGGCATGGATCCGAGCACCCAGAGCGCCATGGACGAGCTGATCCACAAGCCCCACGGCATCATCCTCGTGACCGGACCCACCGGCTCGGGCAAGACGACGACGCTCTACGCGGCGCTCGAGCGGTTGAACGACAACAGCCAGAACATCATGACGGTCGAGGACCCGATCGAGTACTACATCGACGGCATCGGCCAGACCCAGGTGAACACCAAGGTCGAGATGACCTTCGCGCGCGGCCTGCGCGCGATCCTGCGCCAGGACCCGGACGTGGTGCTGATCGGCGAGATCCGCGACCTCGAGACCGCACAGATCGCGGTGCAGGCGAGCCTCACCGGCCACCTGGTGCTCTCGACGCTCCATACCAACACCGCCGCCGGCGCCATTACGCGCCTGCGCGACATGGGCATCGAGCCCTTTCTCCTGTCCTCGAGTCTGATCGGCGTGCTGGCGCAGCGCCTGGTGCGGGTCCTGAATCCCGACACCAAGCAGGCCTTCAAGGCCGGCGAGCGCGAGCGGCGGCTGCTCAACCTGGGCGCCGGCGACCCCTCCCCCACGCTCTACCGGCCGGGCCGCGACTCGGCCGGCGGCTATCGCGGCCGCACCGGCATCTACGAGCTCATCGTGGTCGACGATGCGATGCGCGACATGATCCACGACGGCAAGTCGGAGCACGAGATCGAGCGCCACGCGCGCCTCAGCACGCCCTCCATCCGCGACGACGGCCGCGCCCGCGTGCTCCACGGCGATACGACCCTCGAGGAAATCCTGCGGGTCACGCGCGAGGATTGACTTGGGGGCATTCGAATACACCGCCCTCGACGCCACCGGCAAGGAGCGCAAGGGCATCCTCGAAGGCGATACCCCGCGCCACATCCGCCAGCTGCTGCGCGAGCAGCAGCTGCTGCCGGTCACCGTCGCCGAAGTCGCCCAGAGGGAGGCGAGGGCCCAGCGTTCCTTCAGCCTGATCCGGCGCGTCTCGCCGACCGACCTCGCGCTCTTCACCCGCCAGCTCGCCACGCTGGTGCGCGCCGCGCTGCCGCTCGAGGAATCGCTGCTGGCGGTCTCGCAGCAGACCGAGAAGCCGCGCGTGCAGAGCATCGTGCTCGGGGTGCGTGCCCGCGTCATGGAGGGCCACACGCTCGCCGACGGCTTTGCCGAATTTCCCCGTGTATTCCCCGAGATCTACCGCGCCACCGTGGCAGCCGGCGAGCAGGCCGGGCATCTCGACAACGTGCTCGAGCGGCTCGCCGACTACACCGAGGGCCGCGAGGAGATCCGGCAGAAGATCCTGGCGGCGCTGCTCTATCCGATCGTTCTCACGGTCATGTGTTTTGCGATCGTCTCGGGGCTGCTGGTATTCGTGGTACCCAAGGTGGTCGCGGTGTTCGAGTCCGCCAAGGGTAAGCTCCCCCTGATCACCCGGGCGCTGATCGCCACCAGCGACTTCCTGCGCCAATACGGGCTCTATCTGCTGATCGCCCTGGCGGTGGCGGTCTGGTTGTTTCGCCGCTGGCAGCGCGATCCGGCCGCCAAGCGCCGGGTACAGCGGTTTCTCCTCACGGTGCCCCTGGTCGGCAAGCTCTCCCGTGGCTTCAACACCGCGCGCTTCACCCGCACCTTCAGCATCCTCTCGGCGAGCGCGGTGCCGGTGCTGGAGGCGCTGCGGATCGCCGGCGAGGTGGTCACCAACCTGCCGATGCGGGACGCGGTGGCGGATGCCGCGGCGCGTGTGCGCGAGGGCGCGCCGATCGGTCGCTCCCTGGCAGTGAGCCGCATGTTTCCGCCGATGACGATCCACCTGATCTCGAGTGGCGAATCGAGCGGCGAGCTCGAGAGCATGCTCGAGCGCGCCGCCATCAGCCAGGAG
>Ga0307479_10007154_pt1 | contig 10284 bp, 9 predicted proteins | sample atmos_gasesECM4C_FD_203743 | JGI IMG/M metagenome (GOLD analysis project Ga0307479, IMG submission 203743) | Hardwood forest soil microbial communities from Morgan-Monroe State Forest, Indiana, United States - atmos_gasesECM4C_515 | ecosystem: Environmental > Terrestrial > Soil > Temperate...
TGCGGCAGCTCGAAGGACATTTCGCGCCGCAACATTTCACCAACACAGCCGACGCCTTCGACACCGTGAAGGCCTTTGCGCTGGAGCGCACACGAAAATAGAGCGCAGCGAAGGATCTCAGCCAATCACTAACCTAGGGTTAAGGGGATAACGAGGAAAATGGCCGACGAAACAAATAAATCCATCCTGCTTCCCGTAGACATCGAAGCGGAAATGCGCAAGTCGTATCTTGACTACGCGATGAGCGTAATCATCGCGCGCGCGCTCCCCGACGTGCGCGACGGTCTCAAGCCTGTGCAGCGTCGCATCCTGGTGGCTATGAACGATCTCGGCCTGGCCTCCAATCGCGGCTACCGCAAGTGCGCGAAAATCTGCGGCGACACCTCCGGCAACTATCACCCGCACGGCGAGGCGGTGATTTATCCCGCGCTCGTCCGCCTGGCGCAAGACTTCAACATGCGCTATCCGCTCATCGACGGCCAGGGAAACTTCGGCTCCGTGGACGGCGATCCTCCGGCGGCCATGCGATACACCGAGGCGCGGCTGGCGAAAATCAGCGAAGACATTCTCGCCGACCTTGAAAAAGAAACCGTCGACTTCGTTCCCAACTTCGATCAAACGCGCGAAGAGCCTTTCGTCCTTCCGTCACGCATCCCCAATCTTCTGGTCAATGGCGCCAGCGGCATCGCTGTCGGTATGGCCACCAACATTCCGCCCCACAACCTCCGCGAAATTGTCGACGCCGCGATGCTGCTGATCGAAAAGCCCGACGCAACTCTCAAGGAAGTCATGAAGCTGGTCCCCGGCCCGGATTTTCCCACCGGAGCTTACATTGCCGGACGCGAAGGCATCGAGGCCGCCTACAAAACGGGCCGCGGCAGCTTCACGATGCGCGCTAAAGCCGCCATAGAGGAAGTCGGCAAAGACCGCGAGAACATCGTCATCACCGAAATTCCTTATCAGGTCAACAAATCGAAGCTCATCGAGCGCATCGCCGAGCTGGTGCAAAACAAAAAAATCGACGGCATCGCCGACGTGCGTGACGAATCCTCCCGCGAGGGCATGCGCATCGTCGTGGAAATCAAGCGCGGCGAAGAGTCCCAGCTCATTCTCAATAATCTTTTCAAGCACACGCAGATGCAGGAATCCTTCGGCATGATCCTGCTGGCTATTGTCGGCGGTCAGCCGCGCGAGCTCGGCCTCATCCCGCTGATCAAGCTCTTCATCGAGCACCGCGTCGAAGTCGTGCGCCGCCGCACCGTCTACGAACTGCGCAAGGCCCGCGAGCGCGAGCACATCTTGGTTGGCTACCAGATCGCGCTCGACCATCTCGATGACGTCATCCGCATCATTCGCGGTTCCAGCAGCCGCGCCGACGCCAAGGAAAACCTGCTCAAGTATTTCACCGAGCAGGACGTCACCATTACCGAGAACGGCAAGTCCCGGAAACTCGAAGGCGTCAAACTCGACGGCCGCAAGTACAAGCTCGGCCCCATCGAAGAAGAAACCACCGGTCGCAGCGCTACCCTCGGACTCACTCCCATCCAGGTCGACGCCATCCTCGAGCTGCAACTCCACCGCCTGACGCAGCTTTCCGTTGACGAAATCCTCAAGGAATTGAAGTCCATCCGCGAGCACATCGCCGAGCTGGAAGAAATCCTCGCCAGCGACAAGAAGCTGAAGCAAGTCATCACCGGCGAGCTAAAGGAAGTGCAAAAGTCGTACGGCGACGATCGCCGCACGCAAATCGTCGACAAAGTGGAGGAAATCAAGCTCGAAGACCTTATTGCCGACACAGACATGCTCATCACCGTGAGCCATGCCGGCTACATCAAGCGCACCGCCGCCGACACCTACCGCCACCAGTCACGCGGTGGCAAAGGCCGCATCGGCGCGCGCACCAAGGAAGAGGACTTCGTCGAGCACCTCTTCATCGCCTCCGCGCACAGCTATATCTTGCTCTTTACCTCCAAGGGCCGCGTTTATTGGCTGAAAGTTTATGAGCTCCCGGAAGCGGCCGCGGCCACTCGAGGCAAGGCGATTTCGAGCCTGGTAAAATTCCAGGAAGACGAAAAACTTACCGCGCTCGTAGCGGCCCGCGATCTTGAAGAAGCTGGCCAGTTCGTTTTCATGGCCACGCGCAACGGCACGGTGAAAAAATCCGCGCTCACCGAATTTTCCAATCCGCGCTCCACCGGCATCATCGCCATCACCCTCGACGGCAAGGATGAACTGATCGGCGCAAAACTCACCGACGGCAAGAAAATGATTTTCCTGGCCAGCCATGAAGGGCAGGCCATCCTCTTCCGTGAAACGGAAGTGCGCGCGATGGGACGCGGCGCCGGCGGCGTCAACGGGATGGATCTCGACAAGGAGGACTACGTCGTCAGCATGGACGCCGTGCAGCCCGATTTCGAGATCATCGCTAAAGAACACAACCAGACGTCGCAAAATCTCGAAGAGCTAGAGAACGAGCACATAAAAGACTCGCTCACCACGCTCATGCTCACCGTCGCCGAAAAAGGTTTTGGCAAGCGCACGCCTCTGGCCGAGTACCGCATTACTTCGCGCGGCGGCAAAGGCGTGGTCAATATGAAAACCACTGACCGCAACGGTTCCGTCGTGGCCACCCTGCAAGTTACCGAAGAGTCCGACGTTATGATTATCACGCACAACGGCAAAGTCATCCGCGTGCATGCCAACGAAATCCGCGAAGCCGGCCGCTCCACGCAAGGCGTTCGACTGCTCCGCCTCGACGACGATGACTCCGTAGCCGCCGCCGCTGTCCTCCAGGAAGAGAACGACGAGGAGAAGAAGTGAAATTCAGCAGACGCCGTTTTGCGATTCTGCTGCTCTCCTCCGCTCTGCTGCTATGGTTTGCAACCGTGGCCTCTCCCCAGAAGCGTACGCCCAACAAGCCCTACCTGGTCTACGTCGGCACCTACACCAACAAAACCGAGAGCAAAGGGATCTACGCCTACCTTTTTGATCCCGGCGTCGGCAAGCTCACCTCTCTTGGCGTCGCCGCTGAATCCGAAGATCCCTCTTTTCTCGCCGTACATCCAAGCGGCAAATATCTCTATGCGGTAAACGAAATCAACCATTTCGGCGCGCAGAAGAGCGGTGCGGTCAGCGCTTTCTCCATCGACACCAGAACCGGCAAGCTTACTCTGCTCAACCAAGCCGGGACGCAAGGCGCCGGCCCCTGCCACATCTCGCTCGACAAGACCAGCAAGTTTGTCCTCGTCGCGAATTACGATGGCGGCAGCGTCGCCGTATTCCCCATCCGCGAAGATGGTGGCCTCTCTCCCACCTCCACTTTCATCCAGCATTCCGGCTCCAGCGTCGACAAAGAGCGCCAGGAAGGTCCCCACGCCCATTGGATCGGCACATCTCCGGACAATCGCTTCGTCCTCGCCGCCGATCTTGGCCTCGACAAAATCCTCGTCTACCGCTTCAAGTCCGACAAAGGCACGCTCGCGCCCAACACTCCGCCGCTCGCCAAACTAAATCCCGGCGCCGGACCTCGCCACCTCGCCTTCCATCCCAATGGCAAATTCGCCTATGTGCTCGCCGAAATGGGAAGCAGCGTCACCGCCTTCGCCTACAAAGCCAGCAACGGTTCGCTCTCGCCTCTGGAAACCGTCTCTACACTTTCTGTTCTCCGAAAGGATTATTCCGGTCCAAAGGAAGCCGCGGAGATCGTCGTGCATCCCTCCGGCAAATTTCTCTACTCGTCCAACCGTGCCGGCATCGATACCATCTCCGCCTTCTCCATCGATCCTGTAAAAGGCACGCTCAAACTCAGGGACGAATACCCCACCATGGGAAAAACTCCGCGCACCTTCGCCATCGACCCCACCGGCAAATTCCTCCTCGCTGCCAATCAGGAATCCAACAACATCGTCATCTTCCGCATCGATTCCACCACCGGCGCGCTAAGCCCCACCGGCGAAATCATCGCAGCCCCTGCCCCCGTCTGCATCACGTTTGTAGCCGCCCGATAACGCGTCGCGCTACAATCCGCCGCCAAGAGGTGGCCAATGAATTGGACCCGCTTTCTGCTTGCCGTGGTTTTATCTGGGTTTGCCACGACATTTACCGACTGGCTCTTCATGGGCGTGCTGTTTCACAAGAAATATCTGGCCACGCCCGAGATTTGGCGTATCAAGCCGGGGCAGAGCGATACACGCAGCATTGTCCTCTCCTCCCTGCTGGGCGTCCTGAGCTGTGGGGTATTCCTTTACTTCTGCGTTTGGTCGGGCATTATTCATTCGCACCCCGCCACGTTCCACACATCCTTACTGGTCGGGCTGGCGTCTGCCGTACCAATCATCTTTAGCAATATTGTCTGGATCAAAATGGATCCGCTACTTGGTGTCTCACACTCGCTTGGTTGGCTGGCGCGCTTTGTCGTCACCGGCATGATCGGCAACTGGCTCCTTAGCTGACGAAAATTACAATCGCAAGGAATCCACCTGTCTTTTCTTTTCGTCCGGTTGGAGTACAATCCCCGCCACCATGGCGAAGCGCAAAGCAAAGAAACCGGCAACAAGACGTAAGGCGCGTTCCCGCGCAGCCTCCAAACTCCCCAAGAACGCCGTAACCCTCGTCGTCATCCTCCGTGCCAAGGAAGGCCAGGAAGGCCTCCTCGAAGCCGAACTGCGAGCGCTCATCGCCCCCACCCGTCGCGAAGACGGCTGCCTCACTTACGATCTCCACCGCGCGCTTGAAATCCCCGGCGCCTTCCTGCTCCACGAAGTCTGGGCCACCCGCGAACACCATCGCCTCCACACCAAGACCCCGCATTTCCTTCGCTGGGACGCCCGCAAAGACGCTCTTCTCGCCGGCCGCGACGCGACCTTCTGGTCCCACCTCGCATAACACGCTTGCCCGCTGATTGATCGTTTCTCAGCTATGACACAGAATTAGAAAATGCCTCCAGTCGGCGGCGAAGGCGTAGTGATGGTGACGGGAGCGGGCGGCCACATTGGGCGCGAAGTGTGTCGCCAACTGAAAACTACCCAAATTAAGTTCCTGCCTGTCGATCTTCGCCCCGGCAACACACCGGACATAGTTCCGTGCGATCTAACGGTAACAACCGACCTGTCGCGCCTATTCGAGTCCCACCCGGTTCGAGCCGTGATTCACCTCGCTGCCATTCTGCCCAGCGCGTTCCATCGCGATCCTTTGACAGCGGCGGATGTCAATCTGGGCGGCTCCGTCGAACTGCTCCGCCAAGCTGTGAAGATAGGAACCAGACGCTTCGTGTTCGCCAGTTCCATGAGCGTCTACGGTTCTTCTTCAACGGGCCGCCCCTTAAACGAAGACGACCCCGCTGCGCCGGACGAGCCGTACGGGGCATCCAAACGCACTGTTGAATTGGTCGGTGAAACGCTTGCCCAGGCGAACGCAATCGAGTTCGTTTCGCTGCGCATCGCGAGGGTTGTTGGCCTGGGGATTAAGCAAACCTCCTCCCCGTGGCGCTCCGATATTTTCGAGCCATCGCCCGGTCAGAAGTCGATCAACATACCATTCGCCCCGGAAGCTGTGCTCTCGCTCGTTCATGTGAAGGACGTGGCCCGCATGCTGGTCATGCTGGTAGGTGTTCCGCAAATGCGCAGTTTTGTCTACAACACGCCCGTGGAATTATGGGAAGCGCAGCAATTGAAACAGATCGTCGAGAAAGCCAGGGGAATTCGCGTTGCGTTACAGCAAGGCGGAGCTGACGGTGGCCCGATTTGTGACGGATCCCGATTCGCGCGCGAGTTTGCCTTTCGTCTTCGAGCTATTCAATCCCACCTTTCGGCTCAGGTGAGCCACGATTGAAGTCCTACTGCGGCTTGCGTTTCAGCGCCTTGCCAATCGCCAGCAAAAAGATTGCACTCTTCCCTTCCGCGTGCCGCGAAAAGAACTCAACCACCTCGTCGTCGAAAAAAGTCAGCCCGCTCGCGCCCAGCCGGAGTGCATAAGCAGCCAAATACATCTTGCCCCCAATCGCACCCGCCTCCAGTTGCACCGCGCGGTAGCCGCGATTTCCGTATCCCTCCAGGATGCGCCTCAAATCGGCCAGAAAGAAAACGTCAACGCAAGCGTCCGCCGGCAACTCCTGCTCCAATCCAAGGCGCCCGGCTTCGGCGCGAAACTTGCCGTGCTTCAAGAGCTCCAGCGTCTTTCCCTGACGATGGAAGAAGTAAGCGCCCGGCGCAAGCCCCTCCACCGCATGCGCGATCAGGTAAATGTCATTGAGCTGCGTGCCAAGCGCAAGAAAGTCGGTAGGTAGACCCGGTGTCGCACGATCGAGAATGGTAGAAAGTTGTGCCAGTGTAATCGACGCCGCCGGATCGAACGTTCGCGTAGATCCCCGCCGCAGAATTACTTCTTCGATCGTGTCTGTGGGTTGTTCTTCGTCCGATAGCGGCTGTAGAGCAATTTCATCGCCTGCCGAAGCCGAAGGCGATAAGATCGGCCGCTTCTCGCGCCACGGCGCCACCTCCTCTTCCGATGCAAGCGAAGAAGCCTCGTGCATCTCCAGTATGGCGGGGAATTCCATCTCGCGTTTCGAAAGCGGGATCGTCTCGAGGCCCATCACCGGGGCCTCTTTCGGCGCCGGCGGTGAATTCTCCGTGGTGCGCCCAATCGGCACCAAGCACAACGAAACCTCGCGCCGCGTATCGAGATCCAGCAGCCGGTTCACCTCCGCGTCCACAAACCCGAGCACTATCTCCGCAGGCAGCCCCGAGGCCGCGGCAACCGCCAGCATATTCGCCAGCAACGTGCCGCCATCCCAACCAAAATGGCGATACGTGCGCGCCGCGTATTTCCACGCGTTTCGCCAATACGTTCCGGTGCAGGCAATCGTCGCGGGCGCATGAGCAACAGCGGGCTCCATCGCCGTCGCCTGCGCCAAATTCCCCCGAAAATCGCCCTGGCGCAGCAATCGCAGCGACATGTCCGCCGGATTAAAGTGATACACGCCGGCATTCAGCCCTTCGAGTTCGCCAGTCACCACGTACAGCTCGATCTCATACAGCGCTCCGGTGCACGCCGCGGCGCGAAAATAGATTTCTCCGCCCGGATATTTCCGCTGCTTGGTAATTCCCGCGGAAAAAAAGAGGATGCGCGCTAAGTCCCGCAAATCAGGCACCGCACCGCTGCCCGCAATAGGCACGCGCGCTGAGATCGCCGCCAGCGCCGCCACTCCCGTTTGCGGCACGTCCCGCGGCAACGCGATCGCTTCAATCGTCGGATAAATCTTGAAAGGCAGCGGCCGGTTTGCCCAATCCAAATAGTGCGAGCTGCTCCGGACACTCCAGTACGAGTGCTTCGTCCCGTCGTGATAGTTCCAAGCCGCCATTAAGTCGCGGTTCTTCACCACGTCAGACTAGCACCCGCTAGTGGCGCATGTGGGCTAAATGAGCGACCCTATAGGCCATAAGGATTGCACACAGGTATTGAATCAAATACCAGCCACAGAATAAGCCCAGAAATACCGATAGTTCTAAGCATGCGTGACTTCACGTTCTTTCCTCCGGGTAGCGAAAGACGACGACGCCTCTGGGCGTGCCTCTTCACGATTGACATATTCTCATATCGGATTACCCAGGGATGGCACGTGCAGGCGCGGCCGACTGCTCGCGTCGCAAATTGTGGCGTAGTTCTTCTTTGGCTCGGAAGATCATCATCCTGACCGCAGGGAGCCGGCTTTTCAGAGCGCGGGCTATCTCGGAGTAACTCATTTGTTTGTAGTAGCGCAGTACGAGCGGGACCTTGTATTTCTTGGGCAAGCGAGTTAACTGTTCCCTTACTTCGAGCCCTTCTTCCCTGCGCAGAACTTGGGAGAGTGGCGAAGGAGTCGAATAGTCGGCGACTTCGCTAAGGTCGGCTCCGTCCACGCATGACTCTTTCTCGCGTTTTCTTCGTCGCAGCTTATCGATGCAATGCCGGCCTGCCACTTGCGAGACCCAAGGGCGGAAGGGCACTGCCTCGTTTCTTGCCTCCAGGACCCTGTGCAGCTTCAAAAAGACCTCTGCCGCCGCATCCTCGGCGTCTTGCGGCTGCGGAAAGAAACGCCGGCAGACTCGCAAAACGTGGCGATAGTGAGTTGTGTAGATCGTGCTCAATACTTCGGGGCAGGTTTGTAGGGGCTGATTCAGCGCCGCGCACAGCGCTGGTTCTTCCATGAACATTGAAGTCGTTCTCGTTGCCATCGCTCATCCTTTGCCCTGAATTTGGGCACACCCCGACTTCCGGGCTCGCACGATGCAACTCGGGGAGCTCGGGTGTGCTTCAGTTCAGCTATTTGGAATGATTTCCTCTCCGTTCAGCTTTCGTCGGTCGCACGACCGAAGTCGGCCCACGGTGAGGCGCCGACAAATCTTTGCTGTGCGAACGGAGCCGCTCGATCATGGTGCCCTCGCGTCGCCGAATGACCAGGAGTGTCAAGTCATCCTCCGGTGGGCACGCGTCAGCGAAGTCGAGTACCGCACCAAGCGTAGAGAAGAGAACTTGGTTCGCGCTCGCGCCGCCGACCGCATTCACCGCCGCCGATAGTCGTTCCATCTCAAACTCCTCGTCTTCGCAATTCCGGCACTCCGTCACGCCGTCGGAGTAAGCGAGCAACATATCGCCGGGATTCAGTCGCACGCTCCCAGAGTCGTACGCCGCTTTTTGCAGGGCGCCTAGCATTGGTCCACCCTTTTCCAGTCGTTCCACGGTCTTGTTGCGCCTCAGCAGCAGCGGGGCGGGCAAGCCGGCGTTGCAGTACACAAGTTCATTCTCTTGCGGATCGAGCCGGGCAAAGAACAGCGCCGCGATCGGAGGCTCATCCTGATCCTGGCAGAGCTCCGCGTTGACCTCGGCAACGGCCGCCGCTGGGTCCGAATGCCTTCGCGCACTGCGCCGGATCAAACCCATCAGATGGGCCTGCCAAATTCCCGCTGACAATCCTTTGCCGGCGATGTCGCCGACGGTCAATCCAAGAGCGGAGCCGAGTTCCAGCACCTTGAAAAAGTCTCCCGAGAGATGGCGCACGGGGAAAATTTCGCCGGCGATCTCGAACTCGCCCCAGGCGAGCTCACGCGGGGCGCAGAGCTTCCGTTGAATCTGGGCCGCCTCATAGATAGCCTGTTGTAGTTTGGCTTGCTCGCGTCGCACTGCATCCAGTTCCTGCTTCACCGACCGCATGCTCTCCGTAGGGATTTTTGCCGCGGCAGGCAAACCTTGACTCGCGTTCCCTTCGCGTTTCGTCTCCCGCCCCAGGCGGTTCCCGAGCGCGCCCTGCCTGATGTCCTGCATTCGTTCGGTCGATGTCATCATGTTCATCTCATCCTACGAATTTGTAGCCCACTCCGTGTACGGTCAGAAAGAAACGGGGCTGCTCCGGAACCGGTTCAAGTTTCTGGCGAATCCTAACGATGTGAGCATCCACAGTCCGAGTCGTGGGAAAGTTCTCGTAGCCCCAGACCTCGTCGAGCAACCGGTCGCGGCTCAGGGTCTCCCCCGAATGACATAGAAAATGCTTCAGCAGCTCAAATTCCTTGCTCGAAAACTCCACCGGCTTACCACCGCGCAGGACCTGGTAGCTACGGAAGTTCACCTCGACATCCGCGAAGGTATAGCGGTCCTGCTCTTGCGGGAGCGTCTTTGCCCGCCGCAGAACGGCCTTCACGCGAGCCAGCAGTTCTCGGATCGAGAAGGGCTTGGTAACGTAGTCATCGGCGCCGAGTTCGAGGCCCACAACCTTATCCACTTCCTGGCCGCGCGCCGTGAGCATGATGATGGGAATCGAAGGTCGCTTCGCCTTCAGCTGCTTGCACACATCCAGCCCGCTCATGCGTGGCATCATCACGTCGAGGACGACCAGGTCTGGGGAATCCTTCAGTGCCCGCTCCAATCCTTCTACGCCGTCGAGTGCCGTTATCACTTGAAAGCCTTCGTACTCGAAATTATCGCGGAGCCCCGCAACCATGTTCGGCTCGTCCTCGACGATCAGAATTTTCGTTGTTCCCATGACCTCTCCCTTGGGCGCTATCCGAAGCATGGCACCACCCCACACTCCGTGGCCCCTCACGCTGCTACCTCCGCGGTCCGTAAGGCAGGATCCAACGGCAACGCGATCGTGAATTTGCTCCCTTTCTCGGGTGTGCTTTCGACTAGCACCTCCCCGCCATGCGCCCGTGCGATGTGCCGCACGAGCGAGAGGCCCAATCCCGACCCCTTGATGTTGTGTACCAGCGGATCCCCACAACGATAAAACTTCTCGAAGATTTTCTCCTGCTCGTT
>Ga0307479_10007155_pt1 | contig 10283 bp, 6 predicted proteins | sample atmos_gasesECM4C_FD_203743 | JGI IMG/M metagenome (GOLD analysis project Ga0307479, IMG submission 203743) | Hardwood forest soil microbial communities from Morgan-Monroe State Forest, Indiana, United States - atmos_gasesECM4C_515 | ecosystem: Environmental > Terrestrial > Soil > Temperate...
CGGATCCTGGATCGCCTCGCGGCTTTTACAGCAAGGAGCTCTGCGGCGGCACACACGTTCGCCGCGCGGGTGATATCGGCGTCTTCAAGATCGCGGTCGAGCAGTCGGTGGCTTCAGGGATCAGGCGCATCGAGGCACTTACCGGCGAGGGCGCCCTGGCCGATTACCAGCGGTCGAAGGAGCTGCTGGCGGAAGTCGCCGCTCGACTGCATGTGGGCGAGAGCGAGGTTAACGAAGCGCTGGAGCGGCTGGCGCAAGCCCAGAAGCAGGTGGAAAAGCAGCTGGAAGCCGTCCAGCGCAAGGCGGCAGTCGGCAAGCTCGACGCCCTGCTGCAGGGCGTCCGGAGCGTTAAAGATGTCCCGGTGCTGGCGGCCCAGGTGGAGGGCCTAACCCGGGAGGGCCTCCGGGAGCTGGTAGACCCCCTGCGGCAGAAGATGGGCTCGGGGGTATTTGTGCTGGCGGCGGTCGAAGACGGCCGGGTGGCACTGCTTTCGAGTGTGACCAAGGATTTGACCGACCGGCTGCACGCCGGGAAGATTATCCAGTCTGTTGCCAAGGACTTAGGAGGACAAGGGGGCGGCCGGCCCGATCTGGCAGAGGCTGGCGGAAAAGACACATCCAACCTAAAAAGTGCCCTTGATAGGGTTTACCCCCTTATCGAGGGGATGCTATCCTCCCATTAGCGCCGAGAAGCGTTTTTCGGGCGAAAGTAGCCCATCCGCCCGGAGAGACAGATTCTCACTGATTTTCAGGAAACTGGCAGTTTCTGCCTTCCCCGAGCGATGACGACCTGGCCTATGAAGACCATACTCACGACCGCGGTATTCTGCCTGGCCATCGGGCGGCTGGCGATTCCCGTTCACGCCCAGTTGCCTTATTACGTCGATGACCGCGGAAACGTGGTCTATACGAACGACGATGCCCGGCACGCGGCAAAAACGGCAGCGCCATCGGCAGCCGTGAAACCTTCCGCGGGGGCAAATTCAAATACTGCGGACGCGGATTCAAAGCCGAACAGCTCGGACCAGCACACTGCCAATTCTGCGAATTCTGCGCCGACGGCTCACCCGCTGGGCGGAGAAGTGCTGCACCAGCTCGTCCAGGAAACGGCGCACAAACATAACGTCGATCCCAATCTTGTCAGCGCGGTGATTTCCACCGAATCGAACTGGAACGCATCCGCCATCTCCCGCAAGGGCGCGCTGGGGCTGATGCAACTCGTTCCGGAAACAGCGCAGCATTTCGGCGCCTACAATCCGTTCGACCCGACGCAAAACGTGGAAGCCGGCGTAACGTACTTGAGCAATCTGCTCGAACGATATAATGGTGACCTTCCCAAGGCCTTGGCGGCGTATAATGCTGGTCCCCGCGCAGTGGATCGCTGGGGCGGCGTTCCCGATTATCGTGAGACGCGCGAATACGTGCGAAAAGTGACCAGCAGCTACTTCCAACCCGGTTCGCAGCACCAGCCTTGGCGCGCGGCTTCCAGGCCGATCTACCGCGCCACGACCGATGACGGACGGGTCATCTTCACGAACGAATGAGATCGGGCAGGCCGCGAACCCCCTCAGCAGAAAAACTGCGGATTTCCCGTCGCTTCGCTTCTCGGAATGACAGTCCATTTATCTTTGAGCTAGGGAAAAACAGATCCCTCGCTCGCCCTCCAGCACCCGCAAGAGGGTGTGCTGGGGTCCCGCTGGCTCGTGATGACAACTGGTTTCGGGAATTAGCTAGCGAACTCAGAAAGCTAAGATGCCGGCCTAAAGGCCGCCACTACAGAAACCGAACGTGCCCGGCACTGGTTCCGTTTTTGCTAGCGTTGATTTTTGCGCTGGGGCTTGGCGCTGTCACGCCTGCCGCGGCTGCGCAGGAAGACTACGCTTCACGGCGCGAAGCGGCTGAAGGACAATTTGCGCGTGCGGAGGCGCTACGCGCTACGCTCGAAGCGAAGACCGAGCGCGAACGGTCCCTGCAAGATTACGAAAATCTAGTTTCGGCCTACCGGCGTGTCTACCTGATCACGCCAAACGCTACCCAAGTTCCGCCTGCCATTAAAAATGTCGCCGACCTTTATCGGAGGATGGGCGAGCAATTCGAGGCGAAGTATTTCAATTCGGCCATCGAGACTTATGCTTACCTGATGCGCGAATATCCCGAATCGAGTTTGCGGGAAGTATCGCTGCTCGCCATCGCGGAGATCCGAAGGAACAATCTTTCACAAGCGGACCTGGCGCTCAAGATTTACCAGGATTTTCTCGATCAATATCCACGCTCGTCTTACGGGCCACAAGTGCGCAAAGCGATCGCGGACATAAAAGCCGCTGCCGCCAGGCCAAAGACGGCGCCGGTGCAGACTGCGGTGGCGCCCCCAGCGCCACGGGCGTCTTCCTCTACCGCAGCTCCCACTAGCGCAGCGGGTGGAACCGTTGCGAGTAGTCCTGCTGCGAGCACGTCTGCTCCGAGCACTGCTTCGGCAGGCGCCAATGCCACCGGCGGAAGTGCCGTGGCCGGGACCGCAAGCGGCAGTGCGACGGCAAGTGCCTCTGCGCCGGGACAAGAGTCCGAAGTCAGCCACGTGCGCATCTGGAATGCGGACAACTACACGCGAATCATCATCGAGCTCGGCGGCAAGGCCAAATATCAGGCGGCGCGCATCTCTGATCCCGATCGCATCTATTTCGATATCGAAAACGCCAAGTTAAGCAACGAACTGGTGCACCAGCCGATCGAAATTCCCTCCAGCGGCTACCTGAAAGCGGTGCGCGTGGCGCAAAACCGAGCGGACGTGGTGCGTGTGGTGCTGGATGTAGCTAAGGTGAAGGATTATTCGGTCTTCGAGCTCGCCGATCCCGATCGCCTGGTAGTGGACGTATACGGGCCGACGGACAGCACGGCTGCGGCGACCGCGGCGGCGCCAGCAAATTCCGCCGGGAAAACTAGCGTGAAGACCGTGGCTTCAGCGCCTGCGGCGTCTGCGCCATCGGCGGGTACCGCTGCGCAGACACCGGCGATCTCAGTTCCAGCGGCTTCAACTCCTCTGGCGCCCACGCCGAGAACGGCGCGCATCCAAACACCGCCGAGCACTGCGGCCGGTTTGCTGCCTCTCTCAATGAAGGCGTCCGCTTCCCTGCTCCCGATGCCCGCTTTGCCTAAAGTCGCGATCGCAGCTACGGTTCCAACTTCGGAATCGCTAAAGAGCCAGGCCGATAACATCGGCCCGGCGCCCGCCGCAAAACCGACGCGCAACGGCGAACATTCGCTGACGCGCGTTTTGGGGCTCAAGATCGGCCGCATTGTCATCGATCCCGGACATGGCGGCCACGATACGGGCACGATCGGCCCGACGGGGCTGATGGAAAAGGATCTGTGCCTGGACGTGGCGCTGCGGCTGGGCAAACTGATCGGGCGGAGCCTTCCTTCGGCCGAGATCGTCTATACACGGCAGGATGACCGTTACGTCGGACTTGAGCAGCGTACCGCCATCGCCAACGACGCCCGGGCGGACCTCTTCATATCCATACACGCTAATTCCAGCGATGACGCGCGAGTCAGTGGCATCGAGACCTATTACCTGAACTTCAACGCCTCCGCGCAGGCTATGGAGGTGGCGGCGCGGGAAAATGCGACTGCGCAAAGCTCCGTGCACGACCTGCAGGATTTGGTCACGAAAATCGCGCGAAACGAAAAAGTCGAAGAATCGCGCGATCTGGCCGCCGATCTCCAGGAATCGTTGGCCAGTTCGATGCAAATGGGCAAGCGTCCGGAACGAAATCGGGGCGTGCGCAAAGCACCCTTTGTGGTGTTGGTAGGCGCCGATATGCCGTCGGTTCTGGCGGAGATTGCGTTCATCAGCAATCCCGCCGACGAACAATGGCTGAAAAAGCCCGAGAACCGCCAGCATGCCGCCGACGGGCTCTATCATGGGATTGAAAGATATCTGCGCAGCGTGAACAGCCTGACAACAACCATCGCTCCCTCTGTAAGCTCGCCTCGTCCGCAGTAGCGCGATTTCTCGCGCGGCGTTACCATTTAGGTTGAAATCGGTGTCTAAGGAAATAGGATGAAGGGCAAAGCATTGCTTTTCGCGTTCGCTTTTGTGTTAGCACTCGGCGGCGTGTGGAGTGCGCCGTTGGCTGCTCAGGACCTGCTGCCGTCATCTGTAGGGACATGGACGGCGTCTGGTACCCCGACTCAGGTTCCAGCCCAGCAGATCGAGCAACTGGCGAGCGAGCGCGCCAATATCCTGCGCGAATACGGGATTACTTCCGGCGAACGGCGTGACTATACGAGCGGGAACGACAAGATCACAGTTGCGCTTTATCGCATGGTCGATCCCAGCGCCGCTTTTGGCGCTTTTACGTTCTTCCGCGATCCCGATATGGCGTTACCCGCCCCGATTACAGCCGCTTCTTACGCTGCGGGTAAGCGGGGCCATGAACTGCTGGTCGTCGGCAATCTGATGATTGACGTGAACGCCGGGAACGTCCAAATGGCCGCTGCCGACCTGAATGCGTTAGCAAAAAGCCTGGCTATCCAAGCGGACCGGCGGCCTTATCCGCCGATCGCCACTTTTCTTCCCCACGAAGGCTTGATACCCGGTTCGGAACGCTACCTTCTTGGGCCGTTGGCCCTGGCGCAGGTTTTTCCGGCTGCGCCAGCGAGTCAAACCGATTGGGCCGGGTTCGGCAGCAGCGCAGAAGCGGTTGTCGGCCGTTACCGGCTTTCGGACAAACCATCTGGCGGGCAGCGGCCTGTCGAAGGGCTGCTTCTGCTGATCCTTTATCCGACACAACAGTTAGCGGCGGATCGTTACAACGAGTTGGGTAAGTCTTTTGCGCTGAACGTTGATCCCGAATTGGCGGGGGGTAAACCAGCCCTCTTTGGCACGCGTTCGAGTGCACTGATCGCCTTGCTTTCGGGCGTCCAGTCGCGCGAAACGGCGGCCGGCCTGCTCAACCAAGTCCGTTACAGTTCAGAAGTTACCTGGAACGAACCGACGCAGAATTTCACCGATCCCAGCATTTCTAATATTGTTGTGGGGGCGATCGTGGATACCGGTGCGATCATGCTGCTGGCTTTGGCCGCGTCCATCGGGTTTGGCGGCTTTCGGCTGCTGGCAAAGTTCGTGGCGCCGGGGAAGATATTCGACCGCAATGCGGACGTGGAGATTCTCCAGTTGGGCATTAACAGTAAGCCCGTAGATGTTAAGGATTTCTATATACTTCAGTCGCCGAGATAAGCGACGACCTTAAAGCGAAACCTGAGGTTCTTCCGGTAAGTACCTGATAAATAATCAGATATGGCTTACGATGTTAAAGCGTTTCTTTTCTTGACTCGCGGAAGCCCGATCTTCTAGACTGCGGACCGAGGAACGAGTTTCAAGGCCTTCCGCGCATAGGCCTGGAACTATTCTCCCCTCTAGAAAGCCCACCTGTCGGTGGGCTTTCCGTTTTTTGGAAGCGCCTGCTTCCATATCCTCGGATCTGCGCTGTCGCTATCAAGCAGATTGCGGACCTTCGCTCGGATGTTCAGGCTCGATCTAAGTCTTCGCAAGTCCCCATTCGCGGCTTCGATTTTGCATTTCTCTTCCATTCATAACGCGCGGAATCGTTTTACTCATCGGACAAGGGCGTGCTCGGTACTATAGCCTCACACCCTATCGCCGCGAGAAAGTATTGCCTCCATTCGCAAGGGCGGGAGTTTGCGTGAAAAAGCACTGGATCGCCGGCATAGCCGAGGTGAATAAGGAACTCCTGCTCATTCTTTCCATCGTTTTGTCGGCTGGCCTGATCAATTTACTGATCGCGGGCCAGCGCATGGCCCTGACGATCTACAACCTGCCGACGCTCTTTGCCGCATATTATTTCGGACGGCGCCGCGCCGTGGAGGCCTCCGTCGCTTCCATTCTGCTCATCCTGTGGATGCACATCCTGCACCCCACCGTGCTCGGAAGAGAAATTGAAGGCGTGCTCACCTGGTCGGATCTGACCATATGGGCCGGATTCCTTATGCTATCGGCCTACGCCGCCGGCACTCTCTACGAACACGGGCAACGAAGGCTGCGCGAACTTCGCGAAACCTATCACGGCGTGCTGCAAATTCTGAATCACTTCATCTCCAACGACAAATTTACGCAAAATCATTCTTACCGCGTCTCGCTCTATGCCACGCAAATCGCGGGAGAGATGGGCATGTCCGAGGACCGCATCGAAGACGTGCGGGCTGCGGCACTGCTGCACGATATCGGCAAGCTGGAGACCAGCCGCGAGATTCTTTATAAAGCTGCGCGCTTGACGGAAGAGGAAATGACGCACGTGCGCGGTCACGTGGATAAGGGAATGGATCTGCTGAGCCCGGTTGGCGGCTCCCTGCAGCGCATCCTGCCCATCGTGCTGGCCCATCACGATAAATTCGACGGATCGGGCTACCATCCCAACAAAGGCGACGAAATTCCCATCGAAGCCCGTATCATCAGCGTGGCTGACGTTTACGATGCGCTCGTGAGCGACCGGCCATATCGCAAAGGCATTTCGCCTTTCGAGGCGCGCGACGTGATCGCCAAGGCATCCGGCACGGATTTTGATCCGCGGGTCGTAAAAGCTTTTGAAGGGGCGTTCCGTAAGCAAAGGCTGGAAGTGCCGGAAGTTCTCGTCTAAGCGGCGCCGATTTTTTCCATACGCTTTTTCCACAGAAGCCCGTGCAGTTTCCCCGTGCCATATCGACTGTATTGAACGCGTAGCCCCACGGGAGCAGGGCGACTCCTGGCGCACCGGGCGACGAAGTTATTCGCGCTCAGCTCTTTTTCGGACGCAGATTCTGCCAATCCGATTCGCTCAGCAACTGCCCGACGTAGCTAAACTCGCTGGCGCCTTGCAGCCATTCTCCGCCATCCATCACCACGACTTCGCCGTTGATCTGCGTGCAGCCATCGCTGACGAGAAAAGCAGCGAGATTAGCGAATTCCTCCAGCGTCCCAAAGCGCCGCAGCGGGATGCGGGCAAGGGCATGTTGCTCCAGATCTTTTCGCGGCAGCAGGCGCGAAAAAGCGCCTTCTGTTCGAATCGGGCCCGGAGCAATCGCATTCAAGCGAATGCCGCGCGGCCCCCATTCGACGGCAAGACTTTGCGTCAAAGCGAGCACGCCTGCTTTGGCTACGGCGGAGGGGGCGACGTAAGCGGAGCCGGATCCGACTGCGGCGTACGTAGTCGAGATGTTCAGCACGGTCGCCTGCTTTCCCGCTTTCAGCCAGCGCTGGCCGCAAGCCAAAGTCAGATTCATCGTGCCGTGGAGGACGATGCCAAGCACCGCTTCCCATGCCCGAGGCGAGAGTTCCTCCGTGCGGGCGAGGAAATTGCCGGCGGCGTTATTGACCAGCACATTCAGCGGCCCGGCATCCCAGATCTTGCCGATCATCTGCTCGACGGCATCGCGCTCGCGAACGTCGCAGACAAAACTGGCGATCTCGCCCGATGTGCGGCCAGCCAGCTCGCGGCAGGATTGTTGCAAGATATCGGCCCTGCGGCCGCAGATGTAAACCGCTGCGCCGAGCTGCAGAAAGCGCTCCGCCATCGCGCGGCCCAGGCCCGTGCCGCCTCCTGTGATCAAAATGCGTTTGCTCTTGAGCAGATCTGGTTGGAACATTTAGCACCCCGATTCGCTTCAGTAGTTGCCGTCGAAGCCGAGCCAATCTGCCACAAGCCAGTTGATTTATGAAGCCCCGACGGACCATCTCCCTTGCACGCAGCGTGAGCGTTGAATAAAATCCCGTCCCAAGCGACGGCTCCGGAGTTTCTGCGCATGAAGAGCACCATGATGGATTTTCAGTTGACGCTTGCGCCCATACTCGAGCGCGCGGCGACGCTGTATCCGAAGGTGCAAATCGTATCGCGCATGCCGGACAGGAGCCTCGAGCGCCACACGTATGCGGATCTGGCCATTCGCTCGCGCAAGCTGAGCCGCGCCCTGATCGCAGCAGGCTTGCAGCACGGCGAACGCGTGGCCACGCTGATGTGGAACCACGGCGTGCACCTGGAGGCGTACTTTGGCATTCCTCTGGCGGGCGCGGTCGTCCACACACTGAATCTGCGCCTGCCTCCGCAGCAGCTCGCGTTTATCGCGCGCCATGCGGGAGACCGGTTTTTGATCGTGGACGACGTGCTTCTGCCCGTGCTGTTAAAATTCGTCAGTGACGCGCCCTTTGAACGCATTTTCGTTCGTCACACCGGCGCATGTGCAGCCGGTCTCTACGAGGACTACGAAGACCTGCTCAAGACCGCGCCGGATGATTGCGCTCTGCCACAACTGAATGAGTGCGACGCCGCAGCCATGTGCTACACCTCCGGCACGACCGGCGATCCGAAGGGCGTGGTTTACTCGCATCGCGCGCTGGTGCTGCATTCGATGGCCCTGGCGATGGCGGATTCGCTGGCCCTTTCTCAAAACGACTGCGCGATGCCGGTTGTGCCCATGTTTCACGTTAATGCCTGGGGCTTCCCCTATGCGGCAGCGATGGTAGGAGCCAAGCAGGCGCTGCCGGGGCCCCACTTGGACGCGGAAAGCCTGCTCGATCTGTGCGAGCGCGAGCAGGTGACGGTGGCGACTGGAGTACCAACGGTGTGGATGGCAGTCTGCGCGGAACTCGATAAAAATCCACAACGCTGGCGCCTTGCGCCCAATCTCAGGCTTATCGTGGGCGGCTCCGCTCCCGCAGAATCGTTGATCCGCCGGTTCGATGCGCACAACATCCGCCTGATTCACGCGTGGGGCATGACCGAGTCCACGCCGATAGCGACTGTCTGCCGTCTGCGCCCTTGTCTGGGCGAGATGTCAAAAGACGAAGAGTATGCAATTCGCGCGGTGCAAGGAATGCCTGTGCCATTCGTAGAGGCCAGAGTAATCAGCGCAACAGGACCGGTGGCGTGGGACGGCGAAACGATGGGCGAAGTGCAACTGCGCGGGCCGTGGGTGGCGTCGAGCTACTTCAACATGCCTGAGTTAAACGACAAGTGGACCGAAGACGGCTGGCTGCGCACCGGCGACGTGGTCACCGTGAATGAGCTCGGCTATTTGCGCATCGTGGATCGCACGAAAGACCTGATCAAGAGCGGCGGCGAATGGATCAGCTCGGTAGACCTGGAAAATGCGATTGTCGGTTATCCGGGAGTCAGAGAGGCCGCGGTGATTGCCGCATCGCATCCGAAATGGGAAGAGCGGCCCGTTGCGATCATCGTCGCCAACGAACCGAAGCCAAAGCCCGAGGAATTGGACGAGTTTCTCGCCAAACGATTTGCGAAATGGCAGCTTCCAGATGCCTATATCTTCGTCGAAGAGCTTCCGCACACGTCAACGGGCAAGCTGCTGAAGAGCGCTTTGCGCGATCGTTATCGCGATTATCTGAACGAACACTTCTCGGCGATTCGTTAGATATCGGCAGGTCCAATTCGCCATCTCTATCTTCAACCGCGCCTTTGCGCGTCTATTGGGACCCGGAAATTAACACAGAGGACACAGAGATACAGAGTGGACAGAGGCGAATTGCCGCCGACGCGCCGTTAAAAGTACGCGACAGTCGCGATATGATGAAGGCTGCGGATAATTAATCACGCCGAATGCGTGCACCAATAAGACGGCACGCGCGATTGTTCATCAACCCATGGCCTTTTCCCGCACAGAATATGACGCCGTCGTGATCGGCAGCGGACCGAACGGCCTTTCCGCCGCAATTACTATCGCCGAGGCGGGCCACTCGGTTTTGGTGATCGAGGGGCACGAAACCATCGGCGGCGGCGCGCGATCTGCGGAGTTGACGCTCCCCGGCTTCGTCCACGACGTTTGCTCTTCCGTTTACCCCATGGCCCTGTGGTCTCCGTTTTTTCGCCGGCTGCCGCTCGCGCAGCACGGGCTCGAATGGGTCCATCCGGTCGCGCCGCTTGCCCATCCTCTCGACGACGGTTCCGCAGTGATCCTGAAGCGTTCCGTGAAACGCACCGCGGAAAATGTCGGCCACGATGAAGACCGCTACATTCGGCTCATGGAACCGCTGCTTGCGGCGTGGCCGAAGCTCGAGGGTACGGTGCAAAATCCGTTCAGCTTCCCGGCGCATCCTTTCGTCGCCGCCCGTTTTGGCCTGACCGTGATGCGTTCCGCATCGAGCGTGGCCCGGCATCGCTTTCGCGGTGTGCAAGCGCGCGCTCTTTTGGCCGGCTTGGCCGCGCACGCCACGCTGCCGCTCGAACGCGTGCCCAGCGCCGCCTTTGGCCTGGTGTTGGGAATTATCGCCCACG
>Ga0307479_10007156_pt1 | contig 10283 bp, 8 predicted proteins | sample atmos_gasesECM4C_FD_203743 | JGI IMG/M metagenome (GOLD analysis project Ga0307479, IMG submission 203743) | Hardwood forest soil microbial communities from Morgan-Monroe State Forest, Indiana, United States - atmos_gasesECM4C_515 | ecosystem: Environmental > Terrestrial > Soil > Temperate...
AGACCGCCACCACGTCGACGTCGTCGCGGGCCAGGAGGGCGGCCAGGGTGGGCTCGGCTGCGCAGTCGTACCTGGCGGCGAACTCCCGTGCCCGCTCGGGGACTACGTCGGTGGCCGCCACCAGGCGGGCGCCGGGGATGGGGTCGATCGCCGCCGCGTGGGTGGCCGCGATCACCCCGGTGCCGACGATCCCGATGCCGTGCCGCGTGTCCCCGCCCGCCTCCCCAGCCCGCTTCATGTCGTGTCCTGCCTTTCGCTGATCCAGGTCCGGAGCACTGACAGGTGCTGGGGGAGGGCCACCTCGGGCGGCTCGATCTCGGGATGCCAGCGTTTCTCCCACTCGACCGAGATCCAGCCCGGGTAGCCGCCGGCGGCGAGCAAGCTGAGCATCTCCCGTACCGGCACCTCTCCCTGGCCTAGCAGCACAAGCTGCCACCCATCCTTGCCCACCGGATCAGCGCGGGCATCCTTGACCTGGGCCAGCAGGACCCGCGGGCCGATGTTTCCCCATACCTGCCCGGGGCTCTCGCCCATCCGGTGCGGGTGGTGGCTGTCCCACACCGCGCCCACCACCGGGGAGCTGACCAGGGCCAGCAGCTCGGCCAGCACGGCCGAGGACGAGAACGCGTCGTGGGTCTCGACGCCGATGCGCACGCCGAGCCGCTCGGCCGCCGGGACCGCCGCCTCCAGCACGCGTGCGGCCCCGGCCAGTTTGTCGCGGCGGTCCGGGTCAGCGGCGGGCAGCGCGCCGCCGAACACCCGGACCAGCGGCGCCTGCCAGTCGCTGGCCAGCTCCAGGAACCGGGCCAGCCGCGGCCCGGGGTCGTCGTCGGTCAGCCTGATGGAGCTGTCCACCGCCACCACCGGCAGCCCGGCCCGGTCGGCGATCCGCTTGACGCGGGTCCGCTCGGCGGCTGGCAGGTCCGGGTCGATCAGCTCGCCGTCGACGAGCCGCAGCTCAACGCCCTCATAGCCGGCCGAGCGGCCCAGCGACACGGCGTCGGCCAGGCTCATGCCGGGACAGGCCAGGGTGCTGAACGCCAGGGGACTCATGAATCAATCCTGCCGCAGACAGCGGCCCGCCCCCGGAGGGGGGGATTCCGGGGGCGGGCCTGCTTGCGAGCGCGAAGCGGGATTTAACTCCGCGGGCTGAGGTGCAGCATAACCACCTCATCGGTGCCAGAGCCGGGGCCGTTGTTGGTACCCGAGGGCTGACCGGTCTCGTATGAGTTGGACTGGGTCGGCCAGCCGACGAAGTTCTGCGAGTTGTACTCGAACCACTGCGACGCCGTGGTGGTCGGGATGATCGGCAGGTTGGCGGCCACGTACTTCTCCAGCGGGACCAGGGCGGCGGTCTGCGCCGAGACCGTCCCGGCCGCGCTCAGCTTGGCCAGGTCGGCGTTGAGTGCCGGGTCGTTCAGCCGCTCGTAGTCGCCGGTGGCCGAGTTGCCGGTGGCCAGCGCGCTGTTGAGCCAGCCGTTGTACATCTGGAACGGGGTGATGCCGCCGTTGGACCAGTGCATGGTCATCTGGAAGTCGCCGTCGGCGACGTCGGTGTTCCACGCGGTGACCGCCAGGCCCTGGAACGTCGCGTCGATCCCGGCCGCCCGCAGTTCCTGCGCGACCAGGGAGTCGTCCTCGGCGTAGTCGGTGTAGGCCGACGGGTCGACGATCGTGAGCTGGACTGTCTTACCGCCCTTCTGGAAGAAGCCGTTGCTGCCCTTGGTGTAGCCGGCGCTCTTGAGCACGTTCTCGGCGGCGGCCGTCTGGGCGGTGGCCGAGTTGGTCAGCGACGCGACGGGAGCGCTCCACGCCTGGTATTCGGGCAGGGTCAGGCCGGTCGCGTTGGTCACCGGGTTCTCCAGCCCGGCCTCGCCCTCGGAGGCGATGACCGTGCGGTTGATGGCCAGGCTGATCGCCTTGCGGACGGGCAGCTGGTTGGTCGGCCACTTGTTCAGGTTGGGCATCAGGCTGTTGGTGCCGCCTGGCGCCTCCCAGAAGTGATGAAAGGCCGGGGACTTGTCCACGAACTGCTTCTGCAGGCCGGGGATGAAGTTGCCGGTCCAGGTGATCTGGCCGGAGAACAGGGCGCTGAGCGCGCCGGTGTTGGAGGTGTAGACCGGGAAGAAGACCTTGGCCACCTTGACCTTGGAGGGCTGCCAGTAGAACGGGTTCTTCTTCAGCGTGTAGCCCTGCGGGGTGAAGCTCTGCAGCATGTACGGGCCGGTGCCGACCGGGTTGGGGTCAGCGAAGGTGCCGGGGTTGCCCGCCTTGCTCCAGACCGCCTTGGGCACGATCGCGGTGCCCGCGATCTGCTGCAGGTTGGTGTACTGGGACGAGGGGAACGTCAGCGTGACATTGCTGCCCGAGGTGGTGACGCTGGAGATGGCCAGGCCGCCGAGGTTGATGGCCTTGTTGGCCTTGACCAGGTCAAAGGTGTAGGCCACGTCGGCCGGGGTCATCGCCGAGCCGTTGTTCCACTTGACGCCGGAACGGATCGTGAAGGTGATCTGCTTGCCGCCGTTGCCCCACTTGTAGGCGGTGGCCAGCCACGGGTAGCTGATCGACGGGTTGGCCAGGTCGAACTGGATCAGCGGCTCGTAGATCAGCCCGGTCGAGCCCATGCCGTAGGCGGCCTGGGTCGGGGCGAACGGGTTGAAGGCCTGGGTGATCGTGCTTTCCGGCGAGCTCTCCATGGTCAGGGTGGCCGACGAGCTCGTGCCCTTGGAGCCCCCGCCTGAGCCGCTACTGGTGGACGAGCCGCAGGCGGCCAGGCCGATGGCCAGGATGCCGGCGGCGGCCGCGATCACGAGCCGTCTTTGGTCTGCCAATCTCCTCATGTGAATCGTTCTTCCTGTCGTGATGGATGGGGCGGAATGGCCTGCGGGAATGACATGCGGGAACGGAGGCGGAGTCTGCTCGGTGCCGGGCCGGCCGTCGCGGTGGCTAGCCCGTGGTGTCTCCACCTCCCCGCTGCTCCTGTGGTCCGGTCAGCTGAGATGCGGCGATATCGAGCCGCCAGCAGGCCGCCGACCGGGTCGGCGAGATCTGCTGGGGTACCGGGTACTCGGCCCGGCAGCGGTCGTCGGCCAGCGGGCACCGCGGCGCGAACAAGCATCCGATGGCAGGAATGCCTGCCTCGGTCGGCCGAGTACCGTTGCTCGTGGTCTTTATTCCGGTGCCAGTGCGGAGCGTGCTGCCGAGGTTGTCGGGGTCGGGCGCCGAGGAGACCAGTAGCTGGGTGTAGGGGTGGGCGGGCCGCTGGGTGAGCTCCTCGGCCGGGCCGCGCTCGACGATCTGGCCCGCGTACATGACCAGCACCTCGTCGGCGAAGTACCGCGCCGAGGCGATGTCGTGGGTGATGTACAGCAGGGCCAGCCGGAACCGGCGCCGCAGGTCGTCCAGGAGGCTGAGCATCTCCAGCCGGATCGACACGTCGAGCATGGACACCGGCTCGTCGGCCAGCAGCACGCTGGGCTTGGCGGCCAGGGCGCGGGCGAAGGAGACGCGCTGGCGCTGGCCGCCGGACAGCTCGTGCGGGTACTTGCCGCTGAACTGGCCGGCCGGGACCAGCCGGACCTGCTCCAGCAGCGCGTCGACCTCGTGGTTCACCTCGGCCCTGGTCTTGCGGCCCTGGTGCAGCCGGATCGGGCGCTCGAGGTGATAGCTGACGGTGTGGACCGGGTTGAGCGAGGCGAACGGGTCCTGGAAGACCAGCTGGACCTCGCTCTTGTGGTGGCGGAAGGCGCGGCGGCCGGACAGGTCCACGGGCTGGCCGCCGAGCCGGATCTCGCCCGAGGTGGGGTACTCCTGCCCGGCCAGCAGCCGGGCCACGGTCGACTTGCCGGACCCGCTCTCGCCGACCAGCGCGACCACGGTGCCGCGGTACAGGCCGAAGCTGACGTCGCGCACGGCGTGCAGGATGTGGCGGCCGCTGAGCCTGAAGTCCTTGTTCAGCGCCAACGCCTCCATGGCGGGCGCACGGTCGGCCCCGGCCAGGAACTCGGCCTCCGGGCTGTCGATGGCGCTCACGAGGTCACCTCCTCGGCGGCCGCCGGTGCCTCGGCCCTGATCTTGTGCGGCGGGCGCGGGGTGTCGGGCAGGACGAACGGGCAGGCGGTCACGTGGTTCGGGTCGGCCGAGCTGCTCACCTTGGCCAGGCTCATGCCCACGCTGGTACAGGCGTCGGTGCCGTAGTCGCAGCGGGGCAGGAACGGGCAGCCCGGCGGCGGGTTCCTCAGGTCGGGCGGCGAGCCGGGGATGCCGGCCAGGTCCCGGCGCGGCCCGCGCAGCGAGGGGAACGAGTTCAGCAGGCCCTTGGTGTAGGGGTGCGAGGGCTCGCGGTGGATCTCGTCGGCGGTGCCGACCTCCATCAGCTGCCCGGCGTACATGACCGCGATGCGGTCGGCCAGCTCCAGCAGCAGCGACAGGTCGTGGGTGATGAACAGGATCGAGAAGCCGAGCGTCTCCTTGAGCTCCACGATCTGGGCCAGGATGTCGCGCTGCACCACCACGTCGAGCGCGGTGGTCGGCTCGTCCATGATGACGACCTCGGGGTCGGTGGCCAGCGCCATGGCGATCATGACCCGCTGGCGCATGCCGCCGGACAGCTCGTGCGGGTAGCTGCGCAGCCGGTTCCGCGGTATGCCGACCAGGTCGAGCAGGGAGGCGGCCTTGTCGTGAGCCTCTTCCCTGGTCATCTTGAGGTGGGCGTGGATGACGTCGACGAGCTGGTCGCGGACGTTGAGCACCGGGTTGAGGGCGTTCATCGCGCTCTGGAACACGATGGCGATCTCGCGCCAGCGCATTCGCTTGAGCTCCTCGGGCCGCATCTTCAGCACGTCGGCCGGGGTGGTCAGCCGCCGCCCGGCGTAGCGGATGCTGCCGCCGGTGATCAGCGCGGGCGGGCGGAGCAGCCGGCAGGCCCCGTAGGCCAGGGTCGACTTGCCCGAGCCGCTCTCCCCGGCCAGGCCGACGACCTCGCCGGGGTGCAGGGCGAGGTTCACCTTGTCCACCGCGCGGACGTCGCCGCCCGGCGTGCGGTAGACCACGGAGAAGTCCCGGATGTCCAGGACCGGGCCGGATACGGCGGGGCCGGAGCTGACCGGGCCCAGCGTCGGGGCGCTCACCGGGAGGTCCCTGACTCGTCGCCCAGCCCGCCCTCGCCCAGCCCGCCCTCGCCCAGCAGCGAGCTGCGGGAGAAGGAGTGCAGGAAGGCGGCCACCGGACCGCGCCGCGGCGGGGCCGCGTTCATCACCGGCGTCGGGTCGGTCGGCCGGATTCGCCGGCCGCCGAGCCTGAGGTCGACGCCGGCGTCGCGCAGCCGCGGGTTGCCCAGCTCGTCAATGCCGGTGTTGAGCAGCACCAGGCTGGTGCCGATCAGCGCCACGGCCAGGCCCGGCGGCGCGAACCACCACCAGGCGCCGAGCTGCAGCGCCTGCTGGCTCTGCGCCCAGTAGAGGATGGTGCCCAGGCTCCAGCTGTTCAGGTCGGCCAGCCCGATGAAGGCCAGGGCCACCGAGGCCCCGATCGCGTACAGCACCGTGTTCACGAAGTTGGCCGCGATCAGGCTGATCTCGTTGGGCACGATCTCGTAGGTGATGATCCGCCAGCTGCTCTCGCCGGTCTCCCGCGAGGCGGCGATGTAATCGCGGTTGCGGATGGCCAGGGTCTGGGCCCGGATCACCCGCGCCCCCCACGGCCAGCCCAGCACGCTGAGCACCAGGATCGTGGCCAGCTGGCCCTTCTGCGGCAGGTAGCCCAGCAGCAGGATCAGCAGCGGCAGCGCCGGGATGACCAGGAACACGTTGGACAGCAGGGAGAGCAGCTCGTCCCAGAACCCGCCCAGGAAGGCGGCCGTCACGCCGACCAGGACCGACAGCGCGGTGGCGATCACGCCGACCACGAAGGCCAGCTCCAGGGTCAGCCGGATGCCGACCAGCAGCTGGGACAGCACGTCCTGCCCGGTCTGGGTGGTGCCGAGCAGGTGCGCCCCGTCGGGCGCGTGCATGGACAGCGCGGGCGCCGGGTTCTGGAAGGACGGGTTGTAGGGCGTGACCAGCGGTCCGATGATGGCCGCCAGCACGAAGAAGCCCAGCAGGACGGCGCCCACCTTGGCCTTGAGGGGCAGCCGTCGCCAGCGGCCGAGCTGCTGGGGCCGGGCGGCCGGGGCGGTTGGGTCGACGGTGACCGGGACGGCGAGGGTCATCGGGCTCCCTCCCGTGCTCGCGCGCGCGGATCGGCGACGACGATGATCATGTCGACGACCAGGTTGGCGAGCAGGACGGTGAATGTGATCACGAGGAAGATGGCCTGCATCAGCGGGAAGTCGTTCGAGGTCACTGCGGTCAGCAGCAGCTCGCCGATGCCCGGGTAGGAGAAGACGATCTCCATGACCAGGGCCCCGGACACCACGAAGCCCAGGGCCAGGCCGAAGCCCTGGAGCTGCGGCAGCAGCGCGTTGCGCGCGGCGTAGGTGAACACGACCCGGCGGCTGGACAGGCCCTTGGCCTGCGCGGCCAGCACGTAGTCCTCGCCGATGGTCGTGATCATCACGTTGCGCATCTGGAGCATCCAGCCCGCCACCGAGGTCAGCACGATGGTCAGCGCCGGCAGCAGCGAGTGATAGATGGCGCTGCTGATGAACGTCCAGTCCCAGCCGGGGATCAGGCCCTGCCCGTAGCCCTGCCCGATCGGGAACCAGTGCAGGTTCACGGCCAGCAGATCCAGCAGCACCAGGGCCAGGAAGAAGTACGGGATGGCCTGGAGGAACATCAGCCCCGGCAGCAGCCGGTCGGTCCAGCCGCCGTGCCGCCAGCCGGCCACGATGCCCAGCCCGGTGCCGAGCAGGAACGCGATCACGGTGGCCGTGCCGACCAGCGTCAGCGTCCACGGGATGGTCTGGCCCAGCAGCGTGCTGACCTTGGCCGGGTACTCGGTCACGTCCAGGCCGAAGTTCAGGTGCACCACGTCGTTCAGGTACGACACGTACTGATGCCACAGCGAGCCCGGATGGCCGATGCCGAGCATGGCCTCCAGCGCCCGGTAGGCCGAGGGCTGCAGGCTGGGGAACTTGGACATGATGTCCTGGACGGCGTTGCCTGGCATCGCGCGCGGGATGAAGAAGTTGGCGGTCAGCGCCACCCAGGCCGCGATCAGGTAGAAGACCAGGCGGCGGATGATGAAGGACATCGCCAGCTCCTAGCTCTCGGGGGTGATGAGCACGTCGGCCGGGGCCGCCGCCGGGGCCGCCGCGGTCGGCGCGGGGACGGCCGGCTCGCGGGCCGGCCTAGGGTCGGGTATTAAGCGGGCCTCCGGCGTGGTGTTCCGGCCCCGGCCGGCGCGGGCGCCGCCGGCCGGGCGGGGCGGGGCGGGGGAGGTGGGGGAGGAGCGTCCGCGCAGCGGGCGCACCGGGAGGCGCCGGGCGGTTCCCGGCGGGCAGCCGCAGCTCGAGCGCAGCACCAGCTCGGTCGCCAGCATCTCCACCTTCGGGCTCAGGCCGGGATCGGAGATGCGGTCCAGCAGCCGGGCGCAGGCCCGCTCGCCGATCAGGCCCATGGGCTGGTGGACGGTGGTCAGCGGCGGGTGCGACAAGCTGCCCGGATAGATGTCGTCAAAGCCCACCACCTTGACCCGCTCGGGCACCTGCACCCCGGCCCTGGCCAGCGCCTGAAGCACGCCGATGGCCATCTGGTCGTTGGCGCAGACGACCGCGTCGGGCAGCTCGTCGCCGTGCCGGGCCAGCAGGTACTCCCCGGCGTCCTCTCCGCTCTGCACGCTGAACTGGCCGCTGCAGGTGCCGATCAGCTGGCAGTCGCGGTGGGCGCGCAGCACCATCTCCAGCGCGGTGCGCCGCTCGTGCGCGTCGGAGGCGGCCGCCGGGCCGTCGACATGAAACAGCCGCCGCACGCCGTGCTCGTCGATCAGGTGGTTGATCAGCGCGACCGAGCCGGCCCGGTTGTGCGCGGTGACCACGTCGTTGGATCGCTCGGCCGGGTCGCCGCCGATGACCACCAGCGGCACCCGCCGGCCGAGCCGGGCCAGCAGCTCCGAGGAGACGATGCCCTCCCCGATGAGCAGGCCGTCCACCTTGCCCGACAGGGACTGGAGCCGGGCGAAGTTGGCCTCGTCCTCCTGCAGGAACGTGATCAGCAGGGACCAGCTGCCGTGGTCGCGGATGTGCGCCTCGACGCCGTGCAGGATCTCGTCGTAGTACAGGAGGTTCATGTTCTCGATGTCGTACTGCTTGGCCCGGCGCTCCACGCAGACCAGGCCGATGACGTCCTTGCGGCGCCGGGACAGGCTCTGGGCCGCCCCGTCGGGCACGTAGCCGAGCTCCTCGATGACCTTGGTGACCCGGATCCGGGTGGTCTCGCGGACCCGGTCGAGACCGTGCACCACGCGGGAGACGGTGGCGGTGGACACCCCGGCCAGCCGGGCGACGTCATAGAGCGTGACCGGACTGGCGCCGCCGTCATTGTTACCGGCCGTGATCTCGGCCGGGGCAGCGGGTCTGCCTGCGGGGGCGTCGTCGAGCGGGCCCGAGGCCGGGCCGCGGGGCGGGCTCATCCCGCGTCCGCGCGGTCGTCAGAAGGCGCGCTTGTCAGCATCGAGGACATCCATCATGAAGGCGGATCAAAGCGGTTACATCGTCATGTCTAACCGGTTACATCGCTAATCTAAGCGCTTACACTAAAACCCACTATGGGGGCCGTCAAGACCCCGTAATCGGGTCGATACCGAACGGGCCGGCCGCCCGAGGCTGGGTCAGGGAGGAGCTGATGACGATGGGGTGGAGCACCGACGGTGCTTTGTCCTTCCCGCCGGGATTCGCGTGGGGAGCGGCCACCGCTGCCTACCAGATCGAGGGCGCGACCGCCGCCGACGGCCGCGGGGCGTCCGTCTGGGACACCTTCAGCCACACGCCGGGCAAGGTCCGCGGCGGCGACACCGGCGACGTCGCCTGCGACTCCTACCACCGCTACCGGGAGGACGTCGGCCTGCTAGCCTCGCTCGGCCTCGGCTCCTACCGGTTCTCCATCTCCTGGCCGCGGGTCCAGCCCGGCGGCCGCGGCGCCCCCAACCAGGCGGGCCTGGACTACTACCGCGCCCTGCTCGACGAGCTGGCCAGCCACGGCATCGCGCCCGCGGCCACGCTCTTCCACTGGGACCTGCCCCAGGAACTGCAGGACGAGGGCGGCTGGGCCGCCCGCGACACCGCCCAGCGCTTCGCCGACTACGCCGCCATCGTGGCCGAGGCCCTCGGCGACCGGGTCGACCGCTGGATCACGCTCAACGAGCCCCAGGTCGTGGTCAGCCACGGCTACCGCGCCGGCGAGCACGCCCCCGGCCTGCGCGACGCCGCGGCCGCGGCCGCCGCCACCCACCACCTGCTGCTCGGCCACGGCCTGGCCACCCGGGTGCTGCGCGAGCTGCTGCCCGCCGGACGGCCCGTCGGCATCAGCCTCGACTTCAATCCGGTGCGGGTACTTCCGGGCAACACGAGCAACAATGGCGCGGCCGACCACCTCGAGCACGCCCGCCACACGATCGACGCCGAGCTCAATCGCCTGTTCCTCGAGCCGCTGCGGCACGGCCGCTACCCGTCCGGCGCCCGGCCCGAGGTACTCCCGCCCGCCGCCCTCATCGCCGACGGTGACCTAGAGCTCATCAGCCAGGCCATCGACTTCCTGGGCATCAACTACTACGCCCCGCTCTACCTGCGCCCCGGCGACCCGGCCGACCTGCGGCGCGGCGAGGAGCTGAACCGCCTCGGGCTCCCCGGCGTGGTCGAGTACCGCCCCGACTGGCTTGAGCAGACCAACATGGGCTGGCTCATCGACCCCGACGCCCTGCACGACCTGCTGGTCGAGCTGTCAGCGGAGGTGCCGGACTGGCCGTTGCTGGTCACCGAGAACGGCCGCGCGGCCGAGGACTACGTCGACCCGGACGGCGCCGTGCACGACCCGGAGCGGATCCAGTTCCTGCACGCCCACCTGGCCGCCGCGGCCCGCGCGGTGGAGTCCGGGGCCAACCTGGCCGGGTACTACGTGTGGTCGCTGCTGGACAACTTCGAGTGGGCCTACGGCTACCAGAAGCGGTTCGGCATCGTGTTCGTGGACTTCTCCACCCAGCGCCGGATCCCCAAGTCCAGCGCCCGGTTCTACTCCGAGGTGGCACGGGCGAACGCGGTGCCGGCGCTAACTGAGGCGTCTGTGGCACCGGCTGACTGAAGACCGCCGTCGGGGTGGCTGGGCCACACCGGTCCCATCTGTCCCACCAGC
>Ga0307479_10007157_pt1 | contig 10281 bp, 10 predicted proteins | sample atmos_gasesECM4C_FD_203743 | JGI IMG/M metagenome (GOLD analysis project Ga0307479, IMG submission 203743) | Hardwood forest soil microbial communities from Morgan-Monroe State Forest, Indiana, United States - atmos_gasesECM4C_515 | ecosystem: Environmental > Terrestrial > Soil > Temperate...
TGGTGGGCGCAGCCGCCACGCCCGAGCGCTCCGCTCCCTGGCATTAAGCGCAGACGCGAATCTACCTCCAAAGTATATGGAGACCGTCCCCCCGCCGGTCTTCCATCGTTTCCTCCAGAGAGATGCAGCCATAACCGGGCGCCCCTCGTACTCTCCTCATGCCGCTCGTACTCTCCTCATGAAAGGAGATCGCGATGCTCGTCCATGTGGGTTTGAGGCCGTTGTGGCCCGTCATCCTGTTCGTGCCCTGGTTCTTCCTGGGCCTCGCCCTGCTCTTGTGGCCGGCTCGCAGGTCGCCGACGCCGGCGGAGCAGGGCAGAGCTTCCACCAGGAACCGCTGAGGAAAGACACCGTTGCTGCTGCGAGAAAGGCAATTGCGCGGAATTCACCTGTGGGGATTGGCCTGGATCGCCGCCGCGCGGGTAGCTCTCGCCGATCCGGCTTCCCAGGCGCAAATGATCTGTCAGGTCGCGAGTCCGCAGGAGGCGGGCATCCGTGCCGACGAGCTGTTCGAGCGAGGTGAGTACCAACAGGCGGGCGCTTGCTACCAGGCCGCTGGGGACATGGTGCACGCTAACCTGGCTTTCCTGAAAGCGGCCGGGCCTCGGGGCGAGGATAGCGCCCGGACACTCAAGGCACAGGGGGACGCCGCCAAATCACTATTTGCCAGGGTCGGCAACGCGTTTCGCAGCAATCATTGACCTGACGCAGTCAAGGCCGTACGGCCTCTCAGCGCGTTCGCAGGAGTCTCAGTATGCCCGTGCTCGAGAGGTCCGCCGCTCGCCCCGGCCGAGGCTGAATCCTGCTTCTCTCCAGCTCTTCCGCCGTTTGGGGCCGCGCGAAGTGGAAGCCTTGCGCCTGGTCGCAGCCATACTGCCGCAGCAGCGCTGCCACTGCCTCGGACTCGACGCCCTCGGCCACTACGGTCATGCCGAAGCCGTGGGCCAGCTGGATCGAGCTGCGCACGATGCGCTGATCGGCCTCGTCGGAGTCGAGGTTGACGATGAACGTCTTGTCGATTTTGAGCGTAGAGACCGGCAGGCGCTTCAGATACGACAAGGATGCGTACCCGGTGCCGAAGTCATCGATGGCGAGGCGCACTCCCAGCTCGCGGATCGCGTGCAGTCGTCTGACGATCGTCTCGGGATGACGCATCACGGCGCCCTCCGTGATTTCCAGCTCCAACAGGTAGGCCGGAACCGCGGCAGCCTGCAGCGTCTCGCCGAGCTTGTCCACGAAGGCATGATCCAGCAGATTATTGGCACTGATGTTGACTGCTACGGGCACGTTGTGCCCGAGCTCGCGCCAGCGGGCGATCTGCTCGACCGCGCTCTTCAGGACGAACTGTGTCAGGGGATGGATCAGCTCGGTGCTTTCCACCAGGTGTATGTATTTCGCCGGCGACACCGGCCCGAGCGTGGGATGGGTCCAGCGCGATAGCGCTTCCAACCCCGTCAGGCCGCCATCGGACAGACGCACCTTCGGCTGATAGACCACCCGCAGGCCGCCCTCGCGCAGTGCCTTGGCGAACTCGCTCTTCAGAGCGAGCATCTCGGGAGTGAAGCTGTCTGTCAGCTTGGAATAGCGGGCGTAGGGCCTGAGGTCGCCCTTGGCGGAATACATGGCGATGTCCGCACAACGCAGCAGCTCGGTCGGCGTCTGTGCATCCTGCGGATACAGCGCGGCTCCCATGCTGGCGGTGAGATCGAGCTCGACGCCGTCCGTGAGAACGGTTCTCCCGAGACACGCCTGCATGCGGGCACACAGAGTCTCGACTTCCTCCAGAACGTACGGGGTAAAGATCACCAATTCATCTCCACCCAGGCGTGCAACGAATCCCGCGCCGTCGATGAAGTCGCTCAGCCGCTTGCCCACCTGCGCGAGCACGCTGTCGCCGACGGCATGACCGAGCGTGTCGTTGATATCCTTGAAGCGATTCAGATCCAGGAGCACGACCGCGAACGCCTGCCGTGGGTTCTTGGTGATGGCCTGCGCCAACAGACGCATGAAGGCATCGCGATTGAGCAGGCCGGTGAGCGTGTCGTGGTTGGCGAGATACTCCTGCTGCGCGGAGTAGCGCCGCTGCCGCTCAAGAGCCGCCCGCAGCTGCCAGCCGAAGATCACGACGGCGATCATGCCGGTGAGGAAAATGACTCCGGGGGCGATCGACTGCTTGAGCCAGGCGGCGATCAGAGATGAGACCGGAACGGTCGTGGTGACGTACAACGGCAGCAGCGCCGAGCGCGAATATCCGTCGAGGTAGATCCCGGGAATCGTCTGCGCCTGGATCGAACGCGGGAGCTGACTGAGCTCGAGGATCCCGGCCGGCTGCCTTGCGGCGAGATCCAACACTTCTTGCGGCGTCCGTCCGGATGGCACCTCGATTGCGTCGCGGCTCGGCACATAACGGAACAAGCGTGTGCCGTCCGCGGTGACGAAATTCAGCCAGCTTCCCGGGATGAGCTGCAGAGTCTGCGCAGCGGCAACCAGGCTGCGCGCCGGCACCAACGCGAAGACCACATCGACCGCGTCGCCGTGCCGGGCGCCGAGCGCCAGTGGCAGGTACCAGGCGTCATCGCCGGGGAGCTTGATGACGGGGCACAGCTCGATCGTCCCACCGTCCGGCTGGCAGATCCCGGCCCGCAGCGCGGCCCTGGTTTGCGGCGAGCCAGAATGACCGCCGTGATCGACGACGGCGATCTCCTCCGCCTTCGAGGTGCGGACACCGAGATACTCCGACAGCGGGTCGAAGCGCATGGCCTCGCGCAGGACCGGCATCAAGCTCGCGGCGCCGGTGTCGGTCTCGCGGGCCATGTCAACACCGATGCCGCGCAGGCTGAAGGTGGACTGCGCCAGCAAGCCGGTAGCGCTTTTTTCCAGCCCGACGGCAATGTTCAGCGCGCTCTGCCTCGCGTCGGTCCGGATCCGCTCCCGTTCCTGGGCAACCATGTAGATCGCAGTCCCGGCCAGCAGGAGCAACGCGGACACGAGGTAAAGCCTCGCTCGGCGATATTGCGAAGCGACTCTTGCTGGATCGTCAGCATGGACCTCTGCCGGCATGCCTGCCGGCGAGACTGGAACTCCCGCCACTTATTTCCTGCTCTATGACGACGGCTACGCGCACGCGCACCGAGGGCTGCTTCCCACCGCTGAGCGTGACTGCGCCATTGGGTTTCGGCCCCGGACGCGATTTCTTTACCCGGAAACTTCGCCGGTTCGACGCCGGGGCTGTGTCGGCAGATCACTTAAGATAATCGTTATAAGTAGTTGAAAAACCAGGATATAAAATCTCAGGACCATTCGCACGATTCCCCCGCGGGAGTCGAAGGGCTAGAAAGGCGTCGGGGCCTCCCGCAATGACACGACGAGAACTCCTCAAGCTCGCCACCTCAGTGGCTTACGTCCCGCTGCTGGCAGGCGCTCTGGCCTCCGAAGGGTGTGGCGGCGGAGCAGGCAATTCACTTGCCCTCATGCCAGGCGGCGACGGCTATTCCGGCACCGACGATCAGCTGCTCGATGCGATCGAAGCCGCGGCGTTCCTTTATTACTGGGAGCAGACGGACCCCGCTACCGGGCAGATCAAGGACCGGGCGCTGGCGGCCGGCAGCGACACCCGCACACTCTCGAGCATCGCCGCTACCGGGTTCGGGCTGACCGTGCTCTGCATCGCAGATCAGCGCGGCTATATGGCGTCGCAGCAGATCACTGCACGCGTACAGACGACGCTGCAATTCATCCTCGATCAGCTGCAGGGTCAGAACGGTTTCTTCTACCACTTCATCGACATGAGTACCGGTATGCGTGCCGGGAGCTCGGAAGTCTCCTCGATCGATACAGCGATACTGCTGTGCGGTGTGCTCAGCTGCAGGGCGCATTTTCCACAGACGCAGATCGCGAGCCTCGCAACGCAGATCTACCAGCAGGTGAACTGGGCCTGGATGCTGAACGGGGGCGCTACGCTCGCGATGGCATGGACGCCGGAGAGCGGCTTTGCCGCCAGTCGCTGGGATCGCTACAGCGAGCTGATGATGCTGTACCTGCTGGCGATCGGCTCGCCCACCTACCCGATCCCCGCATCGAGCTGGAGCGCGTGGACTCGTCCCGTGATCACCTATCAGGGACTGACGTACATTTCCGGAACCGATCCGCTGTTCGTGCACCAGTACTCGCACGCGTGGTTCGATTTCCGCTCCAAGAGCGACGCGTACGCGAATTATTTTCAGAACTCGGTCACTGCGACCGAGGCGCATCGGCTGTTCTGCATGGGCCTGAGCAACCAATTCACCGATTATTCGAGCGACCTCTGGGGAATCACGGCCTCCGATTCGGCCGGTGGCTACGTGGTGTGGGGCGGACCACCCCCGATCGGAGCGATCGACGGAACGGTCGTGCCCTGCGCTGCCGGCGGCTCGCTTCCTTTCTTATACGCCGATGCGATCCACGTGCTTCGCTGGATCCGTGGCCACTACAGCCAGGCCTGGCAGCGATATGGATACGTCGACGCCTTCAACCCGCTCACCGGGTGGTATGACAGCGACGTGCTGGGAATAGACCTCGGTATCATGGCCCTGATGGCCGAGAATCAGCGCAGCGGCTTTGTCTGGCAGACCTTCATGAGTAATCCGGAGGTCGTCGCAGCGATGAGCCTGGCCGGCTTTCGTTGATGGGAAGGACTCGACCGATGATTCGCTGGAGCTACCGGTGAGAGCGTTGATAGTCGGAGCGGGAAGCGTCGGCGGTTATTTTGGCGGCCGCCTGGCGGCTGCAGGACGAGACGTGACTTTCCTCGCCCGTCCTCGCCGTGCCACAGAGCTGGCAGCGGGGCTCACGATCGTCAGTAAAGGGCAGGAGACCAGCGTGCCCGTAAAGGTGATCAGGACGGGCGCGGCGGCGGGCGAGTTCGATCTCATCCTCCTTGCAGTGAAGGCCTATCAGCTGGATGCCGCGATCGAGGACCTGGCCGCCCACGTGAGCCGCAGCAGCATGATTCTCCCCGTGCTCAATGGGATGAAGCACGTGGACATTCTGCGCGCTCGCTTTGGATCGGCGCATGTCATCGGTGGCGTCGCGAAGATTGCCAGCACCCTGGATGAGCGGGGCCGAATAGTCGATCAGGCGGATTTCCATGACCTGGCTTACGGCGAATGGAGTGGCGAGAGGACCGCCCGCATTCTGGCCCTCGACGAGTTCATGAGGGGCGCCGGCTTCGAGGCGCGGTTATCCGCCGACATCGAGCGCGACATGTGGGAGAAATGGGTCATGCTGGCCAGTCTCGCCGCGATCACCTGTCTGCTCGATGGCGACATCGGCCAGGTGGCGAGAGCGCCGGGCGGCATCGATCTCGTCGGGAGTCTGATCGGTGAGGTAGTCGCAACCGTCGAGGCTGCGTGGCGATCGCTTTCGGATCCGTTCAAGACCCAGGTTCTGTCGCTCCTTACGAATCGCGGCTCGAGTCTGACCGCCTCGATGTATCGCGACATGAAGGGTGGTCATCGTGTCGAGGCGGATCAGATCATTGGCGATCTGGTGACGAGGGCGGCCGCGAAAGGTGTCGCAACACCTCTGTTGTCGGCCGCATTGATCCGGCTGAGGGTCTATGAGGGGAGACAGGCAGGACAGGCTTCATGACCAGAGCGAAATTCGACCTGGGGAGCGGCGCTGCGACCCCCTCAGGGGGGCGCCGTACGTTTCGGCTCCCAGAGCTCGATCTTGTTGCCTTCCGGATCGAGAATCCAGGCGAAGCGGCCGTTGGCGTCGTCGTCGGTGCGCTTCAGGATTGCGACGCCCTTCGCGCCCAGCCGCGCGAGAAACGCGTCCATGTCGTCGACGGCGAAGTTGATCATGAACTCAGCGGTCGACGGAGCGAAGTAGGTCGTCGAGGCAGGGAACGCACTCCAGATCAGCGCCGGAGGATGCTTGGGCGCATCGTAACGCAGCGCCGCGCCGCCCCAGGCTTCGAGCGGCAAGCCCAGCACGTCGCGATACCACGCCGCGAGTGCCTTCGGATCCTTCGCCTTGAAGAACACCCCGCCCACGCCGGTGATGTGTCCGGCGGGCTCGGCGGGCGCAGCTTCGCCCGGACCAGTCATCATGAGCACTCCCAGGCACAGAACGACGATCACTCGCACTGCCATCCCCGTGCTCCTCGCAGCGTGAGTCTCCGCTGGAGCAATTGTATGCCGTGCATCGCTGGCATGCGAAGCGCCATCTGCAGGTGACACAACATGAAGGCACTGGTGTGCAAGACCTGGGGTCCGCCCGAGACCCTGACCCTGGAGGACAAGACGGATCCGGTGGCCGGACCGGGACAGGTGGTCATCCGCGTGCACGCCGCCGGGGTCAATTTCCCCGACGCGCTGATCATTCAGAACAAGTATCAGTTCACCCCGACACTGCCCTTCATTCCCGGGAGCGAGTGCGCCGGAGTGGTCGAGAGCGTCGGCGAGGGAGTCAAACGGGTCAGGGCCGGCGATCGGGTCATCGCCCTCACCGGGTCAGGGGCCTTCGCGGAGAAGGTGCCGGCTTCCGAGGAGGCGCTGACGGCGCTCCCCGAGGATGTGGACTTCGTCACCGGGTCGGCCTTCCTCCTGACCTACGGTACCGCTTATCACGCCCTGGCCGATCGCGCCGCACTCAGGCAAGGCGAGACGCTGCTGGTGCTCGGTGCCGCCGGGGGAGTGGGCGTTGCCGCCATCGAGATCGGCAAGGCACTCGGTGCGCGCGTCATCGCCGGCGCTTCCTCGCCCGAGAAGCGCGCCCTCTGCCGCGAACATGGCGCGGACGAGGTGATCGATTACGCCGCCCCGGAACTGAAGTCAGCGCTCGCCGCCCTGACTTCGGGAAAGGGCGTCGATGTGGTATTCGATCCGGTGGGCGGCCAGTTCACCGAGGCGGCGCTGCGCAACTGCGCATGGCGGGGACGGCACCTCGTCATCGGCTTTGCGAATGGCGAGATCCCGCGCCTGCCGGCGAACCTCACTCTTCTCAAGGGCTGCTCGCTGGTCGGAGTGTTCTGGGGCCGCTACGTCAAGACCGAGCCGGCGGCCTGGGCGTCCGATCTGCAGACTCTCTTCAAGTGGCTTCGCGAAGATCGCCTTCGTCCCCACGTGGTCCAGCGCTATCCGCTCGAGCGCGGTGCGGAGGCGCTGGCGGCACTTCTTGCGCGCAAGGCTCTTGGGAAGCTGGTCATCACACCGGTGGTGCCGTGAGCAAGCCACACGTGGGCCATCCAGGCCCAGGGCGGAGGCTCGCAGCGCTCGACCTCCCCGCCTACCGGGCCATGATCGGCCGGGAATTCGGCGCCTCGGGCTGGCATCAGATCGATCAGGCGTCGATCGATGCGTTCGCTGAGCTGACCCTCGATCAGCAGTTCATCCATGTAGACCCGCTGCGGGCCGCTGCTACCTTCCTTGGCGGCACCGTGGCGCACGGCTTCCTGGCGCTTTCGCTCCTGAGCCACTTCGCGTACCAGGTCGTGCCGCCGGTTGCGGGCGCCGTCATGTCGGTGAACTACGGAATCGAGAAGCTGCGCTTCCTTGCCCCGGTTCGCGCGGGCGCCCGGGTCCGCGGGCGCTTTACTCTGAAGGACCTGCGGGAGCGCCGACCGGGCCATTGGCTGTCGGTGCTCGACGTCCGGGTCGAGATCGAGGGGGGCGAGAAGCCGGCACTGATCGCCGAGTGGCTGGGATTGCACGTGATCTCGTGAGGCCGGGAGTGCAGCTCAAGCCGCCATCACCGATGCGAAGCGCTCGAGATGGTGATCCATATCGCCGAAGCTCGCGTTGATGAGAGTGAGCCGCCTGAAGTAGTGGGAGGTCGGGAGCTCATCGCTCACTCCCATCGCGCCGTGCAGCTGCACAGCCTCCTGGCCGATGAAGCGCGCCGAGCGGCCGACCAGGAACTTCGCCGCCGAAAGCGCGCGACGACGTTCGGTTAAATCGCTGACGGCGAGCCTGGCGCTCGCCAGGTAGCTCATCGAACGCGCCAGCTCCGCGTGCAGCAGCATGTCGGCCATGCGGTGCTGCAGAGCCTGAAATGTTCCTATCGGCACGCCGAACTGTCTGCGGGTCCTGACGTATTCGAGAGTGAGTGCGAGCAATGCGTCCATCGCGCCTACTGCCTCGGCGCACAGCCCCGCGATGGCCACCTCGCTCGCCGCTTCAATCAGCGGTGACCCCCCGCCGTCCGCACCGATCAGCGCATCTGCCGGCACGCGGACGCCAGCGAGTCTGATCTCTGCAACGTTCGTGCCGTCATGACTGGTGAGCGCGGTCCGCGTCATCCCCTCGCTCGCGCCCGGGAGCAGAAACAGTGAAATGCCGGAGGGCGCCCGGGCCGAGACCACGAGGTAGTGGGCGCCGGCGCCATCCGTCACCATCGCCTTGTGGCCGTCGAGGACCCAGTGATCGGCCTCTCTCGCCGCACGCGTCGTCACCGCGTCCAGCTGCCAGCGCGAGTCGCGCTCGCCATGCGCGAAGGCGAGCCGGACTTCTCCGGCGGCGACCGCAGGCAGGAGTCGCTGCTGTGGCGGGCTGCCCGCCCGCACGAGGATGCCGGCACCGACGAGCGCGGTTGAGAGATAGGGCTCGAGGACGAGCGCGCGTCCGAATTCCTCCATCACGACCAGGGCATCGAACGCGCTTCCGCCGATCCCTCCCAGCGACTCCGGGATCGCGAGCCCGAGAATTCCCAGCTCGGCAAATTGGCGCCATGTCGCCGGGTCGCAGCCGCTGCCTGCCCGCAGGATGGCCCGTCGCCGCTCGACCGTGTAGCTCTGCGTGAGGAAGCGGCGCAGCGAGTCGCGCAGCTGAGTCTGCTCTTCAGTGAAAGCGAAATTCATGACTCTTTGAGCCCCAGCATGTGTCGCGCAATGATGCTGCGCTGGATCTCATTCGAGCCGGCGTAGATGGAGACCTTGCGATAGTTGAAGTAGCGGCCGGTGACGCCGATCCCCTCGGCCGGACCTGCCAGCGGACCGTTCCAGTCCGCGGCCAGCACCTGTGGCTGATGCAGCGGCGCATAAGGCCCCAACGCCTCCATCGCAAGCTCCGAGATCGTCTGCTGGATCTGGCTGCCCCGGAGCTTGAGGAGCGAGGCCTCGGGACCCGGAGTATGCCGCTCGCGGTCCATGGCAATGACGCGCAGTACCAACACCTCGAGCGCCATGAGGTCGATCTCTGCTTCCGCGATCCGATCACGGAAGCGGGGCGTCTGGATCAACGGTCGACCGCCGCCGGTGGGCGCCGCCGCGGCGATGGCCTTCAATTCCCGCAAGGCGCGCTTGCTCGGTCCCAGAGCGGCGTTCGACACGCGCTCATGACCAAGCAGGAACTTCGCATAGGTCCAGCCTTGGTTCTCTTCGCCAATCCGGTTAGCGACGGGGACCTCGACGTCGTTGAACCACACCTCGTTGATCTCGTGCTCGCCGTCGAGCATCACGATCGGACGCACGGCGATCCCCGGCGACTTCATGTCGATCAGGAGGAATGAGATGCCGCTCTGCGGGCGCCCCTCGCTCGAGGTTCGCACCAGGCAGAAGATCCAGTCCGCGTACTGAGCGAGCGTCGTCCAGGTCTTCTGGCCGTTGACGACATAGCTGTCGCCACGGCGCTCGGCCCGGGTCTTGAGCGAGGCGAGGTCGGAGCCGGAGCCGGGCTCGGAATACCCCTGGCACCACCAGTGCTCGCCGCTGAGGATCCGCGGCAGGAAATACTCCTGCTGCGCGGGACTCCCAAACGTCATGATGACCGGCGCCACCATCCGCGGACCGAAGGACAACACTGGGGGCGCGCCGGCGAGGGCGCATTCTTCCTCGAAGATGAGCACGCGCGCAGCGTCCCATTCCTGGCCGCCAAATCGCCTGGGCCAGCTGGGCGCGACCCAGCCGCGCCTGTTGAGAATCCGCACCCAGGTCAGGAAGTCCTCGCGATCGAGGCGCTTGTGGCCGAGCACCTTGTCACGGATCGAACCAGGTAACTCCGCGGCGACGAATGCGCGGACCTCCGCCCGGAAGCGCTCTTCCTCGGCTGAAAAATTAAGATCCAATGATCACCGGGTTAGACGTGGCGCTTCGGTTGCCTCGCAGAGCATCGCGAACGCGTTTCATCGCCAACAGTGGAATGTAAGAGTGTATGCCAGAGTGATGACCCGCATGAGCGACCCGCGCTACATGCGGAGGGTACGTCTTCTTGTCAGTCAGCATACGCCAATTCTCAGGCATAGTTGACGCGCTGCCATACGCGAAACCGCGGCGGCTCGCACGACGCCATCGACGACATCAAG
>Ga0307479_10007158_pt1 | contig 10280 bp, 7 predicted proteins | sample atmos_gasesECM4C_FD_203743 | JGI IMG/M metagenome (GOLD analysis project Ga0307479, IMG submission 203743) | Hardwood forest soil microbial communities from Morgan-Monroe State Forest, Indiana, United States - atmos_gasesECM4C_515 | ecosystem: Environmental > Terrestrial > Soil > Temperate...
GTCCGTTTTCGTCCGTTACCAGGAGCAGCGAATCATGATTGTGGCAAGCGATATCGAACTGCGGGCTGGCGCGCGCCTGCTGCTCGAGGGTACGTCGTTCCAGGTCGCGCCAGGGGACCGGATCGGCTTGGTCGGCCGCAATGGGGCGGGCAAGACCACGCTGGCGAAGGTGCTGGCCGGCGAGGCCCAGCCGGCGGCCGGAGCGGTGCGCCGGTCTGGCGTCGTCGGCTACCTGCCGCAGGATCCGCGCACCGGCGACCTCGACACACTGGCCATCGATCGCGTGTTGTCCGCCCGTGGTCTGGACACCCTGCGTGCCGAGCTGCGACACGCGGAAACCCAGATGGCCCAGGCCAGTGGCGCCAAGGCCGACGCCGCCATTAAGAAATACGGCGCACTGTCCGACCGGCTGGCCGTGCTCGGCGGCTACGCCGCGGAGTCCCAGGCGGCCGCGCTCACCGCCAGCCTCGGGCTACCCGACCGCGTCCTGCACCAGCCTCTCAAAACCCTGTCCGGCGGCCAGCGGCGCCGCGTCGAACTGGCCCGGATCCTGTTCGGCGCGGGTAGCGAGGAGATCGGCTCTGCCGATACCCAGACGATGCTGCTGGACGAGCCGACCAACCACCTGGACGCTGACTCGGTAACCTGGCTCCGCGACCATCTGAAGACCTACCGTGGCGGTCTCGTCGTGATCAGCCACGACGTGGAGTTGCTGGCCGACGTGGTGAACAAGGTGTTCTACCTGGACGCGCAGCGTAACTGCCTGGACACCTACAACCTCGGCTGGCACGCGTACCTGCAACAGCGCGAGACCGATGAGCGGCGGCGTCGGCGCGAACGAGTCAACGCCGGCCGTCAGGCCAGCGCGCTGATGGCGCAGGCGGACAAGATGCGGGCCAAGGCGACGAAGGCTCAGGCGGCCAAGAACATGCAGCGCCGGGCCGAGCGCATGCTGGCGACGGTCCAGGCGGAACGCCAGGCCGACAAGGTGGCGAAGCTGCGGTTCCCGACGCCGAAACCCTGCGGCCGCACGCCGCTCACCGCCGAAGGGCTGTCCAAATCGTACGGCTCACTCGAGGTTTTCACCGACGTGGACGTCGCCGTGGACCGCGGCAGCCGAGTGGTAGTGCTTGGCCTGAACGGCGCGGGAAAGACGACGCTGCTCCGCTTGCTCGGCGGTATCGAAACCCCCGATACCGGAAAAGTCACGCCCGGGCACGGTCTTAGCCTTGGATATTACGCCCAAGAGCATGAAACCCTGCAAACTGAACAAACTGTTCTAGCGCACATGCGCTCGGCGGCACCGGAGCTTACTGAATCCGAGCAGCGCAAGGTTCTCGGTTCTTTCCTGTTTACCGGCGATGATGTAGGAAAGCCGGCCGGGGTCCTTTCAGGCGGTGAGAAAACTCGGCTTGCGCTGGCGCTTCTCGTGGTATCCGGAGCGAACGTGCTGCTCCTTGACGAGCCGACGAACAACCTCGATCCGGCCAGCCGGGAGGAAGTTCTCGGGGCGCTGCGGAACTTCAAAGGCGCCATAGTCCTTGTGACTCATGATGAAGGTGCGGTTGAGGCGCTTGCGCCGGAACGGGTAATAGTGCTGCCGGATGGCGTGGAAGACGCGTGGAGCGAGGATTTCGCGGACCTAGTCGCTCTTGCATAGTGCTGACTGGTAAAGAAACGCGATCAATTGGTCTCATCTGGGTGGCCAATCCGGTGCTTATGCATGATCATGTCGTTGGGGGAGGTAACTCACTGGTGGCTCCAGCTAACGGGAGGTACATGTGGCCCAGGCCCTCAAGAAAGGAACGCGTGTCATCGGCGTCGATCGCAGCCGGCTAGGAACGCAACTCGGTAAGAGATACGACTCTGGCGAGAGCATCCGTTCGCTTGCGGCATCGACAGGCCGGTCGTACGGCTTCGTTCACCGGCTTCTCACCGAGACCGGTGTGGAGCTTCGGCGGCGTGGAGGCGCCACGAAGAGCCGTAGCACGCGCACCGCCAGCCGAGGAAAGAAGGTGAAGAGCTAGCGGACACCGTACGGTAGGCGCCGGCCGGCGGCATGGTCCAGATCACGAGGCGTGCCTCCGGGTACCCCGCCCGGCTCGCCTGCCAGGAGCAGGAGCAGCAAGGTAGGCAGTTCGCCATAAGCTGACAGCATTTCCAACATAAACGGGAACGTTTTCCCGCCCTCGAGAGGTTTCTCAAACCGTGTACGCACGGGGCAACATGATGATGGTCAGGGGATTCCGGATGGACCCCTCCGTCACCAAGCAGAAGCTGAAGCCTGGCACTGTCCGGCGGATCGCCGGATACGCCAGGCCGTACCGATTCCACCTGGCCGCGTTCCTCTTCGCCACGGCGATCGATGCGGTGATCACCGTGGTCAACCCGCTGCTGCTGCGGCAGTTGATCGACCACGGCATCTTGGCGCGCGACAACGCAGTGGTGATCGGCATCGCGGCCACCGTGGCTGGCGTCGCGATCTTCGACGCGGCGCTCAGCTTCGGGATCCGCTGGTTCTCTGCCCGGATCGGTGAGGGGCTGATTTTTGACCTGCGCACCCAGGTGTTCAGCCACGTACAGAAGCAGCCGATCGCGTTTTTCACCCGGGCCCAGACCGGCTCCTTGGTCAGCCGGCTGGACGGCGACGTGGTCGGCGCCCAGCAGGCGATCACATCAACGCTGTCCGGGGTAATCTCCAACCTGCTCAGCCTGGTCGTCATCATGGTGGCGCTGTTTTACCTGTCCTGGCTGGTCAGCGTCATAGCACTGGCCCTGATTCCGGTGTTCCTGATTCCGGCCAGGCTGATAGGCCGCAGGCTCCAGCGGCTCACCCGCGAGTCCATGCAGCTGAACGCCGAGATGGGCTCCATGATGACCGAGCGGTTCAACGTGGCCGGCGCGATGCTCGTGAAGCTGTTCGGCCGCCCCGCCGAGGAGTCGGAAGCGTTCGCCGGCAAGGCGGCCAAGGTGCGCGACATCGGCATCGTCCAGGCGATGTACGGCCAGGTGTTCTTCGTCGCGCTCACCATGCTCACCTCTTTGGTAACCGCGGTGGTATATGGGGTCGGCGGCTCGCTGGTCATCAACGGCACGTTCCAGATCGGCACGCTGGTCGCGCTGACCACCCTACTCAGCCGGGTATACGGTCCGATAGCGTCACTATCCAACGTGCAGATCAACGTGATGACCGCGCTGGTCAGCTTCGACCGGGTCTTCGAGGTGCTCGACCTCAAGCCGCTGATCGAGGAGAAGCCCGGCGCGGTCACGCTGCCGCCGAAGGAAGGGCAGACCGCGCCGGACATCACCTTCGACGAGGTCTCGTTCCGCTATCCGTCCGCCAGCGAGGTGTCGCTGGCTTCGCTGGAGTCGATCGCACTGGACGTCCCCGAGCGCACCGACGCCTTGGTCGGCGTACTGCACAATGTCACGTTCCGCGCCCCACCCGGCCAGCTCACCGCGCTAGTCGGCCCGTCTGGCGCCGGCAAGACGACGATCACCAACCTGGTCGCCCGGCTCTACGACCCGGACGAGGGCGTGGTGCGCATTGGCGGCTTCGACCTGCGCGACGTCACGCTCGGCTCGCTGCACGACGTGGTTGGTGTCGTCACCCAAGATGCGCACCTCTTCCACGACACGATTCGCGCGAACCTCTCATACGCCCGCCCGGGAGCGACCGAAGAGGAGCTTGTCCAGGCGTGCGAGGCGGCTCAGATCTGGGATCTGATCAAGGTATTGCCCGACGGCCTGGACACCATCGTCGGCGACCGCGGCTACCGGTTGTCCGGTGGTGAGAAACAGCGGGTGGCCTTGGCCCGGCTGCTGCTGAAGGCCCCGTCCGTGGTCGTGCTGGACGAGGCGACCGCGCACCTTGACTCCGAATCGGAGGCTGCCGTCCAGCGCGCCCTCAAGATGGCGCTGACCGACCGCACCTCGCTGGTCATCGCCCACCGGCTGTCCACGGTCCGCGAGGCTGACCAGATCCTGGTCATCGACGGGGGAAAGGTCATCGAGCACGGCAGGCATGAAGAGCTGCTCGAATCCGGCGGCCTGTACGCCGAGCTGTACCAGACCCAGTTCGCCGGCCAGGAACGAAGGTAGCCGGAACGGACCGTGGTTACACTCCCGATATCGGCTCGCGTTCCGCACGGTGGGCGTGCTACGCATGAACCATGCCTAGCGATTCATCTCATCGGCTCATGCCGCTGCAGCTCACCGTGCGCCCGCTTACCGGAGCCGACTTCGACGAGGCCCTCGAGCTGACCGAGATCGTCTTCAACGCCGAGCCCACCCCGCCGGCCGAGCGTGCCATCGACGAGGAGCTGCTGGAGCTGGATCGAGGCCGTGGCATCGGCGTATTCGACGGCGCCGAGCTGGCCGGCCTGGGGACCATATCGAGCATGGAGATCGCGGTGCCGGGCGGCTCGCTCCCGATGGCCGCGGTCACGGTCATCGGCGTCAAGCCCACGCACCGCAGGCGCGGGATCATGAGCCAGATCATCAGGCATCAGCTGCACGCGCTGCACGAGTCCGGGCTGGAGCCGCTAGCCGGACTCACCGCCTCCGAGTCGGTGATCTACGGACGGTTCGGCTACGGACACGCGACCTACGGGGCGTCGTTTTCCGTACCACGGCACCGGGCCGCGCTGCGGCCGGTGGCGGGGACCGAGGAGATCCGGCTCCGGCTCGTCCCCACCGCGGACAGCGTGCCGGTGTGCGAGTCCATCTACGCGCGCCAGTTCGGTAAGCGGACCGGTATGCTCGCCCGTCCGGAGAGCTGGGGGCGGGCCGCGGCCACCGACCTGGACGCGTGGCGTGAGGGCCGGTCGGCCCTGCGGACCGTGCTGGCCGAGCGGGTCGGCCAGCCGGCCGGATACGCCCGGTACCGGACCAAGCAGGAGCATGCGCCGAACAGCGTCGCGACCGGCTTCACCGACGTCGCCGAGATCTACGCGGACGACACGGCGGCGTTCGCCGCGCTGGTCCGCTATTTGCTCGACATCGACCTGACCGGCGGTGCGACGTTCCGCCACCAGCCCGTGGACTCGCCCCTGGTCTACCTGCTGGCCGACTTGCGCGCCGCCGAGATGCGCGTGCGAGAGGTGCTCTACTTGCGGCTGGTCGATGTGGATCGCGCGCTGGCCAGCCGTACCTACTCGACCCCGGTCGACCTGGTGCTGCAGATCACCGACGAGCTGTGCCCGTGGAACGCCGGCCGCTGGCGGCTGACCGGCGACGAGAAAACGGCCCGGTGCGAACGCACCGACGCGCATGCCGACCTTGCTCTCGACGTCCGCGAGCTGGCGGCGCTGTACCTAGGCGGCACGACGTTCGCTGCGCTGCAGGAGGCCACGCTGGTGGCCGAGCTGCGCCCCGGCGCGGCAGCGGCCGCGTCCCAGGCCTTCGCCACGTGTCTGGCGCCCTGGCTCCCGTTCGGGATCTGAGCTCAGGCGTAGCCGAGGCGGCGGAGTTCCTCGCCGGCCACTTTGCTGATCTCGGCGATCTGGTCGGTGCCGAGCGCGGCACCGGAAGATGGCTTGCGGGCCGGGATCATCGTGTGCGACACCTTCACGCCGGTGAACTCGGACAGTTCGGAGATCGCGGCGCGGGGCTGTTTGAGCAGGTGCTCGTACCGGATCGTCTTGAGCTGGGCGGCCGGGAGCTCGCGGTGCAGCCGCGCGGCCAGCCGGACCGACCAGCGCCAGCGCAGCGCGCACTTGGCGGCGGCGGACAAGGACGGCCATACATCCAGGTCCTCGCTGGTCTCGATGCCGAAAAATGGGTTGGGGAACTCGGTATCGGTGTTCACGAAGCTCGGCCGGAACCAGGCCATCACGGCGGGATCGTCGAGCATGCTGGCCACCGCGTCCTGGCCGTCCCTGATCACTTGCACGATGCGGGCATCACCGAACGCGGCCGTGAGCGCCTCGGCGCAGTAGATCAGGTCGGGGCTGGCGTCGCCGAACCGCTCCAGGCCCCGGACGTCGACGCAGGGTCCCACCGCGGCGGAAAGCCCGGCCGCTGCCCGGCAGTCCCGGCCGCACTCCATGCAGCTCGACGGAGTGACTTGCCACGCCTGCGCGAACGCGTCCCTGAGCACGGCGGCGGCGGCTTCTGACCGGCCCTGGTGCATCGACGGACGCCGGGCGAACGCGTACACAACCCGCAGCACGCTCGGCTGCCCGATGGTCACGTGGAAACCAGGCGCGGCCTTCAGCGCCCGGCCGATGAGGTCGGTGCCGGAATGCGGAGCACCGACCACGAACACCGGCTGGTGAACGTTACGGGAGTTAACGATGAGGATGTGACGGGACGATGGCATCCTTGCCTATCCTGGCATGGTGCGGCGCTCGTCCATACCTGGAGTCCCCCGGCGGTGCTCCTCAGCATGGCTGCTGAGGTTGAGGGCAGTCTGGACGAGGGGGACATGACTGAACGCCTGTGGCATATTGCCCACCAGCCTGCCATATCTCGGGTCGAATTCCTCGCTCAGCAGCCCCACGTCATTGCGGAGGCTGAGCAGCCGCTCGAACACGGCCACCGCTTCGTCCGACCGCCCGGCCAGATCAAGCGCGTTCGCCAGCCAGAAACTGCAGGCCAAGAAGGCGCCCTCGGAGCCGGCCAGCCCGTCCACCGAGGAGGTGCCGCCCGTCGGCAGCTCGTACCGACGCAGGAAACCGTCCTTCACCAGGTCCCGCTGCAGTGCCTCGATGGTCGACACCACCCGCGGGTCGTCCGGCGGCAGGAAGCCGACGTCGGAGATGAGCAGTACGGAGGCGTCAAGCTCGTCGGCGCCGTAGTACTGGGTGAAGGCACCCCGTGCCGTGTTGTAACCCTTCGCGCACACCTCGGTGTGGATCTGGTCGCGGATGTCCCGCCAGCGCGCCGCCAGCGAAGGCTCGCCCATGGTGTCCTCCGCGTAGCAGGCGGCCCGGTCGAAGGCGACCCAGGCCATCACCTTGGAGTGAACGAAATGCCGCCGCGGCCCGCGCACCTCCCATAGGCCGTCGTCCGGCTCGGCCCAGTGCTGCTCAAGGAAGCTGAGCAGCGCCCGCTGCAGCGACCAGGTGTGCGAGTCGTCGTGCAGCCCGGACTTGCAGCTGAGCTGCAGTGCGTCGATGACCTCGCCGTACACGTCCAGCTGGAGCTGGCCCGCGGCCGCGTTCCCGATCCGGACCGGCGCCGACCCCTCGTAGCCGGGCAGCCAGTTCGCCTCCCACTCGGCCAGCCGTCGCTCTCCGGCCACGCCGTACATGATCTGTACGTCCGCCGGGTCACCGGCGATCGCCCGGCTGAGCCATAGCCGCCAGGACAGTGCTTCTTCTGTATATCCGGTGCGCAGCAAGGCTTCAAGAGTAATCGTGGCGTCGCGCAGCCAGCAGTACCGGTAGTCCCAGTTGCGCACGCCGCCGATGTCCTCAGGCAGCGAGGTGGTGGCGGCCGCGACGATGCCGCCGGTGGGCTGGTAGGTAAGTGCCTTCAGGGTGATCAGCGAGCGGATGACCGCATCCCGGTACGCACCGTGATACGTGCACCGCGACACCCAGTCATCCCAGAATTTCCTGGTCTGATCCAGGCACTCCCTGGCATCGGCCCGCGGCGGCTCGGCCAGGTGGGACGGCTGGTAGGTAAGCACGAACGGAACCTGCTGCGCGGCGCTGACCGTGAACGTGGCCTGGTGGCTCATGTCGCGCCCGGTGAGTTTCAGCGGCGTGCGCAGCCAGATCGAGTCCGGTCCGGCGATCATCCGGATGCCGCCGTCCACCTTGCAGGCCCACGGCGTCACCGCCCCGTAGCCGAACCGCAACCGCAGGGTCACGTCCATGCTGACGGCGCCGCGCAGCCCCTCGACGATCCGGATCAGCACCGGCTGGTCGCCGCCCCGCGGCGGCATGAAGTCCGTCACCCGAATCGCGCCGTCCGCCGTCTCCCAGTCGGTCTCCAGGATCAGCGTGTCGCCGGCGTACCGGCGGGCCGAGGCAACCTGATCGGCCCCAGCCGTGGGTGCGATCCGCCAGTGGCCGTGGTCCGCGGTGCCTAGCAGGGCCGCGAAACAGGCGGCGGAGTCGAACCGTGGCAAGCATAGCCAGTCCACCGAGCCGTCCCGGCCGATCAGCGCGGCGGACTGCATGTCGCCGACGATGGCATAGTCTTCGATCCGCCCAGCCACTCATTTCCTCCTGGTCAATGCCCTGCCGCTACCGTACTGCCGCCGGTGCCCCGTAGGCTGTCAGACATGCCAGTACTACCCCGTGTAGTTCCCACCGTGATGGCGCTGCTAGTGACCGTCGTCGCGATCGGTGTGCTCGCGGGGTGCTCGCGATTCGACGCCGCCCTCGGGCAGCAGCAGGCGATCGTCTCGTTCCATGGCGGGACCAGCACGGCAGAGCGGCTCACCATCCGCGCGGCTTGCGTAGGCTTGCCCGCCGTTTCCGCACCGAAGTTGCCCGACCTCAAGAAATATCCGTACGCGCTCCAGCAGTTGACGTTCAACCTGAGCAAAGCGACCAACGCCCAGGTGGCGGGCCTGGAGAAATGCTTGCAGCAGTTCCCGGCCGTGGCCGGTGTCACCCTGCAGGACTCCAGCGACACCGGCGGCTAACCGGCCCCGCACCCTACGGTCCCGGGCGTCGGCCGGCCAATCCCTATTTCCTAGTTTGAAACTAGAGTGTATAGTAAATTAGATGATTTCCTACAATAACGATAGAGATTAGGTAGGTATCGGTTAGATGCGACGTGTAACGGCCGCCGCTATCGCTGGCGCGGCACTTCTCGTGGCCGGGTGCTCGTCCGCGGCGACGGGCGGCAGCGCGTCGGGGGCTAGTAGCACTGGGGGCTCCGGGGGGTCCGGGGGCGGCACCGCGACCGCCGGGACCGCGGCCAGCGCACCGGTGACGGTGCGCCTTGGGTTCCTTACCAACATCACGCACGCTTCCGCGCTGGTCGGGCTGAAGCAGGGCTTCTTCAGTCAGGCTCTCGGCACTGCCGGGACGCTGACGCCGACCGCGTTCAGCACCGGTACCCAGGAGACCACCGCGCTGCTGGCCGGGCAGCTGGACGCGGCCTACGTCGGCCCGAACCCGGCGATCAACGCTTGGGAGAAGTCCGGCGGTACCGCTATCAAGGTGGTCTCCGGCGCGGCGTCGGGCGGCGCGTCGGTCGTTGTCAAGGCCGGAATCACCTCGGCGACGCAGCTCAAGGGCAAGACGCTGGCCACTCCGTCGCTCGGCAACACCCAGGATGTCGCGCTGCGCTATTGGCTCAAGCAAAATGGCCTGGCGACCAGCTCGACCGGCGGCGGTGACGTGTTCGTCAAGCCGACGACGCCGAACTCGGCGGCCGTGCTTGAGTTCAAGTCCGGCCAGATCGCCGGCGGCTCGGAGCCCGCACCGTACGACGTGCAGATGGTCAAGGACGGCGGCACAGTGCTGCTCAGCGAGACTGGCGTCACCACCTTGCTGGTGGTCACCCAGTCGTTCCTGGCCGCACACCCGGCGATTGTCGCCGACCTGCTCAAGGCCCAGATCCAGGCCAACGACTACATCAAGAACAACACCGCCGCCGCGGAGACGGCCGCGAACGCCGAACTGGCCTCGTACACCGGCAAGCCGCTGCCGGCGAGCACAGTGGCCGCCTCGTTCAAGGAAATCACCTTCACCAACGACCCCGATACGTCTTCGCTGCTCACGGACGCAAGCCAGGCCGTTTCGCTAGGGCTGCTCAAGAAATCTCTCAGCAACGCGATTTTCGATCTCGGTCCGCTCAACTCCGCGCTCGGCGCGGCAGGCGAGCCAACGGTGAGCTCGTAACGCGATGACGTATACAGTGACGCAGACCCCGGCGAGCGTGCGGCTCGCCGGGGTGACAAAGGTATACGGCCGGGGCGCCGCCGCGGTACGCGCGCTGGACCAGATCTCGCTCGACGTCGCGCCGGGGGAGTTCACCTGCCTGATCGGCGCGTCCGGCTGCGGCAAGTCGACGCTGCTGAACCTGGTCGCCGGGCTGGAGCCGCCCACGTCCGGGGAGATCAGCGTCGCGGCCCGGCAGGTGTCCCCCACCGTCCAGCAGGGGGTTGCGCTCATGTTCCAGGAGCCCGCGCTGTTCCCGTGGCTCACCGCGCAAGGCAATGTGGAGCTGGCCCTCCGTGCCCGCCGGGTGGGCAAAAGCGAGCGGCGGAGCCGGACAACAGAGCTGCTCGAGCTGGTGCGCCTGGGCGGCTTCGGCGGCAAGCGGCCGCACGAGCTGTCCGGCGGCATGCGGCAGCGGGTCGCGCTGGCCCG
>Ga0307479_10007159_pt1 | contig 10280 bp, 8 predicted proteins | sample atmos_gasesECM4C_FD_203743 | JGI IMG/M metagenome (GOLD analysis project Ga0307479, IMG submission 203743) | Hardwood forest soil microbial communities from Morgan-Monroe State Forest, Indiana, United States - atmos_gasesECM4C_515 | ecosystem: Environmental > Terrestrial > Soil > Temperate...
GAATCGTCACTACGTCGAGATCGCGCAATTTCTAGAGGCGCACGACATTCGCGCTCCGAGAATTTATTACCACGATGCCGACGAGGGTCTGATTTGGGTGGAAGACCTTGGAGAAAACGACCTGTTCAGTTATCGAAACGAGTTGTGGTTTGTTCGCCGCTCATTTTATGAATCCGCGCTGGATGAGGTCCGCAAACTCCACGGTTTGCCGGAAGCCGTCTGCATCGAAATGCGTCAACACTTGCCGGCCGAATTCAACGCTGCGCTCTACACCTGGGAACAGAATTACTTCTTCGAGAACTGCCTGGGCCGATACTTCAAGGTCGACAAGTCGAAGATCGACAAACTGGCGGCATTACCTGGTTTCGGAGAAATCGCCCAAAACCTGGCGCAACTTCCAAGAGTTTTGGTGCACCGCGATTTTCAATCGCAAAATATTTTAGTGCGCAATGGACAGGCCTACTTGATTGATTTTCAGGGAATGCGTCCCGGTCTGGCTCATTACGATTTGGCTTCGTTGCTTTACGATCCCTATGTCGATCTGAACGAGACGGAGCGCGACGAATTGCTCGAGCATTATTGCGGCGAAAAACCGGGACCTGATTTCTGCGAAACACTGCGACTTTGCGCGATGCAGCGGCTGATGCAGGCATTAGGCGCTTATGGCTTCCTCGGCCTGGTCAAAGGTCACAGGCATTTCCTTGAACACGTTCCAAAGGCGATTCAATCGCTCCGCGAAGTGACTGCTGAAATCGACGGCCTGGATTTATTCAAAAATCTTTTGGCCGAGCTGAAATAATTTTCTCGGGCAAGCTCGAATGCGCGCGGGTCGGGCGCGTCGAATCCTGCAACAAAGGAAGTTTGCCATGAAAAAACTAACATTAATTATCGCGCTCGGGCTTAGTTTGGTCAGCATCTCGGCTTTTGGTTACGAGTATCGTTACGAGAACCGTTACGCTTACGTTTCGCCAGGACGAAGCGGCGGACTGGATTGGCGCGTCGAGCGTCTAAATCGCATGCTCTCGCACGTTCGCTGGGAACTTAGCCGCTACCGCGGCGACTGGCGTCTGCGTCGTGAAGTAGACCGAATCTCAGCCGATGCCAGCCGCGTCAATTGGCGTTATCGCCGAGGTTATAACACGTGGCAATTGCGCCGCGAGATCGACAGCTTGCGGTATCAGCTGCATCAAATCGAAGTGCGATTGAACGTCCGTTCCGGCGATTACTACCGTTGGGATTAGTTTCCGAAGGTTTAGCTGACGAACGGATTGGTAAGGCGTTCGGTTCCGATTTTCGTCGGCGGGCCGTGACCGGGTAGAACGGTGACGGCGTCGCCGAGCGGAAACAATTTTTGCCGAATCCCATTGAACAAAAGATCCACATCTCCGCCTGGCAGATCCCAGCGGCCGACTCCACCGGCAAAGAGAACGTCGCCCCCGATGAGCAATTGATCTTTGGGCGAGAAAAAACAAAGACTGCCCGGACAATGGCCGGGCACTTCAAGGACTTGCATTTCCAAGCCCAGGAATTCTCTGGCCGGTGTCGCTTCGATGAAGAAATCGGGTTCGGCTGGTTCCACTTCCAGTTCAAAGCCGAAGTTCCGGAAAAAATTCGGATCGGAAATCATCGGCGCGGTCGCGGGGTGACATCCGATCTGGCACCCAAAACGCCGTTTCACCGCGGCAACATCCTGGACGTGATCGATGTGGCCGTGAGTAAGAAGAAGCAATTTTAGATCGATGTTGCGCGAGCGGACCCAATCGCACGCGCCCTGTGGGGCATCGAACAGAATCCAACCTTGCGGCGCGGAAACGAGATAGCAGTTCGTCTCGAAAATTCCGCCGCAAAAGGTTTCATAGGTCATCTCGGATTCACTCTGACTCTAAATGAGTGGGCTCCGGCGGGCCAGTGCCGCTCGGGATTAGTCCGATGCGGGGTTCAGGTCGCGAAAGAATGAAAGATTTTGAATGTTCTCAGCGTATAATTGTCTCACATCCTTACATGACGATCCGGCGCTCTTGGTTTGTTGCTTTTAGGCACGAAGTCTGCGACCATGGAGACCGCTTCTTTTCCATGAAACTTCGTCTTCCTCTATTTCTCGCCGTCCTCTCCATCGCAGTCGCTGGCATCACCCCGCAGCCGTTGCAGGCAAAGTCGGACGCCGAGCAAATTTGCGTTTCAGTGGGCCGGTTACTGGAAGAAGGACACTATACGCATCAGCAGCTCAATGCCGATGTGTCGCAGAAGTTTTTGCGCAGCTACCTCGAGCTTCTCGATTTCAGTCATCTTTTCTTTACCCAAAAAGACGTCGATGCATTGACCGCAAAGTACGGTACTGCTCTGGGCGACGATGTGTTGCTTGGAAATTTGAAACCCGCCTACGAGATCTACGATCTTTATCAAAAGCGCGTTGACGAACGGGTGGCCAAGGTCAAGGAACTGCTCAAGCAGCCGATGGATTTCAAAACCAACGCGACCGTCGAAGTGCGCCGCGAAAAAGCGCCCTGGCCCAAGGATGAAGCTGACGCGGACCAGCTCTGGCGCGGACGAATCGCCAGCGAATTGCTGCAGGAAAACCTAAGCGAACACCCGATTGAACCCGGCCCGCAGCTCATCGCAAGACGCTACGATCGCATCGCGCGAAACGTGCATGAGGAAGATCGCGAAGAGCAGGTGAAGCTTTATCTCGATGCGCTCGCCCAGACCTACGATCCGCACTCGGAATATTTGAGCAAAGCCGACTTCAAGAATTTCAACATTCAAATGGGTCTGTCGCTCGTCGGCATCGGCGCGATGCTGCGAACCGAAGATGGCTACGCCAAAATCGAAAGCTTGGTTCCGGGCGGGCCGGCCCAGGTCGACGGACGTCTGAAAGTTGGCGACCGAATCACCGCAGTCGCGCAGGGACAAAGCGAGTTCGTCGACGTGCGGGATATGCGCCTCGACAAGGTAGTCGAAATGATCCGCGGTAAGAAAGGGACCAAGGTCCGCTTGCTCGCGATTCCAGCAAGTGCAGCTGATCCGTCGCAGCGCAAAAACGTCGATCTGGTGCGGGATGAAATTAAGCTCAAGGACCAGGAAGCGCGCGCGGACATTATTATTAAGAAAGACGAAAACGGCGACCCGGTGAAACTTGGCTGGTTGACGCTTCCGTCGTTCTACGCCGACATGGATCGCCACGCCAAAAGCACCACTCGGGACGTACTCGCGCTGCTTAGGCGCCTCAAAAAGGAAAATATCGGCGGTCTGGTGATCGATCTTCGCCGTAACGGTGGCGGTTCGCTTGAGGAAGCGATCTCGCTCACCGGTTTGTTTTTGAAATCCGGCCCCATCGTGCAAACAAAAGGTTCCAACGGAAACATCGTCGTCTCGAGTGATCCTGATCCAGGCATCGCTTATTCGGGTCCGCTCATCGTTTTGACCAGCCGGCAAAGCGCGTCTGCCAGCGAAATTTTCGCCGCGGCGCTTCAGGACTACGGGCGCGCAGTCATCGTCGGTGACAAAAATACTTTCGGCAAAGGCACAGTGCAGACGATTCTCCCAATCGGCCGGTTTACATCGCTGCTCGGGAGTCGGTCAGACGATGACGGCGAACTCAAGCTGACCATTCAGAAATTCTATCGAGTGGCGGGTGGATCGACTCAGCTCCACGGCGTCGCTTCCGATATCGTTCTGCCGACCTTGACCGATTTGCCCGAGTTCGGGGAAGGCGCGTTGAAGAACCCGCTTGCTTATGACGAAGTGCCCAAAGCGCGTTACACGAAATGGCCAAGTCAGTTGTTCATCGAAGAATTAAAGCGACGCTCGGGGGAACGAGTCCAGACCAATCCGGAATTTCATTTTGTGATGGAAGACATGGAGCGTCTTCGCCACAAACTCGACGAGAATCGCATCACATTGAATGAAGATGCGCGTCGGAAGGAGATTCAGGATGAAAAGGTGCGAAAGGAAGCTCGTTCCAAGGAACGTCTCGCCCGTCACGAAGAGGAGCCGAGCATTTATCGCGTGACCCTCGATACTGTGGATAAACCGAATCTCCAGTTGATCATGTATCCGGGGAAATTGGCGCAGGCCAAGGCGAAAGACGGCGCGACCAAAGTTTCGCCGGAAGCCGCGCCGGACGATGACACTGATTTAATTGGCGCCGCCGATGACGCGAAAGAACCGGCGATCGATCCCGAGCGCGACGAAACGCTGAACATTCTTGCGGACCTTGTCGATCTTTCCAAAGGCCCAAAGACCGCGGCGACCAACGTCAAAAAATCGGCCGAGCACCGGCCCTGAGTCCGAGCCGGACTGGCGGTTTAAGGATAAACTGGTCGCGATTCGTAAATTCTAGGCTGCGGTTCGTACTGCGGACCAATCGGTTGCCGAGACCACGGCCACTGGAACCCGCGCTGAGGCTGCGGACCGTAACCGGAATACCCATTGGTTCGCGGCGTTCGCCCGAACACCGTTACCGGAGTGCCGACCTCTACCGCATTGTAAAACGCAATTGCCAATTGATCTGGCATCCGCACACAACCGTGCGACGCGGGATAGCCGGGTAAATAGCCAGCGTGCATTCCATCCGAGCCATGGAATCGCATGAAGTAAGGCATCGGCGCCGGAGCAAATTTGCAGCCGGCCGGCACGTGCATGTCCACGTCGGCGTCAGCAACAATTGTTCGGCCATAACGATCAACAATCTTTCCGTAAATGCTCGAGTAATGGCTCCGCTCCTTCTCGATCACTTTGAACGAACCGGTCGAGGTCAGATGCCCGTAGCGGCCGCTTGATATTGGCGACTGCGCAACAATGCGCCGCCCGCGAATCAAATAAGCGGTCTGTTGACTGAGGTCGATCTCAACCCGGTACGGGTTTGCTTCCTGCGCGGAAGCGGCAACTGCGATCAGACAAGAAATTAGTGATCCCCAAAATGCTCTCACACTGTCTTTCAACCCTCTATGACAAGAAAAGTCTCACAGAGTAGCTGTGGTGGCAGCCGTCCCCGGCTGCTCCTTTTCCAACGCAGGCGAGCAGCCTGCCTCCACAGAAATCGCCGGTCTGGCTCGGACTTAAACTGCGATCGGTGCTTTGATCGACGGATGCGGATTGTAGTCGATCAATTCGAAGTCTTCGAATTTGAAATCACGAATGTTTTTGACGCACGAATTCAATTTCATTCGCGGCAACGGTCGACATTCCCGAGTCAACTGTTCGCGCGCCTGGTCGAGGTGATTGTTGTAGAGATGCAGGTCGCCGAAGGTGTGAACGAAATCGCCCGGCGTAAGACCGACAACTTGTGCGACCATCATGGTGAGCAGCGCGTAGCTCGCGATGTTGAACGGCACCCCGAGAAATAAATCGCAGCTGCGTTGATAAAGTTGGCAGCTCAACTCGTTGTCCTGCACGTGAAATTGGAACAGTACGTGGCATGGCGGTAGCGCCATGTTCTCGATGTCCGCGGGGTTCCATGCGCTCACGATCAATCGCCGGCTGTTCGGATTTTTTTTAATCTGCGCGATGACGTTGTCGATCTGATCGACATGCACGCCGTTTTCGCCGTGCCAATCGCGCCATTGCGCGCCATAAACGCGGCCGAGATTTCCTTTTTCGTCCGCCCACTCATCCCAAATCGTGACGCCGTGTTCGTTGAGATATTTGATGTTCGTGTCGCCGCGCAGGAACCAGAGCAGCTCGTAAATGATCGACTTGATGTGCAGCTTTTTTGTCGTCAGCAGCGGAAATCCGGGGCCGCTAGGCCGCAGATCGAATCGCGTTTGCGCGCCGAAGATTGACAACGTGCCGGTGCCGGTGCGGTCGTTGCGTGGTTGACCCTCTTCGAGAACGAGCCGGAGAAGATCGTGATACTGCCGCACACGAAAAGTTATCGCGCCATCGGCGTTCGCAAAGCAATTCTTCTGTGGCGGCAGCCGTCCTCGGCTGCTCTCAATTAAACCCGATCAATCACAACAGGTTCACCTTGATACGGCCAATCGTCCGATTGCTTCACGAAACCTGCGCGAACTGGATTCTCACAAACATATTCCCATTTTTCGGAATAGCTTTCTTCACTTCGCAGGACGCGATCGAAGAAAGTGGGCTGCCAAAATTCTCCGCGAACGCAAAGCGCTTTTGAAATTGCCCGCTTCAATCCCGCTACCCAATTTGACAACACAAACTCGAGGTCACCACCGACAAGTAAGTGAATGTGATCTGGCATAATCACGTAACGACCGAGCGCGGTGCCAAAATCCTTAATGCCACGTCGAGCGTACTTTTCGACAGCGGCTTGTGCTTTCCGCAGATCTGGAATCGCCTGCCGATTTCGAGTGCAAAACGTGACAAAGTAAACTGGATCCGTCGAAAAGATTATTTCAAGACGCTGGGGGCGGCGTTTGATCACGCTTGTCTTGTATCAGGTTTATTCAGAGCAGGCGAGACGCCTGCCTCCACAAATTATTGGATGCAACGTCAACGTTGCCCGAGTTCTTTTTCGAGCTGCGCTTTACGTTCGTTCAACGCTTGCAATCGCAACTGCCAGCGATGCAATTGGATCGTGAGTTGGTTGATGTAACCAGTGATTTCCGCGCGCTGCGATTCGTTCTCCTTCAGCTTGCCGCGAAGTTCTTCCGCATAAGTGTCCGCGCTCACATTGGGTTCCGCCGGTTGCGGCACGAGGGTTTGCTGTCCGCACTTTTGGCAGGCCAGATTCATTCCTGCCGCCGAACGATTTGCCACCAACGCAGTTTTGCAGTGCTGGCAGTGAAAGAAAATGTCGGGATCAGCTTCGACTTTGCGCGGAGAAGAATTTTTCGTCGTTTCCACCCGACAAGAACGAGCAGCCGCTATGCCGCCGCCCAAAGGCGGAGGCACCAAATTCCAAGCTCCAAATCATAGCGGAAATTCAAACCTCCAATCCCACAAAAAATGGGCGCGCGGTATTTTGGGTATTTGAATTTTAACATTCTTTGTGGTTTGGGATTTAGTGATTGGGGTTTTCCGCGGGCGGCCTGCGCCGCAGTGGCGCGCCAATCCAGCTGCAGTACGGGGAAAGTGTGACTGGTTGTCCCAAATACGGCGACAATTATAGTAACCCATTTCGCATTTAATAGATTCATTATGAGGTGTTTGCGCATCGGTAGTCGACTGCGGTCTATGGTTTGCTAAAGACTCGCTCGGTCGAAATCTCGCCGCTGTTTGAGGTCTTATGTCGGCGAGTCGACTAACCAAGAGAGGAAATTAAATTTTATGGCTAAAGTTTTAGGTATCGATTTGGGGACCACCAATTCCTGTATGTCCATCATGGAGGGTGGCGACCCGGTAGTTTTGGAAAATTCGGAAGGCGCGCGCACCACGCCGTCGGTTGTTGCATTTACGAAAAGCGGCGAACGATTGGTCGGCCAGGCCGCAAAACGTCAGGCGGTAACCAATCCGCAGAACACGGTTTTTTCAATCAAACGGTTCATGGGCCGCAAGTTCGACGAGGTGCATGAAGAGGAGCATCGCGTCCCGTACAAAATTGTGAAGGCTGCGAATGGCGACGCGCACGTGCAAGTGGAAGTCGCAGGCGAACGCAAAACATTTTCTCCGCCGGAAATTTCGGCAATGATTTTGTCGAAGCTGAAAGCCGACGCGGAAGCGAAGCTCGGCGAGAAAATTAGCCAGGCGGTGATCACCGTCCCGGCTTATTTCAACGATTCGCAGCGCAACGCGACCAAGGACGCGGGCAAAATCGCGGGCCTCGAAGTGTTGCGCATCATCAATGAGCCGACGGCGGCGTCGCTCGCATACGGTTTGGACAAGAAAAAGGATGAGAAGATCGCCGTTTACGATTTGGGCGGCGGCACGTTCGACATTTCGGTCCTCGAGATCGGCGATGGCGTTTTCGAAGTGAAAGCGACCAATGGCGACACCCACCTGGGCGGTGACGATTGGGACGCGAAGGTGATGGATTGGATCGTGGCCGAGTTCAAAAAGGACACCGGCATCGACCTGAGCAAGCAACCAGACGCGCTCCAGCGCATCAAGGAAGAAGCTGAGAAGGCGAAGATCGCGCTTTCGAGCTCGCAGGAATACGAAATCAATCTGCCGTTCATCACGGCGGACGCGAGCGGCCCGAAACACATTCAAAAGAAACTGACTCGCTCGAAACTCGAGCAGCTCACTGACGATTTGATTCAGCGGACGATTCCGCCGGTCAAAGCGTGCTTAAAGGACGCGAAAATTTCCGAGCGCGAAGTGAACGAGCTGGTGCTCGTCGGCGGTATGACCCGGATGCCGAAAGTTGTTGAAACCGCGCGTGGCTTGATTGGCAAGGAGCCGCACAAAGGCGTGAACCCGGACGAAGTCGTCGCGGTTGGCGCGGCGATTCAGGGCGGCGTTCTGCGCGGAGACGTCAAAGATGTGCTGTTGCTCGACGTGACGCCGTTGACGCTCGCGATTGAAACCGCAGGCGGTGTGGCAACGCCGATGATTCCGCGCAACACCACCATCCCGACACGTAAGTCGCAGATCTTTTCGACTTACAGCGACAACCAGCCAGGCGTGGAAATCAAAGTGTTACAAGGCGAACGCCCGCTCTCGCGTGACAACAAGAATCTCGGCACGTTCCATCTCGATGGGATTCCGCCGGCGCCGCGCGGTGTTCCGCAGATCGAAGTCACATTCGATATCGACGCCAACGGCATTCTCCATGTTTCGGCCAAAGATCTCGGCACCGGCAAGGAGCAGAAAATCTCCATCACCGGTTCGAGCGGCTTGAGCAAGGACGAAGTCCAAAAGATGCAGCAGGAAGCAGAGGCGCATGCCGAAGAAGACAAGAAGGCGAAGGAGGCGATCGAGATCAAGAACAACGCCGACACGCTCGCATATCAGTCCGAGAAACAACTCAAGGAACTGGGCGACAAAATTCCGGCCGACAAACGCAAACCGGTCGAGGACGCAATCGCCGCGGTGCGGGAAGCGATCAACAAGAACGACACCGACGCGATCAAGCGCGCTTACGACGACTTGCAGAGCAAGTTCCAGGACATCAGCGCCGAGCTTTACAAACAAGCTTCCGCGCAAGCAGGTGGTCCTCAGCCTGGCGCGGGTCCACAACCCGGGCCTGAGGCCGGTGGCCGTCCCAGCGGTCAGGAACAAGGCGGCCCCGCTAAGCGGGGCGATGGACAAGGCGACGTGGTCGACGCCGAGTTCGAAGTCGTGGACGAAGACAAGAAAAAGTAATTGTTGATCTTTCGCGTGATGAACCGAGTAACAACGTCGAAGGCGATGCGTGAACCGGAATTCCGGGGAGCACACGCGCCCTCGCGTGTTGGTGATGGCGCCTCGCCATCACGGGCTTTGTTTGTCGCTGCACCGGAAGTTCGTTGCGACGAGGGCGTCGCAACCAGCACCCGAGGCGGGTGCGCTCCCCAAACGAAGTCGCAGACATTTTATTAACCGAAACAATTTGCCGGTGGCTGTCGCAACATCGACAGTCGCCGGCTCAACCCAAAAACAAAAACCAATAAGGAGTTAATTAACTTATGGCAGGAGTGAACGTAAAACCGCTCGGCGATCGGGTGCTAGTGCAGCCGCTCGAAGAGCAGGAGACAAAAAAAGGCGGGATCATCATTCCCGACACTGCGAAAGAAAAACCGCAGGAAGGCAAAGTAGTCGCTCTCGGCACCGGTAAGGTGAACGAAGAGGGCAAGAAGGTAGATTTCACCGTCAAGAAAGGGGACAAGGTCCTCATTTCGAAATACGGCGGCACCGAAATCAAAATCGATGGCGAAACTTTCCTGATCATGCGCGAGGACGACATCCTCGGCATCATTGGCTGATCGCCATTTAACGAATTAACGATTTAACCAATTAACGAATAAAAAATATGGCAGCTAAACAATTACAATTCGATGAAAATGCGCGGCACACCTTGCTGCGCGGAGTCGAGAAACTGGCGAGGGCCGTCAAGGCCACGCTCGGACCGAGCGGTCGCAACGTGATTCTCGACAAAAAATTCGGCAGCCCGACGATCACCAAGGACGGTGTGACGGTCGCGAAAGAGATCGAGCTCGAAGATCCGTATGAAAATATGGGCGCTCAGCTTGTTCGCGAAGTCGCTTCCAAAACTTCGGACGTTGCGGGCGACGGCACGACCACGGCGACTGTGCTCGCGGAATCCATTTACCGCGAAGGTCTCCGTAACGTCACCGCCGGCGCGAACCCGACGTCGTTGCAACGCGGCATCATGAAAGCCGTCGAGGCAATCGTCGAGGAGCTGAAGAAAATCTCCAAGAAAGTAAGCGATCGCA
>Ga0307479_10007160_pt1 | contig 10279 bp, 10 predicted proteins | sample atmos_gasesECM4C_FD_203743 | JGI IMG/M metagenome (GOLD analysis project Ga0307479, IMG submission 203743) | Hardwood forest soil microbial communities from Morgan-Monroe State Forest, Indiana, United States - atmos_gasesECM4C_515 | ecosystem: Environmental > Terrestrial > Soil > Temperate...
GCCGGGCTTCCTCAAGGACTACCGGGTCGTGATCACCACGTTCTTCCACATCCACGAGGTGAAGCAGGCCCTGCCGCTCGACGGGCCCCCCGCGGTGGCGCTGCTCTCCGAGGCGAACATCTCCTCCCTGCTGCGGCTCACCGAGCTGCCCGAGGGCACCACCGTCGGCCTCGTGTGCAACACCCCGCGCGGCAGCCAGAGCATCCTGAGCTCGGTGCAGTCCGCGGGCCTCTCCCACGTGGTGCCGATCCTGGCCTCGGCCGACGACCCCTGGTCGATCGACCGCATGCTCGAGAAGACGCGGGTCGTGGTGTGCTCCGATCAGGCCGCGGACCGGCTCCGCGACCAGCTCCCGCCCGACGTGGAGGTGATCCTCGCCTATCGCCGCCTCGACAGCGGCGGCATCGAGATGCTGCGGGATCTGCTGGCCCACCTGGAGGATCCCGCGTGACCGCGGCCGACGCGATGACGCCGGGCCCGCTCACCATCACCCCGCGCACGAGCGTGGCGGCCGCCCTGCGCCTAGCCCGCGACAACGGAATCTCCCACCTGCCAGTGGTGGAGCGCGGGACGATCCTGGGCGTGGTGCGCCAGGAGCGGCTGCTGGCCCTGACTCCGTCGGAGGCGACCACCCTCTCCCGCCACGAGCTGCACGACGCCCTCGCCCGGCTCACCGTCGAGCGCGCGGTCGAGCCCGCCCTCGTCCTGGGCGCGGCCACTCCGCTCGCCGAGGCCGCGCGCCACCTGCTCGCGCGCTCGGCCCACGAGGCCCTCGTGGTCGAGGACGGGCGGCTGGTCGGTATCCTCACCCACTCGGACCTGCTGCGCGCCCTGCTCGCCCGGACTCCGGAGCCGGTGGCATAACCTCCGCTCCCGCGGTCTGCGTCTTCGACCTCGACCACACCCTGGTCGATTCCCCCCTCGACCTCAAGGCGGTCGGCCGCGAGATGGAGACTTTCCTCCGCGCCCACGGCGTCCCCGTGCCCCCGCGCGCGCTGCGCTGGTCGGGCGCCGAGCTGTTCGACCTGATGCGACGCGAGGCGCTTCACCTGGAGGCCGAGCTGCTCGCGATCCCGGTGGCGCACGAGCGGCGGGCGATGGCGGCGGCCACCCTCGTCCCCTTCGCGCGCGAGGCGGTGGCGGCCATGAAGCAGCTCGGCTTCGCGACCGCGATCTGGACCAACAACGACCGCGTGGTCGCCGACTTCGTGCTGGACCGCTTCGGGCTGCGGCCGCACCTCGACCTCGTGGTGACCCGCGACGACGTGCGCCGGCTCAAGCCCGACCCGGACGGCCTGCGCGTGGTCCGCGAGCGCTGGCCCGATGCCCCGCGCATCGTGGTCGTCGGCGACTCCTGGGTCGACGGCCTCGCGGCCCAGGCCGCGGGCGTGCCGTTCATCGCCTACCGCCCGGACCTGGCCCAGATGGAAGAGCGCGGCGTGGTGATGGCGGCCCGGATCCACTCGCTGCTCGATCTCCCCGCGGCGCTGGCCGAGTAGGCGCCGCGCCCTTCGCGGGCTCGCCGCGCCCCGGAGGGGAGCGCGCCATGAGTATACTGCGCGCGTGGACCTCTTCGATTCGCCGCCGGCCACCGCGCCCCGCGCCCCCGCGCCGCTCGCCGATCGCATGCGGCCGCGGAACCTCGACGAGGTGGTCGGCCAGCCGCAGCTCACCGACCCGGGCAAGCCGCTGCGCCGTGCCCTCGAGCAGGGCGCGCTCCACTCCATGATCCTCTGGGGCCCGCCCGGCACCGGGAAAACCACGCTGGCGCGCCTGCTCGCCGACGTGGCGGGCGCGCGCTTCGTGCCCTTCTCGGCGGTGGTCTCGGGGGTGAAGGAGATCCGCCAGGTGATGACCGAGGCGGAGGCCGAGGGCATGCGCCTCGGGCGCCGCACCATCCTGTTCGTGGACGAGATCCACCGTTTCAACCGCGCCCAGCAGGACGCGTTCCTCCCCTACGTCGAGAAGGGCACGATCATCCTGATCGGGGCCACCACCGAGAACCCGTCGTTCGAGGTCAACGGCGCGCTCCTCTCTCGCGCGCGGGTCTACGTGCTGCGGCCGCTCGGCGAGAGCGAGCTGGTGACGATCCTGGAGCGCGCCCTCGCGGACGCCGAGCGCGGGCTGGGGGCCCTCCGGGCCCAAGTAGAGCCCGAGGCGCTCGCTCTGATCGCGCGGCTCTCCGACGGCGACGCGCGCACCGCGCTCAACGTGCTGGAGCTGGCGGTGACCGAGCCGGGCGCGCGCCTCACCCTGGCCGCGGTGCGCGAGGCGGCCCAGAAGAAGGCGCTGCTCTACGACAAGTCGGGCGAGCAGCACTACAACCTGATCTCCGCGCTCCACAAGTCGCTCCGCGACTCCGACCCGGACGGCGCGCTCTACTGGCTCGGCCGCATGCTGGAGGCGGGCGAGGACCCGCTCTACGTGGCGCGCCGGCTCGTGCGCTTCGCCTCCGAGGACGTGGGCAACGCGGACCCCGCTGCGCTGCGCCTCACCCTCGACGCCAAGGAGGCCTACCACTTCCTCGGCACGCCCGAGGGCGAGCTGGCCCTCGCCCAGGCCACGTGCTACCTGGCCCTGGCCCCGAAGTCCAACGCGGTCTACGCGGCGTGGAACGCGGTCCGCCACGACATCGCGGAGCAGCCCGCCGAGCCGGTGCCGCTCCACCTGCGTAACGCCCCGACCGGGCTCATGGGCCACCTGGGTTACGGCCGCGGCTACCAGTACGCCCACGACGCGCCCGACGCGCGGGTGAGCCAGGAGCACCTCCCCGACGCCCTGCGGGGCCGCGTCTACTACCAGCCGACCGATCGCGGCGCCGAGAAGGAGATCGCCGACCGCCTAGCCAAGTGGCGGGCGTGGCGAGCCCAGCAAGCGCGCGGCTGAGCCCGGCCCCGCCCGGGCCGTCCGCAAGGACTTCTCCCTCCGGAAAACCGGGTCTGATACAACTGGACTCATGGCGAAAACACCCCGGAAGCTGCGGGTCGGCGTGGTGTTCGGCGGCCGGTCGGGCGAGCACGAGGTCTCCCTCGCGGGGGCCGCGTCGGTGATGGCGGCCATGGACCGGAGCCGCTTCGAGATCGTGCCCATCGGCATCGCCAAGGACGGCCGCTGGCTCATGGGCGGCGATCCGCTGCGTGCGCTGGCGCAGGAGGCCGCGCGCCAGGCCCTGACCGAGGGCGGCGCGGACGCCTCCACCAAGCACGAGCTGCTCGAGCGCGCGACCGCCCAGGACACCGGCTCCGCGCTCGCGCGGATGGAGACCACCGAGGGCCTGCCCCCGGGCTTGCGCGAGCGGCTCGACGTCGTCCTCGTCCTCCTCCACGGCCCGCAGGGCGAGGACGGCACGATCCAGGGGCTGCTGCAGCTGGCCGGCGTCCCCTACACCGGCGCCGGCGTGCTCGCCTCCGCGGTCGGCATGGACAAGGTGGCGATGAAGGATCTCTTCCGCGCCCATGATCTTCCTATCGTGGAATACGCCACGGTGCGGCGCCACGACTGGGAGCGCGAGCCCGGACCGATCGCGCGCGCCCTCGCGACCGAGATCGGCTTCCCCTGCTTCGTCAAGCCGGCCAACCTGGGCTCGAGCGTCGGCATCAGCAAGGTCAAGGCGCCCGACGATCTGCCCGCGGCCATCGATCTGGCCGCCCGCCACGACCGGCGCATCATCGTAGAGCGCGGCATCCAGGGCCGCGAGGTCGAGGTCGCGGTGCTGGGCAACGACGAGCCGCTGGTCTCGGTGCCCGGCGAGGTGTCCTTCCCCGGCGAGTGGTACGACTATGACACGAAGTACGGCGCGGGGCAGACCACGCTCAAGATCCCGGCGCCGCTGCCGCCCGACGTGACCGAGGAGGTCCGGGCGCTCGCGCTCCGCGCCTTCCAGGCCACCGACTGCGCGGGCATGGCGCGGGTCGACTTCTTCATCGAGGGCGAGCGACGCGTGCTCGTGAACGAGATCAACACGATCCCGGGCTTCACCTCGACCAGCGCGTACCCGCGGCTCTGGGAGGCCTCCGGCATCCCCTATCCCGAGCTGATCGCCCGCCTCGTCGCCCTCGCTCTCGAGCGCCGGTAGCAACGTGGCGCACCGACGTTCATCCGCTCCCGGTTGTCCGCTGACTGGGGGAGTACGGGGGCCATTTCTGGGCCTCCGTATAAGACAATTGCCCAGTCCCAGCGCCGAAACCGCATGCTAGCCGCCGCATGCTCGTCGTAATCGCCGGCGGCGGCACCGGTGGGCACACGAGCCCCGGTCTGGCTGTCGCGGCCCGGCTGCGCGAGGCCGGGGTGGACGTGCACTGGATCGGCAGCCGCACCGGCATCGAGGCCCGTCGCGTGCCCGAGGCGGGTGTCCCCTTCCACACGATCCCGGTCGGCAAGCTGCGCCGCTACTGGGACTGGCAGAACGTCCCCGACCTGGCGGTGCGGGCGCCCGCCGGGCTCGCGCGGGCGTGGCGCCTGCTGCGGCGCCTGCGGCCGGCGCTGCTCCTCGCCACCGGCGGCTTCGTGGCGCTGCCGCCCGCCCTGGCCGCCCGCGCGCTCCGCATCCCGGTGGTCGTGCACGAGCAGACCAGCGTGCCCGGCCTCGCCAACCGCGTGGCCGGGCGCTTCGCGCGGCGGATCGCGCTCACCTTCCCGCTGACCGGCGCCGAGCTGCCCGCCGAGCGCACCGTGCTCACCGGCAACCCGCTCCGCCCCGAGCTGCAGGGCGGCACGCGGGCGGCGGCGTGTCGGCGCTTCGGCCTGGAGGACGCGGGCCCGATCGTCTACGTGACCGGCGGCGCGCTCGGCTCGCACCGCCTGAACCGGGACGTGGGCGAGGCGCTCCCCCGGCTGCTGGAGCGGTGCCAGGTCATCCACCAGTGCGGCGACAACAAGACCACCGGCGACCTCGCCTGGCTCGGCGAGCGGGCCCGGGCGCTGCCCGAGCGCCTGCGCCGCCGCTACGCGCTCCAGGCGTACGTGGGCGCCGAGCTGCGCGACGTCTACGCCGCCACCGCCCTCGTGATCGGGCGCAGCGGCGCCGGCACCGTCAACGAGTGCTGCCAGCTCGGCCTGCCCGCCCTCTACGTGCCGCTGCCCGGGACCAGCGGAGACGAGCAGACGGCCAACGCACGCCTCGTGGAGGCCGCGGGCGGCGCGGTGGTCTTCCCGCAGGTCTCGCTCACGTCTGGAGGCCTCGTAGAGGCCGTGGAGCGCCTCCTGGCGGACGCTGGGGGCCTCCGCGCGATGGGTGAGCGGGCCCGGAGCCTGGCGGTGCCCGACGCGGCCGATCGCATCGTCCGGCTCCTCTTCGAGGTCGTGGGCGCCAACCCGGTCGCTCGATGATCGCCTGGCTCGTGCTCCTGCAGGCCTCGCTCACCATCGCGGTGAGCGGGCCGATCACCTCGCCCGAGTACCTGCCGCTCCACGTGGCGCAGGCGCAGGGCCACTTCGCGGCGCAGCAGCTCGCGGTCACCCTGCGGACGACCCGCTCGGACGCAGTCGCGGCGGAGGCGCTCGGCCGCGGCCAGGTCCAGCTCGCGGCCACCTCGCTCGACGCGGCGCTGAGGCTCGGTCACACCAGCGGAGCTCCGCCCACCCTCGTGTGGGCGCTCACCGCGGCCGCGCCGGTGGCCCTGCTCGTCAATCCGGCGCGGGCCGAGACGATTCGCTCCGCCGCCGACCTCGTCGGGCAGACCGTCGCGGTGCCCGCCCCCGGGACCGCCGAGGACCAGGCGCTCGGGCTCCTGCTCTCCCACGCCGGCGTGCCGCTCAACCGGATCACGCTGCGCAGCCTGGGCGAGCGCGGCGCGGCCCGCGCGCTCGAGAGCGGCGAGGTCGCGGCCGCGGTGCTGGCCGAGCCGTTCGTGAGCCGGCTCGTGGGCGAGGGCAAAGCCGCGGTGGCGGTGGACCTGCGCACCGGGGCGGCCGCTACCCGCGCGCTCGGCGGCCCGACCGTGAACGCGGCGCTCTTCGCGCGCGCCGGCGCCGCGCCGGAGGCGGCGACCCTGCGGGCGCTGGGTACCGCGCTCCAGGCCGCGGTCGCCCGCGTGACCGGGAGCGACCCGGCCACCCTCGCCGCCGGCCTGCCGCCCGCGGTGATCGGCTCGCCGGCGGACTTTGCGGCCCGGCTGCAGGGCGCGCGGGATCTCTTCCTGCCAGGCGGCCGAGTCAGCGTCGAGGCGCTCGAGCACAGCCTCGAGCTGATTCGGACCCGGGCCCCGCTGCCGATCGAGGTGAAGATGCCGAAGCGGGTCGAGCAGCTCCTGACGGAGCCGCCGGGCGGTTAGCGCAGGCCCCGGCGGGCGAGCAGGGTGCGCGTTGTGGTGAGCGGCAGGCCCACCACGTTGGTGAAGCAGCCGTCGACCGCCGCCACCAGCCGGCTCCCCAGCCCCTGCACCGCGTAGCCTCCCGCCTTGTCGAGGGGCTCGCCGGTGGCGACGTAGGCGTCGATCTCGGCGTCGTCGTAGCCGCCCATCCGCACCCGGGTCGTGACCGAGGCGGTCTCGGGCGTCGCGCCCGGCCGGCGCGTCTCCACCACCGCGAGCCCGGTGATCACCTCGTGCTCGCGCCCCCGCAAGTCCCGGAGCATGCGGGCCGCGTCGGCGGCGTCCCGCGGCTTGCCGAGGAGCCGGCCGTCCAGCACCACCTCGGTGTCGGCGCCCAGGATGACCGCCGCCGGCGCGGTCGGCGCTCGGGCCGCGGCCACCGCGAGGGCCTTGGCGAGCGCGACGGCGGCGATGGCCTCCGCCGGAGGGAGCGCGGGATGGACCTCGGGGATGTGGCTCGGGTGGATCTCGAACGGGATGCCGAGCCGCCCCAGCAGCTCCCGGCGCCGCGGGGAGGCGGAGGCCAGGATGAGGGCGGGGGCGCTCAGGTAACGATCAGGGGGTTCTTGTCGGTGATGACGCGGTCGTTCTTCTCGATCGACTGGCGCAGGAACTTGGGCAGGCTGAAGCAGTGCAGGTGGGCGTTGCCGTCCCAGTAGCCGAGCTGCTTGGGATCCATGCGCTCGCCGATGAGCCGGTCGATCTCGGCCGGGGTCTGCTTCCGGGGATCGGTGCCTTTCGAGGCCAGGATGAAGCCCCACGGCGTCCCGAAGCAGGAGATGAAGCTCTGGTACGGGGCCACCACCGGGAAGACTTCCTTGAGGGTCCGGTTGACCGCCCCGTGGAAGAAGATCTCGTTCACCTTGGTCATGCCCGCCTGCATGGTCATGACCCCGTGCTCGGTCAGCCGGTCACGGATCAGGGTGTAGAACTCCTTGGTGAAGAGCAGGCACGCCGGCCCTTCCTCCAGGGGCTCCACCAGGTCGACCACGATCAGGTCGAACCGGTCGGTGGTCTTCTCCAGATAGGCCCGGGCGTCCTCGTGGAGCAGCCGGGTCCGAGGGTCGTCGAAGGCCCCCTGGTGCATCTCGGGCAGGTGTTTCTTGCACTCGTCGACCACCTCGCCGTCGATGTCCACCATGAGGCAGTCGGTGATGGTCTTGTAGCGGAGGATCTCCCGGACGGTGGCGCCCTCACCTCCGCCGATGACCATGGCCCGCTGGGGCCTCGGATGGGCCAGGAGCCCCGGGTGCACCAGGGTCTCGTGGTAGATGAACTCGTCGGCCTGGCTCGACTGGATCCGCCCGTCCAGCACGAGACACTTGCCGTACGAGTGGGTGTCCATGATCTCCATGAACTGGAACTTGGTCTGGCGGGTGACGATCGTCCGGGCGATGGCGTGCATGTGCCCCTCGACCGGGGTGGTGGTCTCGAAGAACCACTTGTACTGGGGTGTCGCCATCGGCCGATCAGCCGGGAGTCGTGACGACGGGGGCCCCGGTCGGCTTGTGGAGGAGCGGCCGGCCGTGGTTCACGAAGATGCCGCGCTGGAGCTCGACCACCGAGGCCCGGGCGGCCCCGAGCTGCTCGACGAGGTAGTCGGCCGCCACCTGGGGCTGGAGCACGTCGCCGCACGAGAACACGTCGACCGCGGCGTAGCGGTACTCGGGCCAGGTGTGGATCGCCAGATGCGACTCGGCGATGACGACGACTCCGCTGATGCCAAACGGGTTGAACTCGTGAAAGACGACGTCGACGATGGTGGCCTGGGCTCGCTTGGCCGCCTCCACCATGGTCGCCTTCACGGTGTCCAGACTGTTCAGGGCTTCTGCGTCGCAGTCGAACAGCTCGAGCAACAGGTGACGCCCCAGTGCTTGCACTTTTTCCCTCCTCCCGATTCCGCCCGGCTTTTTTACTACCTGCCGGATTTTTCTGCACTGTGGGGCCATTTTTTTTTCATTGCAAGAAAAAAATGACGTTTTTGGCAGCTCCGGCGCGGCCGCGAGCGCTCGCGGACGGCTCCGCGCGAGCGCTCGCGCGGCCGCGAAGAGTCCGCCGAGCGGCGTCGCGGACAACTTTTCGCTTGCGTTCGGGGGCCGAGCCGCTACGATGAGCGAGAAATTCGCGACGCGCGGCGATGGGGCGCCGCTCGTCACTGACCCAGCGCACTGACGCAGCACTGAGCCAGCAACGAGGAGAGACCGAATGCACTTCGCACCCGTGACGAAGGCCGCCGGCACCGCCGGCAACGCCGAAGGATCGACCCCACTCAACGCCTTCGACAACGCCCTCCTGGCCGCCGGCATCGGCAACATCAACCTGATCAAGGTCTCGAGCATCCTGCCTCCGGGCGTCGAGCTGGTCCCGCTCCCCCGCATCAAGCCGGGCGCGCTCGTGCCCACCGCCTACGCGGCCATGACGAGCGAGGTCCCGGGCGAGGTGGTGGCCGCCGCGGTCGGCTGGGCCCGGCCGGTCGACCCCGCCAAGAACGGGGTCATCATGGAGTTCCACGACAAGGCCACCCGCGAGGAAGCCGAGCGGATGATCGTGCAGATGCTCGAGGAGGCCTTCCGGGTCCGGGGCGAGACGATCCGCGACATGCAGGTCTTCGCGGTCGAGCACCGGGTCGAGCGGACCGGCTGCGCCCTGGCCGCGGTCACCCTGCTCTCCGACGACGATCTCGTCTAGCGCGGCTGTTGATCCCGGCTGAGCCCCGCTTCATCGCCTGCCGGGCCTCCCTCGCGGACGCCAGGATCGTCCTCTTCGGCATCCCCTTCGAAGGCCGCGTCAACCTCCGCCGCGGCGCCGACCACGGTCCCCGCGAGCTCCGGCTCGCCTCCGACTCCATCGAGACCTACTCCCCGTTCCTCGGGCGCGACCTGGAGGACCTCGCCATCGCCGATCTGGGCGACTGCGAGCTGGGCGACGGCTCACCCCGGGAGCAGCTCGCCCGGGCCCGGGAGGAGATCCGGCGGTTCTGGCGGCCCGGCCTGCGGCCGGTCATGCTGGGCGGCGACCACACCGCCACGCTCCCGGTCATCGAGGTCCTGGCGCCGGCCATCCCGGACCTGCGCATCCTCCAGCTCGACGCCCACCCGGATCTCCGGGAGGAGTTCCTGGGCGAGCGGTACAACTACGCCTCCGCGATGGCCCGGGTGATGGACGTGGTCGCCCCCGAGCGCGTCTTCCAGGTCGGCATGCGGACCGGTGCCCGGGAAGAGTACCAGCGCAAGGCGCCCCACCTCTTCCCCGCCCACCAGGTGAAGCCGCTGGATGCGGTCCGGAGCCTGCTGCCCGAGCTCCAGGCGCACCCGCTCTACGTCACGATCGACGTCGACGTGCTCGACCCGTCGGAGGCCCCCGGCACCGGCGCGCCCGAGCCCTGCGGGATCACCGCGAGCGAGCTGGTGGAGATCGTCCGGTTGCTGGCGCCCTGTCACATCGTCGGCACCGACCTGATGGAGGTGGCGCACGCCTGGGATCCCTCCGGCCGGACCGGGATCACCGCCTCGTGGATCCTCCGCGAGGCGATCCTCACCTGGTGGGGGGCCTGATGGCCGCGTCCGGCGAATCGGCGGCGCAGTACTCCGCGCCCCGCTACTACGAGATCGCCTTCGACATGAACCGGCGCCAGGAGGTGAACTTCCTCGTCCACTGCTTCCGGCGCTACGCGCGCCGGCGCGTGCGCTCGGTGCTCGACATCGCCTGCGGCACCGGGCCGCACCTGATCCGCCTGGCCGAGCGGGGCTACGCCATGTCGGGGCTCGACCTCTCGCCCCAGAACATCGACTTCCTGCGCGAGCGCGCCGCCGGCAAGGGATTCGCGACCGACCTGCTGGTGGCGGACATGAGCCGCTTCAAGCTGCGGCGCCCGGTGGACGCGGCGATCTGCATGCAGGACTCGCAGGGCCACCTGCTCACCAACGAGGCGCTGCTCGCCCACCTGCGCTGCGTGGCGCGGAGCCTCA
>Ga0307479_10007161_pt1 | contig 10277 bp, 6 predicted proteins | sample atmos_gasesECM4C_FD_203743 | JGI IMG/M metagenome (GOLD analysis project Ga0307479, IMG submission 203743) | Hardwood forest soil microbial communities from Morgan-Monroe State Forest, Indiana, United States - atmos_gasesECM4C_515 | ecosystem: Environmental > Terrestrial > Soil > Temperate...
CGTTTACTTCCACCGTTTGGCTAAGCGAGCCAACCTTCATCTTTGGATTTAGGGATTGCTCTCCTCCGACCGTGAGCGTGATCCCCTTTTCGGTCAAAGTCTGAAACCCAGTCGCGGTGACGGTTACTTCGTATTCGCCGGGCAACAGGTTGGGCGCAGAATAAATGCCGTCCGCGTTGGAGGTCACTTCTCGTGCCACGCCAGTACCGGCGTTCTTAATACGAATCGTGGCGTTCGCCACCGGACCGCCTTGCTCATCGGTGACCACCCCGGACAGCGTCGCGCCCGCGACTTGCGCATTGGCGGGTGCTACCCAAGCCGTCTGGAAAGCTGCAATCAGCAAGACTGCCAGCAGCAGCTGCAGTCGTACCTGTGTTTTCGATACTAAGGACATTTTCCCTCCCCGGTTCGCACACGGCGCGGTCACTGCTGACCGCCAGAGCCATGCGGTGCCTTGGTGCGCGAAGATCCCAATCGCTATCGAGTGGCTGCGATTTAGTGGCGACACTCTGCAGGCTTCCGTGTATTAACACAATCCGTAATGCATCCTATCGAAGCCCTTTCTGTATCTCCGGCTTTGTCGCTGAAAAGTCTCAACTTAGCCCATCGAGTCACGAGGTTTTTTTGACGCTTAACTCTTCCGGGCGCTATACTCCGACACGGCTTAGCCGGCTATGCAGCGCACCTCCCATGCCTCCAAGATAGTTCGTTGCGGCGTGTTTGAGATCGACCTCAAAGTCTTCGAGCTGCGTAAGCATGGCCTGCGCCTAAAGCTGGCAGAGCAGCCTTTTCAGATCCTCGCGATTCTTCTAGAGCAACCCGGAGAAGTGATCACACGCGACGAGCTTCGGGAACGCCTGTGGCCGGGCGATACCTTTGTGGACTTTGACCACGGCCTCAACAACGCCGTGATGCGCTTGCGGGAAGCCCTCGGCGATTCTCCCGAAAAACCGCGCTTCATCGAAACATTGCCTAAGCGTGGCTACCGCTTCATTGCGCCCGTGGAAGAACTCCACACCACGCCAAGGCCTGGTCCAGGCGGGAATACCCCGGAGAATTTTCCCAGCTCGTCACCGGCCTCCGAAACTTCTGCGCCGCTCTCCATCCCCGATCAGGCAACGGGTCGCTCGAGTCTCCGCACTCGGCTAACCTTGCCGCGCATTGCACTTTTGTCAGCGGCGGTTCTCGTTTTCGCGATCCTATCCGATCTGGCCGTGCATTTTGTCCGGGGGTGGGAGTCCGGCAAGATAAATCCCGCACATAACATGTCACTGGTGGTATTACCGCTCGAAAACTTGTCTGGTGACTCTGATCAAGACTACTTTGCCGACGGCATGACCGACGAACTTACCGCTAATCTGGCCAAGATCCGCTCGTTGCGCGTCATCTCCCGCTCAACTGCTATGGCCTACAAAGGCACCCACAAACCACTCTCCGAAATCGCCAGAGACCTGAAAGTCGATGCTGTTGTCGAGGGCACGGTATTAAAGGCGGGAAACCGCGTTCGAATCACCGCCGAACTCGTTCAAGTCTCCACCGACCATCATCTGTGGGCCGACACCTATGAGAGTCAGATCGGCGATGTGCTCGCACTGCAAAATCGAGTCTCCTCCGCCATCGTGGACCAAATTCGCATCAACCTCAGTCCCGAAGATAAACAACGCCTAGCAAAAAATCCTTCCGTCAGCCCTGCTGCCTACGAGGATTACCTGAAAGGCCGGTATTACTGGAACAGAAGATCCGCCGAAGGCTTCGCAAAGGCCATCGGATACTTTGAGGACGCCACTCGTAGAGATCCGCAATATGCGTTGGCCTATGCGGGCCTGGCGGATTGTTACGGAATCATCGGCGCGACCATTTACGGAAGCCTGCCGGCTGCCGAGGCTGCGCCCAAGGCCAAAGCCGCTGCGATTCGCGCTCTGGAGATCGATCCCACTCTCGCCGAAGCGGAAACTTCTCTCGCTACTGCGAAATTCAACTATGACTGGGATTGGGCCGGCGCGACGCAAGGTTTCCAACACGCCATCCAGATGGACCCACGATACGCGACCGCCTACCAGCGATATTCCCTGTATTCCATCGCCATGGGACACTTTGACGAAAGCCTCGAACAAATAAAGAAGGCTCGCGAGCTCGATCCACTTTCCATCAGCATTAATTCGAGCCTGGGCTGGCGTTTATATCTGGCCCGCCAGTACGACCGCTCCATCGCGCAACTCCGCGACACTTTGGAATTGGATCCCTCTTACGAATGGGCACATTTCATTCTTGGCCAGGCCTACGAGCAAAAGGGCGAATTCAATCTCGCCCGCGCCGAGCTGCAAAAGGCCGTTGAGCTTTCGCACAACAGTCCATTGATGATCTCTGCCTTGGCACATGCTGACGCGCTCTCCGGAAATCAGGAGGAAGCGCTGCGATTGCTGCAGCAGCTGACCGCGCAGTCCAAAAAGCAGTATGTTTCCCCGTTTTACGTCGCAGTCGTGTACATCGCGCTGGGCAAAACCGAAACGGCCCTGGACTGGATGGAAAAGGCTTTCGCGGATCGTTCGAACGGTCTGGTATTTCTAAAGGTCGAGCCCGAACTTGATCCGCTGCGCTCCAATCCTCGCTTTGTTGCTCTACAACGCAAGCTTAACTTCCCAGACTGATTGGCTCAGCGAATCATTACCAACACCATCTCTAAATTCTGTCGCTGGATCTGCGAGACACACCTCCCCTGATCGTAAGGAAGCATTATGAAACCCTTACAAGTTCCTCGCGACTTCTTTAGCTGCGGGGTGCCACCCTTCACGGTTAACTCTACTGAGAAAAAAGTGCGTGCGTCCGATTGGAAGAATCGCTTGGTACCTTTATGCTTTTTGGCAATCCTCTATGTCGTGGAAACTCGGGTGTTCGAGATCCAGTACTCGAAGGGTGAGGTTATGAGGCGCAAACGTAAAGCGATTGTTGGCAAGAGTGAAAGAGTCTCGACAATTTCGAAAACATTCTGGGGCGGTCGCACAGTAACAAAGTACGCGCTCATTGCCGCAGCTTGCGCGTGCAGCCCGTTCGCGCGCGGACAATCTGACGCGCCTGCCCAAGCGCCGTTAACAATCGAAAGCCCGCGAGAGATGCAAGCGCGCATCAGCAAACTCGAATCCGAAGTGGCTGAGTTGAAGGCTATTGTTAATCGCATGCAGCCGGTCCCTTCTGCTACCAATGCGGCCCCTCCTTTGGCCGCCGCCGTCCAACCTGCAGCGGCAACCCAGTCGAGCCCAAAACCGGAAACCGTTCAGACCGTCTTGCAGCCAGACGACAGCAAGGTACTCGGTTTTTTTCGTGATACCACCATCAACGTCTCGCTGGACGGTTATTACGCCTACAACTTCAATAATCCCGTTGGACGAGTAAATCTCCTACGCGCCTACGACGTCCTCAGTAATGAATTCAGCCTCAACCAAGCTAGTGTCGTCGTTGACCATCCGCCCGATGCCGCCGCAGGCCGCCGGTGGGGCGGACGCCTCGATTTACAGTTCGGCCAAGCCACCGACACCTTGCAAGGAAATCCCGCGAACGAACCTCGCCCTCAGATTTATCGCAACATTTTCCAGGCCTACGGCACTTACATCATTCCCGCAGGTAAAGGCATCGACGTCGATTTCGGCAAATGGGGAAGTGCTCTGGGAATCGAAGGCAACTACTCCAAAGACCAGATAAATTATTCCCGCGCGTATTGGTTCGACTTTCTGCCGTTTTACCACATGGGGGTGCGCGTCAGCGCGCCGCTCAGCGATCGCTTCACGCTGAACTATTGGGTCGTAAACGGTACCAATCAGGTCGAAGCCACCAATGGCTTCAAAGATGAGTTATTTGGTTTCACCGCCAAACCCGCGAAAAACGTGGTGTGGACCATGAACTATTACCTCGGACAGGAACATCCCGATCGAGCCGTCGTCTCGCCAACAAGTCCGGTTCCGGTGCAGCCGGGGCTCAGCTTCGCAGCCATCCGTCCCGCCCCGAATGGGAAAACTCATATTTTTGATAGTTACGTAACTTGGCAGGCGACGCCAAAACTAAGCTTCGCTTTGGAAGGTGATTATTTTATTCAGCGTTTGTGGAAGAACCAAGCGCCCGGTGAGTCATCCGCTCCATCTCATGTCGCCGGTGGCGCCGCCTATGTTCGCTATCAATTCAGTCCCAAAATCGCGCTCGCCACGCGCGCGGAGTACCTGTCCGACCGCGGAGGACTTTTCAGTGGCCTTACCCAGGCACTAAAAGAAAACACCGTGACGTTTGACTACACCGTCGCGGATGGATTTCTTATGCGCTACGAATTCCGCCGCGATTTCTCCAATAAGCCAACCTTCTTAACCGATGTACAAAATGTTCTCAGCAAAGATCAAACCACCGCCACCGTCGGCCTGATTTGGTGGTGGGGCCGGAAAGAAGGTTCCTGGTGAGCCAGCGTTCCGTTACTTGCTAAATTCACAATTCTTCTTTCAATCCTTGTCCTCTCGCATCGGCGGGTCGGCTGAAGCGATAACCGACCCACGGTTCCGTGTGAATATATTTTGGTTTTGCGGGATTCAGTTCAATTTTTTTTCGCAGTTGGTTGATCACCACGCGCAACGATTCCGTCTCTTCGCCATACTCAGGCCCCCACACGGACTGCAACAACCTGCGATGCGAGATCGGACGCCCATCCGCGACTACCAACTCCTTCAGCACCGCGAACTCCTTAGGCGTCAGATGAATTTGCATCCCGCGGACCTGAATGTCGCGCTTTTCAAAATTAAAATTCAGTTCCTTGGACACCAGCGCGCCAGCATCCTTATCCTCAGTGGCCCGTCGCAGCAACGCCCGAACACGCGCCAGCAATTCCTGCATGCCAAACGGCTTAACCACGTAATCGTCGGCCCCGGCGTCCAGCGCCCGAACCTTGTCTTTCTCTGTGCTTCGCACCGTGAGCATAATGATGGGAACTTCCGAATCGCTACGAATCTCGCGGCACGTCTGCAGCCCGTCCAATCCGGGCATATTCATATCTAGGAGAATCAGGTCAGGCTTACTGTCGCGGACCTTTTCAAACGCCTCGGTGCCATCGCGCGCTTCAATGACGGCGTAACCCTCAGCGCTAAGCGTTGTGCGTAACACACGGCGAATCTGCGGTTCATCATCCACCACCAGGATTGTCGCGGCATTCATCGCGACTTACTCGACGACGAATCGATGGGCAGAGTGAAGGAAAACACCGAGCCGTGATCGCGTTGGCTGGCAACGCTGATCGTTCCGCCGTGTGCTTGAATGATGGCTTTCGCGATCGGCAACCCCATCCCGGTTCCCTGAACAAGGTAACGCTGATCCTTTCCGCGATAAAATTTGTCAAAGATAAGCCCTAGTTCCATGTCCTCGATTCCCGGTCCTTTGTCGGCCACGCTGGTAAGCACACCATTAGCGTTGGCCTCAGCGGTTATAGTAATTGGCTGGTCTTTCGGCGAATAACCATCGGCATTTTCGATCAAGCGCACCAGCACGTCGCGTATGCGATTGAAGTCGGCGCGAACTGGCGGAAGCGTCTCAGGCACGTCCATCCGTATCGTTCGAGACCCCAACAAAGTTTTGCAATACGAGAGTGCCGACGAAACAATCTCATTCATCGAATTCGGCGCCAGCTCCAATTCGAATTCGCCGGCGTCCAGCTGCGCCATTTCCGCGGCGTCACCCACCAGTTGGTTCAAGCGATCGCACTCTTCATCGATCACCGTCAGCAATTCCTGTTTTTGTGGATCCGTCACGCGCCGCTCGGACAGCAGACTGGTCACCGACGCTTTGATAGAAGTTAACGGCGTGCGAAAGTCATGCGTCACGGAATCCAGCAATGCTGATTTCAAACGTTCTCCTTCTCTGGTGGCCTCTGTTTTTCCCAATTCTTCCACGGCGCGAGCCCGCTCGAAGGCAATGGCAATCATGGAACCCAACGCGTCCAGCGTTTCCCGCGATAACATCTGGCCAGAGATTCCCAGACTGCCGATCGCGCGCGCGCCCATGTGTACCGGGACAAACGACAGACTTCGGCCCGCATCGCGCAGCGGCTCATCCCGGACCGTCGCTCGCTTTAGCTCTTCGTCCACGAAGTGCGACGCTCCTCCCGAGTGATAAAACTTGTTTTTGTTCTCCAAGTAAAGTGCCGCAGCTCCCACCTCGAATGTTTCCACGATGTGTCTGGGGATGGCATTAAGCAAGGTAATTACGTTTCCGGACACCAGCAAGGTCTGACTGAAGGTGTAGAGTCTCTCCAGTTCATTGCGCCGCCGCTGCGCTTCATCCGCTTCCTTGCGCACGCGCGCAGCCAACTGGCTGGTGATAAGCGACGCCGCCAGAAAGGCGAATAGCGCTGCCCAGTTTTGCGGATCGGCAATCGTAAATGTCCCCACCGGCGGCAGAAAAAAATAATTGAATGCCAGCATCGCGGCCAGGGACATAAACGCGGAAACGGTAAAGCCCCAAAAGGTCGAAACTGCTAAAATTGCCACCACAAACGTAAGCGCTACGGTGGTTTGGTTTACTCGCAATAGGTCGCGATAAAAAAACGTAATGAGGGCCACGATGCCCAGCGCTACAACAGCGTGCAGGAAGCGAATAGGAAGACGTGAGAGCACTGCAGTATTCTAGCTCAGCCGTTCATACCCAGTAGCTGTAAGACGCCCGATGAAGAAAACACCTGAAGATTGGCTGGAGAAAGTTAGCACGCCCGAAAAAACCAAAGGCATCTTTAAACTTTTTCTCGGCTATGCGCCCGGCGTGGGAAAAACCTACAGCATGTTGAGTGAAGGCATCCGCCGCCACAGCCGCGGCGAAGACGTGGTCATCGGTTTCATCGAAACTCACGGTCGCAAAGGCGTCGAAGACCTCGTGCCGGAGCTTGAAACCGTGCCGCGCCGCAGCATCGAATACAAAGGCACGGTGTTTGAAGAGATGGACGTGGATGCCATCATTGCCCGTCATCCCGCCGTCGTTCTGGTCGATGAGCTGGCCCACACCAACATTCCCGGCAGCAAACACCGCAAGCGCTACGAAGATCTGCAGGAACTGCTCAACGCGAAGATCGATGTGCTCTCCACTCTAAATATTCAGCACATGGAAAGCCTGGCGCCGACCGTCCACAGCATCACCGGCGTCACCGTGCGCGAAACCGTTCCCGACTGGGTTCCTTTGATGGCCAATGAAACGGTGATGGTGGACCTCACACCGGAAGCGCTCCAGCAACGCATGGAACGCGGCGACGTTTATTCCAAACACAAAGTGCATCAGGCGCTGCACAATTTTTTCCGCCGCGGCAATTTAATCGCTCTGCGCGAACTCGCTTTGCGCCAGGTAGCCGAACACGTCGATCGCAGCCTCGAATCCTACATGGCTGCCAAGGACATTGAAAAAAACTGGCCGGTGCGCGAACGGATCGCGGTTTGCATCGGTTCGAACCCCTCTGGCCAGTACTTAATTGCCCGGGGCGCTCGCATGGCCAGGCGCCTGGATGCCGAGCTCTACGTCGTCCATGTGGACAACGGCGCGGAAAATCAAGGCCCCGGTCACAAATCTCTGGAAGCCAACATTCGCTTCGCGGGAGATCTGGGAGCAAAAGTCGTCCGGATAAAGGGTAAAAGCATCGCGGATACCATGGCAGCATTCGCGCGAGAGAAGCACGTCACGCAAGTCATCTTTGGACGGGCCGCCGTAAAAGGTTTGCGCAAACTTTTTTACTTATGGGCGATTCACCGCTTCTTGCGAGACGCGCCCGCAGTGGACGTTCACATCGTTACTCACCAGGAACCCGATTGACAGCCCTAATCAGTTGGCCTGGATGTTTCTGCGGGTTAGGCCGGTGACTCGCGCACCCTTGCCGGCTGTTCAAAATCCTTGAAGCGACCACACGTTCGCGCTTCCACTTGCTTCCCATAGTGCGACGCGATGCCCGTCTGGCGAAGGGATCGCCCATCCCACGTCTTTGTCCGCATCCTCCAGCATCGGTCTCATCTCCCCGCGCAGATCGATGTTGGCCAGCATTTCAGCTCCCGTGGCCGCCGACGTACTCGCCCAGATGCTCCGGCCATCGGCGGCCCAGTCAAGCGCCAAAATTCCGCCTTGACCCTTCACCGCCAGCGATTTTGTCGGACCCTTTGTAGTTGAGAAAAATTGAATTTGACTGCTTCGCCATACCGCGGCGGCGATGGTCGACCCATCCGGGGAAAGGCTCCAATTATATTTGTATCCCGAGGGCCCCTCGATACGAGTCAGTTCCGTTTTCGCCCCACTCACAGGATCAAAAATTACGAACCGAAGGGCGGTTGGTAACGACTGGCTAAAGACACAAAGCGAAGACGGGCCGCGCGCACATTGAAGGTTTCCAATGGCTTCATCCCTCAATACAAATTTCGACGCGCCCCCGTACAGAGGCATGCGCATAATCTTGGCGAAACCAGGATGGTCGTGGCTCTCGGGACTCACCACGTACAGAATTTCCGAGCCATCAGAATTTAACCTCGTGAGGATCACCGATTCCTTTCCGCCCACGAGTAAATCCGGCGCGGGTTGATCCACCGCCTGTTTGAACACGTGTGTAGGTCCGTCCCGGTCCGAAGTAAAAAGCACGGATTTGCTGTCGGGAGTCCACGCGTACGGAAAGTTCCTTCCTTCAGGAAGACCCAAACGGCGAGGAGCAGAGAGTCGCCCGGTGCGGGCCTGAATCTCAGCCAGGTAGACCTGCGGCGCCCCACTCCATTTTAAAAACACTAGCGACTTACCGTTCGCGGAGACACTTAATCCCATCTTTCGATCGGGGCTGCTGGTGAGTCGCGTTGCTTCGCCAATGGGGCGGCGGCTAGCTGAATCCAGTCGCACGGCCCAAAGATTCGAGCCACTTTGGTTGGGTGGCGCCTCCACTAAAGAATAAATCAAACGCCCGTCCGGAGCCCAAGCCAACGCATCACCGAGCGTCAGGTCTGTGAGAATGCCATTGGTTTCCTTAGTGGCCGGGTTGCACACCACGATAGACACATATCCCTCGTGAGCACCCGGTCCATAGCGGAGAAAAGCCAAACGGCGGCTATCCGGCGACCACACCACCGGGCCAAACATCTCCCCCGGTTCGCTGAAGACTTTTCGCGATTGTTCCCCATCTGAAGACATCGTCCAGATTTCCTGATTTTTCTCGCCTCTGACGAACGCGATTTGAGAACCATCTGGCGAAACGGATCGTGCCTCAGCATTGTCCATGAGTTTGCGTGGATTTCCCCCGAAAACAGAAATGCTCCATATGCTGGGTTGTTCCCCAGCGACCGGCGGCTTCCAACCCGTCCATATATTGGACGACTGTTCTCCGGATCCTGGGAGTTTATTGGCGAGGACGTGACTCCCATCCGGAAACCAGCTCACAGGTCGCGCGATGAAACCGTCTGGCAGAGCAACGAAATGTGTTTCGCCGGTTCCGACGACTTTCAGATAAAACCCTTTTCTGTCGGTGAAAGCCAAATATTTGCCGTCCGGCGAGATCACCGCGTTAAACACCGGATCGTCGGAAGGATTGGCGGTTAGTCGCAGCTCTGTAAATTTAATATCTTTAACAATAGGGTTGAAATGACGGGCAGCTATCCACCCAGCGCCGCCTCCCGCCAGAAGCACGATGACCACCGCCAGCACTACTTTCCAATGACGGCCGGACGACGAGATCGCAGTGCTTTCCTGCGGATCCTTTTGTTCTACTTCTTTGGCATCCTTTGTTTTCGGCTGGACCGGCGCTACAAAACGATAACCGCGCCGCGAAAGAGTCTCCACGAACCGGGGGTTGTCCGCGCTATCGCCCAGCGCGTCTCTAAGCCGCTTGATAGCTGCGTTCAGGCCATGGTCAAAATCCACAAACGTGTCGTCGGACCACAACTGAGATCGCAACTCTTCGCGGGTCACAATCTCGCCGGGTCTTGCCAGCAATACCGCCAAAAGTTGAAAGGGCTGGTCTTGCAGTTTGACCTTGGCGCCGTTTCGCCAAAGTTCACCGGTGTCGAGATTGGCCTCGAAAATCCCAAAGCGACGGGTGTTGGAAGCCACGGTGCCTGGCATAGGATTTCCCGTATTTCGATAACCTGCTATTAAATACGTTTTTCTGGCAACGATGTTTCAGGCCTTCTCGCGTTATCTAACACAGTATCTCACTGTTTCATAGCCATTTAGCGCGTCACCAACAGAAGCGCCCGCGGTAGCCCGCCGACCATTGAGGTACCTGCCTCCCCACCCCACATTCGCCTGAC
>Ga0307479_10007163_pt1 | contig 10276 bp, 7 predicted proteins | sample atmos_gasesECM4C_FD_203743 | JGI IMG/M metagenome (GOLD analysis project Ga0307479, IMG submission 203743) | Hardwood forest soil microbial communities from Morgan-Monroe State Forest, Indiana, United States - atmos_gasesECM4C_515 | ecosystem: Environmental > Terrestrial > Soil > Temperate...
GGTGGCTGTTCGCCGCTCTTTGCCGCTCTCCGCGCAGGTTTTGCTGGAGATCCCCAGTGCGCCGCTGGCCTCCACAAACTCCTTGCCCAAGGCTGCCCGCAATCTTCGCGCCCGAACTCTATGGGTTACGCACACCGATGGCTACCACCTGATGGGCCTCAAATTCTCCCATCCTCTGGTGGGTCCGCCCGTTGCCCGCCCGTCCCGCCAAAGGAAAGTTGCTTCTGTTTTGTGAAAAGTTTTTCCCACCAGCCCGATTGCCCTTAAGCCGGAACGCTGTGTGTTACCGGATCGCAGTGATTCTGTAAGAAAATCCAGCATCTCTATAAATATAAACAACTTACCCTTGATTTAGACCCCGAATTCAGGGCCATCCCCGGTTTGGCTCTTGGGGTGCACAACAAGGCTCGTACGCAAGGGCAAACGGGCCACTAAATACATGACGACTACACCTTCGGTTAGTTCGCTGGCTACTTCACTGGGAGAGTTTCCACCCGAGGCGATCACATTTGGCCGCTCTGAGGTCATGCAATCGCTGCGGAACCGCATGGACAAAGTAGCGAGCGCCAACGTTCCCGTCCTGATTCAGGGCGAGAGCGGCACCGGCAAAGACATCATCGCGCGCATGATTCACAGCCTTTCGCCCTGGCGGAATGGGCCGTTCGTCAAAGTGAATTGTCCGGCGATCCCGGGGACACTGCTCGAAAGCGAGCTCTTCGGATACGAAAAGGGCGCCTTCACCGGAGCCTATGGATCGAAACCGGGCCGAGTGGAACTGGCCCATCGTGGCACGCTTTTCCTCGACGAAATCTCCGAGCTAGATCTCGGTCTGCAATCCAAGCTGTTGCAGTTGCTCCAGGACGGACAGTTCTGCCGTATCGGCGCCCAGGAGGACAAGAAAGTCGAAGTGCGCGTGGTTTGCGCGACCAACCGGGTGCTGGAAGTGGAAATCGAAAGCGGAACCTTCCGCCAGGATTTGTTCTACCGCATCAACGTGGTCAATCTGCAGATGCCGCCTTTGCGCGAGCGTCGCGGCGATATTCCCGACCTGGTCACATATTTTCTGGAGTACTACAACCGCAAATATAACTGCCGTGCCCGCGTTCTTTCGGGAGAGTTGATGACCGCGTTGCAGAAGTATCACTGGCCGGGCAACATTCGCGAACTGGAAAACCTGATCAAGCGCTACGTGATTCTGGGCAATGAGGAAGTCATTAGCAGCGATCTGGTGGCGCACCAGCAGGAGTATTCCATTCCGGATATCAACTACGATGGGCCGATCGCGCTGAAGACGATCACGCGCCAGGCCACCCGGGAACTGGAGCGCAAAGTAATCCTGAAGGTCCTGCAGGCCCACCACTGGAATCGCAAACAGGCCGCTCGCGCTCTGGGCATAAGTTACCGTGCCCTGCTCTACAAGATCCGCGACGCGGGTCTGCCCCCCAACCGCTCGTCCCGACGTCGCCCCGAACCGGTTCCGGCCCAGGACGTCGCCGCCGACTAAATACCCATGCTTCGCAAACTCAAGACGATCCACTGGCCCGCAACCACGAAGGAAGAGTCGCTTCCCGCGGCCCAGCCGAGCCATGCCCAGGAATACGCTTCCGCATCCGTGGCAGCGTTCCTGGAACATATCTCGCCACTCGCGCATGGCATGGAAGGAAAAATCGCCTCCCTGCGCGTCCTGCTCAGAAATGCAAAGATGAGGGTATTGGATGAGAGTGGCCCAATCTTTGATGTCTGCGCGCAAGTGTGGGCTACCTATATTTCGGGCCGAAAGCGTAAGCAAACCGTCATCTATCTCTGGGTGATCGCTTTGGGCATCGCTCTCGGTTTGGTGGTTGAACTGGCGATGCAAATCACTACTGTGCTGCCGAACTGAAATTCCCAGCCTGCCATAGAAACGGGGAGCAAGAACCAAGACCTGAGAACCAAGACCTAAAACTTAAAGAGCTAAGAACCAGGTCAAAGGCCGCGGGCGAGGGCGCCCGCGCCACATGGGTTTCCGGTGTATAGTTTTTTGTTGAATTGACGGTTCATTGTCAGATTTTCATTCCCCATCCGGCGAGGCGAACTGTGAAAGGCGATCCAAAAGTTATCGCTGTCCTAAGCGAAGTGCTCAAGGCGGAATTGACCGCCATCAACCAGTATTTTTTGCATGCGGAAATGTGCGAAAACTGGGGCTATGAAAAGCTGGCCAAACACACGCGGGTGGAATCCATCGAGGAAATGCAGCATGCGGAAAAGTTGATCGAACACATTCTGTATCTCGATGGCACGCCCAACATGAGCGACTACTTCAAGATCAATATCGGACAGAATGTGAAGCAGCAACTCGAGTTCGATCTCCAGGTGGAATACGAGGCGGTGAAACGCCTGAATACCGGCATCGAAACCTGCGTCAAAGCTGGAGACAACGGCTCGCGCGATCTTTTGGAAGGAATTCTCACCGACGAAGAAGAGCACATTGATTGGCTGGAAGGACAGCTCCACGCCATCAGCCAGATGGGCGTAGAAAACTACCTGGCGCAGCAGTTACACGAAAAGAAAGAGTAATCGGAACCTCGAGCCCTGATTTTTGCATCGCCGGCATCCTGCCGGCTGTCGCGCGGGCACTTGTCGTCAGGTCAATTCACACTCGCCAGTAGTCTGGTGTCCACTGCCCCACTGCCTTCTTGATGTCGGCCCGGGACAGTTTTTCCGCCAGTGCCTTCGCGGCCAGCGCCGGCAATTCCGCGTCGGAAGCAAAGCGCAATCCGATCAGCTGCGATTCCGACAATTCGCCAACGCGAGTTCGCAGAGGCTCGTCCAGAAGAATCGCAAGCCGCAAACGTTCCTCCAGTCGAATCACCCGGTCCTGCACTCGCAGAGCATAGAGCCGCATCTTGAGAATCGCGGTTGTGGCGGCCAGCATGAATATCACTATCCAGGCCGAATGCACTCCCGGATGCATCACCAGATGCACGATAGTGACGATCAGGCTGATGGCAAAAACCGGCACGATGAAGAAGTGGAACGGAGGATCGAATCGGGTGTGATTGGCAAAATTCTGAGGAACTTTTTCGGCCATGCTGTTCCTTCGATCAGGATTTTCGTAGCGCCGCCGTCCCGGCGGCTGTCCGGTAGGCGCCTCGCCCACCGCGTCGAGGGCAAGATGCCCTCGGGACAGCCTGCAAGATGCCGGCGCTACGATAAGGCGGTCACCTTTCGCGAAGGTCCGACGTCCGCCTTACTGTTTTTTCTTTTTCCCGAACAGTCCGCCCAGGGCATCCATTGGGGAGTTTGTATTCCCAGAGGGATTTTTTTGTCCTGTCAAGCCTTGCAGCGCGCCACCCAGCCCGCCCTTCAACTGGCCGCCAACCATTCCCTTCACATCGGGCATAAATTTTGGATCGGAGGTAGTTCCCTGGATGAAGAACGGGATGCTGCCGCCCTTGCCTCCGATGCCGGCGAGCTGGGTGAGTCCCGTCACCGCGCCGCCGCTCAGGCTGGCATTCATTTTGTAGTTCAACGAGCCGCCGGGACTGATGGTTCCATCTCCCGTCACCGTGCCGAGAGCGGGAATGGTCAGGTTGATGTTCTGCGTCCGGACGCCCTCGGGCGCGACCCGAGCATCGGTGCTCAGGTTCTGGATGGAAGTGTCCGATCCGGACGGTGTGCCCGAGAGGGCGGAGATCGCCGACATCTTGGAGGCGAGATTGAAGCCGGCAAGTTTGGTCTGCGCCAGACGAATCGGGCCGGTAATGACCAGCTTGTCCACCGGGCCGACGATGCCCACGTTCACCGATAGACTTCCGCCCTGCAGCGACGATCCCGAGGGCAGGATGATGCCGAGCGCGGGCAGCATGGTCTGAAGATCGTCAACCGGCATGCCATCAGCGTTGAGCTTCATATTTAACACCGTCGACTCTCCCTGCGACTGATAGGTGCCTGTGAGCTTGGCCACGGCCTTGCCCAGCGTGACATCGCCCTGGGTCAGAGTTCCGCCTTGTTTCACCAGATCGTAATCAGTGGCGTATTTCACCTCCACCGGACGCGTGGCGGGCGTACCTTTGACCGCAAGCTTGAGCTTGTCGGCCTTCAGAGTGCCGCTGGTCTGCGCCATCTTGCCGTCGGACTTGAGCGTGCCATCAAAGTCGGCGATGCCCGCAATTCCGGTCGAGGGATCAACAAATCCCGAAGCCGTCAGGTCCAGACCCTTGATGTTGATTTGCGCTTCCAGGGGAGTCGCTGAAACGTCGGTCGAATTGATCGGGCCCGCTTTGCCCTCAAGTTTCGCGGTGCCGCCGGCGGGTAGATTCGCGCTAATCGTAAAAGGGAACTGGGAAGTCAGGGAAAAATCGCGCACGCTGATATTCACATTGTCATACACATGAGGCTTGATCGACGAATTTGCGCGATTCACTGACAGGCGGCCATCCGTCACATCCAGCTTGCTGACCGAGAGGTTCGCCGTCGAGGAGCTTGTGTTCGCGGGCTTCTTCTCCGCCTCCGACTTGCCGCCAAGGCTGGAGAAATTCCATTTTCCCGAGGCATCGCGCAGCAACGCAATCTCCGGCTTGTCGAGCGTGATATCGGTCACGTGCAGAGTCTTGGAAAAAATCAACGGCATCACTTCCACGCCGACTTTCAGCGCCTTGGCGCGAATAAAGGGATCTTTACTGTAGGCAGGATCGTCGGAGATCGAGAGGTCTTCCGCCGAAACGCTTCCTGACAAAATAGAAAGGCTGAGGTTGCCGACCTTGACTTCGCGGCCCAGGGCGGTGGAAAGCTCAGACTCCAGTTTAGGCCGGAAGCTGTTTACGTTTACCAGGAAGGGGAGCGCGATGACGATGAGCAGAATAACGACGAACACGATCCCGACAATTTTCAATGCGCGTTTCATAACGGAACTCCTTCGTGAGGCTTCAATTCTTGAGAGGGCCGGCAACCTTGCGGAGTAAGCCGATGACGGCCAACAGTTTACCAAAAGGTGGGGCTACCGGGGTTCTTGCGTCAGCTCGGGATTCGGCGCCGGCCCGCCATAAAGTTCTTTCTGGCGTTTATCGCGTTGCTGGTTCATCACCTGGGTGGTGGCATCCATTTCTGCGCGCGCTTCCTGAGTGCGCCCCAGGCGCTGCAGTAGCTGTCCGCGCAGGTAATGCACGCTCGAATTCGCCGGATCCGATTTGGCGGCGGCATCGATTTCAGCCAGCGCCTCGGTGTACTTGTTCTCCGCCTGATAGACGCGTGCCAGTTGGTAATGAGCGCTGCCCAGACCGGGCTCGATCCGTAAAGCATGCCGTAGATTCATTTCCGCTTCCCGATTATTTCCCAGGAGCGAATTTACCAGTCCCAGCTGATCGTAGTTGTAGGCAACGTCTGGCTCCAGGGCGATATCTTTGAGGAATTCTTCTTTGGCCCGCTGTAGATCCTGCTTCTTGAAATAAGCTACTCCCAGATTGAAGTGAACGAAGGGAAGCTTGGGATTGGTCTTGGCGGCGAGTTCGAGCTCCTTGATCGCGTCGTCATATTCTTCGCGATTGATGTGTGCCTTGCCCAGCAGCAGATGCAACTCGGGCGAGTCCTGCCCGGTCTCAATGAGCCGCCCCAGCGCGCGCTGCTCGAGCTCCGGACGAGCCGACTTGCCCGCGGCAATTCCCAGCACGTAGAGATAGTTCAGCTGGTTCGACGCCTGTGCCCACAGCGGCTCAAGCATGGCAGCGGCGTCGGCGTAACGCTCGGTGAAAAAATAACAAAGTCCCAGAAGATAGCGTGCCTGGTATGAATCCGGCGCATCGCGCACCACCGATTCGAAGGGAGCGATGGCGGAGCGAAAATCATTTTGCCGGTAAGACACCAAGCCAATGTTGAGACGAATTCCAGGGACTTGTGGCATCAGATGTTCGGCTTTGCGCAACCTCTCCAGCGCCTGCGGCCATTGTTTGCGCCGCATGGCAATGACACCCAGGTTGGCATACGCGCCGGCAGCTTGCGGATCCAGAGCCAGCACGCCTTGAAAGCAACGCTCGGCCAGTTCGAGGTTGTTTTTCTTCAGGGCGGTCTCGCCCTCCTGAAACAATTGCTGAGGAGTCACGGTTGTCGTCGAGGGCCGCGCCGGATGCGTGGTTTGCGCGGCCGCGCCCCATGTGAGCGCGAGCACAAGCATCGCGAGAAGCCTTGACAGTGATTTCACTCTGCTGTAGTGTCCGCCAACAACGGCGTGGAATTCAAGCTACGCAAGTCTTTGCGTACTTTGCGGCCTTCTTCGCGTCCTCTGCGGTTAAAGCTCTAAGCCGCTAAGGTCGCAAAAAATGAACACAAACGACGCGAAGAAAAATCTCTTTATGGTCAAGACTTCAGTGATCACGATCCGGGACGTGGCCAAGGAAAGCGGTTTTTCCTCGACCACAGTTTCCATTGTCCTCAACAACGCTCCCCTGGCGCGCTACATTCCGGCGGCCACCAAGAAGCGGATCGAAAAAGCGGCCAAAAAACTGGGATATCGTCCCAACTTGTTTGCCCGTTCTTTGCGCAGCAAGCGCAGTCACACCGTAGGCGTGATGGTTTTTGACATGACCGACCCCTACTGCACGCTCATTCTGCGGGGCATTGAAAACTCTCTCTACCAGTCGTCCTACTTGCCCATTCTGACCGATGTGCATAACGAGCGCAGCCGGTTTGAACGCTACCTGGAGATGCTGCTGGACCGCCGTGTGGAAGCGTTGATCGTCCTGGCGAACTGGTTGTTCGTGGATATCGACGTTCTCGCCGATCTTGAAAAAAGCAGTATTCCCAGCGTGATGATCGCGCGCGAGATTCAAACCGACACGGTCAGTTCGGTGATCGTGGATAACGAAGTCGGCGCCTTCACCGCCGTCGAACACTTGTACCAACTGGGGCATCGCAAGATTGCTTTCATCCGCGGACCCAAGACTCTGACGGACAGCGCCCCGCGCTGGCGAGGCGTTCGCTCTTTCGCGAAAACCAGCGGGCTCGAACTCGATCCGAGGCTGATCCTCGATCTGCCGGAATCGCGCGATCCCATTTCAAGTTTTGAAGCCGGATACAAATTGACCGAGGAACTGATCAAAAGCAAGCGCCCCTTCACCGCGCTGATGGCCTTTGACGACATGACGGCGTTTGGCGCGATCCGCGCCTTTGCCAAGGCAGGTTTGCGGGTGCCGGACAACTGCTCGGTGATCGGCTTCGATGACGTCGCCGCCTGCAGCCTCTACACTCCCCAGCTCACCACCGTCCGCCAGCCCATGGAAGCCATGGGTGCGGCGGCGGCGAATCTGGTGGTGGAAGGCATCAATGCGGTGCTTGAGAAACGGGAAGTGGTGGCGGTACACCGCAAAATGACGCCGGAGTTGGCGGTGCGGGAATCCACCCGCAGCATACCTTAGGTTGTCGCCCGCTGTGGAAAATCTCACTTAACCCCATTAATCAAAAAGCTGATAGGCATCATTTATTGCCCTTTTTTTCTTGACACTGGTTGTCGAATTACCGCAGTATTCAGGCTATTGATACGTTTTAATAAACCAATTCAATCTCGACAGGTTTCGAAATGGTCCCAGGGTGCGCACGACCAAAACAGCAGAACAAGGGGGGAGCAATGAAATCCCGCGTGTTGTGGTTAGGTTTCATTCTTTCGTTCTCGATTGCGGTCTTCGGGCAGGAAACCGCTTCCATCACGGGCACAGTGACCGACCAGAGTGGTGCGGCCATCGCCAATGCCCAAGTCACGGTCACCAGCCTGGATCGAGGAATCAACCGTCCCACGACCACCAACGCCAGCGGCGACTACTTGGTGGCCGGTTTGCCTTCGGGGCCGGTCAATGTGACCGTGGTCGCGCAGGGCTTCAAAAAATATGAGGCTAAGGGTGTAGTGCTGGCGGTGGGACAAAAGGCGCGCGCGGACGTGGCCTTGCAGGTCGGAGCGACCAACACAACCGTCGAGGTCGAAGGTACCGACGTGGCCCAGGTGGAGACGCAGTCGTCTGAGCTTGCCGGTACCGTTAGCGGAAAACAAATTACCCAGCTCGAACTGAATGGGCGGAACTTTACCCAGCTCATCACCCTGGTCCCAGGCGTCAGCAACCAGACTGGTCAGGACGAAGGCACGGTCGGGATTAACGGCAGCGTAGCCTTCAGCGTCAATGGCGGCCGCACCGAGTACAACAACTGGGAACTCGACGGCGGCGACAACATGGATAACGGCAGCAACGGCACGCTGAACGTTTATCCCAGTCTGGAAGCCATCGCTGAAGTCAAAGTCCTCACCTCAAACTATGGCGCGCAGTACGGCCGCAACGGATCAGGTACGGTGGAAGTTGAAACCAAGTCCGGCACCAATCGTTTCCACGGCAACGCTTATGAGTTCGTGCGCAACGATGCCTTCAACGCCTTCAACTACTTCGACGATCCCACCGCTCCGAAACCTGGCTACAAGAAGAATGACTTCGGCTACACCATCGGCGGACCGATTTGGAAGGACAAGACATTCTTCTTCTGGTCGCAGGAATGGCGCAGGGACCGAGTGCCGGGACAGGTGTTCAGCCAGTTTGTTCCATCGGACGCCGAGCGCGCCGGCAATTTCAGTGATCTGTGTCCTAACAACGGAGACTTCTCCGATTGCCCCGCGGTGCCGGGGTTCCTGGATGCGACCGGACACACTCCGGACCTGACCATCGTGCCCGCGTTTCAGGCTAACGCCACCGTGGCGCAGGCTCTGCTGGGCATGATACCTGCGGCCAATGGCGGCTCGCCAGGAGCTGAGCTCTTCAATGACTCTCCGGTCCAGCCAACGAACTGGCGCGAAGAATTGATTCGAGTCGATCACAATATCACCGACAACGAACGCATCACCTTCCGCTACATCCATGATTCCTGGAAGACCGTAACCGCAACTCCGTTGTGGACGAACCAGGGAAGTTTTCCGACCATTCAGACGGATTTCAGCGGGCCGGGTGTCAGTCTGGTGATCCGCCTGAACTCCACCTTTTCGCCTACCTTGCTGAACGAATTCGTGGCCAGCTATACCACCGACCATATTGTGCTGAACAACGTGGGCAACTGGCAGCGTCCCTCTACCTTCCCCATGGGAGACTTGTTCCCGGGGAACGGAGACGGCATTTTGCCCGGGATCAACCTTTCGGGCGGCAACGCGTATGGCGGAGGTTTCGGAGAAGATGCGGGCTACATTCCCAACGGTCCCTACAATTCCAATCCGACGTACACCTATCGCGACAACGTCAGCAAGATTATCGGCAAGCACAATTTGCAATTTGGCGCTTACTTCGTCGCGGCGCAAAAGAACGAATTAGGTGGGGAACTGGCGGCAGGCTCGGTCCCGGGCTACCTAACCTTTGACTCGTCCAACGGCCTTTCGACCGGGAATCCCTTCGCCGACCTGTTACTGGGCGACATCACCAGCTACGGACAGCAAAATACGCGCCTCAAGTATTACAACCGCTACAAGATTTTTGAGCCTTATTTCCAGGATGACTGGCGGATCACCAGCCACCTGACCGTGAACCTGGGGTTGCGCGTCAGTCTGTTCGGCACCTATCGGGAAAAACAACAGCAGGCCTTCAACTTTGATCCCGCGGCTTATGTTCAGGGCGACACCACCGTAGACCCGAACACCGGCATCGTTTCCGGCAATCTCTTCAACGGAATCGTTCAGTGTGGAGTGGGCAGCGTGCCCGCCGGTTGTATGAAGGGGCATCTTTTCAATCCGGCCCCTCGTATCGGATTTTCCTGGGACCCCAAAGGCAACGGGAAGATGGCGATCCGCGGCGGATACGGCATTTTCTTCGAGCACGGCAACGGCAACGAGTCGAGTACGGAATCGCTGGAGAACTCGCCGCCGCTAGCGTTTGCGTCCGTGCAAAACAACATTCAGGACTACGCTGCGATCGGCGGAGGCAGCGGCTCGGCCGCGCCGGCGTTCCCGATCAGCGTTACCGCGATTCCCACCAAGGCGATCTGGCCCTACGTGCAGCAGTGGCACTTTGACGTACAGCGCGAGGTGCTGCCGAACACGGTGGCAACTATTTCCTACGTAGGAAGCAAGGGCACGAAACTGGCCCGTTTGACTGATCTGAATCAGCTGTCTCCGGTTCCACTCAGCCAGAACCCTTACAAGCCGGGTGAGCCCATCAATGGCGGGGTGGATGCCAACGGCAATCCCATCCATGACGATTGCGGCACCATGACCACGCCCAGCGGTGTCCCCGTGACTGGTCAAGCCGCAATCAATCTCTCCGTGGCTTGCGGTGCCAGCCCCGAT
>Ga0307479_10007165_pt1 | contig 10274 bp, 12 predicted proteins | sample atmos_gasesECM4C_FD_203743 | JGI IMG/M metagenome (GOLD analysis project Ga0307479, IMG submission 203743) | Hardwood forest soil microbial communities from Morgan-Monroe State Forest, Indiana, United States - atmos_gasesECM4C_515 | ecosystem: Environmental > Terrestrial > Soil > Temperate...
TTTGCGAATTTAATTTGCGAAAACAGAAACGCGGCCACTAAATACCCGCGTGTTCGGTTTGACTTTGCTCGGCAGCGGCAGTGCCGGAAACAGCGCTTTGGTCGCGACCGATCACTGCAAAATCCTAGTCGACGGCGGACTGAGCGCGCGCCAAATCGCCCTCCGGCTCGAGCAATGCGGCGTGTTGCCCGACCAACTCGACGGCGTCTTGCTCACTCACGAACATGGCGATCACGTTTGCGGGCTCGAAGTTCTGTGTCGGAAATTCGATGTGCCGATTTACGCGAATTCCCAAACGGCCGAAGCGGTCCGCTGCGGTTGTTCGTTAGATCAACATCGGAATTGGCGAATTTTCCGCACCGGGGCCGAGTTCGCGATCTGCGATATCACCGTGCAAACCTTTCCAGTGCCGCATGACGCGGTGGATCCAGTTGGGTTTGCCTTTCATGCCGGATCGAGCAGCCTCGGGTTCGTCACCGACCTCGGTTATGCGACGAAAATGATTGTGGAACGGTTGCGCCAGGTGCAAACGCTCGTGATCGAGACCAACCACGACGAAAAACTTTTGCAGAATGACGCGCATCGACCCTGGCCAGTGAAACAACGCATCCGATCGCGCCACGGTCATCTTTCCAACAATGCCGCCGCGACTGTGATTGAAGAATTGCTTCCGGGAAAAATCGGTCGTGTGGTGTTGGGACATCTCAGCCGGGACTGCAACACCCCCGACCTCGCGCTCGGGACAGTGCGCAACGCGCTGGCCAAATCCGGCAAGATCGACATTGAACTTTTTTGCGCAACCCAATCAGAGATAACTCCCACGTTTCGAATGGGCGAAACACTTCGCGGACATTTTCAACCGACCTTCGAGAACGCATTTTTCCCGGCAGCATGAGTGCGGCGATGGCGGCGATTGAAAGACCGCAGCAAATGTCTGCGGCGAAAAGCCAAATGAAGATTTACGACGCGCGACAGGCCGATCTCCCGGCAATCATTCGGATTTATAATGCGGCGATCGCAACTCGCATGTCGACCGCGCAATTGGAACCGGTGACATTAGAAAGCCGGCGCAGTTGGCTGAAAGATCATTCGCCCGATCGCCACCCGTTCTGGGTGTTGGAAATGGACAGCGAGGTTGTGGGTTGGCTGACGTTAAAGTCGTTTCTCCCGCGCTGCGCCTATCGCGACACCGCCGAAGTAAGCGTGTACGTCGATGAAAGATTCCGGCGGCGCGGGGTTGGGCGAACACTGCTCGCCGAAGCGATTGCCCGCGCGCCAGCACTCGGCATCAGCGCGGTGGTCGGTCTGATTTTCGCGCACAACGAACCAAGCCTGCGATTGTTTGAACGGCTCTACTTCGAAAAGTGGGGACTACTTCCGCGCGTAGCCCGACTCGATGATGTGGAACGGGATCTCGTTATTCTCGGGCGTCACGTTTGAGAGCGGCTGTCAAAGCATCAAGCTTTGGGCGATAGGTCGCCTGGTCTTCCGGCGAAAGTCTGTCGATCGCGTGTGCAAATTAAAGCGCGTGCTTGAGCACGAGCGACCATCGCTTCACGCTCCTGCCGGCGGATTCACCCATCACTGTGTCGTCGAGCAATAATTCCGCCATTATCATAGCACGTGCGTCTTGTGTGGCCCCGCCGCTAGCCAAAAGCTGGATGATTGTGTCGGGGGCAGAGTGTTTCACTACGTCCAATGGCAATCCCAGTTTCACGCAAAAACATTGCGCTCAATCGTGCCGGCTTCTCCGCTCTCCGAGCCCGAGCAAGTTCGCGCAAAAGGATTCCGATCTGCTCGATCAGGGTCAAAACGTAATCTGACATTTTGTTCAAACTTCTTCCGGACCGACGACGAGATGAATGATCCCGCCGGGATCGGAGATGAAAAAACCGTTAAAATCTTCTCGCAGGTTTTCGACTTCATCCCGGCGAGCGACACCGTGAACTTTTAGGAACGCTGCCGCGGCTTCGGTGTCGTTCGTCTCGATCTCGAGCCAAATGTCCGGATGACTCAGATTCGGTACTTTATCGATCCACAGGCGGTTCGGTCCGAATTGAAAAATGCAACCCTCCGCTTCCTCTTCGATTAACGGCAGATTAAGCGTGTCCCGATAAAACGCGACGGTTTGCTCGTACGTGTGCGCGGGACACTTGATCGCGATATTGGCGCCGCCGGAAAATTGCGGACCATCGAGTTTCGCCACCATGATGTCGATCTAAACTCGCGTCCCGCCGCGGTCAAAGATGCTCGAGCAATTTTTGCGCGACCGTCTTCGCCCTTTCCAACGCGACCGCGTCATTGCCAAAACCGCTAACGCCGATGGTGAGAAACGCGTTGCCCTTGGCGATGTACAACATCAGCACCCGGGACGCGAATCCGCTTTCGCCGCCGGCAGCGGACATTTTGGCTGCGTCCCCAACACCGGACACGTCTTCCATCGAACCGTTGGCGGCGGCCATTAGCTGAAGTTCTTTCGCCGGATCGATTGCATTCGGTCCCGGCAACTGGAGCCTGATCACCAACGATTTCCCACGACGAACGCTGTAGTAATTGCACTTCGAGTAATATCCCTCTGCGCCCTCGCCGCTGCGCGGACTTGGTTCCTTTACGGCTTCGCCCAGAATATTGATGGCGTCTTCCCTGGTCACAATCTTCGCGACGTCTGGACGAGCATCGGCGGCGTGAAGTGCGTTTGCCAGGCCGTCTACGAAAACCAAGACGGCGACCAATTCTCGGATCGACATCATTAACCGCCGGCCGCGCCGGTGCCACCGGGTTTGGTCATTGAAACCGGGTCAAGCACGCGCTCGAGTTCTTTTTCCGGCAGAATTTTTTTCTCGCGACAAAGTTCGCGCACTGTTTTGCCAGTGTGGACACTCTCTTTCGCAATTTCAGCGGCGCGGTCATAGCCGATCTTCGGTGCCAGGGCGGTTACCATCGCCATCGATAGGTCGACCAATTCTTCGCAACGCGCTTTGTTCGCAGCGATTCCGGTGACGCATTTGTCACAGAAGACATCGACTACGTTGCCGAGGATCCGAATCGATTCGAGAAGATCGTGGGCCATCACCGGCATCATGACGTTGAGCTCGAAGTTCCCGTTGGCTCCGGCCCAGGTGACAACGGCGTCGTTCCCAAAAACTTGCGCGCAAACCATCATCATCGATTCGCACATCACCGGATTGACTTTGCCCGGCATGATGGAGCTGCCCGGTTGCGTGGCCGGCAATTGAATCTCGCCAATCCCGCAGCGCGGGCCACTTCCCAACCAACGGATGTCGTTGGCAATCTTGAACAAGCTCGTGGCAATGGTCTTCAGCTGACCGCTCGCTTCGATCACCGCGTCCTTGCCGCCTTGCGCTTCAAAATGATTTTTCGCTTCGTAAAACGCGATTCCGGTTCGCTGCTCGATGTGATGCAGCATTTTTTTGGGAAGATCGAGATGGCGATTCAGCCCGGTGCCGACCGCGGTACCGCCCAGCGCGAGTTCGCGCAAAGCTTCGATCGCTTTTTCGGCGCGCTGTTTTCCGTAGGCAACTTGCTGGGCGTATCCGGAGAATTCTTGGCCGAGCCGGACCGGAGTCGCATCCATCAAATGAGTCCGACCGATTTTGATAATGTCCCAGAATTCCTTCGCCTTCGCGCCCAGCGCGGCGTGCAATTTTTGCAGCGGCGGCACTAAATGATTTTTTAATTGTTCCGCAGCGCTGATGTGAAGCGCAGACGGAATCACATCGTTGCTCGACTGACCCATGTTGACGTGATCATTCGGATGCACGATTTCGCGCGATCCGATTTTCTTTCCGGCTAATTGCGCGCAACGGTTCGCGATGACTTCATTGGCGTTCGTGTTTGTACTTGTTCCCGAACCAGTTTGAAAAATGTCGAGCGGGAAATGTTCGTCGAGCTTCCCCTCGATGACTTCCTCAGCGGCTTGCACAATCAACGCTGCCCGTTCGGCGTCGAGCAAACCGAGATCGTGATTGGCCTGCGCTGCCGCCCATTTTACTAAACCGAGCGCGCGAATGAATGGCCGGGAAAAACGGTACCCGCTGATGGGAAAATTTAAAACCGCGCGCTGCGTCGAGGCGCCATAAAGCGCGGATTCGGGAAGCGACATCTCGCCCATCGAATCTTTTTCCATCCGCATTCCCCCGCCGGTCATGCGTTATTTGCGAAAGCTCGACGTTCCTGCCACCACCGCCGTCTCGCCGTTTCGACCGTTGCCTCGCTCAAAAACCGTGATGAACATTGGCGGGATATTTTGCAGGAAGTATTCGGACTTCGCGTGCTCGAAAATTTTGGCGTGCTGCTTCAGCTCATTGGTGACCTGGTAAATGATGAAGCGGCCGCCGGGCGCTAGTGCGTCGTGCGTTTGTTGAAGGAGAGCGCGCTTCTTGTCGATCTGGAGAATGCTGAAGGGGATTCCGGAGACGATATAGTCGCAGGCATCGATGCCGCGCCGGCGCAATTCGCGCGGTAAATGGGCGGCGTTGTCGTTAATCACGTGCACGCGCGGATCATCGCTGAACTGACGTCGCAAATCGCGCGAAAACGCAGGATCGATCTCGAAAAGGAGCAACTGGCAATCAGGCCGCATCCGGTGCGCAATTTCGCGGGAATGCACGCCCTCGCCCGGACCGTATTCGGCAATCACCCGCGCGCGGTCGAAATTGATCTTGTCGGACACGCGTTCCACCAGCGCCTTTGAGCTCGGCACAATCGAGGCGATTTGAAACGGCCGCTTAAGAAATCGCTTGAAGAAAAGTGCGCTCATCGAAAATCGAATAGTCACCCTCCGCCCCAGCATTGTCCAGTCGCGAGTGTCCTCGCCGGCCCAGGCGACCGGCGGCCGCAGAGGCCGGTTTTCGGTCAAATCTCGTTAGAACGCAAAGAAAGAATTGACACGGATTCTAGAATTTATAATGCTATAGCGAGCGAAATGTCTTGCCCATTTTCCCGCGAATTGGTGATTTTCTGCCATGCATAACCTCCTAACGGTTAAGGAAACGGCCAAATACCTCCGGATACCGTTGCCTACCGTTTATTATCTAGTCCAGCGTGGCCAGCTTCCCGCAATCCAAATCGGCGGACGGTGGCGCATCAAAAAATCCTCCCTCGACAAAGATATTCTCAAAGAGGACAAGTCCGGGCAGCCGACCGTGCTCGTCGTGGATGACGACGAAAGCCTGCAAAATCTTTTCAAGCTGTTCCTCCGCAAAATAGGTTTCAGCCGCGTTGTCGTCGGCACAGTCAAGGAGGCGCTCGCCGCACTCGAGAAACAAAAATTCGATCTCGTGTTTCTAGATTTGAAGTTACCGGATGGCCCGGCCGATGACGTCTACGATGCGATCAAAGAAGATCAACCGGAATGCTCGATCATTATTATTACCGGCTATCCCGACAGCGCGATGCTCGACCGGATCCTTGCGAAAGGTCCCGTCACCGTTTTGAAAAAGCCGCTTAAGGTCGATCAGTTGAAAGAGACTGTTCGAATCCTCGGTCACAAAGAAGCGGTCAAGCTGGCCGCGTAAGCGCAGCATCCCGCCCCGCCGCGGTCTTGACTGATTACCGATCACTGGTCACTTATCATTTCCGTTCGATGCGCGGTTAGCTCAGTGGTAGAGCACTACCTTGACACGGTAGGGGTCAGAGGTTCGAACCCTCTATCGCGCACGATTTTTTTCTGCCATGCGCAACTCAACCGAAATTCTAAAGAGCGCAATCGGCGCCGCCACCGCAATGTTGGAATCAATCACGGCGCTTGAATCGCAAATTACAAAAGCGGCGGATCTGATCGTCAATAGCCTGATAAACGGTAACAAAATTCTGGCCTGTGGCAACGGCGGAAGCGCTGCGGACGCAGCCGATTTCTGCACCGAGTTTGCCTGTCGATTTGTTGAAGATCGGCGGCCGTATCCCGCGCTAAATCTTTCGCAGGGTGGCAGTCTGATCACTGCCACAGGAAATGACTACGGGTTCGATGAAGTCTTCGCCCGCCAAGTGCGCGCGTTCGGCAATTCCGGCGAGGTGCTCATCGCGATAAGCACCAGCGGCAAATCGAAAAATATCAGACGTGCGATTGAAGAAGCGCGCTCTCGCAGACTAAAGACGATCGCGTTGCTTGGCCGTGATGGTGGGTCGACAGCCGGTCTGGCCGATGTCGATCTCATTGTTAAAGGCGATTCGACCGCGCGGATCCAGGAAGGCCACAAGTTTCTTCTTCATGTGATCTGTGAGATCTGCGAAGCGCGCTTGCCGAAATAACTCGGCGGAGTTCCCCTTTCACCCCTTTTCAAAGACGCCAACTCCTGCAACGATGCTGCCATATGAGAAACGCTTTGCTCGTCCTCGCTGTTATTCTTCTGAGCAGCGCGCCGGCCATTTTCGCTGGGCCCGTCCGCTATGACGCGAAAGTCTGGCGCGCGGTGCAAACCTATGACGTCGACACCTTGAGTAAGAATTTGGAGGCGCACACGCGCGAACTCGTCGGTTTGAAATGCAATTTCCGCGGTAAAGACATTCATCACATGAAACCGAACTGGTACGAAAGCTCGGTCTGGCAACCAATCGCCGGACAAAGCGGAAAATTCGCTCATGTGCCAGTGATGGTCGCCAAGCCGGACCTCTCCGCGTTCAAGTCGATCCCAATTGATTCGAGCGGCGCGGAGATCACTCTTTATGGGCGCGTTGAGTACGATGTCGGGTCGAGGTTCTATTTCGTGCGCTTGATCGGACGCAACGCCGCCGTCGATTCATCAGGCAAGGCCACGGTTACTTGGTAGCGTCAGTTTTGTGTAAAACTGCGCAGTTCGTTGAGCAAGAAATTACCGGCCCGCCGCGCGCGATTGCGTAACTTCCGCCACGCGCCGCGATCGACAAAGTAGGTCAGCAAGATACTGTCGCGCGTTTTCACTTCCGGACCGACCGGCTTGGCCGAATGCCAAGTATCGTTGTCGACCGCGAAAGCGTAGCCACTGTTCGGCGTAAACGGCATCTGCTTTTTCTTCGGCTTTGTTCCGTCCGGCAATCGGTCGTGAAAAATGGTGCCGATATGCGTGTTCGAATCGTCGGCCGGCAAATAAAGCTGCACCGTGATCCCTTTCCACAGACTGTCCGTGTGTTTGAAAACGCGATAACCGGGAATGTCGCGGGTCAGGATCGGCACCGAATACATGCCGACGTTTGCGAAATTTTGCCCGAACCGTTTCTGTAAGCCGGGCCCGAGCTTTTGGGTGAGCGCGTTTCTTACTTCATCCGAACGCAAAGCGCGACCGACCACGTCCCAGACCGCGAACTTTTCGAACGGCAAATGCCGAATGTATTCCGGGAACAGATCGATCTTCGTCCGAGTCGGTTTTCCGTCCGGGCGGCTGCTCCCCATTTTGCTCTTGCCGGACATCGCGCGGTAATCGTTCTCCTTCGGGATCGTTCGCAGCATTTCGGCGTAAAAATCCGGGGGGAAAACGCGGTCGAACTCGAGATGATAAAATGGATCGTCATCCGTGCGCGCCTTCTGCACCGACTCGGCGACAAATTCACTCAGGTCTTTGACGCACCACGATTGTTCCATTGATTGAATTGTTCCCGTTACCGATGGAGCAGACAACCGAAAAGCGTTCGCCTTTTGGGCGGGTTGGCCGGTGGTTGGCCGAACTGATTCTGGTCTTTGTCGGAGTCTACGCGGCCTTCTGGCTGAATAATTTTCAGCAACATCAGCAGAACCTGCAGCGTCACAATCAAATCCTGGCGTCGCTGGAACGACAATTGAACGAGGGGATTGCCAGCGCCAGGGACGCGGAAGCAAAAGAAGATCGCGAAGTCGCGGAATTTAAACGCGCGCTTGCGGCCGGCGAGATGCCGCCACTGCAAATGTATTCTTTCTCCTCAGATTACAGCGCAACCGACATCGCTACCTTGCTCCAATCGGGAGGAATCGAATTGCTCGATCTCAAAACGCTCGCCGCCCTGCGAAATTTGGAAACGGTTATCCGCAACGGTTTGGCCCAGATCGCCCATGTCCAAAAGTTGAGCGACGAGCTGATCGTTCCAAATCTCGATCAGGACATTTCATTCTTTTACGATCCGGCCACGAAAAAACTGCGGAAACGTTTCGAGAAATATCCGGAGGCGCTGGCCATGACCGCGAATTTTTTTCACGAGCTGGAAAAAGCTCAAACCGATTTGCTCAAGCAAATTCAAGCCGAACGACAACGCCGCTGACATGATTCCAACAGTTCGCCTCGTCGCATTTCTTTCGCTTATTACCGTTAGCGCAGCGGTTGCTGCTGCCGATTATCCCGCACCAACCGAAGGCGATTACACGATTCCCAACTTCAAATTCGCCTCCGGCGAAACGTTGCCGGAGCTGCGGATTCATTATCGGACACTTGGCAAGATCGACAAAGACGCGTCCGGCAAAGTGACGAACGCCGTGCTCATCATGCACGGAACGACCGGGAGCGGCGCACAATTTATTCGGCCAGAATTCGCCGGCGAGTTATTTGGCAAAGATCAATCGATCGACGCGACGAGATTTTTCATCGTATTGCCGGACGGAATCGGTCATGGCAAATCGAGCAAACCGAGCGACGGAATGCACGCGAAGTTTCCGCGTTACGGCTATGTCGACATGGTCGAAGCGCAGTATCGGTTGCTAACCGACGGAGTTGGCGTGAATCACGCGCGACTGGTGATGGGAACTTCGATGGGCGGCATGCACACCTGGCTCTGGGGCGAATCGCACCCGGATTTCATGGACGCGCTGATGCCGCTCGCGAGTTTGCCCACCCAAATTTCCGGACGAAACCGTGGCTGGCGACGGATGATCATCGACGCGATTCGCAAGGATCCGGCTTGGAACGGCGGCGAATACAAAACGCAACCGCCAAGCCTGCGCACCGCTGCAGAAATGCTTTGGTTCATGAGCACCAATCCGGTGTTGCGCCAAAAGGAAGCGCCGACGCTCGCGAAAACCGACGAAAATCTCGATAAATTTGTCGATCAAATCGTCAAGACTGATGACGCAAACGATGCGCTTTACGCGCTCGAAGCGTCGCATGATTACGATCCCGGCCCGAACCTGGAAAAAATTCGCGCGCCGTTACTCGCGATCAATTCCGCAGACGACCTGATCAATCCGCCGGAATTGGGAATTCTGGAACGCGAAATCAAACGCGTCCCGCGCGGTCGCGCGATTGTCATTCCCTTCAGCGACAAGACACGCGGTCATGGCAGCCACACGATTGCGGCGCTTTGGAAGGACGAATTGATGAAGCTGCTCGGCGAGTCTCAAAAATAGATCGACATCCTAGGTAACGGCTTTTTCAATCGCGCCATGAAGCGCGTGTTGATCTTCTCGCTAATCGCCTCGTCCGCTTTCGCCCAGGATTACGACGTCATCATTCGGAATGGTGATGTCTACGATGGCAGCGGCAGTCCTGCGCAAAATGTCGATCTTGCGATCAAAAGCGATCGGATTGCTGGGCTCGGCGACTATTCCAAAGCTAGCGCGAAGACAATCGTGAACGCGAGCGGCCTCGCGGTGGCGCCGGGATTTATCAACATGCTTTCGTGGTCGACTGAATCGCTGATTCAGGACGGACGATCACAAGGCGAGCTGCGCCAAGGCGTTACCACCGAGATCATGGGCGAAGGCGAATCGATGGGACCGGTGAACGATCGACTTCGCGAATACGCGCTCAAGCAGCAGTCCGACATCAAGTACGACATTAAATGGAACACGCTCGCCGAGTATTTGCAGTATCTGGAGAAGCGCGGGATTTCCTGCAACGTCGCATCGTTCCTCGGCGCCACCACGGTGCGTGCTTATGTGATTGGTTTCGAAGATCGGCAACCGACCCCAGCCGAGATGGATCAGATGCGCGACATCGTTCGCAAAGAAATGGAAGCCGGCGCGCTCGGGATTGGCACGTCGTTGATTTATCCGCCGGCATTTTACGCGAAGACCGACGAGTTGATCGAGATGTGCAAAGTCGCCGCCCAATACAAAGGCAAATACATCTCGCACATGCGGAGCGAAGGGAACCAACTCTTCGAAGCCTTCGACGAGCTGCTCCGGATCGCGCGCGAAGCAAAAATTCCGGCGGAGGTTTATCACATCAAAGCCGCCGGCCAGAAAAATTGGCCGAAGCTCGACGAGTTTCTGGCGCGAATCGAAAAGGCGAGAAAAGAAGGACTGAACATCCGCGCCAACATGTACACCTACACCGCGGCCGGCACCGGGCTCGACGCTTGTTTCCCACCGTGGA
>Ga0307479_10007166_pt1 | contig 10274 bp, 6 predicted proteins | sample atmos_gasesECM4C_FD_203743 | JGI IMG/M metagenome (GOLD analysis project Ga0307479, IMG submission 203743) | Hardwood forest soil microbial communities from Morgan-Monroe State Forest, Indiana, United States - atmos_gasesECM4C_515 | ecosystem: Environmental > Terrestrial > Soil > Temperate...
TGCAGAGTTGCAACCGGCCATAGTAGATATCGCTCACGGTTTCGATCGCCTGCGCTATACCGACCATCACGACTACAGCACTGAGCTCCAACGAATATTCCAGGATTCTTGTCGTCACCAAGATGATCAACAGCCCCAGGCCAGTCGTAAGGAGCCGTAGACCAAGGTATTGGCCGAATGGCGTCTGGCGGTAAATGTCAGAAGCCAGGACCGCCCGAAGCTGAAAGCTCATGAGCGCAATAACGGGATAAACGATCGCGAGACCCAAGGTATATTGCCCAACGAATTCGGGCCGAAGTAACTTGGCCAACAGCATCAACACAGCAAATTGGCCGCCGGCGTAAATCGCATTGCCTACAAACATCCAACTGAAATCCGCACGGAATGAAGGACGCCTTTCCTGGTTACCTCCGAGGACTTTGGATTCAGCGCTCACGGTCAGCAATCCGGGAACTGGCAGGTGTGAGGTCGATTGAAGTAAATGGGGGGACCGCGCTCCTCGGCACGCTGTGCGGTTTGTGCGACCCGTTACGCTGCTTCGCCGGCCACCGTTCACGAATTTTGTGTTTCACGCGGTGCCAGATCAGTCCTGGCGCGAAGATCAAGCGGTTGCCGTCGAGCACCGTTAGGTTTTCGCATCCCACCAAGGTGTGTATGCCTCTTCGATAAGGGCTGCTCTGGATCGGCCCAATGTGCGCGACGGGCTCTTCGGCAAACTCATGGATCGTCAGGCGATTCACGCGATTAATGGTGATGGCGCATCCGTAGCGCTTAGAGGAGTCTTGCGCTGGCCGATAGAGCTGGCCTCCAGATAAGAAAGGCCGCCCCGCGGGTCTGCTGGATCGAATGTCAATTTTCACGGGATTGGCGCAATGCGGTTCCCATGGACCCAGGAGATCCGGAGCGTGCCAGAGGTACAGTTTCTGTTCGACGTCCTTACCATAACTGGTGCAGAAGAGCCACCAGCGGCCATCGTACTGAATCAGTGTCGGATCGACAGCCGGGAAGTCTTCGATTAGCGTGGTCACACGCGACCACGTATCGCGGTCCAGATCAAGAACATAAAGGGGGACGCTTTTCGTCTGGCAGGCCTCGGGCGTGCAATAAATCCGTCCCTCGTGTTCAAACAAATAGGGGTAAGACATGTGCAGGCCGTTATCGATTGACCTTTTGAACGCTGGCGGTGAATTTTGGCATCCGGAAAGCTGCGTTTCACAAATGGTGCCTCGATTCGAGGTGAAGTCAAAGTGTTCGACCAGCAATTTGGCTTGCGATTTGACCCGCAGCACAAAAGGGTCCGCGATATAGTGATTGTTCTTGCGATAGCTTAGCCACTCGACCTGCGGTCGGAAATCTGGGTTGAGAAAAGAACGGATCGGCTCCCGTACTACGCCAACATTCCAATCCGGCGCGAAAAGAAGCGACGTTAAACGCTCTTTCAGCCAAGCTGCCGCTGTCTTGCATAAAAAGGCGGCCATTTGGAAATCATTTGGGCTGCGGAGCACGGCCGCTTCCGTGCGGCTCGGCTGTGCGTGCAGATACTCTGCGCGCCCGTTGAAAATGTCCCGGCAAATCCGGGCCGGAATATGAGTGGTGGCCCACAGGATCGCGTTGAGGTTCGCCCGGTGCGAAAGCTTGTTGGTGCGAATGAAACACTTTTGCAGGACGACGCCGCCATCCAGACGATCAGTCAAGCGCTGCAAAATCGCACCGGTAACCGGATCGCCTTTATAGATTTCCCAGAACGCCGGGGGACCACCCCGGAATTTCGTTTCGTCGCCGTGGTGGAAAGACCAGACGCCGTACCGGGCGGATTGCAGGATTTCGCCCCGGATGATTCCAAAAGCAAATCGCAGGATAAAGTCGAGATTGTAACTTCGGACTATTTCGACCTCTTTCGAATGAAAGTATTGGCTGAACTTGCCTTTTCGGACGACTTCGCATCGGATTTTGGGAATGCCCGCGAATACTCTCGACATGTTCACGGGCCGAAAGCAGGGAAGGCTTGTGACCGGAGAAAACAAGCCAAGCGCAGCCCACAAAAGTCTTTTCCAGGAAACCCTTTTCACCTCGTTCCAGAACGTGGGCCGGAGAGGTTGGCTAGAATCGACAATGATTAGCGCGAGTTCGACCCCGTTCACCGCCAGCAGCTCCTCAACGCACTTCGCAAATGCTGCCGGAAGTTCATCTCCGAAACACATGATTCCGAATCGCAGCTTGCGCCCACGCGGCAAAGATACGTTCTCAGCGGCGGCATCCGGCTGCAGCAAATTCAGAACTCGACTACTTTCGTGGATATTCACGGTGCGAGTACCTTGATTGGGGGGTACGATACAGAAAGCGGAGCGGGCGTGTTTTGCGACAAGCGGGGCTCCGCTCTGTTTTGATTTGCAATCCTCTCAGGAAGGTCTATGGCTAGTGCAGCCGTAAACAGCGCGGCGCCCTCGCGGTTCAGATGCAGCCCATCGCGCTGATAAAACTTGGCGGGCAGTGCCGCCGGATCGATGGGCACCGAAACATCTACACTCACACTGTTCGCAGCGCGCGCCATTTCCGCGACGGCACCCTCCGAAGATAAAGTTGGTGGAAGGAGAAGAATCAGCTTTGCTCCGTGAGCCTCGCAAAGTTCGCGCATCCGTTGTAGGCGAGGAATGGTTATTTCTTCCACCTCGTGACGGTCGGGAATCCCTGGCCTTGGGCTCAGAAACAGGAAGAGCTCCTCGAGGTGCGGAATGATGTGGTTGAGAATCTGCATGCGCACGGCGCTGCGCATATCCCAGAAAGTGCTCACGTGCGCCAGCCAGAGATTGCTGGTGGCCGTGTGATCCATGTGCAAGTCTGAGGCCGCCGCCAGTGTGTCCCGCCCGTCGAAGAAAAGCATAGGAGCGTAGTCCGGGCGTATGCCATTCGACAGAAAATAATTAACGCCCACCCCGACCACGACCACTTGCGGCTTTGCCCCTTCACGAAAGAGCCGCCGTAAACCGTACAGCCAGTCGTAGTAACCGGTCGCCTCCAAAAAGACGGGATAAATGCGCATGCTCGCGGAAGTCATTTCATCTAGGCGATCCAGCCTAACTCCGTGCAGCAGCAGGGAGTTGCCCACCATGAGCACACACGGCCGCTCGCCCGGCCCGCAGCGTCGCATCTGTATGGCATCGCCATATTGCTGCGATACACGCGCATACGTGCCGGAATAGTGCTTGAGCAGATAAATCGAGGACAGCTCAAACGCGAGCACCAGGATCGCGCAGATCGCGAAGAGAATCTTTGCGTAGGCAATCGCCGGAGATTTAGAAGCGGAAGTAGACGAAGGCATTGAAGCTATTTCCAGACAAAAAAGCCAAAAGTACGAGAGCGGCGCTTGCAAACCCCGTGCGAAGCGCGTAGGAAGCGTTCGCGAAGGGATACTCCTGACCACTGCGCTCCATCAACAAATCCACTACAAACATAGGGACGGAGAAAAGGCTCAGCATCAAAAATGCGGAAAGGTATTCGCTCCGCCATGCAAAATTGGACAGCCCAGACAAAAACTGCGTCGCCAAGCTCAGCGATGGCGCTCGGAAGTACGCCAAACTCAGGCAGAAAATATTGAAGGTTAAAATCCGCTGGCCCCACAGCCAAAAGAAACTCGCGGCGCGGGCCGCAGGACGTGCGTCCGCTGTGTTCGGAGCTGGCGCGTTCACGGCCGCTACCTTCGTCATCGGCGGGAAAATAAGACGCTCAATCCCCAAAACCACCCCATGAATCGCTCCAAAAATCACAAAGGTCCAATTGGCGCCATGCCAGAGCCCCGCCAGAACCATTGTGGTGAAAAGATTTCGGCACGTTTTCCACGCACTCCCGGTGCTGCCGCCCAAAGGGATATACAGGTAGTCTCGAAGCCAGGTGCTTAAGCTAATGTGCCAACGACGCCAGAAATCTTGCAGGCGGATGGACAAATAGGGTTGCCGGAAATTGACCATAAAATGGAATCCCATCAATTGCGCGCTGCCGCGGGCGATATCGCTGTAGCCGCTGAAGTCTCCATACACTTGCCACGCGAACGCATACGTTCCGATCAAAACAACCCAGAAATTGGGTGCCCCGAATTGCCCTCCGAAAGCTGCGTTCGCCAGCAACGCGCAATTGTCGGCGACGACGCACTTGCGCAAGAGTCCCGAGAAAATCAGCATCAAGCCATCGAAAAATCGGTCCGCATCAAACGCGCGATCTTTCTGGACTTGCGGAAGCAGATGCCCGGGCCGTTGAATCGGGCCGGCGATCAAATGCGGAAACAAGCTGACGAACAGACCATATTCAACAAACGACTTCGCCGACTCGAGCCTTCCCTTGTACACATCCACGATGTACGCGACTTCTTGGAAGGTATAGAAGGAAATGCCCGGAGGCAGAATGACGCGGATCAAGGGCAGCGGAATATTGTGGATGCCCAGCGTGCCCAGCGCCGCGGAAAAGGAGTCCGCGAAGAAGTTGAAATACTTAAACGTGCCAAGGATCGAAAAATTCAGCACCAGCGAAAAAACCAGCCATCTCTTACGATTGGTATCTCCGAGCCGCGGGTCGATTTTCTGCGCGATGAAGTAATCCATCGTGGTGCTGACGATCATTAGCGCAAGAAATCGCCAGTCCCACCATCCGTAGAAGAAATAGCTGGCCAGTAACAAAAAAATGTTTTGCGCGCGCCGATTCCAGCGCCAGTACAGCAGCACGACAGGAATCAGAAAGACAAAATAAACTGGCGAATCAAACAGCATGGTTGGAAACTGATGTGGAGTTTGGCGTAAGTCGGGTCTGCCTGCTGCTTAGCGAATTTCAGAGTTTCGCCTATTGGCCGACATACTCTTTGTATTGGCTGTAGCTTCCGTACCCGTAACCGTGGCTGTTCTTGGGGTCCCAACTATTCAGAACCGTGCCCAGCACGCGCGAGCCGTCTTCGGCGAAGCGTTGGCTCGCGAACAAGGCACTTTCGGTCGTGGTTTGGCCGGCACGCACTACCAGTATGACGCCATCCGCGAGACGCCCTAACACGCGAGCGTCCGCCAGGTGGATCATCGGAGGTGCGTCAATCATGACCATTTCAAACTCTTTGCGCATGCGCTTCAAAAATGTCGCCATGCGTGGTGAGTAAAAGAGATTAGCCGGAGTTCTGCCGCAACTCCCGCCGAGCAGAACTGAGAGACCGGTAACCTCCAGCTCGCGAACCAATAGCGACAGGGGCGCGGTTTCAAGCGGCGTGTCGCCCCAGAGCACGTCACTTAACCCCCAGTTATTAGGTAGCCCAAAGACCTTATGCAGCCTCGGGCGCCGCAGATCACCATCGATCAGCAGCACCTTCCGGCCAATCTCCGCCATGGCGATACTCAGGTTGCAAGCCACGGTTGTCTTACCGTCACCGGGGCCCGGACTTGTCAGGACAACGACGCGGGGACAATCGCCGTCCTTCGTAGGCAAGAGGATAGAAGTCAGCGTCGTGCGCGCGCATTCTGCCATCAAAGATGGCTTGCGTTTCCAAGTAGCCAGTTCGGGACAGTAGGTCGAGGAATCCGGCTCGGCGTCCGACGGCAAAGCACGGGTCGAGCGATGCAGATGGAGTCGCCCTCCAATCTGCCCTGTAGCCCCTGCCTGATCCAACGGTATGACACCCAGCTCAGGCAAATCCAAATACACCTGTGCGTCGCCTGGCGCGGTGATCCTTTGGTCGAATCGGTCTCGCAGGATTACAAAACCAAGTCCGAGGAAAACACCGCTGAATAGGCCAATGGCAGAGTTCATCGGAATGCTGGGACGATATGGCAGCAGCGGCGGTTTGGCGCGATCGACGACGAGGACATTGCTGTCGCGCATCGCTGTGGCCAAGCTGGCTTCTTTTACCCTTTGCAGCATCACCTCGTAGAGCCGTCGGTTGGAGTCCACGTCGCGCCTCAATGTATCGTAATGGATCGCCTTGCTGGACTGGTCCGCAACAATCTTCTCCTGGCCGGCATGTTGTTCCAACAGTAGTCGTTCACGCCGCGTTGCGGCCGCATATTCATTCGTTATGCCCCGCAGCACATTGGCTCGTTCCTTCTGCATGGCCGATTTCAACTCGCTGATCTGCGCTTGCACTCGCTGCACTTTGTAGTGCGCTGGCGTTAGCGTTGCGCTCAGTTCAGCATACTGCCGCTCCAACTCCGTCAGCTTCTGCTGATATTCCCGCATCGTCGGGTCTTCCAGTATTTCCGGCAGAGAATCCGCCGGCTTGCTCTGCGCTTCCTCGAAATTCGCCTGCTTGACAATTCGGTCCGCCTGCGCCTTGGAGAGCTCGTCTAACAATTCCTTCAGTCGATCCTCTGCGGGGTTTCCCTTCTCGGCCGTTACCGAAAGCCCGGAAGTGACCGCATATTCCTGGAGTTCCTTCTCCGAGGTCTCCAGTTGAGCCTTCATCTGGTCCAGATGATTCGTCAGAAATTCGGCGGTACCTTGCGCCGACTTCCATCTTTCTTCCTGGCTGACTTCAATGAATTGGCTGACCAGAGTATTCGCGAAATCCGCCGCTAATTTGGGATCGGGCGATTCATATAGGATTTCCATCAGACGCGAGCTGCCGGATGCACGCACCGTGAGATTTCGTTGTATCTGCTGGAGCAATTCCTCCTTTTCCGGAAGATGCGAACTCCTTGACAACTCGAAACTGTGCAGCACGTGGGATGCGAACGCTTGCAAACCGCTTTTGGTTGGTTCTTTGTGGAGCTTCAATTTGTCGATCACGCGTTCGAGCAGCGATTCGCTCTGCAACAGCCGGACTTGTGTCTCAACATACGATTCCATCGTCCCGTACGCTCCAGCGGATTCTGCGGCATCGCCGCTCTTCATTTCGACGACGCTTGGGCTCTGCATTTCCAGCGAAGTCCTGACGCGATACGTTCGTGTTTGTACAAAGCTGATCAGGATGGCCGCAAATAGCCCGAAAATGCCAAACGCCAACAGCGTGATCTTGTGACGAATGAGAACGTGCCAGTACTCCAATAGACTGTCGTAACCGGGCGTCCCTCCGCCTTCCGTCGCTCTCGGCTCCACATAAGCGTACTGTATAGCCTGCGGCTTGGGCCTCGTGCTCAGCCCGTTCAAGCGACGCTTCGATCTTTCGATAAGAAATTGCGAGGATGGCATTCCGTGACCTTCAGGGCATGCGCCAAATCGCTAAGCCCGTTCCCGTTTGAATGGCCGCTTCGACCGCGCGGAAGGCCGCCTTCTTGCCCGTGCTGCCGGGGATGAACAGAATGTCGTTGCCTTGCAGCGGCACATCCGGTTTCTTTCCATTAAGAACATCCTTGACGTTTACCGACATCTCTTCGCGCTGATCAGCCTCCAGCTTTAATCGCAGGATCCTGGCGTGCCGTGCGTCAGCGGTGGTGTTGAGACCTTCCGCGAGCGACAGCGCTTGTAGTACCGAGATGGACTGGTGTTCGCCTAGTACGAATCCACCTGACCGCCTTACCTCTCCGATCACATACACCATCTCTGCCTTCGGTATCGAGATAACATCGTGCGGGAAGATTTGAATGTTCTCTTCGGGATCTCTTGCTTCAAGGATCTTCTTTAGGTTGACTTGCGCCACGCTGAATTGCCCCGAAGCATCACGCTGCGCTCCGGGCAGGGGAAGACAGCCCCACTCCATTTCGCGCGTGATGCGCACGCTATAACCGGCATCAGGACGAATACCCCCTGCGAGCGCTAACATCTCCAAAAGGGTTTTGCGCCCTTGCACCTGGTGGACGCCTGGCGTGTTCACCGCGCCGAGAACAGAGACCGGTTGGCTGCGTACCTCTACCACGTTTACGACAGCTTGCGGCTCCCGAATATAAGTGCTAAGAAGCTTGTTGAGTTTCTGCTCGGCCTGCGGTGCGGTCAGATCTGCGACATGAACTCTTCCCACCAGCGGTACCTGTATGTTGCCGTCTCCATCAACCCGGACGGGCTTGTTTGACGCATCTGTCAATTCAGGCCCGGAAATCTCCAGTTGATCGTCAGGGCCAAGCAAATACGTGGAGTGCACTTGGCCATCACACTTCGGCTTGGCCGTATTCAATGCAGCTCCCGGTGAAGCCTGCCCAGCAACCCGCTGGCACGGGAACAAAGCCATCGCGACGATCACAAGAATCCTCGCCATACTTGCGCACCTAACCACCGACCAACGGTAATAGCGGTCTGACAGCGAGTGATGAAATTTGTTTCTGACGGACATTGTCTGTGCCTTTAGCCGGAACTCGGAATAGCTATGGATTGGGGCACGCGTATCGCCGAGACGCCTGATCCAAACCCAGATGTCTTCACCCCCTCGCCAGTTGTGTCGAACCAGGAGTGCTGCATTTTGTCCACGACTGTTCCAATCGCTTCCGAGAATCCCGTCTCCGTAAGAACGTCGAGATCCATCCAAAGGGCTGACGCCGCGCTTTTTCGGTACAGAGTGAAGCTCCCGAGCCGCTCTCCTTGCCGGTTCCGCAGGCTGAAACTCAAACTCCAATTGGTTTCTAGTGACGATAACGGGCTGTCCCAGAAAAAACTGAGTTTCGACCTGCTGAGATGCGTCAATGGGTACACCTGAGTTTCTGCGGGCAGCTCCGAGGACAAATACAAACCGAAGCCGTCAAATCCGGCCGGCTTGAGGCATTGCTCCAGCACTTGGCAGAATTGCGGAAGGCTCGTGCACGATCCCAAAGCTTCTGGCACGCGGCGAACGTTTATGTCATTCGCAATGACGTGACGCTGGTTCAGTGCTCGATTGGCCACCCGCCCCAGCTCCAGAAATTCGTGATAGTGTAATTGCTGAACTCCAATCCAAATGCCGATTCCTACCAGCATCAAAACCAAAAACACTGCAGTCGTTGCCGGGTGCAGCAGGAAAAGGCTGAGTAGCCCGAAACACGCACTCACTCCGTACAACATTAATACTGCCTGTAGGTGCGATATGCCTCGACCGAGGAGTTTGTGATGGATGTGCTCACGGTCCGCATCAAACAGCCGTTTACAGCTCAGAAACCTGCGAACGATCGCGACGCTCACATCTAAAATGGGGAGCCCCAAAGAAACGATGGGAATCGCCACGGCCACCACCGTTGGAGCCTTTGTTGATCCGGCAAGGGCCAGCGCGCTGAGCAGAAACCCGATCAGCAAACTCCCGCAATCACCGAGGAAGATCGATGCAGGATTGAAGTTATAACGCAGGAATCCCGCAATGGCCCCGGTGAGGACCAGCGTCAAAAAAAGGATCCCATAATTGTGGAACAGCAACGCCACAACGCAGGTGACCAGCGTAGAGAACAAGGCAGAGCCCGCCGCCAGCCCGTCAAGTCCATCAATCAGATTGAAAGCATTGGTAATCCACAGAACCCAGAAAATGGTCAGCGGCAGGCCCACCAGCCAGCTTAATTGAGGATGCCCCGCCAGAAGGGACAATCGCGAGATTCCAAATCCATTCAAGAATAAAACAACGGCCGCTCCGGCTTGCACCGCAAACTTCGTACGCGCGCTTACTCCGCGAAAATCGTCCACTAAACCAAGGCCAAAGATGATTGTCGCGGGTCCCAGCACCTTAAACGTCAAATTTGGAAAGAAAAACTCATGTCTGCCGAAATGCCCCGCCAGCCACGCTGTTAGGGCCGTAGCCCACAGCGTCAGGAAAATCGCCACTCCACCGATCCGCGGTGTTGGACGCGTGTGGACGTGGCGCTCCGAAGAGGGAACTGCATACCATCCGCGACGGAGGGCGAAATCGCGGACCCAGCGGGTGAGTACTGTCGATGTCAAAAGCGCGCTGACAAACGCGACGGCTTGCATCATGTTGTTATGCTTGCTGCTTGTTCCAGGCTGCGCGAGCGCCTAACTGCAGGCGCGCTGAACTACACCACATTGCGAAGGTAGGTTCTGAGAACAGGTTGGAGACCCGGGGACAGCGGTTGTACGTATTGCTCATCAATCTCTACGGCAACCGACCTCTGCAAGAGCGTCACGGATAACACCAAGCGTTGATGCCCTTTGATACCGACTAAAATTCCTTCGACGCCGCTAAGAGGCCCGCGCTCGATCCTCAGCCTCTTTCCGATCTGCAGGAAAGGCCATGGCTCGCGATGCAGCCCTGACTTTACTGCCGCCTGTATCGCGCTGATCTCCGCTTCGTCGATCGGTGCGGGAATTTTGGCAACGCTTACAACGTAGACCACTCCCGGAACGGTGACAACTGGCAGCCGGTCCTCCGAATTGAAGTGGCAAAACACGTATCCAGGAAAAAGTGG
>Ga0307479_10007167_pt1 | contig 10274 bp, 9 predicted proteins | sample atmos_gasesECM4C_FD_203743 | JGI IMG/M metagenome (GOLD analysis project Ga0307479, IMG submission 203743) | Hardwood forest soil microbial communities from Morgan-Monroe State Forest, Indiana, United States - atmos_gasesECM4C_515 | ecosystem: Environmental > Terrestrial > Soil > Temperate...
CAACGTGTGATGCTCTCGATTCAAAGCTCAAAGCTCGCGCACACGGCGCTACAAGCGCGCTTCGCCAAAGATATCGCTCCGGTTTTGGATATTCTATTTGAGGGCACGACTCCTGGGCTGGTTGGCCAACGAACACAATTAGATAGGTTAATCGCGCCGCTCGCCGCGAAGGAAGACTCGCCGGCGGTTTGGGACATGCGTGAACACTTGTCTTCTGCCGATGCGGCGACCAGCAACTTTGCCATCACAAAGATCAGTGTTCTGCCTGCAACTACCGCCGCTACGATCGAAACCATCGCTCATCTAGCTAACGAGCACAAGCTGGAGTGGACCGCCGTAACTCAAGCCACTGGAATTTCATGGCTGCGTTTCATTGGTGAACCGCGGGAAATTTTCATGGCGCTGCAATCCTTACGAGTTGCCGTGGAACGTGACGCCGGCTCGCTGGTCTTGCTTCGCCGCCCTGACGGGATGCTCAGCTTCGACGCTTGGGGTCACGCGGGAGACGCTCTGCCGCTGATGCGCGCACTCAAACAGCGATTCGATCCGCGCGGCACTCTAAACCCAGCCCGCTTCGTCGGAGGCATCTGATGTCGCGCGAAACCTCAGCGACGAAGCCTTTGTCCTCCGCCTTCGACGCCCATCATCCGCCATCCCAGCAGATTATCGACACATGCGTCCATTGCGGCTTTTGTCTTCCGGTTTGCCCTACGTACGCGTTGTGGCACGAGGAAATGGACTCGCCGCGCGGCCGCATCTACCTCATGAAAATGGCCGCGGAAGGCAAAGCGGCGGTCACCCCGGAATGGGTGAGCCACTTCGACTCTTGTCTGGGCTGCATGGCCTGCATGCCCATCTGCCCGTCCGGCGTCGATTACGGAAAACTCATCGAAGCCACCCGCGCGCAGATCGAACGCAAGCATGAGCGGTCCAAAGGCGAGAAGCTCTTTCGGCGTTTCATCTTTAGCCTGTTTACGCGGCCGGATCGCCTGCGAGCCATGCGATGGCCTTTGCTTGTTTATCAGCGCTCCGGCCTGCGAAAACTCTTGCGGCGTACCGGGGCACTGAAGCTTTTGCCGCAGCGTCTGAGAACGCTGGAAGCGTTGCTGCCGAAACTTCCGGCGCGCGAAGCCATTGCCGAAGTGACTCCAGCGCAGGGCCACAAGCGCCTGCGCGTCGGACTCTTATTGGGCTGCGTGCAACGCGAATTTTTCCCGCGGGTCAATGCCGCTACGGTGCGCGTACTGGCAGCCGAAGGCTGCGAGGTCGTGGCCCCAGGCGACCAACCATGCTGCGGGGCTTTGCTGGTTCATGCGGGAGAGGAAGAAGCCGCCCTTATCCTCGCTCGCCGGACTATCGACGCCTTTGAGCATCGCGATGTCGACGTAATCGTCACTAACGCCGCCGGCTGTGGTTCTAATGTGAAGGAATACGGCCATTTACTTCGCGACGACCCGAATTACGCCGACCGCGCCACGATTTTCGCCGCGAAATGCAAAGACGTCAGCGAAGTGCTCGCCGAGTTGCAGCCGCAAAGCCCGCGGCATCCGCTGCCCTGGCGCGTGGCGTTTCACGATTCTTGCCATCTGCAACATGCGCAACGCGTGCGCGTTCAGCCACGTTCCCTGCTTGCGCAGATTCCCAGGTTGGAGCTGCTCGAAGTTCCCGAAGCTCCGATCTGCTGTGGTTCCGCGGGAATTTATAACTTGGTGCAACCCGAGGTGGCCAACGCGCTCGGCGACCGCAAAGCGCAGCTCATCGTGCCGCTTGAGCCGGACGTCATCGTAAGTGGCAATCCCGGGTGCCTTCTGCAGTTGCGATTCGCGCTCGCCCGGATGGGGAGCAAAACGCCCGTGCTGCACACCATCCAGCTTGTGGACGCCTCGATTCGGGGCGAATTACGCAGCTTTTTGACAAGATAAACCTTCCGCCGGTAACCCGCGGCTTGGGGACATCCGGCTTTGAGCGTTTGTGAGCACGGGACGGCTCAGTCAAAGGGTATGCCGGTTTTGGCCGAAACATCGCGCAGGTCTTCGATCACCGGAAGAATGAGCGGCACGCCGTTTTTGCGCCGTGTCTGCTCTGCTTCGCGCTCGGGATCGCCCGGAAGAAGCGGCCCCTGGGTCCCAGGCGCAGGCTTCGTCGCACGAAAAGTGCGGATGTAATCATCGATCTGGCGCTTGAATTCGTTAGCTTCGATGAAGCCATCAATGCGCATGGCTCCAAAAAAATGTCCAATTCCCTTCCCTACGCTTCGTTTCGGAATTTCCTGGCGCAGCGCGAACGGCGGCGCGAATGGCCCCCAATTCGCCCCGCTGAGCACGCCACACAAGACATCCACCATGACGGCCAGGCCGTAGCCCTTGTGCCCTCCGCGCTCGCGATCCGAGCCGAGCGGCAAAAGCGCTCCCCCTGCTATGATGTCGTCCGGATTTCTCGTGACCTGCCCCTGATTGTTAATGGCCCAGCCCTCCGGAATCTGCTCACCGCGGCGGCGCGCCATTTCGACTTTTCCATACGCTGCGGCACACGTGGCCATATCCAACACAATCGGCGGCTCTTCTTTTCCCGGAAATGCGATGGCAATGGGATTCGTCCCCAGCATGCGCTCCATGCCCCAAAGCGGCGCGACCATCTTGGTGGAATTGGTCATGGCCCATCCGATCAAGTCGCGCTCCAGCGCCTTCAGCACGTAATAGCCAGCGATGCCGTAATGATTTGTGTTCCTGATGCTGACCCAGCCCGAGCCGGCTTTCTCCGCCATATCCATGGCGATTTCATTTGCCTGTGGGCCGACCACCAAACCCAGGCCATTGTCGCCGTCCACAGTGGCGGTGCTTAAGGTTGACCGCACCACTTTTATTTTGGGCTTTGGATTGATCAAGCCTTCGCTGAGCAGGTCGAAGTAGCTGTGCAAACGCGCGACCCCGTGCGAATCAATGCCACGCAGGTCGGCGGCGGCAAGCACCTCCGCGGCTTGCCCCGCATCGTCCTTCGATACCCCAAAATGTTCGAAGACTCTCGCACAGAATTCGCTCAGCCTTTCGATGGGAAAAATTTGCGTTTTTACGTCCGCCATGTCCCCGCGTTCTCCTAAGTAAACATTTTGCCGAGCTGGGGCGCGGCAGTTCCTTCGTCCAAGCTCGGGACAGGGCTGCGCCCTAACGGGTTAGGCTGGCAACGCCTGCCCGCGCGTTTCAGCCCCAAAGGGAATCAGCAACAAACCGACTGCAAACGCCAGCGCCGTCAGCGCTACCGGCACGCCTAGCGCTCCGTAATGTCGCACTCCGGCGCCCACTAAAAATGTAATCCCCGCTCCGCCAAACCGGGCAAACGACGTAGCGAACGAAAACGCGCTTGCCCGGCATTCCGTCGGGTACTGCTCCGGCAACCAAAGGGTGTAAACCGCAAAATTCGCTCCGCCGAATCCTAGGAAGAACAAGCACACGAAAAACCAAGGCAGTGCCGCCGCACCCAAATAAAAAATTTTCCCAAAGGTGAGCGCAATAAAAATCATCATCACGCTGAAATACAACGCTAAAGCGCCGCGCCTCCCCAGACGCTCCGCCAACCACGGCATCGCCAGGCAGCCTAAAATCGTCGCAAAGCCGACCAGCATCGTTGCCCACGAAGCTAATCGCGCCGTGTCTGCGGCAGCGTGTCCGCCAGCCTCGGCCAGCGCCGTCACTGCCGCCGGCACATACACCGTGCCTGCCCAAAGTCCGCAAATCGAGACCAGCATCAGTAACATGTTCACGACGGTTCTGCGCCGCAATGCTGCGCTAAACAAATCCACAAAGGGCCGCCAAATCTCCCACGACCGCACGACATTCTCCTTCTGCTTCCATCGCGAGGGCTCCGCCACGCCATGCCGCACCCACACTAACAACACCGCCGGCAAACCGCCGGCCACGAACATCGCCCGCCAGCCCCAGCGGCTTCCGATCAAGTAATTCGCCATCGCCGCAAGAAAAATTCCGAAGTAATAGCCGGTGTGCATGTAGCCCGCTCCGGCGCGGCGCCGCCCCTCGGGCCATTCCTCTGCCACAAACGTTCCTCCCATGGCCCACTCGCCGCCAATGCCCACTCCCGCCAGGATCCGGAATATGGCGAGCTGCCAAACGCTTGTCACCAGCGCGCTCAGAAACGTAAACACCGAGTACCACACAATCGTGATCATCAGCGTTCGAACTCGGCCAAACTTGTCCCCTACCGGCCCCCAAAGAAACGCCATCCCCCATCCCAGCAGAAACAACGCAAACAGCAGGCCGCCGTAATAGCCAATATTGCCCTTTGTGGCCGCAATTCCCGAGCGCGGCAGAAGCTCGCGCAACGATGGCACCAGCACGAGTGCATAGATAAATGAATCCATGCCGTCGAGCACCCACCCGCCCCATGCCGCCCAAAATCCCCGAAGCTGATTGCGATTTAGCGCCGCCTCGTGCCCCGTCTGCGCATTCGTCGCCCCCGGCATAAGCGCCGCACTATATCATCGAGCGAGAATCGTAGGGGCGCGGCACTGCTGCGCCCCAGCTCGGCAAATTGTTAATCTTGGCACCCACCTGCCGTAGCCGTTCTCCAAATCGGCCTCTTCGGTTCCGCGCCGCCTCTACCCATACGCCCGCACAAAAAAATACGCCGTCATCGCGAACCCTACGACAATCACGAATCCGCGAATCCACGCTTGCGGCACCTTCTGCGCATAGTGCGCGGCCAAATAACCGCCCGCCAGCGCGCCCGCGGTCATCACCAGCGCCTGCGGCCACACAATCGTCTTGCTAACCACAAACGTCAGCGTCGCCACTCCGTTGATAAATGCTCCCAGCACCACCTTCAACGCATTCATCGCATGAATATCGGTCATCCCCAGGGCCGAGAGCATCGCCAGGTTCATGATTCCCATGCCGCCGCCGAAATAGCCGCCGTAAATCGCGACAAACAATTCAAACACGCAAGCTCCCGCAACGGCCGCATCACTCGACTCCCGCGAAATTCCCGCGGAGATTCGGCCCGTCAGGTGCTTGCCAAACGCGAACAACAGTGTGGCGCCCAGCATCAGCCACGGCAGCACCCGCAAAAACGTCTGCGCCGGCGTGCGAATCAGCAGCCACGCGCCTGCCAGGCCGCCGACAATGCTCACGGCAATCAGCGGAACCAAAACGCGTCGCGAAATGTTCAGGTGCTTGCGATACGCGCCGCCGCTGGCGGTGACGCCCACCCACAGCGCGATCGTATTGGTGGCATTGGCAGGAATCGGCGCCACACCCGTGAACAACAGCGCAGGAAATGCCACGAAGCTGCCTCCGCCGGCAACGGCATTGAGCGCTCCGCCCACCACGCCGGCGGCAAACAGGAACATGGCCTGAGGCAGATTCAAGCTTGCCTTTTTATCACGAATTCGCCGCCAAGCTATAACCGCGCGAGCGCCACGCGCTATCGCGAACTCGCAAGTCACACCTTGACAACGACTGGCGGTCCTTATATGAAACGATGCACTTTGCGCGACTGGCAGATCTGAGGATTTTCGTGTGCATTAACACCAAATTGACATTCCTGGAGTAAGCAGGCCGTCAGAGTCGGAAGTCTTTTTCTCGTAACCGCAGCAGCGCTGTTCAGACCTGATCCCTAACTGCCCTGGAGGAATGATGGCCGCTCGCACCGACGCAATCACAGCAAGTGGCGTCTCCACCTACAGCATTTGGCGCGTAATTCTCGCTTCCGCGGTCGGTACCATGATCGAGTGGTATGACTTCTACATCTTCGGCAGCCTCACGGCGTTCCTTTCCCCGAAATTCTATCCTCCCGGAAACCAGACCTTCGCCTACATCGCCTACCTTGCTACTTTCGCCGTGGGCTTTATGGTGCGGCCATTTGGCGCTTTGTTCTTCGGCCGAATCGGCGACCTTGTAGGCCGCAAGTACGCCTTCCTGGTAACGCTTTCCGTCATGGGCGGCGCCACCGCGCTGATCGGCGTGCTACCCACCTACTCCACCGCCGGCTGGTTCGCCCCCGTGATGCTTCTTCTGATCCGCATCCTACAGGGCCTGGCTCTTGGCGGCGAATACGGCGGCGCGACGGTGTACGTCGCGGAACACGTGCCCGACCACAAGCGCGGCTTCTACACCAGTTTTATTCAGATCACCGCGACACTCGGCCTGTTCGCTTCCCTCCTCGTAATTCTCGGAACGCAAGCATCCATGAGCAGAGATACATTTGCGGCCTGGGGCTGGAGAATTCCTTTTCTCGCCTCCATTATCCTGGTCAGCATCTCCCTATACATTCGCTTAAAGATGAAGGAGTCGCCGATCTTCACCGCCATCAAAGCCGCGGGTATGACCTCCGCGCAACCTTTAAAGGACGCTTTCACCAAGTGGGACAATCTCAAGCGCGTTCTGATTTCTCTGTTCGGCGCCACCGCCGGTCAAGGCGTCATCTGGTATACCGGACAATTTTATGTGCTGCTGGTTTTCATGCAGACCATTTTGCGCATCAACCCCAAACTGGCAAATATCATCGTCGCGTATGCGCTGCTTCTGGCCATGCCATTCTTCACGATTTTCGGGGCCATCTCGGATAAGATCGGCCGCAAGTGGCTGATGATGACCGCGTGCCTTCTGGCCGTCACCACCTATTTGCCAATCTACCACGCCATGCAACGCGCCGCGGGCAACGACGTGCAAACGCTGAGCTCCGTCCGCGACAAAATAACCGGCGCTCCTAGATTGACGCCGCTGACTATCGATGCCACCGGCAAAGCCGTTCCTGCCAAGGAATCGACCAATCCCAACGTGCCGATGCTCGTATTGCTGGTATTCGTCCAAGTTCTTTACGTGTGCATGATCTACGGACCCATCGCCGCTTACTTGGTCGAGGCTTTCCCGGCGAAAATCCGCTACACCTCCCTCTCGTTGCCGTACCACATCGGCAACGGAGTGTTTGGCGGCCTGGTGCCCCTCATCGGCGTGTACGTTTGTGAACGAACCCACAACATCTACGCCGGCCTGTACTACCCGATGATCGTTTCCGGCATTACCCTCGTTATCGGGAGTCTCCTTTTGCAGGAGACCCACGGTCACAAAATTTGGGACGAAGTCGGCGGCCAACCCGCCCCCGCCACCTCCCGCTGACTTGCTTGCTTTAGTCCCGAAGGAGTCTGCGTCATGGCCCTGCGCCTGAGCCATTCACGGCGTTGTAGGGGCGCGCTTTAGCGCGTCCCAGTATCGAGTGCGGCGGTCTTGCCGCCGCTTTTGAGAAGTGCGCCACGCCTCAGAATGATCGGGAATGCACGCTTTTCCATGTCGAGACCGCCCAATGCCCAAAAATGACAGAAAGAAAACCGAGGATAATCCTCAGCAGGAAAACATCGATCGCGAAGTCCTCGACATCATCCAGGAAGAGAAACGCAAGGCGAGCGCTCGCGGCCCCCGCGATCCGGCGGCGGAGCGAAAGAAGAAAAGGCTTGCTTCAGATGCTTTGCGAGTGATTAAGGCGAAGGACGCCCGTGCTTTTACCGAACTCTTGCGGCAGGCCGGGATACGCGAGGGTTCGCCCGAGTGGAAGAACGCTTGGAAGGCGTTCTATTCGACTTAGCGCTCGCCTTCAGCGCAATCCTATGGATCGCGTCCAAGCGCCGCGCTTGCTCCTCTTCCGAAAACTGTTGCAAAGAGGCGTACATAATCTCGGCCGCTTTTGCGGCTGCCTTCTTCCGTCTCGCAGTTTTGTTTTTCACCTTCATTCCGGGCTCGCCCTCAGCAATTCATTTTAGCACTGATCTCCTCGCTGGAGGCGAAGCCTCCTTCCTCAGCTTTCCAAACCAGTCGGTCCAGGGATCTACTTGGTGTAAATGTAGCGGTGCGCCCTCAGGCCAGCATTTCTGCGCGCCGTGGCGTTGAGCGCGCTGCTCCACAGCGCAAACGTTCGTGTCAGGGCACGACTTTAGTCGTGCCGAACCGACGTTCAAAATCAACGGGCTTTAGCCCCTGTGTCTTTCGGGCCATCCCTTACGCCATCGTGCCGTCCCGATTCAAGACTTGTGTCACGGCACGACTTCAGTCCTGCCGAACGGAACTTCAACATCCGCGCTTTAGCCCCTGAAGCCACAGCGCGCCGTGGCGCTAGGCATTCACGATCTCTGTCGTGTCCGAAGGGAGGCTCAACCCTTTTTCGCGATATTCGTCGGCGATGAGATGGAAAACGGCAGAGAGTTCGGCCAATGCGGCTTCGCGAGTGGGCATGAGAGCATAACAGCCGGAAATCGCGGGAATCTCGGCAACCCAGGAGCCATCTTGCTGGCGGTACAGCACTACTTTGTAATCGTCGAACTGCATGGCCTTGCCCACAGTATACGGCACTCCCCTTTGCTCTTGTAGCGCCCGCTTTCCGAGCCGGCCTTCTTCCTATCTATGCCGTCCGCCTTAGTCATTCCCTTGAAAAACCAAACCAGCGAAAGCTAAACTGGTTCAAACGGTCGAACGACTCACCGCGGCAAATAAGATTTAGCGCAAAGGAATAGTCCAATGCCTCCCAGACGCTCGCAAAAAGCCAGCACTCCACCAACTCTGACGCCCGCACAGGCCATTCCACTCCTAAAGCGCCAGCGCGATCGCGCGGACGCTGTCGCGAAAGCAAACCATGATGCCCCAGAGAACGACGTGTGGCTGAACTCTACAGAAAATATTTTGAATCAGGCATTTGGGCAGCCGGACGGCGAGTGGCATCCAAACACTAGGGCTTTTATGCAAGCTGATGGCTTGCAAATGTACGTAAACGCACCCGACGCATACATCCAACAGAGTCACGCAGCGCGAACCGAGCGCAGAAGGGCGCTGCTCGACGGGTTCGTCGAGCAGTTAGTGGACCTAGCTCCGCCAAGTTCAACCACCGCGGCAGACCAGTACAAGTTCCACTCAGAGATTGAACGCGTAAGCGGTGATCTCTATCGGTCAGGGCACTATAAATCGGCAGCACTCGAGGCGTACATTCGAGTGATCGAGCAGGTTAGGCGTATCTCAAAAATTCCTGAAGATGGCGACTCTCTAATGAACAAGGCCTTCGGCTGCGACAAACAACCGCCCGTCATTCAATTCAATAATCTGCTGACCGAAGCAGAAAAAGATGAACAAAGAGGGTTTCTATTTCTATTCAAAGGCATCGTCGGTTTGCGAAACTCGAAAGCTCACAGCAATGCTCTGTTTGATGACCCCTTGAGAGGGCATGACTACCTTGCACTTGCAAGCGTATTAATGCGAGTCCTCGAAATTGCCAAAGTGAATCCCATTACCTGAACCGCTAAAACTAAAACGAGCTGCACAGCCGGGTGCCCGGCGCCGTCCAAGAACCCCATGCGGCCCTCCCACACAGGAATCGCTATCTGCATGGAACAGGCTGCGCGGATTTTATCAGGTCAGAAGGAAGGAGTCGGTTGGTCCGCTTGCATGCGCTCAAAGCGTCTGTCATCATCGCCGACAATGAGCGCCAAAAATATACCTCCTCCTTTTAAATGCTTTGTGACAGTCGCGGCCGCAACAAGCATTTCTCCAGTGATGAAATCCCTCGAAACTCGCGGAATTCAGCTTGTGTGGTCCGACCGGTTCGACTGGAGCACTAGCCTAGGGCCAATGAAGGAGCTAATCAAAGAATCCGATTTCGTTTGCGCGTTTTCACCCGGAGTATTGTCCACGAATGTCATTTTTGAAATTGGGATCGCGATTGGCATGGGGAAGCCGATATTCCTTGTCACCGGTGAGGGTCTATCCTTACCGGCCGATCTACGTTCTATGAGCTTCATCAAGGCAAATCAGTGGGACGACGCCATTCTTCAACCCCACTTGGACGCATTCCTGAAGACTTTGCCTAAGAAATCCAGGCAAACATCGCAGAAAAAACGCAGCACTCAACTGAGGCTTGATTTTAGCCACGAGCGCAAACAACTAGATCGCTTCGCGAACGAGAGGACGCCAAGAGAATTCGAGTCGTTCGTCGAAGATTTGTTTCGCAAAGCTGGAATGAACGTGACCACTTCACCGATAGAGGACTACGGGGCTGATTTCGCAGTAGTCTCCCCTGAAATCAAGCGACGATTTGGGAACGCCATCTTAGTCGAGGTCAAGTACGGTCCTCTTCGCCCTGACATGGCCTTTGTCGTTAATAAATTGGCAGAGCTGGTTGAGCGTGGTCGCGGAAGCACGGGCCTGGTGGTTACCTTTGACGCCCTGTCGCCTAGATGGTCGGCCCTTCGGTCGAATGTACCTACGGACCTACCAATCTATTCGCTT
>Ga0307479_10007168_pt1 | contig 10273 bp, 6 predicted proteins | sample atmos_gasesECM4C_FD_203743 | JGI IMG/M metagenome (GOLD analysis project Ga0307479, IMG submission 203743) | Hardwood forest soil microbial communities from Morgan-Monroe State Forest, Indiana, United States - atmos_gasesECM4C_515 | ecosystem: Environmental > Terrestrial > Soil > Temperate...
TGCTGGAGCGGGTGAAGGCGGTACTGGACGCGGACACCGCGGCCGTGCTGCTGCTGGACCCGGTCGCCGGGCATCTTGTCGCGACGGCCGCGAGCGGCATCGAGGAAGAGGTTACGCAGGGCGTCCATGTCCCCCTCGGCGCCGGATTCGCCGGCCGGATCGCGGCCTCGGGACAGCCGCTGATGCTGGATCGCGTGGATCGCGACACGGTGAGTAACCAGCTGCTAATGGACCGCGGGATCAAGTCCCTGCTGGGGGTGCCGCTGCTGGCCGGCGGCCAGGTCATCGGCGTGCTGCATGTGGGCTCGCTGAGCGGCCGGCCGTTCGGGCCCGAGGACACGGACCTGCTCCAGATGGCGGCCGATCGGGCCGCGTCCGCGCTGCAGTCTATGATGGCGCAGGATGACCGGATGGCCGCGGTGGCGCTGCACCGCAGCCTGCGGCCGCCGGCCCTGCCGCGGGTGCCGGGGGTGGATCTGGCGGCCCGCTACGTTACCGGATCCGGCAACGTCGGCGGGGACTGGTACGACGTGTTCGTGCTGCCGGGCGGCGAGCTTGGCATGGTGATCGGGGATGTCGCGGGGTCGGGGCTGCCGGCCGCCGTCATCATGGGCCGGGTGCGTAGCGCGCTGCGCGCCTACGTGCTCGAGACGGACGATCCTGGCACCGCGCTGCGCATGCTGGACCGGAAGATCCAGTATTTCGAGCCGGAGGCCATGGCCACCGTCCTGTATTCGGTCTACCAGCCGTCCTCGGGCCGGCTGGTCATATCGTCGGCCGGGCACCTGCCGCCCGTCCTGGCTGTGCCCGGGGAGGACGCCCGCGTCGTCATATTCGACGTGGACGTGCCGATCGGTGTGGCCGATGACTCGCCACGGCATTCGACGGTGATCGATCTGCCGCCCGGGGCGCTGCTGTGCTGCTATACGGACGGGCTGGTCGAGCGGCGGGGCGAGATCCTCGACACCGGAATCGGCGTGCTGGCCCAGGCGATGGGGGAGGCTGCCGCGGCGGCCCGTGGCGTGTCTCAGCCTGTGCCCATCCCGGAGATGGCATGCGCGGCGGTGATGCGCGCCTTGCTGTCCCGCGCTCCCGCAAGGGACGACGTCGCCCTGCTGATGCTGCACCGGAACCCGTGAGCCAGCCGGTTTCGCAGCAGAGCCCGCGGTAACGACGATGGATGGAAACCTCAGAAGCCGGGCGGGACCTTGGTTCAGGGTTGAGCTGGCCGTTTGCCGTCCGGGTGGGGTGTCGCATCACCGGGCGCGGGCGCAGTGTCCGCCGAGGACAGCAGACCGAGGAACGGGCCGACGCGGTGTCCTTCCTGCGCGGAGTGCCGGAACAGGCTGTCCTGGTTGACGGTGTAGACGGTGCGCCGCCCGGCGCGGGTCCGGGTGAGGTAGCCGGCGGCCTCCAGGTCGGCCACGATGGCCTGGACGGTTCGCTCGGTCAGTCCGACGACCGCGCTGATGTCCCGGATCCGGGCTTGGGGGTCGCGGGCGATCTCCACAAGGACGTGGCCATGCCCGGTCAGCAGCGTCCAGCTGCCGCTGGTTTCATCTGCTTGGCTCATGCATACTGATTATACAGCTCGCGAGAGAATTCTCGCGGGAATAAACACATGAGATTTTTCTCGTGTTACTCTTGACAGGAATTTCGGTCATGTCCGATTCTGGTAGCGACTGACCAGGTCATCCGCGTGCACAGTGGCGGGGAGGTGGTGCAGATGCCAGCGGACGGGTTTCCCGTTGCGATGGTCAGCGGCGTGCCGGTAGTGGCGACCCCGGAGGAGGTCGACGTCACCAATGCCGACGGCCTGCGGGTGGCGCTGCTCGACGCGAGCGGGAACGGGCATAAGCGATTCGTGGTCGACATGACCAACACCCGGTTCTGTGATTCAGCCGGGCTGCACGCCCTGGTCACCGCGCACCGGCGGGCCGTGGACGAAGACCGCGAACTGCTGCTGGCCATCTCTGGCGCTGCTGTCCTGCGCGTCTTCACGCTCAGCGGACTCGACCATGTGATCCCCTGCTTCGCCAGCCTGGATGAGGCTCTCGGGCACACCGCCGTCCGCTAGTCCAGCGTGACGACGGTGGCGATCTGGTCAAGACCGGAGACGTTGAGCAGAGTTTCGATCATGGGCGCAGCGGTGCTCGGGCGTCCGTGACAGACGCCGAGCACCGCGGCAACCGCGTCAGTTCGCGTTCGGGGTGAGAGTGATGCTCAGGGTCGTGTCGTTGGTGATGGCTCCGCCGGACCACGCCTTCGTGGACGTGTACTTCTGCGTGGTGTCGGTGAGCGACTGCCAGTCCCCGGCGTAGTAATTCCGGTCCGTGAATGGCTTGCCGACCTCCCAGAAGACCGCCCGGAACTGTGCGTTCGGATTGCCGCCCTGCTGCTGGAACTGGTAACCGGCATACCACCTCGTGCCGGCGAAGTTCTTGTCCGTGCCGGTGTAGTCGATGATCAGCGGCTTGGTGGCATCGTTCGGATTCGGAAGATAGTAGAAGTTGCTCTGGTTCTGACTCGCGGAGTCGGCGGTGCTCGCATTCAGTTTCGAGGTGATCGTGCTGCCGTCGTAGTCTTCGATTGAGTTGACGTTCGTGTCTATGATCAGCGTGTAGTTTCCGTATGCCGTGAATACCAGCTCCGACAGGGTCATCTTGCTGACGCCGGCCGAGACGGGCACGTCGACCGGACCGACATTTGTGAGCCCGTTGAACCGGCACGTCGTCGCGCTGGTCTGCGGCGGGGTGCTCTTGGAGCATGTGGAGATCGTGAAGTCGATGTCCGACTGCCATGCCTGGCCGTCTGCTCCGGCCCATACGTACGTGTAAGTCATATCGGAAACGGTCGGGGTGTTCGTCGCAGACCAGCCCTTCGTGCCGTCGCCTCCGTCGTTCTTGAATATCAACGGCGGTGCGGTGCTCAGTGCCGTGCACAGCCAGTTCGGGAAGGACACCTGAAGCGTCGAACCGCCGGTGACGAACGTCTTGGACGGCTGCTCGTCTCGCTTCGGTGCGGCTATCACGCCCTCCAGCAGCGGATGATCGGTGGCGGTGCCGTCGTATTTCCATCCGGCCTGGATGTTACTGGGGCTGATGGAGTAGCTGGAGAGCTGGAGTGTCTTGCCCGAGATGACCTGCTGCCCCTTGAACGCCACGCCGAGTCCCACGTGGTAGCCCTTCTCCGCCACGAGGCGGAAGCCGTAGATGTAGTTGAAGGGGTTGACCCAATCGCCACCGGGCGCGGAGGGGAGCTTGGGCGGCGTCGGCTTCTCCGGGACCCAGCCGAAGAGCTCGGCCCTGACGCCATAACCGTAAACGACTCCGAGGAAGACGCCCACCATGTGCTTGGAGGCCTCCGGCGGGAGGAACCAGAAGCTGAGGTCGAGGGGGTAGGGCACGAGGGTCCCGCTGATGCCCACGTCAAGGCCCAGCGTCGCCTCGTACCACGCGCGCGCCACGACCCGGCTGGGAGTTGTGAACGTACCGATCTTGTATGGATGGACCCAGACCAGTTCCGCTCCGGCCTGCGCGCCTATGATCAGTGCCGCCTCGAGCTGTGCGGTGAGGAACCCCACCCCCCTGACGCCCGCCGACGCGGCGGAACTGCCGAGTGCCGTCATGGCCGGCACCTGGAGCAGGCGGGTGGCGAGCCCCAGTGCCTCCGGGCTCAGCAGCCCTTCGTTCCCGTTGCGCGCCGCGGCCGCGACTGCCGCGCTGAGCCTTTGGACCTCGGGATCATAACGCAGTTGCTGCTGGACTTCGGCCGCCTGCTCGATCAGCGGAGCGAATTCGTATGCGAAACGCCGGATCTCCTCGGCCACCTCCTTGCTGGCCCACATCGGCGTATCCGCCGACACAGACGTGAAGAATGCATCCCCTAGGGCTGTCGGGGGGTCGTCCTTCGTGCGGTGCTCGTGATGCGCTGGGCCGGTTGGCCTGTTCATCTGCTTTCCTTCCGTAGCGACCGTAATGGTCCTGATACCTGCGCCCGAGGTGTCTGGCGGTCGCCTGGGCATGTGCACCTAGCTTGCGTCGGCCTTTGGCTCGAATCCACCGACAAATACGGACAGCGGACTAGGACAAACGGCCGCGGAAAACGCCGCTAAGCACAAGGCCCGCAGGTGCCTCGCTCGACCGCCTCTTCCGCGGTACAGGCGCGCAGGACCGTGAGATCGCCGGAACCAGGCAGCACCGCGAGGAAGCGTTCCACAGCTTCCAGGCTGGCCGCCTCCACGACCAGCAGCAGCACATGCTGCGCATCGATGAATGCCTCGGCCTCGATCGTTACGCTGTAGCGCGCGGCAGTGGCGGTCGAGATATGGGAAAGCAGAAGTTCTCCCCACCCGAGCCGAGCCGGGCAGTCCTCGGGAGAGTGCCGGTACTGAGCGACGAACAGAGCGATGTGAGCCTCCTCTGCCACACCAGCCTCATCCCCCGCACTGATATATGCCAGCTTGGTCCACGAGCCGGCCCGAGTACACGGACAAGGGCGGACAAGCTACCTGGACAAAACGCCACGGATGGTTAGCATGATCTGGGGCTAGGCCGGGATTCCCGGTGGAGGTCGGACCGGACAATGGATATGGGTCCTGCCAGGCGTGCGCGCGGGCGGAACAACGGCGACGTCGCACCTACCTGCGGACAACTGCTGCAGCGCTACCGCTCGCTAGCTGGCCTGACACAGGAAGGCCTGGCCGAGAAGGCCGGGTACAGCGCCGACTACGTCGGCAAGCTGGAACGCGACCAGCGGGAGCTTCCCACTGCTGCCCTCGACCGTCTGGCCACCGTCCTGGGCCTGGCCGACCAGGAACGTGCGGCGCTTGCAGCGGCACGCGACAAGCCACTGCCGGGCGGCTCGCTCGTCGGCCGGGACGCCGAGATGACCGAGATCCGTCGGCATCTGGCCGGGCTCGGTCCGCCGGTCCTGATGTTCGCCGCTGAGCCGGGTATGGGCAAGACTCGCCTGCTGGAAGAGGCCGCCTCGCGTGCTGCGCGCAGCGGCTGGGCGATTGCCCGGGGGGCGTGTCAGCGGCGGCCGCTGGATCCGTACGCGCCGCTCACCGGCGCCCTCACCGACCTACTGGAGCGGATGCCGGACCATGACCGCGCCGAGGCGCTCCAGCAGGCTGGACAACTGAATCTCCTGCTGCCGGAGCTTGCCTCGGCCAGCACCGACTGGGTGGGGGTCTCAGGACACCCGGAACACCAGCGGCGTCTCCTGTTCAACTCCGTCGCGAACGGCCTGCGTGCCGCGGCAGGCCAGGCCGGTACTCTGCTCATCCTCGACGATCTGCACTGGGCTGGGCCGGATGCGCTGGATCTGCTGACCACGCTGCTCACTGCGCCTGGACCGCCACCCATCCGGTTGATCGGCGCTTACCGGAACTCCGAAACGCCGGCTCGCCTGGACGAATTCATCGCCGACTTGGCGCGGGCGTTGCTGATCCAGGTGATAGAGCTACCGCCGCTGTCCGACGTGGAAGCGGAACGGCTGCTTATCCAGCTGGCCCCGGTGCGACCGGGCATGCCTTCGGCACTGCCGGCCATCGTACGGCGCGCCGGAGGCGTTCCGTTCTTCCTCGTCAGCTATGTCGATGACCTTGGACACGAGAGCCAGAGCCTGCCGCCCTTAACGGTGCCATGGACGGTCGCAAAGGTTGTCCGCCAGCGGGTGCTCGCCCTGCCCGGCGCGGTACAGCAACTACTCGACGTTGCCGCCGTCATCGGACGTGTCGTGCCGCACCGGCTGCTGGTCCAGGTCACCGGGAGCAGCGACGAGGAGGTGCTGCATGCGGTGGAGGCCGCACTGGAAGCCCGCCTGCTTGCCGAGGACGGCCCGTGTTATAGCTTCACCCACGACCTGATCCGGGAAACGATCGAGCACGGCTTGTCCGCGGGCCGGCGTAGGCTGCTGCACCGCCGCATCGGCGAGACGCTGGAGCGTGAGCCTGACGCACCGGCCGAGTCGCTTGCCCTCCACTTCGGGTTGTCCGGCGACGACAAGGCAACCAGATACCTGGAGCTGGCCGGGAGGCAAGCTCAGCAGCGACTGGCCTTCGCTGCCGCAGCCAACTTCTTCAACCAGGCGGCCGAGCGGCTCCAACGGACTGGCCGACAGGCTGATGCCGTCCCGGTCATCGAACAGCAGGGGGTATCCCTGCACCGCGCCGGGCGCCACGGTGAAGCGATCAGCGTCCTGGAACGTGCACTTGCGGGTTATCAGTCCGGCGGCGACGAGAACGGAGTGCACCGGGTGACCGGCCATCTGGCCGACGCGCACTTCCGCCTGGGCACTAGTGGCGCCGACCTGGGTGAGCTGGCCGACATCGGCCTAGTCCACCTAGTCCAGGACATTGGCTCCCATGCCGCCATGACGCGATGGCAAGGGCTGTTCCGGCTGCTCTTTGCGCAAGGCTCGTACGGGCAGATGGTGACCGTCGGCCGGTCGCTCGTCGAGGCCGGCCGCACGGCAGGAAACGCCGAGCTTGAGGCGTTCGGTGCTGGCGTCCAAGGCGCGGGCCTGATCCGCCAGGGTCAGCTGGTGGAGGGGACCACGCTGATGGAGCAGGCAATGCAGCCTGACGGGGCGCTGGGCGGCGCCGGGCGGATCGCCGACGCCGCGGCAATGCTGAGCGGCGCCTACCTGGCGATGGGCTTGGTGGAACGCTGCCAGGCCTTGAGCGCGCGGATGCTCCGCGCGGCTGAGTCGGCAGGCGATCAGGTCGTCGTCGCGATGCACACTCTCGTGCTCGGCGCGGCGTGTTACGTGCGGGGAGACTGGTCGCGCGGCCAGGACTTCGTGCGCCAGGTACAGCAGCGGTTCATCGCTGGGGAACCCTCACCCCTTGCGGTCCGCGCCACCCCCGCGCTAGCCACGATCCTGATCTGGCAGGGTGACTGGGAACAGGCTCGGTCAGTCCTGGAGTCCTCCCTCAAGACGGCGCAGTCGATGCGAATCGCAAACGTCGAGCGCGCGGCGCTGGCCCACCTGGCCAGGCTTGACGTGCTGGAAGGACGTCCCCAGGATGCGGTCACCCGGCTGCGCCCGTTGATTGGCAGCGACCTGACCTGGGACTATTCTGTCACGCTCTGGTCGGCACTGGCGGCGGCCTACCTGCAGCTCGAAGACCTGCAGCACGCGCGAACGCACGCCGAACAGGCTGTCGCCGAGGCGCGCCGCACCGGAGCCTGGCTCTACGGGATCTCGGCACTGGAGGTGCAGGGAATGGTCCGGGCGCGCCACGGCGAACACGACCTAGCCCAGGACGCCTACCAGGAGGGCCTGCGGCGTGCCCATGCCATGCCCTTCCGCTACGGCGAGGCACGGCTCTTGCACGCCCACGGCCTGCTCGACCGCCAGCAAGGAAACGAAACCGCGGCGAACGCAAAGCTCTCCGCTGCGCTGGCTATCGTCGAGACCCTGGGCGCAGAACGAGACGCCATCAGGATCCGCGAAGCGATGTGACGGCATCTGTGAGATATCGCCACACGGGAGTTATCGACAGCATTTTCCACAGGTGTGCATACTGGAGGGGGCGTGTTCGATCAGTCTGAGCTGGCCGGCGGCGGGCTGCTGCGCAAGAACTGACGTGGGACAGCTCACACCCGTCCTGAGCCCTCGACCCGGACGGGCAGACGCCGCCACAACCCCAAACGCGCCAGATCGTCGGGGGGCCGGTCACAGATCACATACCAGGCGGGCGCCATCGCGGTATGGCGGCCGGCAAGCCGCTGTTGGCATTGCGCGTGGAGGATCTGGGGGGTGATCCATTCACCGGACGCCGAAGCGTAGGCCACAAGCGCCTCACCGGTCCGGGTGCTGGCGACATCACGGGTGTAGAAGACCTGAGCGGCATCGATACCCGGCACCGAAGCGACCACGTCGTCGAGGAGTTGCTGGACGGCGGGCATCTCGACCCAGCATGAGTCGATCCGCCGCCAGGACGCGTCGCGGAGCACCGGTCTTATGCCGGCCAGTTCGCCGATATCGCGTGCCGGGACGTTCCGCCTCTCGGCGGCGACTAGCAATCGCTCGACGGCAAACAGGAAGTCCTCAACCTCCGCGGCAGGAAACCGGCTCTGGTCGGCCCACACTGACAGGCTCACATCATGTCGGGTCAGCCCGAACACCTCGAAATAGAACAGCAACGGGCGCGGATCGGCATCTGCCCACACCAGCCGCGTGTCCCGCATCGCATTCGCCGCGTCACCCCTTTCGGGCGACCTGCCGACGTGCCCCGTCTGGACCTGAACCGCGGCACCATTCAAATCGTTCAGAACGCAGTCGCGGTGGAACGCGGTGCCGCGGTCTTCGCTCACGCCACTGATCATCTGCCAAAGGTTTTCGGCGTCATACTGACTGAAATAGTAGGCCGTCAGCGCGGCGGAGCGGGTCGCATGGATGATTCCGTCGAACGTTTCGGCGGTCAGGTCGGCGGCTATGAGCGCGTCCTGTGCGATCGTGCCCACGTAGTCACGGCTGGCCCGAGCGAAACGGTTCGCACACAGACAGGTGATCTGGCACCGGTCATTGACCGTGCGCAGACCGAGCAGAGTCGCGACGGCGGCGAGGATCACCACAGACTGACTCGCGTGAGTCCGGTCCGCGATCCTGGCCAGAGCAAGAGCGGCGGCCCGCGAGCGCAGGGTCGCCATCTTCGAGCCGCTATCCGCGGGCCGGTGCCCGGGCACGGCGAGCATGGACTGCGGCGTGCCGCGCAAGGTAGTTTCCCAATACTGCACCGCGGCTTCGGCGCGGCGCCTGGCCATAGGCGACATCTCAAGCTTGGCCTGATCCAGCGGATGAAGGGTCGGCGGCTCCGGCGCCTGGCTCGTCCTGTTGCTCATAAGCCGCCGGAAATCGCGCGCGATGATGCCCAGCGAGGCGAAATCGGCGGCCACGTGCGTGAGAACCAGCAGAACCTTGGCCGGGGCGCCACCGGAGGTGATGACCGCGGCCCGGATCGGCCATTCCCGGTCCAGCGCGAATGGCGCGTTCAGTCGCTGCTTTACCTCCGCCTCGGTGGCATCTAGCCGACCGTCATCTTCGTGGACCTCGACCAGCAGCTCACCGGACGCCGTGACCTGTTGGGCCCACTCGCCCGATGTGCCGACCGCGAACAAGGTTCGCAGTGACTCGTGTCGGCTAATGAGTCGGCCGATCGCCGTCGTCACATCGTCCAGCGACCGGCCCGGTGCGACATTGAGCGTCTGCCATTGCACGGCGCCGTAAATGGTTTGATCCGCGGCCCATAGCAGCACGTTCCGCTGGCCTAGGGTGACAGGACCGGAACCGGAACGTGTACCGGAGAACTTCACGGGTACCAGGCACATCGTCGCTGGCACCAAGATGCGACCTCCCGTTGCAGCCCAGCAGCCACCATGACAGCACCCGCCGCTCCCGGCGGAGTACACGCCATAATTTTGGAACGATCATTAGTAAAGCTTCCTATAAGTGTTGGCGAGTGGCCGCGAACAGCCTTCTCCGAGATTGCCGGACCTTGCGGGCTTGGATCGCCCGCGGGAATCTTGGCGGCTCATTCATTAGGATGCAGGATCTTTTGTGTGTCAGGCGCGGCCGGTGCCGGTGGCCAGGGGTGTGGGCCAGGCGGCGGGGTCGGCCGGGTCGGCCGGGTCGGCTGGTGCGGTGCGGCAGATGACGTAATGGCGCGGGGTGATAGCCGTACGATGGTGCGCGAGCGCGGCCATGCAGCGGGCGTGTGCCTGTTCCGGCGTGTGGACGGTGCCGGTGGCGGTCAGGTGAGCGACCAGCGGGCGGCCGTCGGCGGAGGCGAAGACGTGGGACACGGCGGGCGCTACGGCGTCGTCGACCAGGCGCTGTACGTCGGCTAGGTCGATCCAGCAGTGGTCGACGAGTATCCGGTCCGGGCCGGCGAGGGGTTCCAGCCCGATGAGTCCGGGCATCTGGCCGGCGGCTATGTCGCCGTGCGCGGCGGCGACCAGCAGGCGTTCAACGGCCACCAGCACCGACTCCAGTTCGGCTCGCGGCACCAGGCCGGTGTCACCGCTCCACACGTCGAGCCGCAGGCAGCCGTCGATCTGGTTGAGGCGGAACTGGATCGGCGTTCCGCTGAATGGCAGCGGGCGCCACCGCAGCTCGGTCCGGGCGAGCGCTACGTCGATCTGCTCGGGCTGGAACCCGACGCCCGCGGTCAGTCCGGACCACGATTCAGAGACGAGGCTGTTGAACAACGGTTCGTGGTTGAAACGCAGCCCCCGTTCGTGCTCGGCCAGTTTGTCCATGG
>Ga0307479_10007170_pt1 | contig 10272 bp, 7 predicted proteins | sample atmos_gasesECM4C_FD_203743 | JGI IMG/M metagenome (GOLD analysis project Ga0307479, IMG submission 203743) | Hardwood forest soil microbial communities from Morgan-Monroe State Forest, Indiana, United States - atmos_gasesECM4C_515 | ecosystem: Environmental > Terrestrial > Soil > Temperate...
AGATATGGTCTGGATCCCTGGTGGAACTTTTCTAATGGGATCGAATGACCACTACGCGGAAGAAGCGCCCGTCCACTCAGTTACGGTTGAGAGTTTTTGGATTGATAAGTACACTGTGACGAATGAGCAGTTTAAGTCGTTTGTTGAGGCTACAGGTTACACCACTCTAGCAGAACGCCCTCCCAATCCGGTGGATTATCCGGGAGCCAAACCAGACCGGCTTGAGCCCGCGTCAGTCGTGTTCGAGAAACCGCCTGGCCGTGTTGATCTCCGGAATCACTACAACTGGTGGACCTACGTGCGTGGTGCAAACTGGCGTCATCCTGAAGGGCCAGGCAGCTCGATCAGAGACCGGCTCAAGCACCCCGTAGTGCATGTCGCTTACGAAGACGTCGAAACCTACGCAAGATGGGCAGGTAAAGAGCTACCCACCGAAGCCGAGTGGGAGTATGCCGCACGAGGCGGGCTCGATGGCGCCACCTATGCATGGGGCGAACAATTCGCGCCCGGCGGCAGGCAGATGGCAAATACATGGCAGGGCGAGTTTCCGTGGGAAAACCTTCTCACCGATGGATATGAGCGAACCGCGCCGGTGGGGCAATTTCCGCCGAACGGCTACGGACTCTTCGACATGATCGGTAACGTATGGGAGTGGACGATTGATTGGTACAGCGGCCGTCATGTCACAACCAAGAGTTGCTGTGCAAACTTCAACCCGAAGGGAGGAGAGCCCGAGGAGAGTTATGACCCGCATATGCCATCGATAAAGATCCCCCGCAAGGTGATCAAGGGCGGCTCTTTTTTATGCGCACTAAATTATTGCCAGCGTTACCGTCCGGCGGCACGCATGGCGCAGCCGGTGGACACCTCGACCTGTCACGTCGGCTACCGACTGATTGTCAGGCCACAACACAATTCCAAGGAACATGCAGGTCCCCACACAGTTCAGTTGTAGCGAAGCAAAACTAGACCCAAAAGCGAAGAAGAGGAGGACGCGCGAACATGCCAGAGAAAATAACGGAAAAGCCCAAGCAGCCTAACGTCCTGGTGATCATGGGCGATGACATCGGTTGGTTCAACATCAGTGCTTACAACCACGGAATCATGGGGTACAAGACCCCTAACATCGATCGCCTCGCCAAGGAAGGTGCGATGTTCACCGACTGGTACGGCCAACAGAGTTGTACGGCGGGCCGCGCTGCTTTCATAACCGGCCAGTCTCCGATCCGCACGGGCCTCACCAAGGTGGGGCTTCCTGGGGCTGACCTTGGCTTGCAGCCCGAAGACCCGACGATTGCCGATCTTCTGAAGCCTCTCGGTTATGCAACTGGACAGTTCGGCAAGAACCATCTCGGCGACCGTGACGAATTTCTGCCGACTGCCCACGGACTCGATGAGTTCTTCGGCAACCTCTATCACCTGAATGCGGAGGAGGAACCCGAAAATCCAGACTATCCAAAGGACCCGGAATTCAAGAAGAAGTTCGGACCTCGTGGCGTGCTCCATAGCTGGGCGAATCCTGATGGCACTCAAAAGATCGAAAACACGGGTCCGTTGAACACCAAACGAATGGAGACGGTGGATGAAGAGTTCCTGGCGGCAAGCCTCGACTTTATCGAGCGGGCACAGAAGGCAAACACACCATTTTTCGTCTGGTTTAACTCCACCCGAATGCACGTATTCACACACCTAAAAAAAGAGTCTGTAGGCGTTACTGGACTCGGACTCTATCCAGATGGAATGATTGAGCACGACGGACACGTAGGGCGGTTGCTGAAGAAAATCGACGACCTAGGCATCGGCCATAACACGATTGTGATGTACACCACGGACAACGGAGCGGAAGTGATGACTTGGCCTGATGGCGGCTCGACGCCCTTCCGCAGTGAAAAGGACACAAACTACGAAGGAGGCTGGCGGGTCCCAACCTTGATCCGTTGGCCCGGCGTGATCAAACCAGGAACGGTATCGAATGACATCTTCTCGCACACCGATGTGCTGCCAACTCTACTTGCAGCCGCAGGCGAGCCGGACATCGTCGAGAAGCTCAAGAAAGGACACAAGGCAGGCAATAAAACGTTCAAAGTCCATATTGATGGCTATAACCTGCTGCCCTTCTTGAAAGGCGAGGCGAAAGAAAACCCACGGAAGGGTTTTCTTTATTGGAGCGACGATGGCGACCTGATGGCGCTGCGCGTTAGCCATTGGAAGGTCCATTTCATGGAGCAGCGCGCCCATGGGCTGAATGTCTGGCGGGAACCTTTTGTTTCATTGCGTGCGCCCAAGATTTTCAGTCTCAGAAGTGATCCCTTCGAGCGTGCGGACAGGGATGGAAGCGTGTTTTATGACAAGTGGGCGGCCGACCGGTCATTTCTGCTCGTGCCCGCGCAAGCAATCGTTGGAGCGTACCTGAAAACCTTCCAGGAGTTTCCGCCACGACAGAGGCCAGCGAGCTTCAGCATTAACGAGGCTTTGGAGAAGGCGCGACAACAAGAAAAGGCCATGGCCAAAGCGGTTGGTGGCGGGGTGAAATAGGCTTCAGGTTGCTTCGTGCGCGAGTTGCAGCCCCCTTTTTCCAGCCGCTCGTGGGAACGTGTGACGGAAATCGGAGACTCAGGTCTTGATAAACGGCAGTTGTTATCGGAAAGTGGCCACTGTCACTCCGTGCCGGTAGCCCGCTCCGCCCACCCCACACACCTAGCGCAGGCGAAGGAACTGAAGAATCAATCTATGTCATTCTCCGCGTTGGTGAATCAGAGCGACAAATAAAGGGTGTGCTTGCACTTCGGGAAAAGAGCATCAAGCAGAGTCGGCGCGTGCCGGACGTGGTTGTGATCGACGCTCGCAGAGTAGAATCAGCGTCAAAGCGTAGAAAATCCCGGAACGCACGTAGGCCCGTATGTTCGCACAGCCCGCGCAGCCTATTTTTCTTCCAATGATTTACCTAGGAAATAGCGGGTGGTTCAACTTTAGGGGGGTGTCCCCATATACCCCCCCACGTCCTTGATGGGGTTAGAACACAACGGGAGCAATTCGGCTACACCTGGGGTTGGGTGAGTCTAGTCTCGTCGCAATTCGGTATCAAGGCCGTGAAGGGGTAGTACACTGTGCGGAAAAATAAGCTACACCCCCCTGGGAAAAAATAAGAAAAAATACGACGCGAGCGCGTTCGCAAAGTTCCCCCCTCCAGTGTCAGCCAGGTGTGTACTAAAGTGTTTACAAAATAGGTTATATAAATTGCGTACACGTGAGCCACGGTTGTAAATTTATCGCGTAGGCAACGCAAGGTGGAGGGCCTATGTCCATGCGTTGGTTAGCGTTAGCGCTATTCTCTTTATTTCCGATTACCGCTCTTCAGGCGCAGCACTGCCCGCCGAAGGGAGAAACCCAGAGAAAAAACGGTGGAAACGGTTCAATAACATGGACGTCTTACAGCGTCAAAGTGGACGGCAAGGTTTGCGTCGAGCGAACTGTTCGGGTTCAAACGCGGACGTATGTCAATTGGCCTGCTGCCGATATATTTGGAGCATGGGTAGACAAGGATAGGCCTCTAGATTACATGCGCTGCTGTTTCTTGGATATCAGCACCAAGAACGGGGATCTAGAGTATGGGCTCTTAGGTTCGAAGCTTCCCACGACGGTCTATCAAGGCGATCACGAAACGGCGCAAGATAGCACCTGGAATGTCACTGGCGGACTGCTATCTGGCAATAAAGTTGTCCCGGTAAGGACTAGGGTAACCTGGCTAGCAGGGCCTGACTGCCCAAAAACAACGGAACCTTGTCGCATTTATAGGTTTACAGTCTCCAATTCAGAGGCGCCAGTAACGCTTAAATGGAAATCGGATCTGTCGCCACAATTTGAGACCAGTGCTGGGGACGGATCGAGCGGAGTCGTCCTCGGCTCAGGAGAGACGAAGACCTTTGAGTTTGTAAGTAAGAGCGGAAAACCGGAAAGCGACTCCGTTTCTTTATGGACCACTGAGGGCAACCACGTGTTAGTTAAGCCACTCGCCGATGTCAAATGAAATAAAGAAAATAACGGAGTATTTGAAAAGTGTTTATGGAATCCTGAGTCTTCTACCGCCCGGATTGACAGTCGTCGATTCCGTGATCGGACAATTGCCAATCTCCACCGCTATAAAACCATGGGCTTATCTCTGGATCATTCTTCTGTCGAGCTTTGGTATCTGGTTCGAAGTGAGCAGAACCGAAGTCACTTTAATCGACGCGGCTGAAAAAAGACGGATGCAGAAACGTTCTTCGTTGCACGTGAGTTTGTGCGTGCTATTCAGTTTCAGCTACTGGATTTTCGGCGAAGTGCTAAATGCGCACGATGCGCCCTCTTCAGTATTAGTGCGGACCCTAATGCTAGGTATATTGGCACTTATGTTAGCAGTGGCATGCCTCGAATTAACCCGCACTTTCACGATCCTTGCGCTAACAACGATGGCACCCGAGCAGGGGCAGCAAACAAAATTTAATTCTCTAGGAACCTAGCCGTCCGCGCACGGCATCTCCCGATCTAGGAATATTCTTTCTTTACGCGTCAGTCGCGGGACGGTGATTTCAAACAGAGGCAAATCGAAATTAGGTCGATAGTATGGGGCCCGCCACTCGGTCGTCGATCTGGATCAGGTATTTCGGGAATATTTCCAGCACGCCGAGTTCAAGTCTCTTGCACCCGACGGCTCGCCATGCGCAAACAATACGCGCGGGCTCTTGCGGCGGCGTCCGATCGAGGCAATCTTAACTTTCCGCCTTATTGGTAAAGAAATCGATCGACATATACAAGATGATGTCAACGTCCTTTCAGATATAAGGCCGCCGGAGTACCAGGAAAGTGGCAGCACCGCTGGAGTCCTTGACCCGATTTTGATTCGCAAACTTCAATCACAACCTATCCGGCGCCTGATGCGCATCACGAGATCGGGGCAACATACGGTCGAGCGTGCGCTGCGCGGCGAACGAATCCACCCCCGAACACGGCTGAAGCTGATGAAGGTTGCTAGGACGATTTCAAATTATGCAAGGACACGGCTAGCTGACGCGCATTAACAACTAGATTGTGGTCCATTTGGCAAACAGTTCAGCGTAGGCCACTGATAGCTGCTTAACTGCACGCGGAGATTCGCTGTCACTTAATTCCTTGACGTCACAACGATTGACTCTATAAACGCCGCACGATTTGCGAGTGCCCGGTTGCTTCGCGCCGCCTCGAAGGTAGAGCATCGCCAATTGTAGCCGGGGAGCAGCCAACCACCATGCCTCTACCCCACTATTGACGGGTCAAGGTGTAGAACAGTTGAATAAAATATTGCGGAATCAAGAATTCGGCTATAGTCGGGCCGGTAAAAGGGGCAATACACGGCATTCCGACACGGGAGCACTCCGGATCGTATAACAGCAGCTGAGCCGCATCGGGGCTAAATAGAAGGAAGAAGGAAAAAAAGTTCCCGAAATCATTAGACGAACCAGAAAATGTCTCGGAGCCGAATTGTATTGAGACGTTTGTTAAGTAGCCAGCTTGATTAACGCTAATCGTGCCCTCTATAGATGGCACTATTGCTGGACATGATCCAAAAAGGCAAAAGGGAGAGTAACTTGTTATCCTATACGTACCAGCGGTAGTGCCAGGGGGCGTGCCAGCGGGTGTGCACACTACGGAGACGTTGGTCACGTTGCTGCTGCCAATTGTGCCGCTGCCGGAGGTCACTGTGCAGGTTTCGCTTGGGTTAGTTGGCTGCGCAAACACCGTGACGTTGTAGGCCGCGCCGCTCGCAAGCGCGGTTGGGAAGGTAAACGGGCCATTGGCGGATAATGCGAGGTTGTTACCACCGTTGTCTTGAAGCACAAGTCCTGACCCGGTAAGGCCTGAGACGGTTCCGCCCACAGTAAGGCCTGTTAGCTGTACCACGGCGCCTGCTACCGCGCCATCTTCTCCACCTACCGTGCCCTGAAACACAAGAGTGTACTGACCTGGATGAGCTGGAGAAGGATTTGTGGGAGCGGTAAATATAAGAGAGTAACTCGTCGCGCCGCCAGGTATTGAAAGTGACCAGCTTGCTCCCGGTACCGCATAACGGTTTCCATTCTGATCGTCATAATAGAGGGCAAAAGTTCCATCCATGGTCTCCGGCGTAGCACCGTTCATCGTCGTATTGGTAATGGTGAAGCCGGAAGGGTCGCCTTGGGCTGTCATCGACTCCCGGAAGAAGTGTGTAAGAAGACCAGCAGAGTAATCCACGGCTTTAGGAATTAGCATCCGCGCTTGTTGGTCGTAGTTGAAGTGGTTCAGCGTGAAAGTCAATTGCAGGTTGTTTTTTAGCAGATCTAGATCGAACAGCGAATACGTGGTCATGCGCGAATTCTGCGAGGTCGCTCCGGAGTATTGGTCGACAATCGGGTTGCTAAAAAAAGTGACTACGCTGCCGCACAAGGCGAGCGGAAAATTACCGAGAATTGATGCGTTTTGACAAGCGTTCAGATCCGGATAGTTGGCCAACTGCCAGTATAGGTTGTTCGTCGGCCCTCCACTCATGGAAGGGGCGGGGTAGTTGCCGACCGCATTACACGTGACCGTGTTCGTACAATTCGTTCCAGCAGATACGAAGTTGCTGTTCGTGAATTGAGCCAGTCCACTGCCTGATCCATTCGCAAAGAAAAACTGTGGCAGTTCAAACGTGACCTTGGCGCCTGTTCCAGGAAGGCTCTGCCACTGAGGATGGGTGTCGACGTAACGCTCATAAGCACTTGGGGCCTGGCACCCAAGAAAAGCCGCAGCCGAGTCGCTCAGATCAAGGTGTGCGTCATTCCTCACATGCTGCGGCTGGGCCATATCTTGGATCAGGTGCATTACCTGACCAAGGGAGCGAAACATTAAGGCGAGCTCCTGGCTCCGAACAGCCGGATCACTGCCACTAATGCCGTTGAAAAAATGAATGCGGGCATCCCTTGTAGGATCCTTGCTAGCGTATGGAAAGTCATTGTAAGCGCCTAAACTGCCGACTCCAAACACTCCCCAGTCACTTGCTGAGCTGAGAGTTGGAATTGGTAACCCACAGGGGGCGGTCGGGCCGTTCGATAGTCCGCGGTCGTTGAATGGATCGAAAAAATGAAAAAGCGACCGAAATCCCCCAAGCTGCGTGACGATTGTCGGGAGAGGCCCGTTGTCTTCTGCCTGACTGCCATCGATGATCCAACCCTGTGCAGTGAGCGGTCCCAAGCCGGTTCCGGCAGCCTGCGCCACCGTTTGTGGACCGAAAGTCTGCTGCGGATCGATTTGGAGTGCCCCAAAGAAGTTCTGCTGGATTGTTGGAAGGCCTGCTTGGTAAGCAGTGAACGAGATAGCCGCATGAGTAATGACGCCGTAGCTCAATCCATCTTGCGATAACAGCAGTGTGATGGCCAAAAGCGCCAGCGCAACGTGAAGTCTCGACCGCCGTCTCATTGGGGTTACCTCACATCGTCACAATTTTCCATAAGCCGTTGGAGTCTTGCATGAAGTAAACGAAGTATGCGTAGCTAGTGCCCGTTTGCGTACGGACCGTTGCCAATTCTGCAAGACCGCCTGACAGAGATAACAGGCTGATGTCGCCTAGACTAGCTGCTATTTGAGGAAGCTCAGCTCCCAGGTTCGCAAATACGGTTTGGAACTTCTGGGCGACCCCGGGCTGGAATAGGTTTAGGGCTGTACTCGTATTCTGCCCCATCAAGGCATCCACTAAACTTGACCACCTCGTTTTGAATAATGCACTCATGGCGCTGGCAGACAGCACCAAAATTGGGATTTGCCGAGTAAACTGGTTTCCTTGGGAGTCACTCGCTGTTACCGTCGCGAGGTAGAGCCCGGGTTGAGTGTAGGTATTAAACGCGTGGGACAGTGTGGGGCCGGAGCTTTCGATAGCACCGTTGCCGTTGAAGTCCCATTGATACTGCACGATCGGTTTCGGGGAGGATACGGTGGCTGTGAAAGACACAGTTAAGGGGGCGAGGCCACTGGTTGGAACAGCCGTCAGTGTGACAGAAGGAGCGGCCAGAGCAGTGACCGTAACTTGCTGGGTCGCTGTGGCTTGGTTGAGGCAGGCGTTGGTCGCCGTAGCTGTAAGGGTGTTCTCTCCCAGGACAAGTGGAACATTAGGCGCTACAAAGTGACCGTCCAGCACTGCAGCAGGTATTCCGTTAACAACAACGCCCACTTCATCTGCGGCACTCGAAACCGTCCCGCCAACGTTCGTGGAGGACACACTTAGACCAGTGTCCGAAGCGGGTGTCGTGATGTCCACGCTGAAGCAATAGCGCGTGCACTGGAAGCTGAGAGTTAGGAAGCTGCCCGGCTTGGATGCCAGGGTGGTCTGCAGCGTATTGGTGCCAACCAACGTCACAGACTTTCTTACCTGGGCGACGTTCTCATTGAAGTCGTTTGGTCCTGCGACTTGTGTTCCATTCAGGAGGATCGTCGCGCTGCTGACTCGATCGCTGCCGTCTGGGTTCCCATTCACAACCACAAGGTCGTACTGTGCCGCGGTTTCGCAGTTTTGAAAGGTATCTGTGAAAGTCTGTGGCTTGCCGGTGCTGCGCGTATATCGCTTGGGCCCGAAGATGGGAGACATCTGGGAAATGCCAAGCTTAGGCAGGGCTCCGAGGAGAAGAAGAAGTAGGAAAAGCCGTTGCACAAATCTCCCTTCAGAAAGCCGCAGGGACTCGAACAACAAAGCGAAAGTGGCACTACCTCTTTTTTTCATATGGCTCACACCCAAGACAATATGGATGGCGGAGACGAAACCACAAATATATGGACATTGTCTTTGCTCTGCCGCAAATGCCCTATGAACCGTATTGGTCGCGTACCAATTGGAGGGAATGACCGGGCTACTATTATAGGGACTCGCCGCGCGAACTCAGTGGTGTAGCCGAATTGCTCCCGTTGTGTTCTAACCCCCCACGTCCTTGATACCTGGATCTTGTCGGGACTAGACTCGCCCGAGGTTCTCGAGTTTTGATCTACAGCCAGAAACCCGAGGGATCACTGGGATCGGGCCTGGCTTTTTGTCGTTCAAAGCCGATCAGACAGATGGTTATGTAGTGGGCGCGGGCAAAGTGCCTCACCCTATTTGGACGAAACGTCAGTGTCAGCGTATCCGAGACGCAACATCCCTTCCTGCTTGCCCTTCACAGAGGTCTGTGTCAACCATTCGAGTGAAGCTTGAAACAGCAGCAAATGATTGCGCTCCCACATGGCATTGTGTGAGGAGCAAGCCAGATCAACGAATACCTTCTGGTGCGAGCCTAAGTCAGCATACAAGTCGCGTACCCGCTCCTGTGGAACCTGCTTGTCATGCACTCCCGAGACCATCAACGTGGGAGTCTCCATTTTCGCGACAACGGCGGAATTCCATCCCCAGACAGTGACGTTGGGAGCACGTCTGACGCCTGCAGCCCACGTGGCCCCGACGGGATCGGATTGAATCATTTCTGACCAAACGCTTTCGGCTGCTGCCGACTCATATTGATCTGAGCATCCTACCTGCCTATTCCAATTCTCAACGAACTCCTCATGTGACTGTGTGTTCATGGCAGGCCCTTCTGCGGGTACCTGAGGCGGAGGGTTACCGGACATCATGCGGTTGTAGGCAGGTGCCAGTAACACGAGTTTCTGAACCTTGCCTGGATTCTCGGCAGCGTACCCTCCAGCCCTCGGGCCGCCTAGCGACCACGCAATAAGGTTGAGCTTGTCCACATGCCGCAATGCTCGAATGTAGTCCACCACCGCGGCTATATCGTTCCAGTCTGAAGCGATGGTGGTCATCTGGCTGCGGTAGCGAGCTGCGCAGGGTGCCGCGAGCAGAATCGGCACAAACTTGGCCTGCTGCTCTTTCGCAAGATTGCAGGGATCGTTCATTGCCAACGGGCGAGTTGACCGGCCATAACCGGTGACATCCGTGACGTACCGCCAGCTAAAGCAGGCGGCTTCTTGAGACATGCTAAGCAACCTCAGCATTAAGTCTCACAGGCTCCATCCGAGCCTGAAGCGCGCGAACAAGGATATTCCTTGCTGCGTTCTCATCTCTGTGCAGGATCAGTCCGCATTGCACGCAACAGTGAGTGCGCATCCACAATTCCTTGCGGACTACGGCGCCACAGCCGGAGCATTGCTGACTGGTTCCACGCGGATCGACTTCCACAATCTCAACGCCGGCGCTCTCAGCCTTGCATTTCAACGTGTTCACGAACGCGGACCATCCCGCGTCGGAAATCGCCCGGGACATCCAGC
>Ga0307479_10007171_pt1 | contig 10272 bp, 7 predicted proteins | sample atmos_gasesECM4C_FD_203743 | JGI IMG/M metagenome (GOLD analysis project Ga0307479, IMG submission 203743) | Hardwood forest soil microbial communities from Morgan-Monroe State Forest, Indiana, United States - atmos_gasesECM4C_515 | ecosystem: Environmental > Terrestrial > Soil > Temperate...
ATCAATCACGCGGGAGTACGCTGAGAACCCAGCGATGATCATCTTCGGCTTGTGCTCCTCGGCCAGCCGCTGCACCTGATCGTAGTCGATCTCGCCGGTGTCGGACCTGATCCCGTATTGGGTGGCCTTGAAGAACTTGCCCGAGAAATTGACCTTGGCTCCATGCGTGAGATGGCCGCCGTGGTCAAGGCTCATGCCGAGGATCGGGTCACCCGGCTGAACCAGGGCAAGGTAGGCTGCAGCGTTGGCCTGTGAGCCCGAATGCGGCTGCACGTTCGCATAGTCGGCCCCGAACAGTTTCTTCGCGCGGTCGATTGCCAACTGTTCAGCGATATCGACGTACTCACAACCACCGTAGTAGCGCTTGCCCGGATAACCTTCCGCGTACTTGTTGGTCAGGACCGAGCCCTGTGCCTCCAGCACACGCGGGCTGGCGTAGTTCTCGGACGCGATCAGCTCGACATGATCCTCCTGCCGTTGCCGCTCGCCCTGGATGGCCTTGGCGAGCTCAGGATCAAAACTGGCGATGTCCAGGGTCTTTGCAAACATGATGGAGCCTTTGTGAGGAAAGAGCGCAACGGAGCCGTTAAGTCTACCGGAATCCGAATGATCCCTGATATATCAACGCGACCCGCATCTACCCGCCCGCGCCTCCTTACGCGTTAGAGCAAGCCTTCCACCACGGCCGTCCACGCCTGCGCCAAATTCAAACGGTTGTAGCCGCCACCCCCCAGGCCCAGCACCCGTCCGTGCCCGAAGCGCTCAGCCAGCTGAGCCAGCTCACGCGCCGCTTTTCCGTGCGCTCGGGCCGAATAACGCAAGTGCGTGATTGGATCGCCCTGCAAGCTGTCGGCACCGCATTGAAGGATGATGAACTGCGGCTCGAACTTTTCGAGGTGGGCGATCACGCGGGGCCAGCTCTGCTCAAAGGCCACATCGTCGGATCCGGGGGCCATCGGCAAATTGAGCTTCGTTCCTGCAGCCGCGCCCTTCCCCGTCTCCGTGGACGCACCGGTCCCGGGATACAGATATCGACCGTCCTCGTGCATGTCGGCGAAAATCACGCCCGGATCGTCCTCAAACGCATAGAACACCCCGTCACCATGGTGCGCATCGATATCGACGTAGGCGATCCGCTCGAGTCCCGAGTTCTTGCGCAATAGCTCGATGGCCACACCACAATCGTTGAACACACAAAAGCCGGCAGCGTGGTTGCGCGCTGCGTGATGAAGCCCCGCGATCGGAACAAACGCGTGCCGACACTGTCCATTCATGATCGCCGCGACGGCATTCAGCGTTGCGCCGACGACGACCGAGGCAGCTTCGTAGACACCCCGAAATGCAGGGGTATCGCCTCCATCCAGGAAACCCTGTCCGCTGACAGAGCGTTCCTTGACGAGGTCCACGTATCCAGGTGTATGAAACGACAGCAGCTCTTCGAGTGACGCGTCGCGCGGCTCGAGAATCTGGACCCGGCGATGCAGTCCCCGGGACTCGAATTCCCGCAGGAAAGCGGCGTGCCGGTCCGGACCGAACGGATGACCGTCGCCGAAGCCGTAGCGAGCAAGTCTCTCGCTGACGACGACCCCCAGGTTGGTATTGTCCATTTGGGGAAAAGCCTAGCACAGCGGCGGCTGGCCACCATCGCCAACGGGGGAGGACTCCCCCATAATGCCCGCCGCCCGGATAACCCCGCTTACAGTTCGCTACATTTGCACCAGCATGGCCCAATACATCTATACGATGAACCGCGTCTCCAAGGTGGTCCCGCCGAAGCGGGTCATCCTGCGGGACATCAGTCTCTCGTTCTTCCCCGGCGCCAAGATCGGCGTCCTGGGTCTCAACGGCTCCGGTAAGTCCAGCCTGCTCAAGATCATGGCGGGCCTCGATTCCAATATCGACGGCGAGGCGAGACCCCAAGGCGGCATTCGCGTCGGCTTCCTGCCCCAGGAGCCCGAGCTCGACCCCGAGAAGGATGTCCGGGTCACCGTCATGGAAGGGGTGGGCGAGACCTTCAGGCACGTCGAACGGTTCAACCAGATCAGCGACCAGTTCGCGGAGCCGATGTCCGACGATGAAATGACCGCTTTGCTCGAAGAACAGGCCAAGCTGCAGGACGCCATTGACGCCGCCGGGGGTTGGGAGCTCGAGCGCAAGCTCGAGATCGCTGCCGATGCCCTGCGGCTACCCCCCTGGGATGCCGCGATCGCGACCCTCTCGGGCGGTGAGAAGCGCCGCGTTGCGCTCTGCCGGCTGCTCCTCTCGGCGCCTGACATGTTGTTGCTCGACGAGCCCACCAACCACCTGGACGCTCAATCCATCGCCTGGTTGGAACGCTACCTCGAGGAATATCCGAGCACGGTCATCGCCGTCACTCACGACCGCTACTTCCTCGACAACGTCGCCGAGTGGATTCTCGAGCTCGACCGGGGCCACGGTATTCCGTGGCACGGCAATTACTCCTCCTGGCTCGAGCAGAAGGAGAAGCGCCTCGCCCTCGAAGAGCGGGAGCGGGAGGCCCTGCGCAAAACCCTGGAGCGCGAGCTGGAGTGGGTTCGCCAGAATCCCAAGGCCCGCCAGGCCAAGAGCAAGGCGCGATTGCAGCGCTACGAGGAGCTGGCCTCCAAGGAATTCCAGGAGCGGAACGAAACCAACGAGATCTACATCCCGCCAGGCGAGCGCCTCGGCGACCTCGTGGTCGAAGCCAGCGGCCTGAGGAAGGGTTACGGCGAGCGGCTGCTGATCGATAACCTGTCGTTCAGCCTGCCGCGAGGCGGCATCGTCGGAATCATCGGGCCCAACGGGGCCGGCAAGACCACGTTGTTCCGGATTCTGACGGGCGCCGAAAAACCCGACGCCGGCGAGATCCGCCTCGGACCCTCGACCCGCCTCGCCTACGTGGATCAATCCCGCCAGGCCCTGGACGACAAGAAAACCGTGTTCCAGGAAATCTCCGGCGGCCTCGACATGATCAAGGTCGGCAATTACGAGACACCTTCACGCGGCTACGTCGGCCGCTTCAACTTCAAGGGCACCCAGCAACAGCAGCTGATCGGCGATCTGTCGGGCGGCGAGCGCAATCGCGTGCACCTCGCCAAGGTGTTGAAATCCGGCGGCAACGTCCTGCTGCTCGACGAGCCCACCAACGATCTGGACATCGAGACACTGCGCGCCCTGGAAGATGCATTGCTCAACTTCCCGGGCTGTGCCGTCGTGATCTCCCACGACCGCTGGTTTCTCGACCGCATCGCCACGCACATTCTCGCGTTCGAGGGCGATTCGCAGGTCGTGTGGTTCGAAGGTAACTACCAGGAGTACACCGAGGACTACAAGCGGCGCAAAGGGGATGAGGCCGTGCAACCTCATCGCATCAAGTACAAGCCCCTGACGCGTTGATATCTTGGCTGCCCGGTCTGAACAAGCGGCGCTTCCCGAGAGTACCGCCAGAAGTGGCCTGCGCTGGCTGGCGCCGATAGCGGCGCTGCTGGTGTTCGGGGGCGTGGTGGCCGTCCTGCACCACGAGTTGAAACAACTGCACGTGCGCAGCGTGTTTCAACATCTGCACTCGATTCCCCGGGTCAACATCCTCGCGGCGCTTGGCTTCACCGCGGCCAGCTACCTGCTGTTGAGCTCCTATGACTGGCTCGCTCTGAGGTACCGGCGCCGGATCATTCCCTATGCACGGATTCTGTTCACCTCGTTCATCGCCTATGCGTTCGGGCACACGCTCGGATTTGCAGCGTTTACCGGCGCTGCGATCCGCTTCCGCCTGTATTCGACGGCCGGTGTAACCGCGGTCGATGTTGCCACCATCTCGGCCTTCTGCAGCCTGTCGATCGGTATCGGGCTCACGACCCTGACAGGCATCTCCCTGTTGGTGACGCCGGAACAGGCAGCTTCCCTGTTGCACCTGGACCCCGGCTGGTCGATGGCAGTCGGCTTCCTGCTGCTCAGTGTCGTCGCAGCCTACGGCCTGTGGGGATCCCTCTCACGTAACGTCATAGAGATTCGCGGCTGGGCGCTGCGCCCGCCGGGACCCAGGATCGCCCTCGTGCAGATCGGGCTGAGCGTCATCGACCTGAGCCTGTCGAGCGCAGTACTGTGGTGGCTGCTGCCGCCCGAGGCGCACATCAGTTTCATTGCTTTCGTCGGCGCGTACGCCGTTGCCGTCATCGCGGGAATCATCAGCCATGTTCCTGGCGGTATTGGCGTGTTCGAGACGGTCATTCTGTACACGCTGCCTGACGTCCCCAAGGACGCGCTGTTCGGATCACTGCTCGCCTACCGCGTGGTGTACTACCTCGTGCCGCTGTTCTTCGGCACGTTGCTGTTCATCACGAAGGAAGTAAGCGCCCAGCGCGGCAAACTCGCCAGGGCTCGCGAGCTCGCGGGCATCTACATCGCCCCCATAGTGCCGCAGATCGCCGGCGCACTGACCTTCTTCGCCGGCACTCTGCTGTTGCTCTCAGGCGCAACACCGGGAGTGGATGAGCGGCTTCATACCCTCTACCAGTTCCTGCCGTTGATCGTCGTCGAGGCATCGCACCTCGCCGGCAGCGTGATCGGGCTGGGCCTGTTGATCCTTGCGCGCGCCTTGTTCCGCCGCGTGCATGCGGCCTATCACATCACCTTCTGGTTGCTGACCGCCGGCATCTTCGCCTCACTCCTGAAAGGCCTCGATTTCGAAGAGGCGACTGTCCTTGCCGTCGTGCTGGGTGTGCTGGCACTCGGCCGCAACGCGTTTCACCGGCCGACCGCCATCCTCTCCGAGCGCGTGGGTCCTGTCTGGATAGTCAGCATCATCGGCGTCACTTTGGTCGCTGTCTGGATAGGGTTCGTCGCCTATCGGCATGTTGACTATTCGGACGAGCTCTGGTGGACGTTTGCGCTGAACGGAGACGCTCCGCGCATGCTGCGTGCATCGCTGGTCGTCGTGGTGCTGCTCGCAGCTTACCTTTTGCTGACGATGCTGCGGCCCGCGCAACCAGCGCCGGCAGTTGCCGGCCCCGAAGAGCTCGATCGCGCCCGGGCGGTGATTGCCAAGTCAAATCTGACAGTGTGCAACGCCGCGCTCACCGGCGATAAGCGCCTGCTGTTCAACGACTCCGGCGATGCTTTCGTGATGTACCAGATTGCCGGCCGAAGCTGGATTGCCTTAGGCGACCCCGTGGGTCCGGCCTCCGGCGCCGAGGAGCTCGTGTGGCGGTTCCGCGAGATGTCCGACCGGCATGGCGGACAAACCGTGTTCTATCAGGCAAGCGGCGACCGCCTTCCCCTGTACGTAGACCTCGGCCTGGCCGCCCTCAAGATCGGTGAGGAAGCGCGCGTGCCGCTGGCCGATTTTTCCCTGGAAGGCGCGGCACGCGCCGACCTGCGGCAGGCTCATCGCCGGGCCGAGCGTGACGGAGCAACCTTCGAGGTCCTGGCACCCGAGCAGGTCATCGAGCTGCTGCCGACTCTCGAGAAGATTTCCAACTCGTGGCTGGCGAGCAAGTCAACCGGCGAGAAGCGCTTCTCGGTGGGCGCCTTCTCGGCCGAATACCTGCGCAACTTCCCGATGGCATTGGTGCGCAGCGAAGGCTGCCCCACCGCGTTCGCGAACCTGTGGGCCTCCGGCACGAAGGAGGAGCTGTCGGTGGACCTGATGCGCTTTGGCAACGATGCGCCCCGGGGAGCCATGGACTACCTGTTCATCGAGCTCATGAAATGGGGCCGGGCGCAGGGCTACCAATGGTTCAACCTGGGAATGGCGCCGCTGGCGGGCCTCGAGCGCCATCCCCTCGCGCCCGCCTGGCACCGCGTGGGCAACTTCGTATTCCGCTACGGCGAGCACTTCTACAACTTCGAGGGGCTGCGCCGCTACAAGACCAAGTTCGAGCCTGTCTGGGAGCCGAAGTACCTGGTTGCGCGCGGCGGACTCGCACTTCCGCGTGTGCTCGTTGACGTATCCGTGCTGATTGCGGGCGGCATGAAAGAGTTGTTTGCCAGATGATGCGCGCGATTACCTGGGTACTGTTGTGGTTGCCGATTCTCTCGTTCGCAGCAGACCCGCCTGCCCCGGTTGCTGCGCCCGACCCGCCGGCAGCGGCTGCCCCGCCCCCTGCCGCCGCCATTCCCGGCGCCAATGCTCCGGCCCGCCTGATGCCAGGCGGCAGTTTCGGCACAGTCAGTGTCTACATCCCCGCAGGCACTCCACAGAGTGTTGCGATTTTCCTCTCCGGAGATGGAGGTTGGAATCTCGGCGTGGTCAACATGGCACAGGCGCTGCGAGCCAAGGGCGCCGTGGTGATCGGCGTAGATGTCACTCACTATCTCGCGGCTCTGCGCGGCAAGGCAGCCTGCCGGCTGATCGCCGGCGACTTTGAGAATCTGAGCCACCAGATCCAGAAGAAGATCGGCTTGAAGGAGTATCACGTGCCGGTGTTGTTGGGCTATTCGTCCGGCGCAACGGTCGTGTATGCAGTGCTGGTGCAATCGCCGCCAGGCACCTTTGCGGGCGCGATGAGCCTCGGCTTCTGCCCGGATCAGGACTTCGGCGGTGCAGCATTGTGCCCCGGCGCCGGCCTGCGCTACTCGCACGGGAAGAAGAACGACCTCGTCTTCGAGCCCGCCACCACGCTCAAGCAGCCCTGGATCGCGCTGCAAGGTCAGCAGGACCAGGTTTGTGCGCCGCAGGCCGTGGACGATTTCGGCGCGCGGACAACCGGCTCCCAGGTCATCAGGCTGCCCAAGGTGGGGCATGGTTTCGGAGTCGAGCGCAACTGGCTGCCGCAATTCATGGATGCGTACCAGGGCCTCGTCGAGCGCAACAATGCGCCCAAGGCTCTGCGGCCCCAACAGATCAATGACCTCCCGGTCATGGAAGTGCATGCCGAGGGCACTTCTGATGAATTCGCACTGCTGCTGACAGGCGACGGCGGCTGGGCCGGCCTCGACCAGGAGCTGGCGACGCGCCTGGCCGCGAGCGGCGTCCCCACCGTCGGGCTCAACTCGCTCAAGTATTTCTGGACGCAGCGCACCGCCGACGAAGCGGCAAAAGATGTGGCGCGGGTCATCCGCCACTACCTGTCGAGCTGGGGCAAAAAGCGCGTCCTGCTGGTTGGATATTCGTTCGGCGCGGATGTGCTGCCGTTCGTAGTCAACCGGCTGCCTGCCGACCTGCAGTCGCAGATCGCAACGGTGAGCCTGCTGGGAATCGATTCCACTGCTTCGTTCGAGATCAGCGTGGCGGACTGGATAGGCAACGACACATCGGGGCTGCCGACCCGGCCGGAGCTGGCAAACCTCGCGGCGAAGCCGATTCTGTGTATCTACGGCGCAGGTGAGGAGGACAGCATATGTCCAAGTCTGCATGCGCCGCGCGTGACGAGCGAGCAGGTTGGCACGGGACATCACTTCGGCGGCGAGTATGCGCAACTCGCCGACAAGATCCTGACGTTCGCAACTGTCTACAAATCGGCCGGGCCTCCAGGCCAATGACATAACGTAAGCGGAATTTGCGCGCCGGAGCGCGAGATTCATGCTCGCCGGTGCCGCTCATGGGCTAGACTTGTGTCCTAGGGGCACGGCCGCGGAACACCGCGGCCCGTCGAATTCGGCAAAACAACAAGCGCTGGCGCCACCAACACGCTATGTCCGTACACATCGACTCGGCGGGCCGTCTGATCAACGACCAGGAGCAGAAGCTGGCAATCACCTGTCCGCACTGCGACGTCGTATCGCACATCACGCCGAGCGCAGTTCCGCGTTTCGAGGAGCTGCAGGCGAGCAAACCCAGGCAGATCGGCATCGTGTATCGCTGCGATGCCTGCAGCTCGCCTGTGTTCGTCCGCTTCCAGGTCAGGATGTACGGACCTTCCCGGGTCGAGCTGGCGCCGCAATTCACGGAGATCGAGCGTGCGCGCGAGAAATTTTCATTCACCTACCTGCCGCAGGAGGTTGAGGCCCTCTTCAAAGAGGCCCTGGCGTGCTTTTCGGCCGGCGCATTCAACGCCTTCGCTTCCATGTGCCGCCGCACCGCGCAGGCGGTGTTCACCGATCTCGGCGAGGGCGGCAAGCTCCGGATTTTCGACGAGCTCAACACCACACGCGACCTCGCCGGACTCACGGCGGAGGCGTACGGCAAAATGAAAATGATCCTGTTCGGCACGGAGGCCGATCAGCGCCCGAGCCCGCCCCTGCTCGACAGCTACGAGGCGGGTATCGTCCTCGAAGTGATGAAGGACCTGCTCTACGAGGCTTACGTCCGTAAGGGGAAGCTGCGCCAGGCCATACTGGTCCGCAGGTTCTTCCTGGACGAGACCGCGGCCAATCTCGCTCCTGTGACGCCCGTCACCTCAGCCGGCGGCTGACCCGCCCGAGCTTCCCACCCGGGGCCTCTCAAGTTGGGCCCGATGCCGCCGCTATCTATGGAGCAGGAGATCAACCCGGGGCGCGCACCCCTTTTTTGAAAGAGGCGTCATGTACCTCGTGCTCATGGACAACGCACTGCGACGCATCGACCAGGCCCGCCACTGGATGGATGACGATGACAGCCTCGAAAAGCACCACTTGCTGAACGCAGCGGTGCGAATCGTCGGCGAGCTTCGTAGTACTCTGGATGTACGCGCAGGGGGTCCCTATGCCGCCAACCTGGACGATCTGTGTGACTATATGTCCCGGCAGCTGGTGGCAGCCAGTTTACAGAATCGGGTCGCGACCCTGGATGAGGTCGCGGGTCTGCTGCGTGAGGTCCGCAGCGCTTGGGGAATGATGCAATAGCCATGTTTGACGGAGCCGACACAGTCGTTCTCTACGAGGAGCTCGCTTTCCAGGACGTCCTGCCCATCCTGTGGCGTCCCATGGTGAGTCCGGTGGATCGCGAGCTCATGGGCAGCTTCGACGAGCGCAATTTGCGCCTGCTGCAAGCCTGGGACGCGATGGAAGAGCACGTACCCATCGACAAGCAGAAGTCCGAGGACGCCCCCTACGCTGCTGAGGTCATGCGGCTGGACCTTAAGATCAACCTGCTGCTGGATCTGGTGGGACAGCTTCTCGCGGCCAACCGACCCCGACCCCCTTCCTCGCCGGTACGCTTCAATGCCTTGGGTGCCCTGTGGCGCTCAACGGGCACACTGCCTGAGGCGGGCGAACAGGGCATCGCCGAAATCTACCTGCGCGACTGTATGGCGGAGCCGCTGAGGCTGGCCGGCCGCGTCACGAACGTCACACCGGACGGCCACATTAAAGTCAAATTCCTCCCGATGGGCGAGGCCGTCTCCGATCTCATCGAGAAACTCGCCTTCCGCCGCCACCGGCGTCAGATTGCCGGCGCCCGGCAGCCGCGCCGCGGTCAATAAAAGGCTCGAGCTGAGCCGCCCCGGAAGCTTTCGTGACCCGGGTCACGCACCGCGCGTGGCGATTACCTCGCAAAGCGGGAACGCTTCACAGCTTTGAGACCCTGTACACCTCAACATAAGACCCACTGGAGATCGGGGGCAGGGAAGCTGCCAGCTGAGCGCAAATAAAGAAGCTTCGGTGGAGTTGGAATGTCGGCAGCCGAATCAATCATCGTCCCGGAATTGCTACGGAGCGAGACGGATACGGGATTCGCCGGGTTGACCGCCCTGGATGATCGCCGCGCACGACTGCCCACGGGCACCTCCGTACTCATCCGCGACGTCATCTCATTGATCCGGCAGGTCGCCGGACACGATTCCACGGTTCTCGTGCTGGGCGAATCCGGCACCGGCAAAGAAGTCTGCGCGCGCGCCATTCATGACTTGAGCCCGCGCCGCAATCGGCCGTTCGTGGCCGTGAACTGCGGCGCCATACCGGCCGACCTGCTGGAATCCGAGTTGTTCGGCCACGAGCGCGGCGCGTTCACCGGCGCTGTCTCCGCCCGCAAGGGCCGGTTCGAGATCGCAGAAGGCGGCACGCTGTTCCTCGATGAAATCGGCGACATGAGCCCGACGATGCAGGTGAAGCTGCTGCGGGTGTTGCAAGAGCGCGTCTTCGAGCGTGTTGGTAATCAAGTACCGATGCGCTGCAACGTGCGTATCATTGCCGCAACCCACCGCAACCTCGAAGACTCGATCCAGCGCGGTACGTTCCGCGAGGATCTGTTTCACCGTCTCAACGTATTCCCCATCGAGATGCCGGCGCTCCGGGCGCGGATCGAAGATCTGCCGCTGTTGGTACGCGACTGCATCGCCACGAATCTGTCCGAAGGCCGGGGCCGCGTGCAGCTCTCGCCGCGGGCGCTGGGCGCACTCGCGCTGTGCCAGTGGACCG
>Ga0307479_10007172_pt1 | contig 10270 bp, 5 predicted proteins | sample atmos_gasesECM4C_FD_203743 | JGI IMG/M metagenome (GOLD analysis project Ga0307479, IMG submission 203743) | Hardwood forest soil microbial communities from Morgan-Monroe State Forest, Indiana, United States - atmos_gasesECM4C_515 | ecosystem: Environmental > Terrestrial > Soil > Temperate...
GCATATTTTTGGGGTCGTGGATGGCAATTGGCCCGTCGGGCAGCTGCTGAACCGCTTGCCGCAAAATTTTTACGCTCTGCCGCATTTCTTCGATTCTCACCAGGTAACGGTCATACGCGTCGCCGACCGTGCCGAGAGGAACATCGAAGTCGTATTTATCGTAATCTAAATAAGGTCGAGCTTTGCGAACATCGTAATCGATACCTGACGCTCGGAGGTTCGGTCCGGTCAGAGCAAAACTGATGGCGTCTTCCTTGGAGATTACACCGAGGCCTTTAGTGCGATCGACCCAGATCCGATTACGAGTCAGTAGCCGGTCGAGTTCGTCGAGTTGAGGGACGAATTCGTCGAGGAATTTGGTCAGACTCGGGATAAAGCCGTCGGGCAGATCTCGAATTTGTCCTCCGACGCGGGTGTAAGAAGTGGTAAATCTGGCGCCGGTCAGGAGCTCAATCAGATTATAGAGTTTCTCTCGCTCGGTGAAGGTATACAGAAAGACCGTCGTAGCGCCGACATCCATGGCAAAGGCGCCCAGTCCTAGTAGATGAGAGGAGATCCGCGCCACTTCACAGCAGATGACTCGAATCGCTTTCCCTCGGGGTGGAAGTTCCCAGCCCATTAACTTTTCGACGGCCAATGTATAAGCCACGTTGTTGGCGAGCGGAGCCAAATAGTCTAGCCGATCCGTGTACGGGACAAACTGGTTAAACTGCATGTTCTCGGCGATTTTTTCGTCGCCGCGATGCAGATAGCCGATGTCAGGAACGGCTTTGGTGATGATTTCGCCGTCCAGCTCGAGAATAATCCGTAGGACCCCATGAGTTGCCGGGTGGGAGGGGCCCATATTAATGACGAGCTTCTCGCCGAGGAGCTCCGAATCACTGATCGTTTCCAAGGACTTGGCCGTCCGGGCCAAGGTATCAGGAGTTTCGATTATATGCGGGGTAGCCATAGGATTCAAAGATCGCCTTGCCCAGTCGACAGGCTTAAGGCCAGCCGTTAACAGTTAAGGATCACCAAAACCGAGCCGCAAGCGATTATTTGTGAAATTTTTCACAAGCCGTACAAATTAATTCGACACTGCGACAACATATTAAACTAACTTCGATCCACACGTGCCAAGTCGCGGTGGCGAATTAATTTCTATGAATGCTGAGTCTGTTGAACGCAAGAAAACACCGCGAATTGTGATTATCGGTGGCGGTTTTGGTGGACTTTACGCGGCTAAAGAATTGATGCACCAACCGGTCTCGGTGACCCTTTTGGATCGCACCAATCATCATTTGTTCCAGCCGTTGCTTTATCAGGTGGCCACGGCTGGGCTTTCTCCAGGCGATATCGCTCAGCCCATTCGCCATATTTTAAAGGAGGCAAAGAACATCGAGATCGTGATGGAGGAGGTTGCGCGCATTGATGGCGCCCAAAAATTGGTGATCACGGAAAGGAAGCCCATCCCTTACGATTACCTGATCGTCGCGGCTGGCGCCCGGCATTCGTATTTTGGGCATAGTGAATGGGAACAGTTTGCGCCCGGGCTAAAGAGCCTGGAGGACGCCATTGAACTCAGGCGCCGGATTCTTGAGGCGTTCGAATTCGCAGAAATTGCGGAAGACCCGGATGAACGGAAGAAGGCGTTAACCTTTGTAGTGGTGGGCGCCGGGCCGACGGGGGTGGAAATGGCGGGGGCGATCGCTGAGCTGGCCCATCGAAGTTTAGCGGATGATTTTCATCATGTTAACCCGCGCGACGCTCGGATCATACTCGTGGACGCCGCTCCGCGAGTTTTGCCGGCGTTCGAAGCGAAACTTTCCGATTCGGCCCGCAAACAATTGGAGCAGCTGCAAGTGGAGGTACGGACCGGGGTAATGGTAAAGGATGTCGGTCCGGATGGTGTCCACGTCGGCGATGAACTGATTTCGACGCGTACGATTGTGTGGGCTGCGGGCAATGCTGCCTCGCCTTTGGCCAAGAGTTTAGGAGCTGAGTTGGATCGGGCCGGACGAGTTACCGTTAACGAGGATCTGACCATTGCCGGTCATCCGGAGGTATTCGTCATCGGCGACATGGCCCTTTTTACTCACCAGACGGGTCAGCCGTTACCAGGAGTTTGTCCGGTTGCGATGCAGATGGGACGTCATGCCGCCAAAAATATCCTCGCAGCTAGTGAGGGTAATCCCATGACTCGTTTCCGATACAATGACAAAGGGCAAATGGCTACGATTGGCCGGAACCGGGCGGTCGCAGACCTGAAAGTGGTCGGCTTTGGCGGGTTTTTCGCCTGGCTCGCCTGGCTTTTTATCCATTTGATTTTTCTCATCGGATTCCGCAACCGGATTGCCGTCTTTTTCCAATGGATGTGGGCGTACGTTACGTATTCGCGCGGAGCACGGCTGATCTATGGAGTGTTTCGGCCCGGGCGCATGCCCGAGCCGAATAGCAAATAGCAGATAGCAGATAGCAGATAGCAAATTGGGCGCTGGGCTTGACGATGTCACTTAAGATATTATAACCTTTTATTAAAGAGTTATTTTATTCCTAGCTATAAGAGATTTGAAGATTTGCCTGTTTGGCAGGAAGCCGAGCGGTTGTATGGCGCGGTTTTAGATCTATTAGAGGGATCTCCAAAAGGGCTTTCGCATGGTTTTCGTAACCAGCTCGATCGCGCTTCTCTGTCGGTTTCAAACAATATTGCTGAGGGATTTGAACGCATGTCCACGGCGCAGTTGCTCTCCTTTTTAGAGACGGCTCGGGGCTCTGCCGGCGAGGTTCGATCCATGGTTGCGGTTGTTATCAGACGACCACGTCTACGCCCGCTGTCGTTGGAGCTAAGCACTATTAGGTCCCTGGCTGAGTCTTGTTCGAAACAGATTGGCGCCTGGATGATGTCGATTGAAAGGTCGCCGGTCAAAGGGAAACGTCACCGCGTTCCGGAGGTCTCGTAGGCGGCGAGCTACATAACGGGGTGCAGCCGCTTTATTTGCTATTTGCTATCTGCTATTTGCTATTCAGTCCAATGTTGACTCGCATTCTCCAATTCATCCGTTTCTCTCATACCATCTTCGCTTTGCCGTTCGCGGCGGGGTCGATGCTGGTGGCAGCGAAAGGGTTACCGAGTGTGACTACGGTGGGGCTGATTCTCCTAGCGATGGTGTTTGCTCGGACGGCAGCGATGGCTTTCAACCGTATCGCGGATTGGGAAACGGATAAGCTGAATCCGCGCACGGCTGGACGACATAAGCTGGTGTCAAAGGCTACGGCTTACGCGTTAATCGGTTTTTCTAGTCTGGCGTTCCTGGCGGTTTGTTCGTTGATCAATCCGATTTGTTTTCTGTTGTCGCCGGTCGCTCTGCTGGTGATTTTTTTCTATTCGTTTACGAAGCGGTTCACGTCCTACACCCAGTTTTTCTTGGGGCTATCGCTGGCGATCGCGCCGGTGGGGGCTTGGCTGGCTGTTCGTGGTCAGTTTGCTTGGCCGCCGATTATCCTGGCTCTTGGCGTCATCTTCTGGGTGGGCGGGTTCGATTTGATTTATGCGACTCAGGATTATGAGTTTGATCGAAAGCAAGGGTTGCACTCGATGGTGGTCCGGTATGGTTTACCCGCTAGTCTTCGTTTAGCGCAGGCCATGCATGCGATTCTGTTGCTTTGCCTGGTTGCCTTCGGATTCGTGGCCAATCTCGGTTGGATCTATTATTTGTCGCTGTTGGCGGTAGCGGGCGCTTTGCTTTACGAGCACAAAGCCGCAGCCAGTCTTGATCTGCCGGGGATTAATCGGGCTTTTTTTCAAAGCAATGCCTTTGTGAGTCTGATTTTCGTTCTGGCGGTTGGGATGGACGTTTGGTTCCTGGGAAGGTAATGGGGGCGGGAATCGTCCTCGTCGTCGTCCTCGTCCTCGAGGCTTTTCCGAGCATTTGTAATCGCCCTTGATTCGCATCTGTGGCCGAAGCGCACTTGGTGGCGGCTCGGTCCGGACCAAATCGCGGACGAGGACGAGGACGAAGGACGATTACGAGTAAGCGGCTTCGCTCTCAGGTGGAGGACGGGATTTGTCCAAGGGCTTGGCTCAAGTCGCCGATGAACCCATCAACCAATCATGATAGATAAATCTATCCATTGCGCTGCCGCTCTCTCGGTGTAAGAGTTTTCTTACCATTATGCCGGACAACCTTCGCCAATCAGATGCGTTCGATATCGTTGATCTGCTCGCTAAGAGGATCGTGATCCTTGATGGCGCGATGGGGACTATGATCCAGCCCTTCAAACTCCGGGAGGAGGATTATCGAGGCGATCTTTTTCGGGATCACCCGGCTCTATTGAAGAACAACAATGACGTTCTCTGTCTCACCCGGCCCGAGATCATCCGGCAGATCCATCTCGAGTATTTGGAGGCTGGGGCCGATATCATCGAGACCAATACCTTCAATGCCACCGTAATCTCACAGGCAGATTTTTCGCTCGAGGCTTATGTGCCTGAGATCAATCGAGCGGCGGCTAAACTGGCCAAAGATGCAGTTCGCGAGGTGATGGGGAAAGACCCTGGCCATCGCCGATATGTGGCCGGTTCGATCGGACCCTTGAATCGGACATTATCGATTTCACGCGATGTGAACGACCCGGGCAAAAGGGAAGTGACCTGGGACCAAGTCAAGAATGCTTACGCGGAACAAGCGAGAGCACTGATTGAGGGAGGTGCGGATCTTCTCCTGGTAGAAACCACCTTCGATACGCTGAATCTCAAGGCCGCCTTGTTTGCGATCGAAGAGCTATTCGTTGAGCTCGGGTTCCGAGTGCCGGTGATGGCGTCCGGTACGATTACCGATGCCAGCGGCCGGACTTTGACCGGACAGACGACAGAAGCTTTCTGGATCTCAATCTCGCACGCGCCGCTTTTAAGCGTCGGATTAAACTGCGCGTTGGGTCCGAAAGAACTTCGTCCGTACATCGAAGAAATGGCTCGCATCGCGCCGATCTATGTTTCCTGTTATCCAAACGCAGGGCTGCCGGATCCGCTGTCGCCGACGGGTTTTCCAGAAACTCCGGAGTCATTGGCGCCCCAACTACGGGAGTGGGCTAAGCTGGGTTGGCTGAACATCGTTGGCGGCTGCTGCGGTACCACCCCAGCGCATATCCAGATGCTGGCCAAGACCGTAGCGGGTCTACCGCCACGAGCATTGCCTAAGCTGGAGGTGAAGACGCAGCTCAGCGGCTTGGAGCCTTATACGTTCGGTATCGGTTTCACTATGATCGGGGAACGAACCAACATCACCGGTTCGCCCAAGTTCTCGAAGTTGATTCTTAACGGCGATTTCGAAGGCGCGTTGGCGGTTGCCCGGCAACAGGTCGAGGGCGGAGCCAATATTATCGACATCAACATGGATGAAGGGATGATCGATTCGGAAGCGTACATGAGGAAGTTTTTGAACCTGGTGGCGGCTGAACCGGACATCTCTCGGGTGCCGGTGATGGTCGACAGCTCACGATGGACCGTTCTGGAAGCCGGGCTCCAATCGATTCAGGGAAAAGGCATCGTCAACTCGATCAGCCTTAAAGAAGGGGAAGAAAAGTTCCGCAGTCAGGCGCAACTGATCCGTCGTTACGGCGCGGCTGTGGTGGTAATGGCGTTCGACGAATCGGGACAAGCGGACACTTTTGCCCGCAAAATCGAGATCTGTGCCCGAGCCTATCGGATTTTGACTGAGGAGGTCGGATTCCCGCCACAAGACATCATTTTTGACCCGAATATTCTGACCGTAGGAACCGGCATCGAGGAACATGCGGGATATGCGATCGCGTTCCTCGAAGCGACGAAGTGGATCAAAAAGAATTTACCGCATTGCGGAGTGAGCGGCGGTGTCAGTAATATCTCGTTTTCGTTCCGGGGAAACAATGTGGTTCGGGAAGCGATCCACGCGGCCTTTTTGTATCACGCTATCGCCGCCGGGTTAGATATGGGGATTGTTAACGCCGGCCAATTGGCCGTCTACGAGGAGATTCCGGCCGAGCTACTGGAGTTAGTCGAAGATGTTCTGTTGAATCGCCGAAAGGACGCTACCGAACGGCTGGTTGATTACGCCGAACGAGTTAAGGGCAGCGGCAAAGCTCAAGCCAAAGATGAAGCCTGGCGATCGGGACCGGTCGAGGAACGTCTTTCTCATGCTTTAATCAAGGGGATCGTCGAATACATCGATGCCGATACGGCTGAAGCTCTGCAGAAGTATGGGAGACCGCTCTCGGTGATTGAAGGTCCCCTGATGAGCGGGATGAGTGTGGTCGGCGACTTATTCGGAGCGGGCAAAATGTTTTTGCCGCAGGTGGTAAAAAGTGCCCGAGTAATGAAAAAATCGGTGGCCTATCTACTACCCTATATGGAAGAGGAACGGGCCGGTTCGCCCAACCAACGTTCGCAAGGGAAAGTCGTAATGGCGACAGTAAAAGGTGACGTGCACGATATCGGCAAAAACATTGTTGGTGTTGTGTTAGCCTGCAATAACTTCGAGGTCAAAGATCTCGGGGTCATGGTGCCGGCGGAAAAGATCTTTGAAGCGGCGTTAGCTGAACAGGCGGATGTGATTGGACTGAGTGGGCTGATCACGCCGTCGTTGGATGAGATGGCGCATGTGGCTCAGGAGATGGAACGGCTGGGCTATTCGATCCCGTTGTTAATTGGGGGGGCCACGACTAGCAAAGCGCACACCGCGGTAAAGATAGCGCCCCACTACAGCGGTCCTACCATCCATGTTTTGGACGCATCTCGCGCCGTGAATGTAGTTAGTTCGTTAGTTAGCCAGGATTTGCGCAAGGAGTTCGTTAGCAAGAACCAGAAAGAGCAGGAACGTTTGCGGGATGAATTTCATCGGCGAACAGCCGAAAAACAATTGCTGACCATTGAAGAAGCGCGCAGGCGTAAGCCGGGGCTTGATTGGGAGAAGACTTCCATCGACAAACCCAGCTTTTTGGGGCCTCGGGCTATCGCAAACCAACCATTGGATGAACTAGTTCCGTACATTGATTGGTCTCCTTTTTTCCATACCTGGGAACTGCGGGGACGCTACCCGAAGATTTTCGATGATCCGGAGGTGGGCGAACAAGCTCGTCAGCTTTATGAAGACGCCCAAAAGCTGCTGCAGGACATTGTGAACAGCCGATTGTTAGTGGCGAAAGCGGCGTACGGTTTTTGGCCGGCGAATAGTAACGGAGATGATATTGAAGTTTACGCGGATGAAACGCGGACCGACTTAGTGGCCACGTTTCATCAGTTGCGCCAGCAGATGCAGAAGCCGACTGGCCAATTTAACCATTGTCTGGCCGATTATATTGCTCCGAGAGGGAGACCGGACTATTTAGGCGCTTTTGCGGTAACCGCCGGACATCAGGCGGATGAAGTGGCTCGCCAGTTTGAAAAGGATCATGACGACTACAACGCGATCATGACCAAAGCATTAGCTGATCGATTGGCGGAAGCATTTGCCGAATACCTGCATGAGCGAGTTCGGCGTGAGTGGGGCTATGGCCAAAGCGAGCACTTGACCAAGGAAGATCTGATACACGAAAAATATCGAGGGATCAGACCGGCAGCGGGTTACCCTGCTTGCCCCGATCACACGGAGAAAGCAATTTTGTTTGAGCTTTTGCAGGCCGAAAAAGCTGCTGGCATCCAACTCACCGAGAGTTTTGCCATGTGGCCCGGTGCGTCAGTGAGCGGCCTCTATTTTGCTCATCCGGAAGCCAAATACTTTGGTGTCGGCAAGATTGCGCGGGATCAGGTCCTCGACTATCAGATTCGCAAAGGCATGCCGTTAGAAGAGCTGGAGCGCTGGTTAGGACCGAATCTGAACTATCTGCCGGAACGGTTGGCGGTTAAGGGTTAGCCGTTTGCGGTTGGCCGTTAGCGGTTAGCCGTTAGCTGTTTGCGGTTTGCGGTTGATCCGCTGAGCCATTGTCCGTTTCGCGTCAGCGCTGAGATGTTTCTTTATCGATGGGGGCCGACCATCGACAACCGTTAACTGCTAACTGCCAACAGCTAACGGCCAACGGGTAACCCGTTAGGGGTAGAACCCTGGACCGGGCACGACGACTACGCGCCAGAAACGGCAACCATGATTCCAATACCAATAGCCGTAGTGACCGCAACGGTATTCGTGACGGAATCCGCAATGGTAGTAGGGATGGCACCAAGCTTGGGCTGAAGGTGCGAGACTGCCGAGGCCGCCGACGGCCAGGGCGATAGTTAAGAGGAGTCTTTTCATTTTGTTAGATGTGGTTTGGTTAGTTGGTAACTGTCGGCCGTCGTCCGGCATCCGCCGGGCAATGGCACTCAAGAGCCCATTTAGCAGGGGCGATGCCAAACGGGTCGCGACAGGATGAACGGCTCGTAGGGTGGGTGATGCGGTCAAACGAGAGCCTTAGTGGGGAGAGACGCTGTTCAGGCTAGTCCATGGCGGAGAATGGCCGTTTCAGTTTTGGGACAGGGTTGGATCGGAAGTGGGACGGCAGGGACCAGCTCCCGCTCATTCGCCTTATGTCTATCCAAGGCTTCCTTCCGAACGGACGCTATCGAGGAGTTGAAGAGGGTAGTTCTCGGGAGTCGCCCGCTGCGTGCTTACAGGACCGCCAACCGATCCAGCAGCCGCGCATGCGCGTCAACATAAGGAAACTAACTTTTATCCCGGAGGGACGAATGATCGTAGCCAGGCAATTTATGGCCTGGGATCTGTGCCAATCGAAAATCCGTCCCGTAGGGCACGGTCTGATCCTTACCCACGGTTGGTTAGTCGTCCTGATCGTGGCACGCCTATCGGACCCAATCACACCGTCCCTACGGGACGGATCCCTTTTTGAAAGGATTCCAGGCAATAAATTGCCTGGCTACGATCATTCGGTCCCTCCGGGACAAAGGTTAGTTTCCTTATGTTGACGCAGATGCGCGGCCGCGGGACGGCTCCTCTCTCGGCGCTGGGCACGCCTGCAGTTCAGGCACCGCTCTAATCTTCATCAACGCCAAGCTCGAATTCTACGAGGTCAGCGTAGTTTTGGCGTCGCCGGATCAATTGGTAGTTGTCACCGTTAACGAGCACTTCGGCTGGAAATGGACGAGAGTTGTAATTTGAGGCCATGGAAAATCCATAGGCACCGGCGCTCATAACCGCGAGTAGATCTCCAGCTTGGCATCCGGCGATCTTGCGATCTAAAGCAAAGAAATCTCCGCTCTCGCATACTGGGCCAACGACGTCCGCAATGATCGGATCCAATTTAGGGTTACGCTCGACTGGGATAATTTCGTGGTAACCGTCGTAAAGAGCAGGACGGATCAAGTCATTCATCCCGGCGTCGACGATGACAAATCGTTTGGCCGGGGTTTCTTTCACATAAAGCACCCGGCAAAGCAAAATCCCCGCGTTACCGACCAGGAAGCGGCCCGGCTCCAGCAGTACGCGGATGCCGATGTCTGCGAGTAGGGGTCCTACCGCACTTACATATTCTCCGATGGTCATTCCCTGTTTCGTCGTCTGATCTGACCACCATTCCTCGCGACCACTCTCAAGAGAACCTTCGTAAACTATGCCGATCCCCCCACCGATACTGAAAAATTCTATTCCATAGCGCTCGCGGAGCCGCTTCACTAACGGAACCAGCTTCTGCAGCGCTTCCACGAAAGGCTTGCTCTCGCGAATTTGCGAACCGATGTGGGTTTGAATCCCCACGATTTTTATGTAGCTGAGCCCGGCAGCGATTTCGTAGACGGCTTCGATTCGATCCAAACCAATCCCGAACTTGTTCTGGCTTTTCCCGGTCGAAATATATTTGTGAGTGGCGGCATCGACATCCGGATTCACCCGGAGCGCGATTGGGGCGATTTTATCCAGAGATTTGGCTACTTCCTGAATCGTGAGCAGCTCGCCCTCAGATTCGACATTGAAGCTCAGTACCTCGTTGTGCAGAGCGTAGGCGATCTCCTCGCGCGTCTTGCCTACCCCGGCAAAAGTACATTTAGAAGCCGACCCGCCACTGGTCAGGACCTTGTAAAGTTCGCCTCCTGAAACGATGTCAAATCCAGCGCCGGATTCTGCCAACAGCCGTAACAAAGAAAGGTTTGAGTTCGCTTTTACCGCATAGCAAATCTCATGATCGAGACCGTTGAGAGCAGCGTTGAGGCGCTGGAAATGGTCCAGCACGGTATGCTGGCTGTAAATGTAGAGAGGAGTGCCGTAAGCTTCAGCGATCTGCGCCAGGTCTGATTCCTCGCAGAAAAGTTTGTTGTCGCGGTAGTTAA
>Ga0307479_10007173_pt1 | contig 10270 bp, 14 predicted proteins | sample atmos_gasesECM4C_FD_203743 | JGI IMG/M metagenome (GOLD analysis project Ga0307479, IMG submission 203743) | Hardwood forest soil microbial communities from Morgan-Monroe State Forest, Indiana, United States - atmos_gasesECM4C_515 | ecosystem: Environmental > Terrestrial > Soil > Temperate...
CGATTGTCGTGCGCGGCGCCAAGCCCCGGCGATGCGCACGACGATCGCCCTTATAGACCTTATAGACGACCTCGCCGTGTGCTGCTCTGCAGAGCCGGCGCGGCGCGGCGGTCAGTTGCGTGGCACACTGGCGGCAAACTCGCGACTAAACAGGAGGAGACCATGAAGGCGTTCTTGACGCTTCTGGGGTTGTTCACGGCTGCCGGCACCCTGCTCGCGTCGGCCCCCGAAGCGCAACTCCTGATCACCGGCAATGACGAGAAGGTCTCGTTTGACGAGACCGGCAAGACCGTCAACCATCCGCCCGGTAAGGGATACGGTGTCGATCATCGACATCCACGACCCCACCAAGCCGCGGGTCATCGCCAACCTGCCGCTGATGAATACGATCATCGGGCCACCTGTAAACCTCGCTATTACGCCAGATTAGCACTCGGCGTTGGTCGCCAATTCACTCGACTGGGTCAAAGACGGCGAGGGCTGGAAGGGCGTACCGGACAACAAGATCTATGTGATCGACCTCACCGCATCGCCACCGGTCCAGATCGCCACGGTCGAGGCCGGCAAGCAGGCTTCGGTCATGGCGATCAACCGCGCCGGGACATTGGCGCTGGTCGCCAACCGCGCTGAGGATTCGGTCACCGTGCTTTCAATCGACGGCAAGAACGTGAAACCCGTCGGCACGGTGTCGGTAGCCACCCAGCCGACGGCCGCGGTGGCGGCACCGCCCCCGGCGCTGCCGTCGCCGTCGCGATCACCCCCGATGGCAAGCGCGCGCTCGTCGTCAAGGGCGGCGCCAACCGGGTAGGATTGCTCGAGATCGACGGCCAGAAGGTCAGCTACGCCCAGGTAGACGGCAAGAATTACGACATGGCCACTGGCCTAAATCCGCTCAACGTCGAGATCACGCCCGACGGCAAGCTCGCGATCGTCAACAACATCGGCGGCGGCCAGGACGGTCAGGTCGACACGGTCGGCGTGATCGATCTCGAGGCGAACCCACCCCGCGTCATCGATCAGGTGGTCGTCGGTGATGGCCCTGAAGGGCTCGCCATGAGTCCCGCTGGCGGCTTCGCTGCTTCGCTGCTTCTGAACGGCACCGGTGGCACGGCGAAGACCGCCTTCTATCGGCACGAGAAATCGTACGTGGCGCTCCTCAAGATCGAGGGAACGACCGTGGGTAAGGTGGCGCAAGCCGACGTGGGCGGCCTCGCCGAAGGCATCGCGTTCAGTCCTGATGGGCGCCATCTCTGCGTGGGAAACTTCGTCGACGGCAACATCGACATCCTGCGGCTCGATGGCGACACGCTCACGAAGGTGGCCAGCTTCTCGCTACCGGGCCATCCGGCCTCGATGCGTGGGAGGACGCCCTGAGGTAGTCGCTGGTCATCCACCTGTCCATATAATTGCCCCCGGTCAGTAGGTTGGGCCAAACCACGGTGTCGCCGGCTCGAGCGGAGCAAATTTGGCGTCTCGGAGGCAAGGCGCGCCGCCGATGCCGATACGCAGGCGACCGCCGGCTTCAAGGCGATCATGCGCGAGGCGGCAGAAACGCGCAGCTATGCTGGCGCGCTTTCGGTCCTCGTTGTGGCCGAGTGGCTCTATCTCGATTGGGGCCTCCCGCGCGCGGCAGCCGCTGCCGGACAACTTTGTCCACGCCGAGTGGATCACACTGCACGACAATCCAGATTTTCGCGGCTTCGTCGATTTCCTGCGTACGGAGTTGGACCGGGTCGGCCCCGCACAGGCCGACCTGTGCCGCGACTTCTTCCGTCGGGCTGTCGCCCTCGAACTCTCCTTCTTCGAAGCTGCCTACGCCTGACCCTGTCCTCTCTTGCCCGCAGCTTGGCAGCTCAATTCTGGAAGAGCAGCGAGGCGAGGCTACAACGCGGTTTGTGAATCCGCCGCATTCTCAATGTCGAAATAGAGATTCGCCAATGCCTCGGCCGCGAGCTCTTTGGTCAGCTGCGGCCGCAGGTTGAAGCATTTGCAGGTCTCGACCACCTGCTCGCAGATGAATTTGGGCTGATAATAGGCAAGCCCGAATTTGCCGCTCACGGTCAGCCGCTCGACCACGAAGTCGAAGACATCATCGTCCAATTCCAGACTGTGCACGTACGCGACGCGTTCAAATATTCGCCGATATTCTTCTCGGCTCGGGGCAAACAACTTGATCTTGTAGGGGATGCGGCGCAGGAACGCCGGGTCCATCAAATCCGACGGCTGGAGATTCGTCGAAAACACCAGCAATTCGTCGAACGGCAGCGAAAAACTCGTTCCGGTGTTGAGCTTCAGGTAATCGACCTGGTTCTCCATCGGCACGATCCAGCGATTGAGCAGTTCGTTGGGATCGAATTTCTGGCGGCCGAAATCGTCGATCAGCAACATGCCGTTGAGCGCCTTGACGTGGAGCGGCGCGTCGTAGAATTTCGTGTCCGGATTGTGCTGCAGATCGAGCATCTCGAGAGTCAGCTCGCCGCCGGCGACTGCCACCGGCCGGCCGCATGCGACCCACCGCTCGTCAAACCGCTCGCGCTGCAATCCGCCTTTTCCCATCAAGCTCGCGGCGTCAGCTTCCGACACTAGGGGCTTGTGCACACCTGCATCGAATATCTTGATAATTTGGCCGGCGACCTCGACGGCGTAGGGGATGTACACGACGTCCCTGAACAGGGTCGCGATGCGGGTGGCGAGTGTTGTCTTGCCGTTACCCGGCGGCCCGAACAGCAGCACGGTGCGCCCGGCGTTTATCGCCGGAAGGAGCTTGCGCAGGTAATGTTCTGGAACGACAAGCCCCTCGAAAACCTTACGGAGGCTATCAGCGTCGAGCATTTCATTGGCGATTCGCTGGCGCTGAATCTGCTCCTGATACGCCACCAGACAAACCGGTGCGGGTCCGAGATATAAATTCTGGTCCAGCGCGTCCTTGGCCGCAGCCCGGCCCTGGTCACTCAATGAGTAGCGGATCGAGGGAGCGATGCCGCCACGCACTGAGCCGAGCGCCTGTAGAAGCCTCAGCTGCGTGCCGTCATCCAACAGCTGCTGGACGACACGGAACGGAAGCTTCATGCGGCCGGCGAGCTCGGAAACCGTCTCGCAAGCCTCGAGGTGCATAAACTTCAGCAATAAATTGAGAAGGTTGCGCTGAGGAATGCCGGTTTCGGCGATTGTCGACGGTATCGGCGGCGTGCTGTGGATCACCGACAAGAGCTCTTCGGCCGTCAGCAATCCCAAGGCGATCAGGTTATCGCCGAGCCGGCCGCCCTCCGCCCGCTGGCGTTCCAGTGCCGCATCGATGTCGTCGAGCGTTACCAAGCCGCGACCAACAAGCAATCCACCCAAGCTCATGACGATACCCCGGCTCGCGCCACCATCTGTTGCGATCAGGGAGTATCGCTTCTGCTCCTTAACAAAAACGCAACTCGAGTTAGCGCAGGGTGCGGCGAGGCCTCGCGCGCGAGCGTCGGTTTATCGGACGGGCATAACCTCGATCGCCTCTTCGGGTGCGAAAGGGGATGACTATCGCCCTCGCCCCGCTTGCAGGGCGAGGGAGGCGACACCCTGTCTTTCCCCGACCCGGGCTAGTCGGAGGGCATGACCTCGATCGCGTAGTCCTCGATGACCGGGTTGGCGAGGAGCTGTTTGCACATCGCCTCGACCTGTTCACGGCTGCGCGCCGGATCGGTTTCGGCGAGGTCGAGCTCGATCAGTTTGCCCTGGCGCACCTCGCCGACCCCGCTAAAACCAAGTGCCGCGAGCGCATTGCCGATCGCCTTGCCCTGCGGATCGAGCACATCGCGCCTCAGCATCACCTGCACACGCACCTTCACGTCTGCGAGCCTCGATCAGGGTCAATGACATCGCGCCAAGGCGCAGCGTGCGGCAGCCACTCGGCAAAGCGGAATACCGGGCGGCGATCCGGCTCGTCGCGGGCCGGCAGGGCGATCAACGCGCTCGACACCGTGCCGTAGCCGTCGGTACGAAAGCGCATCGCGGCGGTAACCGGCTCGTTGAGCGGCGCCCGGGTGCTGCCGAGCAAGGACTGCCAGCCAGACCAGTCATCGCGATCGGGATCCGGCGTCGGCCATGCCCGGAAGGCCGGCAACGCCAGCTCGAGCCGCCGCGTGGCGAGATCGTCGAGATCGCCTGCCGCGATCATCGACAGCCCGTCCTTGAGCGGCTGCGACTCGATCCGCGGGCCGCCGGCATGGCGCAACCAGAACCCATGGCCTTCGTCGGCGACAATCAGATTGAAGGTGCGATAAGCCGCCGGGTCGAGATCCGACAACGCCTCGGCAGCGGCGGTCGCGTCGGCATGGTCGAGCGCCTCCAATACCAGCTCGCCGCGCGAACGCCGATCGGGCGCCGGCCCGAGCGAACCCTCACGGTTGAGCACCGCGGCAGCGACGCCCCAGTCGTTGACCCCGAGCCACGAGCCGCCGGCGAGGAGGTCGAGTCCGGCGACCACTTCCGGCCGGTCCGGCCAGTGCCGGCCGGGAGGCTTCGAAGGCCGGTCGATCATTTCGTCGCGATTGGCGCCGATCAGCACCGGCCAACGATGCCCCGGACGGCGCAGGATCACCAAGGTGCACATTCGCCGTCCGCCACCGCCCTCGCGCGTCTGTGGTAACTTAAAGTCCCGCCGCCCATCTATAATGGGCCAGATCTCGGGACGCGACGACCATGACCATCTTCGACGAGCGCGAGAAGGAATTCGAAGCCCGGTTCAAGCACGATCAGGAGCTCCAATTCAAGGTCACCGCTCGGCGCAATCGGCTCTTGGGGCTATGGGCCGCGCAGCATCTGGGCCTTCTCGGAGATACCGCCGAAGCCTATGCCCAAAAGGCCGTCGAGGCCCAGTTGCAGCCGGGCGGCAACAAAAACGTCGTCGACAAACTGGCCGCAGATCTTGGCGCCAAGGATCCGACATTCACCGCCGATCGCATCCGCTTCGAGCTCGACCACTTCGCCGAGCAGGCAAAGCGGCAGCTGATGCAGGAATAGACTTCGCTAGACGGGCCGGTCGCCCTTGACCGTCACACGGTGCCCGGAGCGCGTATGCGGCCAGTAGTCCCACATCGCGTGGTGCTGCACGCAGCGGTTGTCCCAGAACGCAATCGAGTTCTCCTGCCAGCGGAAACGGCACTGGAACAGCGGGTTCGCCATATGCTCGTACAAGTAATGTAGAATACCGTCGCTCTCGTCGAGGGGGATGCCGAGGATGCGGCGGGTGAAACCCTTGTTGACATAGAGCGCCTTGCGGCCCGTCACGGGGTGGGTGCGCACGACCGGATGCTCGGCGCGGGGGTATTCGGGTTTGTCGGCAATGCCGTAATTCGCGTACTGACCGCGGTAATGCTCGCCGTCATGGACCGCCGTCAGCCCGTCGAGATACGCCTTCATCCGGTCCGACAGCGCGTCGTAGGCGGCATACATGCTGGCGAACAAGGTGTCGCCGCCGCGCGGCGGGCATTGGCGGATGTAGAGAATGCTGCCCATCGGCGGCTCGGGGTCGCACGACACGTCGCTGTGCCAGCCCTCGCCGTTGGCGCGCGGCGAATCCTTGTCGGCGTGGATGATCATCAGCTCGGGATGGCCGGGTGCATGAGGTGCTGCGGGATGGATGTGGAGATCGCCGAACCGACGGCCGAAGGCCAGGTGCTGGTCTTCGCTGAGGTGCTGGTCGCGGAAGAAGATCACCAGGTTTTCGGCCAGAGCTCGATGGATCTCGTCGAGCGTGCGGTTGCCGAGCGGCTGCGACAGGTCGACCCCACTGATCTCGCCGCCGATGATCGGCGTCAGCTTGTCGACGGTAATCGTGTCGTAAGGCCCGGCGTCCTCTGCGACATACTTGATGCGGGGACCATCGCGGCGGCGCAACAGGCTCATCTCGTTCCTCCTGTGATCGGGCTATTCGCCGAATACCCGGTGAAAGATCGTGTCGACGTGCTTTAGATGATAGGCGGTATCGAATAGCCCGTCGATCGTACGAGGATCGAGCAGGCGCGTGATCGCGGGATCCTGCTTCAACAAATCGGAGAAGCGGCCGGCGCCGTCCCATGCCGCCATGGCATTTCTCTGGACCGCGCGATAGGCGTCCTCACGGCTCATGCCGGCCTGGGTCAGCGCGAGCAGCACGCGTTGCGAGTCAACAAGCCCGCCCAGGGCCTCAAGGTTCTCGCGCATCCGCTCGGGATAGACGAGGAGCCGGTCGATCAGCCCGGTGAGCCGCACCAAGGCGAAATCGAGCGCGATTGTCGCATCGGGGGCGATCACCCGCTCGACCGAGGAATGGGAAATGTCGCGCTCATGCCACAGCGCGACGTTTTCCAGCGCCGGCACGACGGTCGACCGGATCAGCCGGGTGAGTCCGGTCAAATTCTCGGCGAGCACGGGGTTGCGCTTGTGCGGCATCGCCGAGGAGCCCTTCTGCCCGGGTGAGAAATACTCCTCGGCCTCGCGAAGCTCGGTGCGCTGCAAATGGCGAATCTCGGTGGCGAGCCGCTCGACCGCGGCGGCGATCAGCGCCAGGGTCATAAAGAGCTGGGCATGACGATCGCGCGGGATCACCTGGGTCGAGATCGGCTCGGGATCCAGGCCGAGCTTCTCAGCGACATAGGCCTCGACCCGGGGGTCGATATTGGCGAAGGTCCCGACGGCACCCGAGATCGCGCAGGTCGCTATCTCCCGGCGCGCGGCGACAAGCCGCGCTTGGTTCCGCGCAAATTCTGCATAGTGCCCGGCGAGCTTGAGACCGAACGTCGTCGGCTCGGCGTGGATGCCGTGGCTGCGCCCGACGGTCGGCGTGTATTTGTGCTCGAATGCGCGCCGCTTCAGCGCCGCCAGCAATCCGTTGAGGTCGGCGAGCAGAATGTCGGCCGCCTCTTTGAGCTGCACGGCAAAGCAGGTGTCGAGGACGTCGCTCGAGGTCATCCCCTGATGGACGAAGCGCGCCTCGGGACCGACGTGCTCGGCGAGGTTCGTCAGAAAAGCGATTACATCGTGGCGCGTCTCGCGCTCGATCTCGTCGATGCGCTCGACCTCGAAAGCGCCGCGCTCCCGGACCGCACGCGCGGCACTCTCGGGAATGACGCCGAGCGCTGCCTGAGCGTCGCAGGCATATGCCTCGATCTCGAACCAGATCCGGTAGCGGTTCTCCGGCGCCCAGATCCGGGTCATCTCGGCGCGGCTGTAGCGTGGGATCATGCCGTCGCGGCCTCCTCATAGCCCAGCTTTGCGAGTTCCCTCAGCATATGGGACGGCACCGTAGCGGTGACTTCAAGCGGAGCGCGCCCCGGGTAAAGCGGCAATTTGAGCGAGCGGGCGTAGAGCTGGAGCCCTTCTCCGCCTGGCCGATTCCCATAAACCGGATCGCCTACGACCGGGCAGCCGAGCGTCGCGCAATGGACACGAAGCTGGTGCGTGCGGCCGGTACGCGGCCGCAGCTCGAGCCACGATCGGCTTGCAGCGGTCCCCAGGAGCCGGTATTCGGTCACCGCCCGCTGCCCGGCGGGATCGACGACCATGCGCCAACCGGTGCCGCGGGTCAGCTTTTTGAGACCGGTCTCGATCCGCCCCTCGGCCTCGGGCGGCCGGCCGTCGACAACCGCCCAATAGACCTTTTCCACCTGCCCGCTTGAAAAAAGCATGCCGAGCCGGCGCAGCGCCTTCGGATGCCGGCCGAGGACGAGGCAGCCGCTGGTGTCGCGATCGAGCCGGTGGGCAAGGCGAGGCGGATGCGGCAGGCCGAAGCGCAGCGCATCGAACCTGCTTTCGAGAGCCGGAGCACCGCCGGGACCGGGATGCACCGCAATCCCCGCAGGCTTGTCGATCACCAATATGAGCCCGTCGCGATAGAGGACGCGGTCGTTGAGGTTGCCCCTCACCCTCCCGCTCCCTCTCGGCGCACGCGTGTGTGCGCCTGTCGGGTGGCGCATCTTGGCTGCGCCAGGGTCCCTCCGTCTCCCCGCATTGCGAGGAGAGGGCCGGGGTGAGGGGCCAGGGCCGACCGCGCCATTACTCCGCTGCTTCGCGAGCAGCCGAGGAGGTGCGGAAACGGTCGCGCCGCGCATCCCACTCGTCGGCGCCAAAACGCCGGAACATCTCCGGCACCGTCATCTCCTTGATCGGCGGCGGATGGCGATGCAACGTTTTCAGCTCGGACAACATCTTGTCGCAGATGCCGACGACGCTCTTGATCAACAGGCCCGGCACGATCGCGAGCTTGTAGCCGAACGCCTCGGCTTGCCGCAGATCGATATCGGGCGTCTTGCCGCCGCGCACGACGTTGAGCAGGCAAGGTCCCTTGACGAGACGCGGCACCGCGGCGACTTCGTCCTCGGTCTGCGGCGCCTCGACAAAGGCCATGTCGGCGCCGGCGGCCAAAGCCGCGTTGGCGCGGGCCAGAGCCTCGTCGAACCCGGCGACGGCGCGCGCATCGGTGCGCGCGATGATCGTGAAATTCCGATCGCGGCGGGCGGTGATCGCGGCGCGGATCTTTGCCAGCCAGTCCTCGCGCGGAATGATCTCTTTGCCCTCGAGATGACCGCATTTCTTTGGGAATACTTGATCCTCGATGTGAATTCCGGCGACGCCGCGACCCTCGAATTCGCATACCGTGCGAAACACGTTGAGCTCGTTGCCGTAGCCGGTGTCGGCGTCGGCGACCACCGGCACCTCGACGGCGGCGGCCAGACGCCCGGCATTGGCTGCCATTTCCGACATCGTAACGAGACCGAAATCGGGGTATCCCAAACTCGCCGCCGTGCCGGCGCCCGTCATGTAGACGGCGGTGAACCCCGCCTGTTCGACCAGCTTGGCGGTGATGCAATCGTAGGCGCCGGGCGCAACGATCATCCCGTCCTGGTTCAGCAGATCTCGAAACCGGCTCGCCTGCGTCATCTCTTCCTCCCATAATGGCGCTCTAACATAACGCTAGAGGCCGGCCGACGGAGGCGCAAATGTACGTTTTCAACCTCAAGACCGAGCAGGCCTTCGATCCCAAAAAGCATATGGAGAAGGTGCTCGGTACAACGGGCGGAGGGGATGTCACGATCGCCTGCTGGGAACCCGGCCAGACGAGCCCGTATCACTGCCACCCCGACGCAACCGAGATCTATTTCTGCTTCGAGGGCGGCGGCACTATGCGGACCCCGAGCGAGACGATCGAGCTCGAACCCGGGACGTTTGTCGTCCACCCGCGGGGCGAGCTGCACGAATACGCCAACGGTCCTGAGCGTACCCTGCTGTTCCGCGTACGCTATGGCGAGCAGATGTCCGGTCGGACAAAGGAATGGCCGAGCAACCCGAACTGGAAGGCGCGCCCGGAGGACCTCGAATACTTCAGACAAAACCCGAGCGGCTAGTCCCTCGTCCGGAAAGCGCCTATTGCGTCACCGGAGTGCCCGAGCTCCGAAAGGTCGCGACCGATGGCGTCGCGCCGACAGTCTGCGCCGATACGGGTTCCACCATGACGGACGCCACGCCGCTCCGTCTCATGTCCAGCTCTTCGGCTGCCCGCGGCGAGAGATCGATGATAAATCGCCGGGTGTTCGGGCCTCGGTCGTTAATCTTGACGATCACCGAACGGCCGCTGTCGAGACTTGTGACCTTGGCATATGAGGCGAGTGGCAGCGTGCGATGCGCGGCCGTGGCAGTGACCGCGTCCAGGCGCTCGCCAGTCGAGGTATAGCTGCCGACGAAGTTATACCAGGCCGCTTTGCCAATCTCTCTGCCTCCAAGCCCCCGCGCCGGAGTCAAATAGGAGTCGGGCGGACCACCGCTGTCTTCGGCGATCGGAAGCGAGCCCGCGTGCCGATGTCGCGGCGGCGCAGCGTGATGGGCCGCGTATCGCGTGCGCGGTCGACTGTGCGCGCCGCGGCTCGAGGCAGGTTGTCGTTTGGTGGTGTGCGGTTCGGCCTTTTGGGGTTTGGCACCCTGCGGGTGGCCGGGATGATGGCATGTGGGCTTTTCCGAGGTTTTCGCCATCGCGCCGGCGGAAATCACCAGAAACGCGAGCGAAATACCGATCGTTCGGCGCATGTGCATCCGGCATAGTCTCCTTTTTGCTGCGCATCCTCTTGTGCTGGGGAAGCACGATCACGCGGCCATTCCAATTGTATTGGATGGGTTGGGGGATGCAGATCGGTGTCGTCCCGGATTGTTGCCGACGCATCCGGGTAGGACAGGGAGGAACAGAGCGAGCTAAACAGGGTAAAATGGCAATGTCAACACCATCTGCACCTTGCCTAGCGATCACCGTTTTTCCGGA